>Ga0326727_10005717_pt1 | contig 35079 bp, 37 predicted proteins | sample MB2enrmetagenome_FD_207643 | JGI IMG/M metagenome (GOLD analysis project Ga0326727, IMG submission 207643) | Lab enriched peat soil microbial communities from McLean, Ithaca, NY, United States - MB29MY | ecosystem: Environmental > Terrestrial > Soil > Wetlands > Peat | place: USA: New York...
CACGCCAAGGGCATCTCCGTCGAGGCCGAGCTGGGCACCCTCGGGGGCGTCGAGGAGGACATCATGGGCAGCGAACACCTCACTGAGCCCCACGAAGCGGCCGAGTTCGTCGCCAAGAGCGGCTGCGACTCGCTGGCTGTGGCCATCGGCACGTCCCACGGGGCCTACAAGTTCAGCGGCAAGCAGGGCCTGCACATGGACCGCATCGCCGAAATCCAGAAGGTCCTGCCCAAGTGCTTCCCCATGGTCATGCACGGCTCCAGCAGCGTGCCCAAGGAGTGGGTCGATCGCATCAACGCGGCGGGCGGCAAGATGAAGGCCGCCAGCGGCGTCGACGAGAACCAGTACCTGCCCGCCGCGCGGCTGGGCGTCTGCAAGGTGAACATCGACACCGACGGCCGCCTGGTCTGGTGCGCCATCCACCGCGAGGCCTTCCGCGACGACCCGGCGAACTTCGACCTGCGACCGCCGGGAAAGATCTTCATGAAGGCCTACGCCGACTACATCGTACACAAGAACACGAAGCTCGGCTCGGCCGGCCAGCTCGAAGCGGTGCGCGCGGCGCTGAAGCAGAAGAAGTGCTAGTGGTCCGACGTTTAGCGAGCGGGCTTGCCCGCGGCTTTCCTCGTTCCCACGCTCCCGCGTGGGAACGCACTGAAAGGACGCTCCGCGTCCCCCCGGGCCGCGCCGTATCTGGGAAGGCCGCGGGAGCGGCCACTCGGGGCGTTCCTACGGAGACCGTGGGAACGAGGAAATATGGAGAGCGTGCCATGACTTCCGACAATTCCAGGCCGCTGGGACTGGGGACGCTGGCGGTACACGCCGGGCAGAAGCCCGACCCGGCCACCGGTTCCCGGGCGCAGCCGATTCACCAGACCACCAGCTACGTCTTCAAGAGCACGGAGCACGCGGCCAACCTGTTCGCCCTGCGGGAATTGGGTTGGATCTACACGCGGCTGATGAATCCCACCACCGACGTCTTCGAGCAGCGGATGGCGGCCCTGGAAGGCGGCATCGGGGCCCTGGCACTCTCCAGCGGGCAGCAGGCCGTCAGCGTCGCCCTGTTCAACCTGGCGCAGGCCGGCGCGCACATCGTCTCGGCCGCCGCGCTCTACGGCGGCACGATCACCCTGCTCGGGCAAACCTTCAAGCGCTTGGGCATCGACGTGACCTTCGTCGACGCCACCGACGTGGCCAACATCGTCCGCGCGATCCGCCCCAACACCCGCGCCGTCTATATCGAATCGCTGGCCAACCCCAAGAACGACGTGCTGGACTTTCGCGCGATCTCGGAGGCGTGCCACCAGCGCGGCCTGCCCGTGGTCTGCGACAACACCGTGCTCACGCCCGTGCTGCTGCGGCCCTTCGAGCACGGCGTGGACATCACCGTCTACAGCGCCACGAAGTTCATCGGCGGCCACGGCACGAGCATCGGCGGGGTGATCGTCGACAGCGGCAATTTCGATTGGACGCGGGAGCCGGAGAAGTGGCCGCAGTTCACCCGCCCCGACGCCTCCTATCACGGCACCGTGTTCCAGGAGGCGGTGGGCCAGCTCTGCTACATCCTCACTTGCCGCACGCACTGGCTGCGGGACTTGGGCGGGGCGCTGAGTCCGATGAACAGTTTTTTGTTCCTGCAGGGGCTGGAGACGCTGCACCTCAGGATGCCCCGGCACAGCGAGAACGCCCTGGGGCTTGCCCGCTTTCTCGAGTCTCACCCGCTGGTGACCTGGGTCAACTACCCCGGCCTGCCCTCGCACCCGCACCATCATCTGGTGCGGCGTTATCTTCCCAAGGGGGCCGGCGCGATCCTGGGGTTCGGCATCAAGGGGGGCCGGGAAGCGGGCCGGCGGTTCATCGAGTCCGTCAAGCTGGCCTCGCATCTGGCCAACATCGGCGACGCCAAAACCCTGGTCATCCATCCGGCCAGCACCACGCACAGCCAGCAGACGGCCGGCGAGCTCTCAGCCGCCGGCGTCACCGACGACTACATCCGCGTGAGCACCGGCATCGAGGACCTGGCGGACATCCAGGCCGACTTCGAGCAGGCCCTGCGGGCCTCGCAGGGGTGAGGCTTGACTTGCGTTCGCAAATATGCGAACATAGTCATGGGAGGGCGATGTGCCTCCGACCACGGTCGTTTTCTTCAAGGACGGCTATGGGAAGGGCGAGGAACGCGAATAAGAGGCCGAAGACCACGAGCGACGCGGTCGCCATCCTTCATCGTCGTTATTTCCAGGGGCGTCCCAAGGCACTGGCCCTCCTTGAACAAGAACGGGCCAACGCCGCCGTCGGGCGACAGATTTACGATCTTCGGGAGGAGGCGGGCCTCACTCAGCGGGAACTGGCCGAACTCGTCGGCACAACCGCCTCGGTGATCTGCCGCCTTGAGGACGCTGACTACGAGGGCCACTCCTTGGCAATGCTCCGGCGTGTCGCCGCCGCCCTCAAGCGGCGGGTGGAAATACGCTTTCTTCCGGCCGAGGAAACGCCCGCTCCTTGAACTGCGGTGTCGCTCGATTTACAATCGCCTAGTGCTGTGTCACATCTAGGAGCTGGGATCGAGGGTGCGGATTGACTCGGCGATTACCAGCAGCATTTTAAGCCCTTCATCCCAAAATCAAGGTGTGACAAAGCGCTAGACCTCCTCGAACAGCAATCCCTGGCGGGCCCCTTCTCGACGGCGAGATCGTCCTTCGAGAGGACGATCCAATTCGAGCGATACTTGGCCGGCGACGGACGACAGGTCCGATGGCGCGGAAATAGCAGTCAAGAGCTGGCCGAAAAAGACGATCTTTCGGTCATTGCGCGACAGCGAGAATCCGTCGTCAACCAAACGCAGGAGCTTCGCGCGTGCCCGGCGGAGCGCTTCCTCAACGGGCGAATTGGGACAGGCGCAACCAAAGCCTTGCTTTCGGCAGACCAGAATGATGTCGAGCTGGATCGGTTCCTTGGCTTGCGATTTTGGGGTTGCCACCGACATCTCGGCCTTGACAGGGTGCGAATTGACGACGGCGAAGCCCGCACCCAAGACCGCTTCGGCCAGCGACTGCCATCCTTCATCACGCGAGTGGTGATAACTGAATACAAGCAATCCGTCATCCTTTAGAACGCGGCTGCATTCGCGGAAGACGGCCTGAAGTTTGGCGGCAAAGTGCTCGGCGTTTGCGTCTTGGACTTCTGAGGTGTGGCGCGTCGTGGCAAGCGCTGCATGTACGTTGCCTGGATTCAACCTTTGCCAGGCGAAGAAGAAGTCGGCCAGCTCGGAATAATGCACGTTGTCAAAGAAGGGCGGATCGGTAATCACCAGGTCCACGCTCTGGGCGGGCAGGCCGGTGGCGGTGCTGTCGCCGCAGGACAGATAGATTTCGCGGTGCCGTAACGGGCCCGGGGGGGGCCAATCCGGCGACACTTCACCGGTGAACGGCTCCGAGCATACGCGGGGCGAGCCGGCTCTGCCGTTGATCTCAGTCGGCGCATCGCGGTAGTCGATAGCTCGCAGCAGGCGGCTGCGGAAGAGGTTGCAGAACGCCCCAGAGCTCTTGGCGGTTCCCCAGGGGTTCGCCTCGATCGGGGTGCGCTCGGGCTTCAAGATGTGGTGCGAAAACATGTGACGCACCGCTCCCGTGCCCTCCCCCTTATACGAAGCGAAGAGATTGCTGAATTCAAGGACCCCCGAAAACAACGTCAGCAGCGCGCCACGAGCCTCACGGTCGGGTACTCCGGCAATCGCCGCATGCAGCCATCCCAGCGCCAAGAGGTGACGGTCGTTGAAGAAATCGCGCCAGTTCGTGAACCCGTAGCTCATCGCCTGCCGCGTATTGTGGCCGTGCTCCAGCGCCAGGTCCGGCAGCGTTATGCTTCCATTGCCGAGTGCTTCACGGAGCCGGCGCGAGCTTTCCTGGTAAGCCTCGTGATCGCTGCGCGTGGCGGGCAGGTACTCCTTGTCGCCTCCGCGGGTCAAAACGAGCTTGCCATACAGCCGAAAATCGGGACGGGTCTTGCGCTTTCCGACCGCCTTAAGGATTGAGAACATTGCAGCACAGTGGGGGCACGTCGCCCGCGCTCCCCGGGCGGCGCCGCGCTTAGCGTCAAAGGCCTGCAGGCAAGTCCGGCAGGCGACGTTCTCATCTTGTCTGACCCTGGGGAATATGTCGCCGCAGTTCGGGCAAACGATCTGAACCGCCGGCTTGCGATCCGGACGGGCGTTATGCGCGACCACAAAGGAAGGGAAAAGGTCAACTGCTTTCTCACACTCGGGACAAGACACCTGCATCACCCAGAAATAGTAGAGGACGTCGCAAGGCCGTCTGTGCGAGTCGGTCGACTTGTAGAGGTCGCGGATTCGCCGCCCCACGGTCTCGGACAGGCTCGTGAACGCCTGTCTCAGGCGCGTGCGATCCACGGGCCCCAAAGCCGTGCGGACGGCCTCGACGGCGACTGGATTGATATCCCGTCCCAGCGCCGTCATGCCCAGCTTGTGCGCTTCCCCGATCGTTGTTCCTGAACCCATGAAAGGGTCGAGAACGGCCAAGTCGCCGTAGTCATGGGTGCGGTAGAACTCGGCGCCCAGGTCTGCTTGCTCGGGCAGAACGCTGCCAAGCAGGATCCCGCGAAATACCGAGCCGAGCCGCTTCGCCCACCATTTGTGAACGTGGTAAATGGGGCGGTGAATCTCCTTCCGCCAGCTTTCCCGCTCGGCAAGCTGGGAGAGGAAGACCAGCGGAAACTCGTCGGTCTCGATCAGGCGTGGTTCACGAACCGGCATCAGCCCCACCGCTCTCCAGTTCCCCGGCAACGGCTTGCGGGCTTCGCAGCGTCACGGCCTCTACAGGCGATCCCCGAAGCCTCCACGCACGGAACTGATGCTCGCGTCCGGCTCCGGGGTTTGGAATTCTCCTGGGGCGAAGCGCGTTGCTCTTCAGGTCAAAGGCATACCCGACGATCAATTCGGACGCTTCACGCCGGCAAAATTCCCCGACGCGCAGGAAACCCGTGCCCGGCTGGGCCTCGCCCGGAAGAATCAAGGTCTGTTGGTGCGCGACCCCGTCAAGGAGGTGGAACGGGGTCGGAACCACGTACATCTTCCGATCACGGATAAGAATATCGCCGTAGCTGCCGAAGCCCTTCACACTCTTGTTTTCGTGAACGTACTCGTGGTCCGCGTTCAGGAGGTCGCCGTGGCATAAGACGAGATCGAGGACCGGATACGAGTCCCCGTCGGGGTGCTTCGGGTATCGGCCGAAGACGTAGTAAATTGTGCGTCCATTGTGAGAGCCCGTCGGTACCTGGCTGTTACTGTCGAAGCTGGCGTCCCGTCCGGGGTAGGCCAAGCCCTTCACTTCGTACCCGTCTGTCGCGGCGACCATCCGAAAGTCCGGGTAGCTGTTGCGCCCGCCGACCTCGAAGTTCTGCCCCAGTTCCTCGAGTCTCGCTTTGAACCAGTTCTGGAAGTGGAACTCCTTGTCCGTCGCGCTCACGCGCCGGATCAAGACGTTATTGCGAACCGCCTCTACGCAGCAGGCGAATATGCGAGCGATGGTCATGCCTGGCCCCAGCAGTTAGCCCACATTCTAGCAGAGGAGAGGCTCCTGCGTCTTTAATGTTCCTCGGCGAGCCTACCAACTCCGCCGCGGAATGTCAACCGGCGTGGTCAACTTTACCGAACCTTCCACAACGCAGCGGGCCCCTTTTCGCCGGGCCGCCGTTGCCCTAAACTGAATTGCATGCCTGCCGAGCCGCCGGTCTTCGATAGTAGCGACAGCGGCCGCCATGCCCGGCCGCTCCGCTACGCCCAAAGCGTGACCTTCAACGAGCCGTTGGCCTTGGAGGAAGGGGGGACACTGCCGGGCGTGACGGTGGCCTATGAGAGTTACGGCCGGCTCAACGCCCGGGGCGACAATGCCGTGCTGGTCTGCCACGCGCTGTCCGGCGATTCGCACGTGGCGCGGCACCAGGGAGACGACGATCCCGGCTGGTGGGACATTGCCATCGGACCGGGCAAGCCGATCGATACCGACCAGTACTTCGTCCTCTGCCCGAACATCCTGGGCGGCTGCCGGGGCACGACCGGCCCCAACAGCAGCAACCCGGAGACGGGCCGCCCGTGGGGCGCCGATTTCCCCATCATCACCGTCGGCGACATGGTCCGCGTGCAGCAACTGCTGGTCGATCACCTGGGGATCGGACGGTTGCGGGCGGTGGTCGGCGGCTCGCTGGGGGGCCACATGGCGTTGGCCTGGGCCACGCAGCACCCCGACCGGGTGGCCGGCACCATGGCCCTGGCCACTTCCGCCCGGCTGACCAGCCAGGCCCTGGCCTTCGACGTGGTGGGACGCAACGCCATCCTCCGCGACCCCGCCTACCAGGACGGCCAGTATTACGCCAACGGCGCCGGGCCGGCGGTGGGCCTCTCGCTGGCGCGGATGCTGGGGCACATCACCTACCTGTCGCGGGAAGCGATGATGCAGAAGTTCGACGCCCATCGCCTCCAGCCCCGACAGGTCCAGAGCCAGTTCGAGACCCGTTTCTCCGTCGGTTCGTACCTGGCCTACCAGGGGGACAAGTTCGTCGAGCGGTTCGACGCCAACAGCTACCTGGCGCTGACCATGGCCATCGACCTGTTCGACCTGGGCGACACGCCCGAGAAGCTGGCCGAGTCGCTGCGGGCCTCCCGCTGCCGCTGGCTGCTGGTGAGCTTCAGCAGCGATTGGCTCTTCCCGCCGTTTCAGTCCCGCGAGATGGTCGACACCCTGATTGCCGAGGGGAAGCCGGTTGTTTATTGCGACGTCCAGAGCAATTGCGGTCACGACGCCTTCCTCTTGCCCGACAACCTGCCGGTCTACGGCGAGTTGATGCGGGCGTTCCTGGCCAATTTGGAGCAAGGGGTCGGGGATGAAGGGCCAGGAAGTAGCCAGTTGTCAGTTGTCAGTTGTCAGTTGCAACGCACAACGGACAACGGACTACGGACGAATCCCCAAGACCCAAGTCCCAAGACCCAAGCCCCCGCCGACGATGCCGCCGAGGCCGACGATGCCTGCTGGCACGCCCCGACCAGCATCTTCCACCGCCGCCGGCTGGACTACGATTCGATCGTGGAGCTGGTTCCCGCGGGGGCCAGCGTGCTGGACCTGGGCTGCGGCACGGGCGGCTTGCTCGCCCGGCTCCGCCGCCGCGGCTGCCGCCCGACTATGGGCGTCGAGCTGGATGAACAGGCCATCGTCGCCTGCGCCCGCCGCGGGCTGGACGTGGTGCAGTGGGACTTGAACCACGGCCTGTCGGCCTTCACCGACCGGCAGTTCGACTTCGTCGTCCTGTCGCAGACGCTGCAGGCCGTGCTGGACGTGGAGCGGGTCCTGGCCGAGATGCTCCGCGTGGGCCGCCGGGGCATTGTCAGCTTCCCGAATATCGCCTACTGGAAGCTCCGCCGGCACCTGGCCGACGAAGGCCGCGCACCCCGCGCCGGCACGCTCTTGGGCTACCAGTGGTACAACAGCCCCAACGTCCGCTTCCTCTCCATCGCCGACTTCGAGGACTTCTGCCGCGAGAAGGGCATCACCATCCACCAGCAAATCGCCTTGGACACCGAGGCCGGCCACACCGTCCACGACGATCCGAACCTCAAGGCCGACATGGCCATCGTCGTCGTGAGCCGGTAATGGGAAGAGAAGGCCCTATGACAAGCAAGGAGAGATTCCCGTGACGCGGTTACCTGCCACCCTGCTGACCGTACTTGCCCTGCTGCTGATGGGCGCCGACAAGAAACCAGAGCAAAGTCAACCCGCCGAGCGCGACGCGGAAGAAGCCCTGAAACAACTCGGCGCGCAGGTCACCAGCGAGAATGGCGAAATCGTTTCGGTGTGGTTCCAGGGCGGGGGCGGCGACGCGAAGTCCTGCGATGCCTCTCTGAAGCATCTCGCCGGCCTGCGCCGCCTGAGCAGCCTCGGGCTGGGCAATACCCCGGTCACGGACGCGGGCCTTGCGCATTTGGCCGGTCTCGCCACGCTCCAGTCGCTACAGCTCAGCAAGACCAAGATCACCGATTCCGGCCTGTCCCATCTGAAAGGCCTGACCGCCTTGCGGTCCCTCAACCTGTCCGAGACGGCGATTACCGGCGCGGGGCTGGTCCACCTGGCAGATTCCAAGAACCTGGCCTTCCTGCTCCTCGGCAAGAGCCAATTCAGCGATGCCGGGATGGCACACGTCAAAGGGCACGCCAATCTCCGGCGGCTCTTCCTGACCGGCACAAAAGTCACCGACGCCGGGCTGGCCAACCTCGCCGGATGCACCCAGATCGGCTGCCTGCTGCTGGAAGACACGCAAATCTCCGATGCGGGCTTAGCCCACTTGCAGCACCTGCGCAGCCTGAGTTACCTGTGGCTGGACCGTACCCGGATAACCGATGCGGGTTTGGAACATCTGAAAGGATTGGACAAGCTCGGTTCGTTGCGGCTCAGCGGCACGAAGGTCACTGCCGCCGGAGTCGCGCAGCTCCGTAAGGCGCTGCCAAAATGCACGATCCAGCGCGGCGAATAGACCGCCCGGCATCATCCACGCGCCTGAGGGTTTGTCCAGACAGGAGTCGCTGCCCTTTGGCAGGGATCCTAACTTCTGGATGTGGCAGGGCTTACGTCAAGTAGCGGCGGTAGGAGTCGAACCTACGACACGCGGATTATGATTGCCGAAAAGGTGTCTGCGGGTGTTTTCTGCGCGCCGGCACATGCCTTTTTTCCCGGGTTTCACGCGGGGATTCACGGCACGGGAGGCAAGAAGGTACTGGTCTTAGGTACTGTTCTAGGTACTGTTGGCCGGCTTGACCAAGCCGCCGATCATGGCACACTGAGAGCATAGCCGGGAAGGCCGCCCGTACAGCGGCCAAGCGGCCGGGCGGGTGTTCGGGGGAAACCTAATCGCCCCTGATGCCCGCCGCGGCCGGCCCGGCAGAAAGGATTAGGACCATGCGAGACGTTGACTCAGCGAAACGGGCCCGGCTGGTCGAGGCCCTCACTTCTCTTCGCAAGGCTCTTGCGGACGGCCCGGAGGATTGCCCTATGGCGATCCGTTTCCTTGGCGCCGAGGGGTTCAAGCCCGAGGACTACCCCAAGGCAAAGGCGGTATGGGAGGTGATGCGGAAGGTCCGGGGAGCTTTGAGCAAGTGGGATTGGAAGCCCTTTAAGGACGACGATGGCGTGGAGCATCCCGCCGGCCAGCGCATTGCCTTGGTAGACAAGGCGATCGCGCCCCTTTCTGTGCGAAAGCGGCTTCTGGCCTTCCTCGCCGAGGTTGACGAGCTCGACGAGCCGGCCGACCAGGAGATGTTGACGGAGCTGGACGGGCTGATAGCAAGCATGAAAGGTAGGCCGGCCCAACCCGTTGCTGCGGCCCCGCCGATGCTTACAGAACCGTTGACAAAGGTTGAACTGGCCCGCTACTTTGTGTGCCATCGAAACCAGGTGGATAGGCAGGTTCTTGCCCGCTACCACAACAAGAAAGACGGCCGAAGGTATCGGTTGCAAGTGCAGGACATGCCTCCCGAGTATCGCGCCAAACGTGGTTTGACCTAGCTCGCTTGCACTATTTTGCACTCTTCTGCACATAGTGGGTGTTTACGTCTTGGCCCCGCTTTGCACCGTGGTAGCATACGGACGTGCCTACCACCAAGTTGCTCGATACGTTTGACGCGGCCGACATGTTGCGGTTAAGTCCGCGGCAAGTTGCGAAGCTGGCCCGCCGCGGCGAGCTACCGAGCATCACTCTGCCCGGCGACGAAATCCGTTTCGACCCCGAGGACATACGCCAGTGGGTTGAATCTCGCAAGCGGCCGGCCAATGGTGAAGGGGGCCAACAATGAGACCCCGCCCCCAATCTCATGGCCGTGGCCCCATCGAGGCCGATGCCCTCTACCCGCTTTCCGTGTTTCTGCGCCGGCTTGGCATCGGCCGGCACAGTCTGACCGCCCTACGCCGGCGTGGGCTTCCCCTCCGGTCCATCGGGCAGCGACTCTTCATCGACGGCCGCGAGGCCCTGGATATGCTACGGCGGTTGTGGGAGCAGGACGAGGCCGGCGAGAAGCAGGAAGGTGACCAGGCCGCGGCGGGCGACGGAGGGCCCAGCGCATGAGCACCAGCAACGCCACCAGCGGCCGGCCGATGGACTTGGGCGAACTGCGCCGGGCGGCGGCCGCCATCGTGCGGATCGAACAGGCCGGCCGCCTCGATGACCTCAAGGCCGAAATGTCCGCCGCGCAGTGCTGGCCGATGGACCGCACAGCCGAAATGCAGCACGCAACCGCCGGCCAACAACTCTACATCGACGGGCTGGCTCGCCTGCTAGGGCGGGTGCTGGGGGTCCCAAGCGACCAGGCGCAAGAGGCGGCAATTGACGTAGTGCTGGAAACGCATCGGCGCCGCGCCCTCGATATCATCGCGCGGCATGATCCCCAGCGGGACCCGGACGAGTACGGCATACTCGACACGTTCAACCGCTACGGTCTTGACGCCATGCTGGACCTTGGGCCACCGCGACGGGACCAGGACGAGTATGTCCCGGCCGCCGCGCCTGCCTCACCCCCACCCGTGCAAATCCGACTGGTGCCCGGCACGATGGAGGGCACTTCAGCATGATCGACCTACAGGCCATAGTCGGCGCGCGGAACGGAGACGACCGCCGGCACGTCACCTACCGCTACGGCGAGAAATCGCACCCGGACCTGATTGGCATACATGCGGCCGCGTGGCAGCGCAAGCAGAGCGTAGAAGAGGCGCTGCGGGCGCTTGGCTTGCCCATAGACGCCACCACCGTTGCCACGCTGGAGAGCGAGCTAGCACGGCTGATAGGGGAGAAGGAAAAGGCAGAGGGCGAACAGGACCGCATCGGCGAAGTGATTTATCGGACGCTGGACACCGTGACCCCGCGCAAATTGTCTTGGCTTTGGCCGGGGCGCATCCCGCTTGGAAAGTACACCGAAGTCATCGGTTATCCAGGTGTGGGGAAGTCGGTCATGCTCATTGACCTCATGGCCCGTGTGAGCCGCGGGGGCCCATGCCCTGATTCGCAAGAGCCGATGGGACCCGGCGACGTAGTGCTGCTCACGGCGGAAGATGATGCGGCCGACACAGTACGCCCTCGACTCGATGCTGCCAAAGCCGACGTTTCCCGCGTCTATCACCTGGACGCTATTCGGTGGTACGACAGCGACGCCAAACAAAAAACGGTTCGCTCTATCAGCTTGGACCGCGACGTGCCCGCCATCGAGGAGGTGCTGACCAAGTGCCGCGACCCCAAGCTGGTAGTCATCGACCCGATCACCGCCTACTGCGGAGACATCGACAGCCACAAGGCCGCGGAGGTGCGGGCGCTTCTAATGCCGATCACCAGCATGGCCGCCCAGCATGGCGTCGCCATCGTCGGAATCACGCATTTCAACAAGGGCACCAATGGGCCGGCCGTGGGCCGCGGCATGGGCAGCTTGGCATGGGTGGCCGCCGCGCGCATGGCGTGGGGCGTGGTCAAGGATACCGCAGACCCCTCTACCCGACTCGTGCTGCCGATCAAGTGCAATCTTGCGGCGGACGCCAGTGGACTCAGCTACAAGATCGTGGATATGGACGGCGTGCCCGTTGTGGCATGGTCCAACACGGCCGTCACCACCAGCATCGACGACGTGCTGGCCGCCGCCAGCGGCAAGAACAAGGCCACCCCGAAGCGTCAGAACGCCCAGGTGTGGCTGGCGGACCTACTCGCCAATGGGCGCATGCCAGCGGCGGAAGTTTGGCACGAAGCCGACAAGGCCGGCATGGGGGAACGGCTCGTCCATTGGGCCAAGTCGCAGCTTGGCGTCACCCCGTACATCGAAGGTTTTGGTCGCGACGGTATCTGGTATTGGGAGCTTCCCAAGGGGGGTACGTTCTGAAATGTCACCCTCTGTAAACCCGTAGCCTCTGTCATTCTCTGTCAAAGACTGGATACCCCCCATTAGTAAAGAGAATGACAGAGAGTTACAGAGAAACACACAGAATGACAAGAGTTGAGATAGAAGGTCGGAGACTGGGAAACCCGGCTGTCCCGGTGGACATCCCCGAGCGGTACACCGTCCTGGTTTGCGCCCTCCCCGACCCCGACGGCGCGCCGGCCATCGTCAGATTCCGCCGATGGCTGAAATCCGGCTTGCGGGCCTTCGGGTTGCGGTGTGTCCGGTGTGAACCCCTGGACGCCCCGGCCGGCCCGCCAGACGCAGCGGAGCCGAGCGCATGACCACGACCGATACACGGAGGCAGGCACGACCATGAGCAATACACGGTCAACAAACGGCAGTAACGGCCGCGGCCCGGGCGGTCGATTCGCCAGGGGCAACCCCGGCGGCCCAGGCAACCCGTTTGCGCGCAAGGTGGGGCAGTTGCGAGCCGCGTTGCTGCGCGGCGTGAAGTCCGGCGACGTGAAAGCGGTAATCGTGGCTTTGCTGGGGAAGGCCAAGGCCGGCGACGTGGCCGCGGCCAAGCTGGTCTTGGCGTACACGCTTGGCGAGCCCCAGCCTTTCGACCTGTTGGCGCGCCTTGAAGCGTTAGAGGCGGCCCAGGAGGGCCGGGAGGGGGACAGGTGAGCATCGAATCGAGACTCCGGCAGTTGGAAGACGTGGCCCAGCGCCGGGACGGCGAGGAGTGTGTCAATCGGCCGTGGTACGTTGCGGTTCGCGCGATCTACCAGCGGTTGTTGGACCTTGCCGGGCACAAGCCGGGCACACCCATTGACGAGAACTGCGAACGGCTGTTGTTGCCGCAGTTAAAAGCGATTGACCGCACCATAGCGAGGCTCGACGAGGGTTGCGAACCGGACCCCGTGGACTTGTCCGCGCTCCCCGAGGCACTTTGGCCGGAGAACGCGCCGGTTGTGTGGGAGATTCTTTTGCAAGGCCAGTTAGTGCCCATGCGCCTTGCCCACACCGTCAAGGACCTGTCCCCCGACGACATTGAACAACTGATTCCCGCCCAGGCCGGCACCTCGACGGCCCGGGCGGACAACACCACCGAGGCACGAAGGAGAAACCATGACAGCGAGACATAGAGCCGCCTTGCTGGCGAGCGTTGACAATTTGCTGGCCGCCGAGCGTGACCGCCGGAGCACCGACGAAGAGAGCTTGCCCCCGCAATTCGTTGCGGCCGTACAGGACGCCATCGAGCTATGGGAGGGCAATGTCCCCGGCGAGCTAAAGAAGCTGGCCGAAACGATGGGGGACGTTGACCGCGAATGGGCCGGCTTTCTCGTGACCCCGCGAGGCCCCGAGGGTCTGAACCTCGATCATCGCTTCTGGCGCACCCTTACCAAACTCGCCCGGGAGTACCAGACCGCGACAGCGGCCGACGCCAGTACCGAGGTTGACGACCCAGAGCCCGAGCCGGACCCCCAGCCCTACCGTGAGAGCGTTGCAACGCTGGTGCAGCAAAACGTGCCCCGCGCGCAAATCTGCAAGATGTTCCGCGCACGCTGGGAGCCGGGAGCGAAAGACGGCCCCGGCTTGTGGGACAACCTGCGCAATACGCCGATGTTCACCAGGTTGGAAGAGGAACGGGCCAACCCCGGAAGCATCATCGGCCCCGACTTCATCCCCTACAACGTCAGCGAAACCGAGCGCCGGCAGCGGGAGCAACAGGCCAAGGAGGACAAGGTCCTTGCGATCCAAGAGGCTCGCCGGCAGCGGGAGGCGGACGAGAAGCAGCGGACCGCCCCGCCCCCGCAGAGCTTGGCCGACTTGGTTGCCCAGCGCATCAGCAGCACGCAGATTGCCCGCATGATGCACACGACGCCCCAGGACGTTGAACGCCAATGCAGGGAGGCCGGCTTACCGATACCGCAGCGCACCTATGCGCCGCCGACCAGGCAGCAAGCCTTGGGCCGGGAGTTGACCGACGCCGAGAAGCGAATCCAGGAGGCACAGGTTTCCGCCTTCCAGCGGAGCCGGCCGGAGGCCGTGGCCCTACCCGAGCGGCCCGCGCCCGAGCCGGCCGGCGTGGACGAGGCCGACGCCCTGGACGTGGACGAGCTTGACGACGAGCCGGCCGACGTAGACCCCGTAGGAGCGAGCCAGGTCGACGAAACCGACGCATGACCAAGGAGCCGACCAGGCCGCCCACAATGCCGTAGCAACGCATTAGCGGCCCGATGCGGTTGGACGGCCAGGACATCGACCAGGAGGCAGATTGTGCGGCAGGCGCAAGCGTACAACGTCCTTTCCTTCGTCAGAAGCCAAGCGGCGGGGCCATCCGGCAGAGCGAGGCGCCCGGCCGAGCAGGAGCGGCAGGCACTCCCCCGCCCCCCCCCGTTGCAAGCCGGTTCGGCGGAAGTAGGATGGCGGGCGAAAGGAGCACGCTTATGAGCAATCCAACCGATCCACTGGAGTTCCTGAACGGCCCTTCCGAGCCGAGACTGGAGGCCAAACGACCACGCCCGGTCGGCGGGCCCGTCCCATCCCCGCAGCCGTTGATTGTCTTTTGTTGCCCCAGGTGCGGGCGGGAGTTGGAAGCCGAGCGGAGACAGGTGGGAACGCGCCTTTCCTGCCCCATTTGCAACGGGCCGGTGGTGGTGCCGTGCTACAGCCAACCACGGGCTGGCATCGGCCCCTATCGGCTTAGCGTTGGCCGGGCGGTTGCCCTCGTCGCAACGGTGTGCGGGATTCTTGGAGCCGTCATCGGGGCCGCGATAGGGGCTTACGTGAGCCAGTACCACCCCGTGTTCGGGGGCTTGGCGGTCATGGGTGACCCGTGGAGCCCGGCCCGGCAATCGCTAATCGGACCGCACGTGCTGGCGTTCGGTGGCGTGTCGGGTCTGCTTGCGGGCGGAATTCCGGCCGTGTTGACGTACCTGGTGGGTGGACACAAGCGATAGCGGTGGGGTGGGCAAGTCCTCTGTACACAGACGGTCGTTTGTGTACGAAAACGTATGAATCCACCCCGAGAAAAAAGCCGACGCCCTATTGACAGGGTTGTACGAAAGCGTACAATAACGGGTGAGCAAGGAAACGACCACCCAGAAGGGAGCACGGCAATGAAGGTCATCGGATACATCCGGGTTTCGACGGAGGAGCAGGCATCGGACGGGGTGAGCCTTGCGACCCAGCGGGAGAAGCTCCACGGGTACGCCAAGCTCTACGACCTGGAGTTGGTCGAGATCATCGAGGACGCCGGCCAGAGCGGCAAGACCCTTGACCGGCCCGGGCTGCAAAAGGCCCTGGCGATGATCCGGCGGGGCGAGGCCGGCGGGATGCTCATTGCCAAGCTAGACCGCCTTTCCCGCAGCGTGGTCGATTGGAACACCCTCATTGACGACTATTTCGGGGAGCGGGCCGGCCGGCAACTCTTCTCAGTGGCCGACTCCATCGACACCCGCACGGCCGCCGGCCGGCTGGTCTTGAACGTCCTAATGTCGGTTGCCCAGTGGGAGCGGGAGACCATCGGGGAGCGGACCCGGGACGCCCTCCAGCACAAGATTCGCAACGGCGAGCGTTGCGGGAAGGTCCGTTTCGGCTACCGGCTGGCCGAGGACGGGAGCACCCTTATCCCGGTCCCCGACGAGCAGGAGGCAATCCAGACCATCCGGCGGTTGAAAGGGGCCGGCGAGAGCCTACGGGACATTGCGGCGGAACTGACCCGCCGTGGGATTCTGACGAAGGAGGGCAACGCCCAATGGAAGCACACGACCGTGGCGCGGATTCTCGAAAGGGCCGCATAAGACGCCTATACGACCGGCTGGCCGCGGTTCTGCGGGGACTGCGGCCGGAACGCCTAGAAGCATTGGAGGACCACCTAAATGAGCAAGACGAAGCCCAGGGGCAGCGACGCGACCCTGGACGAACAGCTATTGGAGATCGTGAGCCAGAGCGGCATGACGATTAACGCCGTGGCCGTGGCCGCGGGGATACCCGAGCCCGTCTTGTATCGGTTCGCACACGGGGGGCAGAAGAGTATCCGGCTGGACAATGCCGACAAGCTGGCCCGCTACTTTGGTTTCGGGTTCACCAAGCCGAAGTTTCCCAAAGGCCGAAAGGAGCCCAGGCAATGAAACGAATCCACGTTCACTTGGTCCACTACCAGGACTGCAAGAACATCGTCATGCGGTACATCGACCCGGCGACGGGCAAGCCGGTCAGGAGCACGAAGTACCGCGACCCGCAGACCGGAGAGGAAACCGAGACGACCGACAATGAGAAGTTCGCCCGGAAGCTGGCCGCCCGGTGGGAGGCCGACTTGAACGCCGGCCGGGACCAGGGGCGGCACGCAACAGGATGGCAGCAATTCCGCCTTCGGTACGAGGACGAGGTAGTACGCGGGCTGGCAGCGCGGACGGCCGACAAGATTAGCACCGTGTTCAACGCCCTCGAAAAGGCCCTTCCCCGCGTTGCGGCTGGCCGGCTGGCCGACCTGAACGCAGAGGCGCTTTCCCGCTTCCAGGCCGAGCTACGCAGCGGCCAGCGATCAGAGAGCACCATTGCGGGCTATCTCGCCCACCTTCGGGCCGCGTTGCAGTGGGCCGCCGACCAAGGCATGATCCTTGCGGTTCCCAAGATCAAGCGGCCCAAGAGGGCGAAGAGGGCGGGCAAGGGGACCAAGGCCAAGGGCCGGCCTATCACGGCCGAGGAGTTTGACCGGCTGTTGGGCAAGGTTCACCAGGCCCTTGCCGAGTGCAAGCTACGGAAGCGGGAGACAGACCGGCAGACCAGGCGGAACAAGGGGAAGCGCGTCCGGACGACGAAGGTTGACGCCATCCCCGTGGAGATCAGCCCCGCGGCCGTCGAATCGTGGCGGTACTACCTTCGCGGGTTGTGGCTGTCCGGTTTGCGGCTGGCCGAATCCCTGATGCTCTATTGGGACCGGCCCGACCGCCTTTGCGTCGAAATGAACACCCGCCGGCCTATGCTTCGGATTCCGGCGGAGTGTGAGAAGGGCCACCGCGACCGGCTGTTGCCGATTACCCCGGACTTCGCGGAGTTCTTGCTTGCGACCCCGGAGGCCGAGCGGCACGGGCCAGTCTTCCGGCCCCTGATGCCCAGCGGCAACCGGGCCCCCGATCATCAGGCGGGTTGCATGGTGGCCCTGATAGGCGAACTGGCCCGGGTTGTGGTCAACACCGACCCCCGGACAGGCAAAGTGAAGTACGCCAGCGCCCACGACCTGCGCCGATCCTTCGGGAACCGATGGGCCAAGAAGGTCATGCCGGCCGTGCTGCAAAAGCTGATGCGGCATGAGACCATCGAGACCACGATGGGGTACTACGTTGACCTGGACGCCGACGAGTTGGCCGAGGACCTGTACCGGGCCCAGGAGAAGGGGCGGGAGGGTCAAACTGGTACTGTTTTAGGTACTGTTGCCCATTCCGGGCCGGATTCCATCGCCCCCGAAAACGACGCAACCCCCAACAGCGAAAGGGGGTTGCGAAAGTAGCGGCGGTAGGAGTCGAACCTACGACACGCGGATTATGATTCCGCTGCTCTGACCAACTGAGCTACGCCGCCAAATAATTTCAAGTTACGTCATAAGTATCTTATCTACAAGCACTTCTGTCGCTCGACTTCTCGGTGTCTCATGGTATGCCAGAGGTAGTGCGACACCCGCACTACGCCCGACACTACGCCCGAACGCCCATTCCGACACCTTCTCGACACCCGGCACCGTAGTCCGACACCTGAAGTCTACGCCATGACCACGCCCGACACCCGGCCGGCGAAACCGACACCCGATTTCCCCTTGTTCGCTCATGGCAACGGCCAGTGGGCCAAGAAGGTCAAGGGAGCCTTTCGGTACTACGGCCCGTGGGCCGATCCTAACGCTGCGCTCAGCAAGTACCGCGCTGACAATGGCAAGGGTCAGGAGCTAACTAGTCTACCCGCTTCGGCAAGAGCGGCCAAGCCCCTCAAGCCTCGCAAAGATTATCCGCTTTACCCCCACAATAGCGGACAATGGGCTAAGAAGGTCCGGGGCAAGACCCACTTCTTCGGCGTGTGGGCGGACCCTGAAGCGGCCCTGGAGAAGTGGGTTGCCGACAAGGACGCTCTGCTTGCCGGGCGTGACCCCGCCCCGAAAAGCGACGAATTGACCGTCAAGCAACTGGTCAACGCCTTCTTGACCGACAAGAAGCGTCACATCGCAACTGGCGAACTGAAGCAGCGCTCTTGGCATGATTACGACGCCATTTGCGTGCGAATCCTGACTGTCTTCGGCCCTGGCCGCCTGGTTGCCGATCTTCGACCCACCGATTTTGTTAAGCTGCGGACTGAATTTGGAAAGACCCACGGGCCGGTTGCCCTGTCAAACGACATTGGCCGGGCGCGGGTGGTGTTCAACTACGCCTATAAGCAAGACTTGGTTGATCGGCCACCGAAGTATGGCGACGGGCTCAAGAAGCCGAGCCGCAAGGTGCTACGGTGTGAACGGCAGAAGAAGGGGCCGCGTATGTTCCAAGCGGACCAACTTCGGGCGATGATCGACAAGGCCGGGGGCCAACTTCGGGTGATGATCTATTTGGGGATCAACTGCGGCTTCGGCAACATGGACTGCGCGACCCTGCCCCTGAAGGCCCTTGATCTGGAGAAGGGGCGGGTGGACTTCGGCCGGCCGAAGACGGGCGTTCATCGCCGTTGCCCGTTGTGGGCCGAAACCGTCACGGCGCTTCGCGCGGCAGATGAAAGTTCCCAGGTCAACCGGCTTGAACAAGCGCCACCCGTTGCGAAGGTCGAGCCGGCCGGTCAGATCGGTTCGTCGAAGCGGCTAGCTTCCAAGCCGTCTCAAGGTGCGCGACTTTGCGCCGGCCAGTTGCGAAATTGGGCGTCACGTCACATGGGGCCACTGCGCAAAGTGCGCAGTTGACCAGCAGCCAAGTGGTGCGCGTTCAGCCGGAGCAACCCGGAGCAATTGCTCCCCGCTTTCCGCGCCGATCGGCGCAACTGCGCGTCGTCGGCATTCACCCGTCGCCCCCGCCGTGGCCGCGCCCGCCGGACACCTTCAGGCTTCCGGCGACCTGGCCGTTGGCAACGTGGCCCACACCGTCATGCCATGAAGAGGCTCCGGCATCGCCGCAGGGCCACCGATCTGCCTGAGTTGCGGCGGTCAAATCGTCGTCTGGAAAGTCGCGGCGAAGAAGGCGCGGGCCCGCACATTGAGGAGCCGCATATCGTGGCTGCCGGGGTCGGGCTCGCTATGAGTCCGTCACGTCGGGACGCAACCGCCGTGCCACTTCCGCCAGGGGACTGCGGTAGCCTGGAGGTCCAGGGGCATGTTTCTGGCCGTCTCGCCTGGTCGCCCTGCTGGCCGCCGATCCAAGCAAACGGCCGCGGACGCGGCGCGAGCACCCCCACCCGTTACCGTAACGACACACCTTGCTGTTGGGGTCTGTGCCTTTGGCAGACTGGAACGACGTTTGCTACATCCATAACTACTCGCAACATACATCTGTATCTTGCGGTGCTGCATATTATATAGGCGGCATGTGCGCGCTGAATAGGCATTCCGCAGCAGACTCATCAGTTACGAGTTGCATTTCGTCGATCGGCCCGCGCGAATGACGGCGCGACTGAAAATGGACTGTACTGGAAACGTCATGGAAATCGGTACGCCCGCCCCGCACGCTCGTCACATGGAGGTGTTAGCGGCAATAAGCGGGATTTTCGCGAATCAATCAGGCCAGGAGCAGATGCTCGCCGCCGTGCTCCACGAGATGGAGACGGCGTTGGGCATGGTTCGTGGAACCGTGATGCTTTTGTCCCCCGGCGGAAGCGAGTTGCTCGTGGGGGCCGCGCCAGGGATTCCCTCCGCAGATTTCGAGAGACTTCGCTACCGGCGCGGAGAAGGGATCATCGGAAGTGTGGTTCAGACGGGAAGCCCGGCGATTGTGCCGCAGGTCTCCGAAGAACCTCGTTTTACAAATCGGATTCACAAGAGGCTTGGGGAAGAAGAAGTCAGTTTTCTCTGCGTGCCGATCGTTTTGGGAAGCGAGGTCGTAGGCACGCTCTCGGTCGACATCCCCTCTGCGCAGCCCGGATCGCTGCACGAGAGTTCCCGATTCTTGGAAATCGTCGCGAGCATGATAGCTTACGACGTGAAGGCACATCGGGCGGAAGCGACGCAGCGCCAGTGCTGGGAGGCTGAGACCCTCCGTTTGCGGAGCGCTTTGGAGGAACGGTTCCGGCCGGAGAGCATCATCGGCAACTCGCACGCCATGCGCGAGGTGTACCTCAAGATTCACCAGGTAGCTGGGTGCGAAATCACGGTTCTCATACGCGGCGAATCGGGGACCGGCAAGGAATTGGTCGCCTCGGCCATCCACTATAGCAGTTCTCGCGCCCAGAAGCCGTTCATTAAGGTCAACTGTGCTGCGCTGAGTGAGAACTTGCTGGAGAGCGAGCTGTTTGGCCACGAGAAAGGGGCGTTCACGGGCGCGACCTACAGCCGCATCGGCCGGATCGAGGAGGCCCAGGGCGGAACGCTCTTTCTCGACGAAATCGGCGATTTTTCGCCCGCGATCCAGGTGAAACTTCTGCGCGTGCTTCAGGAGCGCGAATTTGAGCGGGTCGGCAGCAACAAGACGCTCCAGGCCGATGTCCGCGTGATCACCGCGACGAACCAGGATTTGGAAGCCCGCGTGGAGTCCGGGTTGTTCCGGCACGACCTATTCTACCGCGTCAACGTCTTTCCGCTCTCTCTGCCGCCGCTCCGCGACCGGAAGGACGACATTCTGCTCTTGGCCGATCATTTCGTCGCCAAGTACGCAAAGAAGATGGGCAAGGAAGCGCGGCGAATCAGCACTCCGGCCATCAACATGATGCTCGCCTATCACTGGCCGGGGAACGTCCGGGAACTGGAAAACTGCATCGAGTACGCCGTGTTGCTCGGCAACGAAGGAGTGATTCACGGGCACAACCTCCCGCCCACACTCCAACTGCCGACGTCCGGTGAATCCGCGCCGCAGGGGCTGTTCAGGGTTCGGATCAACTTGCTGGAACGCGACATGATCGCGGATGCTTTGAAGAGTTGCCAAGGGAGTGTGAGTGCGGCTGCCAGGCATCTTGGCATCACCCCTCGCATGGTCCGCTACAAGATCAAGAATCTGGGCATTGATTATCGGCAATTCTCCCGAACCCCCACGGCTCCCGAGCAACGCTAGGGTTCCATGCCGCTAGCGGCTCGCGTTGCTCGGCTCCCCGCGGCACTGCGCGTTGACGGAGTCGCGGCAGGCGTCTTCTCCCCCTGGCCGATGCCTCCCGTTTTGGCCTTTTTCGGCTCGGTGCCTGTGACACGAGTGTCACTTGGAGCCGTGACTGCGCGACAATTCTTTCCCTCGTTACAAGTGCTTTTGTAACGGCTAAACTGTTACCTGTCTTCTAATCCTGCGGGACAGAGCGGCCGTATGATGCCTGCTCCGCCCAATCGCCGGGATCACGATCTCGGGCCGAACAGACAGCGCCGTGGACGCTGCGTGTAGTTCACTTGGAACTTCGTTCCGCCAAGGGAGAGCGTATCTCCCGGTTTCACGCCGGCTTTGGTCACCACCCGCGTCCCATTTACGAACGTTCCGCCCGGCGCACCCAGGTCCCAGACCACCAACTCGCCCTCGACCATGCTGACCAGGCAGTGGTAGTCGCCTGGGAGCGAGTCATCGCACCTCACCATGCCTCCCGCGTCTTGATTCAGCAGCGCGGGGAACCTTCCCGCCGTCACGCTCTCGGACGGTCTCGTACCAAACAGTTCGACTAACATTTGTCTCTCCTTCAGTCAAGCAACAGAAACAACGACGCCTGCCGAACATGAGCAAGTGCTGTGCCGTGTTTCTAAAGATGTCCGTGGATTTGAGGGCAATAACGCGGTGGGCCACGGAGGCGGCGGGAAGGCTGGACGAAAGACGGCGATGACGGCCCCTATTGCGCCACTGTCGCGTTCGGCGAGTACGGCTCGCGGTCACCTCTGGGATTGCGGCGAGCGCTCCCAGGCGACAACGCCTTCCCACTCAGGCATTCGCGCGACATTTCGGTCACTCGCTGCAACGCTAGGCGCCAGCAGGCGTTGCACGTCGCCGGCGGGCGTTGCCCGAATCGCAGCCGTGATCGCCGTAACAAGCATTTCCCACAGGCAGTCGCGAGCCGATCGCACTGCACATCCCTTTGCGAGCGGAAATACGGACGCATTCAGGGCATGGCGGGGTTTCTGAAGAAGCGGCACGCCGCTTGCGTATGCCGAATGCTGTCGTAATCCGACCACGATGGATAAGCGTCGGATGTGGCGACGTTCAGCCAAGTCCGAAAAAGACGAATAGGAGTACACAACATGCGAAAAGTCGCCATCTACGGCAAGGGCGGGATCGGCAAGTCCACCACCACTCAGAACACCGTGGCGGCGTTGGTGGAGATGGGCAAGAAAGTGATGGTCGTGGGCTGTGACCCCAAGGCCGACTCGACGCGGCTCTTGCTCGGCGGGCTGGCGCAGAGAACCGTGCTCGACACGCTTCGCGAAGAGGGCGAAGACGTGGAACTCGACGACATCCGCCGCACAGGTTTCGGCGACTGCCTTTGCACCGAGTCGGGTGGGCCGGAGCCCGGGGTGGGCTGCGCGGGCCGCGGGATCATCACCTCGATCAACCTCTTGGAACAACTCGGCGCCTATAACAAAGACCAGAACCTGGATTACGTCTTTTACGACGTGCTGGGCGACGTGGTCTGCGGCGGTTTCGCCATGCCCATCCGCGAAGGCAAGGCCCAGGAAATCTACATCGTCTGCTCCGGCGAGATGATGGCCATGTACGCCGCCAACAACATCTGCAAGGGAATCGTGAAGTTCGCCGAAGGGGGCAAGGTGCGGCTGGGCGGGCTGATCTGCAACAGCCGCAACGTGGACAACGAACGCGAGATGATCGAGGAGTTCGCCCAGCGCCTGGGCACGCAGATGATTCACTTTCTGCCACGCGACAACGACGTGCAGCGGGCCGAAATCAATAAGCAGACCGTCATCGAGTGGAACCGGGAATGCCCACAGGCCGAGGAGTACCGGACGCTCGGCCGGGCGATCGACGCCAACGAGATGTTCGTCATTCCCACGCCGCTGCCGATCCCCGCACTGGAATCGCTGATTCTGGAGTTTGGCCTCGTGGCGGCATAGCATTCCGGTCTCAGACTTGTTCGCTGCCCGGGGCGGAAGAGCACGCCCGGCGGCCTTTGGAAAGGACATTGTATGCTCATGGTGCGCGCCATCGTTCGACCCGAGAGGTGCGACGAAGTGCTGGCTGCCCTGATGGACGCCGGCTTTCCCGCAGTGACCAAGATGGACGTTTATGGCCGTGGCAAACAGCGGGGCATGAGGGCCGGCGACGTGACTTACGACGAGTTGCCCAAGGAAATGTTCTTCACGGTGGTCCAGCCCGCGGACAAAGACATCGTGATCAGGATCATCATGCAGGCCGCCCGGACGGGCCCCGAGGGCGCCTACGGCGACGGCAAGATATTCGTCTCCCCGGTCGATGAGGTGTATACCGTCAGTGCCGGAGTCCGCGCGGACGCGGAAGTCACGACGGCGGTTGACTGAAGGTCTCCCTGGCGTGCTGGGAGGCGCACCCAGAGGGCAGGTGGGGGTGAGGGCGCCGTGGCATGGAACCGCCCGCCCTCACCCCCGCGCCCTCGCAGACCTGGTGAGCGTGCAAGGCGCGTTTCGGCATTTGGAGAGAAGCAATGAAGGAAGTTCTAGCCATCGTTCGCATGAACAAGATGAACGCGACCAAGCAGGCGCTGGCCGACGCGGGCGTCACCTCGTTCACGGCCCGGAAGGTCATGGGCCGCGGCAAAGGCAAGGTTGATTACCTGCTCCTCAAGGGCGCCCAGGAGGGTTACGAAGAGGCGATCAGCCAGTTGTCGCCGGGGCCCAAATTGATCCCGAAGCGGATGCTGAGCGTAGTCGTCCCCGACGGCACGGTTTCCACCGTCGTCAGGACGATCATCGAGGTGAACCAGACCGGCGCGCCGGGCGACGGGAAGATTTTCGTGATGCCCATTTGCGAAGCGCACCGCGTCCGCACCGGCGAGCGCGATGACGCTGCGCTGGACGAGACCGTCGCGTGACTCCCCGCGGAAACGGAAGCAGAAAGACTCCGATCATGTCCATCGACGCAGCCCAGATCAAGCAGCAACTGCTCGAGGTCTATCCGAGCAAGGTTGCCCGGAAACGGGCCGGCCAGATCGTGGTGAACCGGAAGGCAGAGGGGCAAGAGGTCCCGGAGATTCTCTCCAACGTTCGCACCTTGCCGGGGATCATCAGCCAGCGAGGCTGCTGTTATGCAGGGTGCAAGGGGGTGGTCCTGGGCCCGACTCGGGACATTGTGAACATCACCCACGGCCCGATCGGCTGCGGCTTTTACTCCTGGCTCACTCGTCGGAACCAGACCAGGCCGCCGACGCCGGAGGACGAGAACTTTATGACCTATTGCTTCTCCACCGACATGCAGGAGGAACAGATCGTCTTCGGCGGCGAGAAGAAGCTCCGGCAGGCGATCCAGGAAGCCTATGACCTGTTCCATCCCAAGGCGATCGGAGTGTTCTCCACCTGCCCCGTGGGCCTGATCGGCGACGACGTTCACTCCGTGACGGCGGACATGAAAGAGAAGCTGGGGATCAACGTCTTTGGCTTCAGTTGCGAAGGATACAAGGGCGTGAGCCAGTCGGCCGGGCACCACATTGCCAATAACCAACTCTTCAAGCACGTGATCGGCCGCGACGACAAGCCGCTGCCGGGTAAGTTCCGCATCAACATGCTGGGCGAGTACAACATCGGCGGCGATGCCTTCCTCATCGAGGATCTCCTGGAACGTTGTGGGATCACGCTCTGCGCCACGTTCAGCGGGAACTCCACGGTCGGCGCGTTCGAGCGGGCGCACGGCGCGGACCTCAACTGCGTGATGTGCCACCGCTCGATCAACTACGTGGCCGACATGATTCAGAAGAAGTACGGCATCCCCTGGATCAAGGTGAACCTTCTCAGCGCCGACGCGACGGCCAAATCGCTGCGCCGGATCGCACAATACTTCGACGATCCTGAACTGAGCGAGCGGACCGAACAGGTCATCCAGCAGGAGATGGTCGCCGTGGTCAAGGCGCAGCGGGAAATCCGGCCTCGTTGCGAGGGCAAGCTGGCGATGCTCTTCGTCGGCGGCAGCCGCGCTCATCACTACCAATTCCTGTTCGCGGAGATCGGCATGAGGACGGTCGCCGCGGGCTACGAATTCGGCCACCGCGACGATTACGAAGGACGCCGCGTGCTCCCTACGATCAAGATCGACGCCGACAGCCGGAACATCGAGGAATTGCGCGTCGAGCCGGACCCCGAGAAGTATCAACCGCGGCTGGACGCGGATCGCCGCGCGGCGCTTTCCGCAAGCGCCGACATGGAGCTGAACGACTACCGCGGGATGATGCCGGACATGGAGCATGGCACGCTCGTGATCGACGACATCAGTCATCACGAGATGGAGCGACTCCTGGAGATCTACCGTCCGGCGGTGTTCTGCGCGGGGATCAAAGAAAAGTACGCGGTGCAGAAGTTCGGCATCCCCTGCAAGCAACTCCACAGTTATGACTACGGCGGTCCGTATGCCGCCTTCCAGGGCGCGATCAACTTCTACCGCGAGATCGACCGCATGGTGAACACGCAGGTGTGGTCGTTCATTCAGCCGCCGTGGGAGAAGCACGCCGGGCCCACGCTAGAGGCGACTTACGTGAGGGAATAGAACCATGCTTCTGCGCCACACCCCGCCGGAATTAGCCGAACGCCAGGCCCTGACCGTCAATCCGGCCAAGACCTGCCAGCCGATCGGCGCGATGTACGCCGCGCTGGGCATCCACAACTGCCTGCCCCACAGCCACGGGTCGCAGGGCTGCTGCGCGTACCATCGCAGCACGCTGACGCGGCACTACAAAGAGCCCATCATGGCCGCCACCAGTGCGTTCACCGAGGGGGCCTCGGTGTTCGGCGGTCAGGCGAACCTGCTCCAGGCCATCACCAACATCTTCACCATCTACGACCCGGATGTAATCGCAGTCCACACCACCTGCCTTTCGGAGACGATCGGCGACGACATCCCGCAGATCGTCAGCAAGGCGCGCGACGAAGGGAAGATTCCACCGGGCAAGCGGGTTATTCACTGCAACACGCCGAGTTACGTCGGCTCCCACGTGACCGGCTTTTCCAATATGGTCAAGGCGATGGTGGATTACTTCGCCGAGTCGCCGAAGGGACCATCCGCAGGGACCACGCCCGGCCGCGCAGTCAACGTGATCCCCGGCTGGGTGGAGCCGGGCGACACGCGCGAGATCAAGCGGCTGGCCGGCGAATTTGGCATTGAGAGCATCGTTTTCCCCGACACCTCGGACGTGCTCGATGCCCCGCAGACCGGCAAAGCTCAGTTCTATCCCAAGGGCGGAGTAGCCGTCGAGGAACTGGCGCGGACCGCGGCGAGCCGGGCTACCGTGTGCCTCGGGCCCACGGCCTCCGAGGCGGCCGCGCGGCAGTTGTATACCAAGTTCAAGATTCCGCTGGAGTCGCTGGAACTCCCCATCGGACTGCGGGCGACGGATCGCTTTGTGAACACCTTGCGGCACCTGGCGCGAAGCCCGGTGCCGGCCTCAGTCGCCGCAGAGCGCGGACGGCTGATGGACATGGTCACCGACATGCATCAATACCTCTACCAGGTGCGGGTGGCGCTTTGGGGCGACCCGGACCAATTGGTCTCGCTGGCCGGATTTCTCGCCGACCTCGACATGCGGCCGGTGTATGTCGTGACCGGCACGCCGGGCAAGCAGTTCGAGAAGCGGCTGGAGACGGCGCTGGCCGGCCGAGTGCCGGAAGCCAAGTTCCGGCAGGGCCCGGGGGCCGACATGTTCCTCATGCACCAATGGATCAAAAACGAGAAAGTGGACCTCTTGATCGGCAACACCTACGGCAAGTACATCGCTCGGGACGAGGGTGTTCCCTTGGTGCGGCACGGTTTTCCCATCCTCGATCGGGTCGGTCATTCGTACTTCCCCACGGTCGGCTACCGCGGCGCGATGCGGCTGTTGGAGATGATCCTCTCGGCGCTTATGGACAAAAAAGACCGGGACTCGCCGGAGGAAAGCTTTGAACTGGTGATGTGAAATGCTCCCGATCCTCGCAGCCCGCAAACCGCAAATCCACGAGAAAGGCGCCGAGCCGTTCGCTATGGCCTGCGAAAAGCAGAGCCTGGCCGGGTCGGTGAGTCAGCGGGCGTGCGTCTTTTGCGGCTCCCGCGTGGTCCTCTATCCGATCGCCGATGCGGTCCATCTGGTCCACGGGCCCATCGGCTGCGCAGCATACACCTGGGACATTCGCGGGGCGCTCTCCTCCGGCCCCGAGCTGCACCGCATGAGTTTTTGCACGGACTTCGATGAAAAGGACGTGATCTACGGCGGGGAGAAGAAGCTCTACCGCGCGCTGGTGGAATTGATCGAGCGCTACCGACCCAAGGCCGCTTTCGTGTATTCCACCTGCATTGTCGGCATCATTGGCGACGACGTGGCCGCCGTCTGCCGGCGAGTCCAGGCTGAGCGGGGAATCCCCGTGCTCCCGATCCATTCGGAAGGTTTCAAGGGGACCAAGAAGGACGGCTACCGCGCGGCCTGTGACGGCCTGGCCACGCTGGTTGGCAGCGGCCTGACCGAGGGAATCGGCCCCCACAGCATCAATATCCTCGGCGACTTCAACCTCGCGGGCGAAACATGGATGATCCGCGACTACTACCGGCGGATCGGCGTCGAGGTGGTTGCCACAATCACCGGCGACGGCCGCGTGGACGACATCCGCCGCGCCCACGGCGCCAAGCTCAATGTGGTGCAGTGTTCCGGCTCGATGATCCACCTCGCCAACTCGATGCAGGAGTCCTACGGCATCCCTTTCCTGCGCGTCTCGTACTTCGGCATCGAGGACATGGCAAAGTCGCTGTACGACGTGGCCGAGCACTTCGGCGACGAGACTATCCTCAGCCGCGGCCGGGAATTGGTTCGCGACGAAGTGGCGGCAATTATGCCCGAGCTGCGAGAAATCCGCCGCTCGCTGGAAGGACGGCGGGCGGCGATCTACACGGGCGGGGCGTTCAAGGCGTTCTCCTTGGTCCGGTCGCTGCGGACGCTGGGGATGAAAACGGTGCTTGTGGGCTCTCAAACGGGAAACCGCGAGGACTACGAGCTATTGCGCGAGTTGTGCGACGAAGGGACGATCCTGGTCGATGACACGAACCCGTTGGAGCTTTCCCGCTTCATCCAGGAGAAAGGCGTCGATTTGTTCATCGGCGGGGTGAAGGAGCGGGCTACTGCCTACAAACTGGGGATCGGTTTTTGTGACCACAACCACGAGCGGAAGGAGGCCCTGGCCGGCTTTCAGGGGATGCTGAATTTCGCCCGTGAGGTGTACCGCACAGTGATGTCACCGGTGTGGCGGTTCGTGCCCAGGAAAAGCGAGGCAGCCCGGCCATGATCGCGCCACTTTCCACGGTCCCCCCCCGAGCCTGCACCGCGACGCGCAACGCCTGCAAGCTCTGCGCTCCCTTGGGCGCCTGTCTGGCATTCCGCGGGGTGGCGGGGGCCGTTCCATTCCTCCACGGCTCGCAGGGCTGCGCCACCTACATCCGCCGGTACATGATCAGCCACTTCAAGGAACCGCTGGACATCGCCTCGTCGAACTTCGGCGAAGCCACGGCGATCTTCGGCGGCATGGACAATCTCCGGCTGGGGCTGGCGAACGTGGTCCGGCAATACGCCCCGAAACTCATCGGAATTGCCACGACTTGCCTGGCTGAGACCATCGGCGACGACGTGGCAGGGTCTCTCCGCCAGATACGCGCCGAGGCGGGCGACAGCCTGCCCGCACTGGTCCACGCCTCAACGCCGAGCTACGCCGGAACGCACGCCGAGGGGTTCCAGGCCGCGGTCCGGGCCCTTGTGGACGCCCTCGCCCAAGCTCGCCCGGAGCATGAGGCAGTCAATCTGCTTCCGGGGCCGGTCTCCCCGGCCGATCTCCGCTACTTGAAGGTCGTCTTCCGCGATTTCGGCCTGGAGCCGATCATGCTGCCCGACTACTCGGATACGCTCGACGCCCCGGTCTGGAAAGAGTACCAGAGGATTCCGCAAGGCGGTACAGCGGTCGAGTCGATTCGCCGCATGGGCGGGGCCAAGGCGACCGTCGAATTCGCCTGCACGGGGGACAGGTCGCGATCCGCGGGCGCGCTCCTCGACGAGCGGTTCGGCGTGCCACGGCATGAGTTTCCGCTGCCGGTGGGTGTCCGCCAAACGGATGCTCTCTTCGAGGTTCTTCACCAGATCAGCGGCCGGCCCATCCCGCCCGTTCACGCAGCGGAACGCGGCCGGCTGATCGACTCCTACATCGACGCACACAAGTACGTGTTCGGCCGGCGCGCGATCGTCTACGGAGAGCAAGACCTCATTGTGGGGCTGGCCTCGCTGTTGGCCGAGATCGGGATGGTTCCTGCCCTCTGCGCCTCCGGTGCGCGGACCGGCCGGCTGGAACAGCAAGTGCGCGCCGTGGCCCCGGACATAGGCGGCGAAGCAACTGTGCTCGAAGGGGTCGATTTCGCCGAGATCGAGGAACGTGCCGTCCACGAGCGCGCCGCTTTGGTCATCGGCAACAGCAAAGGTTACGGGTTGGCGCGGCGTTTGCGGGTTCCCCTGGTCCGCGTGGGGTTTCCCGTCCACGACCGCATCGACGGGCCCCGGCTTCTACACGTCGGCTACCGTGGGGCACAGCAGTTGTTCGACCGCGTTGCCAACGCACTGATCGAGACTGCGCAGGACACTTCCGAAGTAGGCTACAGCTACATGTGAGCGATGTTGGAAAGACCGGCTCATGCTACCGGACATCACCCGGCACCCCTGTTTTAACGAGACCGCCCGGCACACGGTTGGCCGGGTCCATTTGCCGGTGGCGCCCGACTGCAATGTCCAGTGCAACTTCTGCAAACGGGTGTACGACTGCGCCAACGAGAGCCGGCCGGGGGTGACCAGTGCGGTCCTTACCCCACCGCAGGCCGTGCACTACCTGGAGGGTGTGCTGGAAAACGATCGGCGGCTTGCGGTCGTAGGAATTGCCGGCCCGGGCGACCCGTTCGCCACGGCAGCGCGGACGCTGGAGACCTTGCAGTTGGTTCACGATCGCTGGCCCGAGATGCTTCTCTGCGTGGCGTCCAACGGCCTGAATGTGGCGCCCCACGCCGCCCGATTGGCCGCGCTCGGCGTAACCCATGCCACGCTCACGATCAACGCCGTCGATCCGGCGATCGGGGCGGCGATCTACGCCTGGGTCCGCGACAGCAAGCGAATTTACCGTGGCGCTCCGGCCGCTGCACTGCTCTGGGACCGTCAGGCCGAGGCCATCCGGTTGCTGAAGCAACAGGGCGTGACGGTCAAGATCAACACCATCGTCATGCCGGGGATCAATGACCATCACGTGGCCGAGATCGCGCGGAAGGTGGCGGACCTTCGAGCGGACGCGATCAATTGTGTGCCGCTCTATCCGGTGGCGGGCACGGCGATGGCGCACATCGAACCGCCGTCCACACAAGCCATGACGGAAATCCGCGCCGAGGCCGCCCGCCATTTGGCCGTAATGGCGCATTGCACCCGGTGCCGGGCCGATGCGGTGGGACTGCTGGGCGAGCGAGTGCCGCCGGAGTTCGAGTTGCGGCTGTTGTCGTCCGCCGCCCTTCCTCTGAACCCGAGCGACGACCGACCCTATGTTGCGGTGGCCACCTTGGAAGGCACTTTGGTCAATCAGCACCTCGGCGAGGCGGAACGTTTGGCGATCTTCGTCCGCGCGCACCAGCCGCAGGATGGTCGTGGAGGCTTTGCCTTGGTCGAAACGCGGCGCGCGCCGCCGCCGGGCGGCGGCCAGCAGCGATGGCTCGAACTGGCGCAGGTCCTCAAGGACTGCCGCGCCCTGCTGGTCGCCGGCGCAGGCGAGTCGCCCCGATCGGTGTTGACCTCCAGCGGCGTCAAAGTCGTGATGATGGAAGGACTCATCGAGGAGGGGCTGGAAGCGATTTACCGCGGCGCGGAAATCCGCGCCCCACTGCGAAGGCAGCACCGATGTGGCAGCGGCTGCGCTGGCAGCGGATCGGGCTGCATGTAACCGTACCAAGGAGACCACCCGTGCACAAACCCCAATACCATTTCTTTCTCTGCAACAGTTTCCGCGCAAACGGCGAGCCCCAGGGCGCGTGCAACCGCAAAGGGGCAACCGAATTGCTCCAGTACCTCCAGGCCGAGATCAGCGACCGTGGCCTGGATGCCATCGTCTCGACCACGAGTTGCCTTAACGTGTGCGAAAAGGGACCGATCCTTGTGATCCACCCCAGAGAGTGGTGGTATTACGGCCTGACCGAGGAAAAGATCGACCAAATCCTCGATGCCCTGGAACAAGACCAACCGGTTGCCTCACTCATGATGGCGTAGTCGGCGTAGAGAGGCTCTCCATGCGCACCAGACCCGACAAGACCGGCACGTGGCTGGTAGATACCACGCTCCGCGATGGCGAGCAAGCGCCGGGCGTCGCCTTCTCGCGCGGCGAGAAACTTTCGATCGCGCGGATGCTCGCTGACGCCGGCTTGGCGGAGCTTGAAGTCGGCACGCCGGCTATGGGTGACGAGGAAATCGCGGACATCCGCGCCCTAGTCGGGCTGACGCTGCCTTGCCGCCTGACCGCCTGGTGCCGGGCACGCCTGGAGGACATCGACCGTGCGGCGGCATGTGGCGTGGATGCCGTCCATATCTCCCTCCCTGTTTCGTCGATCCACCTGCGCGCGCTCAAGAAGAGCAAAGCGTGGGTGCTGGACTCGATCGCCGCGATGACCGCTTACGCGCGGCAACGATTTGACTATGTTTCCATTGGCGCTCAGGATGCTTCTCGCGCCGCTCCCAGCTTCCTCGCCCGCTGTGCCAGGGCCGCCCATCGTGCCGGAGCGGACCGCTTCCGTCTTGCCGATACCGTGGGCGTTTGGAACCCCTTCCAAGTTGACGCTGTGGTCTCCTCGTTGCGAAGCATGTTCTGCGAACTGGGACTGGGGTTCCACGGCCACAACGACTTGGGCATGGCGACGGCCAACACGCTCGCCGCCGTTATGGCCGGAGTCGCTAGCGCCGATGTCACCGTCAACGGCCTGGGAGAACGAGCCGGCAATGCACCGCTGGAAGAAGTCGTGATGGCTCTGAAACTCACGCTCAAAAAGGCATCTGGCATTGATCCCCGCGCGTTCCGAGCCCTCTCCGATTATGTGGCTGAGGCTTCCGGCAGGCCGCTGCCGGTGAGCAAACCGATTACCGGTCGCGCAGCATTCTGCCATGAGGCGGGAATCCACGTTTGCGGACTATTGGCCGATCGCCGGACCTACGAGCCGTTCCCGGCCCAGGCCGTGGGCCGCCAGGGCAGCGAGATTCTGGTGGGTAAACATTCCGGCGGCGCGGCTATCCGGCATGTTCTGGCGGAGACGGGCATTCACGTCAACCCGGTCGAGGCCACCGGGCTCTTGGCTACAGTACGGTCCGCGGCGGCCGACCGTAAAGGCACACTCGCGCCTCAAAAACTTGCGGAAATCTGCACGTTGCAAGGCGCCGGCCGACGCCAATCCTCGGCACTTGAGGCGCTCGACCATGCGAGTGTACTACCTCCAGCACGTGTCGTTTGAGGATGCAGGGAGCATCGCGCTCTGGGCGAGGACGCGGGGACACAAGGTCACCCGAACCCGCCTCTACCGCAACGAGACGCTTCCATCCCAAGGAAGTTTCGATTGGCTGGTCGTGATGGGCGGGCCAATGCACATCCACGAGCACGAAGCCCATCCCTGGCTCGTGCCCGAGAAGGCGTTCATCCGAGAGACAATCAACCGCGGCATCCCATACCTGGGCGTATGTCTCGGGGCCCAACTTGCTGCGGACGTTTTGGGCGGCCGGGTCGCGCGCAATCCCCAGATGGAAGTCGGTTGGTTCCCCGTCCATTTGACGGCACAGGCCGAACATTCACTATAGATCACATGTAAAGCGTTATCAGATATTCTGTTGCATCGCAAGCGATCATGTCGTCCCATCATGCGCAATCGCTACAGATTGACCAATCTATCAATTATGATTCCGCTGCTCTGACCAACTGAGTTACGCCGCCTCAAGCATTGTCCAAGTCTATTACAAAGCCATTGCCGGAAAAGGGCTGTCCCGCTCCATAGCCGGGAGAACGGCCATGGCGTGCTGGCTAGGCGTAGGCGACCCTTTCGGCCATGCCTGCATCCAGCGCGCCGCGAATGACCCCACTCGCCAATTGCGCCGCCCGCTCGGCGGACAGTTGTTGATAAGCCCGCGACGACCTGCCGAAACAGCGCTGGAGCCGCCTGCTTAGTCCGCCAAACACGGCGGGTGTCAGAGGCAGGCACGCGCCCGTCGTCATCCAGAACTCGGGGAAGCACAGGACGTGTCCCGCGAAAACGGCGCCTTTCCGGGCCGATCGGCTCATCGCAACGTCCAACAACAGGCCGTTCTCACCGGGCAACACGTCACAGACCGTTAGGCCGAAACCGCTGAAGACTTCGTCTGCTTGCAGCAGGCGATACCGTGCCCGGAGCATCGCCTCCAGGAAGGTCCGCTCGTGGGTGCCGGGCGCGGGTGGCGAGTTCCTGAAGTGGCGCTCGATGGCAGCGAGCCTTCCGGCCTGAGCGGTTGGACGCCGGCCCAGGTGGCCCTGGGCCGCCGCTGGGTCGAGGCCTGGCGGGAGGCGGGCCGGGCGATGGAACGCCTGCGGCGGGAGGAACTCCGCCGCCTGGATGGGCAGCGGGCCATCGCCCTGCTGTGCGGGCCGGCCGACTACCGCATTGCTCCGCGGGCACCGCGACCCACTTCCGGGTTGGTCGAACAACAGCGCTGGTTCATGAAAGCTGCCGGCCGTGATTGATGCCTGATCGTGCTGAAGGCTTTCGCCGCCCGGCCCAAGGACTGGCTGGACGTGGAGGGGATTATCGTTCGCCAGAGCGGCAAGCTCGACTGGGATTACATCCGCCGCCAGCTACAGCCCCTGGCGGAGCTGAAAGAAGAGCCGGGGATCATGGATGACCTCCAGCGGCGGCGGGTGGAATGCGAGCAATAGGCAAGGAAGCTTGCTCCGCCTTCGGCAAGCCCCGCGCGCCCCTAACGTTCGTAAACGTCCCGCCGGTGCCCGATCCTCAGCACCAGCACCTCATCTCCCTGGACCACAAAGATGACTCGATAGGCGCCCACGCGAAGGCGGCGAAGGCCCGCGAACTGCCCTTTCAGCGGCGGGCACGTATTGGGGCGGGCCGTCAGCTCCTTCTCGATCTTGCCCAGCACGCGGCGCGCCTCCGCCTTGGGCAGGGGAGCCAGGTCTTTGCCGACGCTCTTCTTGTACGAGATTCTATAGGCCAAGGGATTTCCTCAGATCCCGGCCGGACACCACCGCATCGCTTGGGTCGCGCAAACGGTCCAGGGCGATTTGCAGGTCTGCGAACTCACGGACATAGGTCTCGACGGCCTTGTGGACGTGAAACGACCGCGGACGCTCCGTTTCCGCGGCAATCTGGTCCAGTTCTTTGGCCAATTCTTCCGGAAGCCGAACGGAAAAAACCATGCCCATATTGTCACCTCATCATCACATTGTACTACGTTGTAGTCGATAGTCAACGGCGCGATACGCCCTCACCCCCTACCCCTCTCCCAAGGGGAGGGGGGTAGAGCTTGCCAAAGTCCGTTGCCTCATTCCAGGCCGCCGAAGCGCCGCTCACGGGCGGCGTAGCTGCGAATGGCGGCCTCGATCTCGGCCGGGCCGAAGTCGGGCCAGCAGCGGTCGGTGACCCACAGCTCGGCGTAGCTGATTTGCCACAAGAGAAAATTGCTCACGCGCATCTCGCCGGCGGTGCGGATCAAGAGGTCGGGGTCGCTCATGCCGGCCGTGTAGAGGCGGGACTGGATCGTCTGTTCGCCGACGTCTTCGGGGCGGAGCCGGCCGTCGCGGACTTCGACGGCCAGGCTGCGGAAGGCATCGA
>Ga0326727_10005719_pt1 | contig 35076 bp, 31 predicted proteins | sample MB2enrmetagenome_FD_207643 | JGI IMG/M metagenome (GOLD analysis project Ga0326727, IMG submission 207643) | Lab enriched peat soil microbial communities from McLean, Ithaca, NY, United States - MB29MY | ecosystem: Environmental > Terrestrial > Soil > Wetlands > Peat | place: USA: New York...
AGATTGCAAAAACAGGCGACCGCAAGAAGATGATGGACACGACGAAGTCGACCGACTGTCCGAAGTGCAGCAAGCCGACGCGCATCGTCAAGCGCGTGAAGGACCGCGAGCGCGGCGTCCCCGGCGGCGTCTACATTTCCTGCTCGGTGTGCGATTTCTACGAGAAGCTTTAGACGCTCAAGGAAGTTCAGCGCAGGAAAAAGCCCGGCGGATTGCCGGGATTTTTTCGGTTGCTGCGTGCCGATTTCGCTCCAAAAGGGCGGGGTTCTTGCGCGCCGAATGAAGGTCCTTCCCAGCGATGACCGGGCGGGAGAGCTGGGGTTTCCCAACTCTACCCAAGGACTGTACTCGATGCACTCACTCTTTGACTGGAAAAAGGGTGAGAAAGCCAGTCTACAGAGCCTCCGCCATCTCTTTGAGGATGGCGTCGGCGGCTTCGGCGGGGTCGGGGGCCTGGGTGATGGGGCGGCCTACGACGAGATAGCTGGCGCCCTGGCGCAGGGCTTCGGCGGGGGTGGCGATGCGCTTCTGGTCGTCGATTCGGGCCGGGGTCTCCGGTCCCGAGGGCCGGATGCCGGGGACTACCAGCACGCCCTCGGGGCCGGTAAGAGCGCGCAGGGACGCTGCCTCGTGCGGTGAGCAGACGAAGCCGCGCAGGCCGGCGGCCAGACCGATCCGCGCCAGCAGTTCGACCTGTTCAGCGGGGGAGCGGTCGATGCCAATAGCGCTCAGCTGGGCTTGGTCCATGCTGGTGAGGACGGTGACGGCGAGGAGTTCGGGAGGGTCCGGGAGTCCGGCGAGCGCGGCTTTGGCGGCGGCCAGCATGGCGGGGCCTCCGGCGGCGTGGACGTTCATCATGCGCACGCCCAGCGCGGCGGCGGAGCGCACGGCCGAGGCCACGGTGTTGGGAATGTCGTGGAATTTGAGGTCCAGGAAGACAGAGTGGCCGCGCCTGACGAGCGGCTCCAGGACGGCGGGACCGGCAGCCACAAACAGCTCCAGCCCCACCTTGAACCATTGGCAGTTGTCTTCGAGCTGTTCGACGAGGCGGGCGGCGGAGGGCGCATCGGGCACGTCGAGGGCCACGATGAGGCGGCGGCGCGCCTCTTCCAGCGGGTCCGGCCGGCGGGGCGCGAGGGGGCGGGCGGTGGTAAAGGTGGGATTCAGGCGCTCGGGGATGGGCATACCTGCATCCTAAAGCATTGTCAGGGCTTCTGTGGCCCTCTTTCAGGAGGCTGAAGCTCCCTGCTCCCTCCGAAATCTGCCCCGGCCTCAGGCCTGGGCCGCCATGGGAACGGGTTGCTCGTCGCGGAGCGCGATCTGGTCCTGCGCGGGCAGGAAGCGGCAGAGATAATCGATGGGATCCTCGGCGACGGCCATCCGGCTGAGGTGATACTTCCACACGCCTGCCTTGATGGTGCGCCGGGTATAGGGCTTGCGCGTCACCTGCACGATTTCGCCCTGAGCGTTGATCCTGGGATAGGTCATGGAGGGGACCAGGAAGCTCATGCGGGCGCCCGAACGCCAGAAGCAGCGGGCAAAGTCGTGGCTGAAGAGCAGCGTGTAATGGCGGCCCTCGGCGGAGAGCAGCGTCAAGGCCTGGTCAGCGCCGGGCCAGACGGGATGAACCTGCGACTGGAACCAGCGGCGGAACTCAAACCCATTGAACTGAGCCTGGTTGAGCAACAGGCGTAGCATCTCTTTGCGGACCATTTCACCAATCCTTCAAGCAAAAGCAGGTCTGAGGGCCTATCGCCGCGCCGGAATCGGCGCGAAGATGAAAGCGGGAAGGCGCGCCGGTTTGGAGCGTCTTCTGTTGTGAGTTAACGTCAATGAGACGGCAGTTTCCTTTTTTGGGTTAGCAGGAAGGAGGATCGGGTTGAATAGGGGATTTTTTTCGGTGCGCGGATTGGGTTGGGGCGTTTTGCTGCTTGCCGCGGCGAGTCTGGGCTGGGCCTCCGAGGTGCACACCAATCCCCTGAACCGCGACCCCCTGGTCCGCGAGGCCTTCGATCGCTTCTATAACCTGGACTATCCGGGGGCGATCGAGCGCTTCGAGCGCTTCCACGCGGCGCATCCGGGCGATCCGCAGGGAACGGCGCTGCTGCTCGATGCCGTGCTATTCCAGGAGCTCTACCGGCAGGACCTGCTCGACACCACCTTCTACGCCACCGACGGCTTTTTGACCGGCCGCCACGCCACCCAGGAGGACCCGAAGACGCGGGATCGCATCCAGGCGCTGGCCGACGAAGCCATCCGTGAGGCCGATTGGCGGCTGGGCCGGAATCCGAACGACGTGGACGCGCTCTATGCCCGCGGCTGGGCGCGCGCCCTCAAGTGCACTTACATCGCCATGGTGCAGCGGGGCTACGCCAGCGGGTTCCGGCTGGCCTTGCAGGCCAAGAACGACCATGTGCGCGTGCTGCAACTGGACCCGGATTACATCGACGCCAAGCTGGTGGTGGGGGTCTATGAATACGTGGTGGGAGCGCTGCCTTTGCCCTTCAAGCTGCTGATCGGCTTCGCCGGGATTACGGGGTCGAAATCCAGGGGCCTAGAGATGCTGAACGATGCCGGCCGGCGCGGCGCGGTCACCAGCGTGGAGGCGCGGACCACGATCGCTCTGTTCCTGCGGCGGGAGGCGCGCTACAAGGAGGCCGTCGAGGTGGTGCGCACACTCAAGAGCGATTTTCCGCGCGACTACCTTTTCAGCCTGGAAGAGGCCAACCTGCGCAAGGATGCGGGCGAGGGTATGGTTGCGGTGGCGGCGTACCGCGAGATTCTGGCCGCCAACGCCAAGCCCGGATACTACTACTCCGCGCGCATGGAGCTCACCTACTTTGGCCTGGGCGACGCGTTGCGCGGCCAGCGGCACTTCGGCGAGGCGGCGGAGAGCTATGAGCAGGCCGCCTGGACCCGGAACGTGGGACCGGAGCTCAAGATCCGTTCGCTGCTGGCGGCCGGCGAGTGCCGCGATCTCAACGGCGAGCGCCAGCAGGCCGTCAAGGACTACCAGGCGGCCATCGATAACGGCCCTGAAACCTCCCGCGCCGACACGGCGAGAAAGTATCTCCGCAGAGCCTACAGCGGGAGCTGAGAACCTGCTCGCAAACGGCCGGCGGCGAAGGGGACACTCCATACGAGCCGCAGAAGATGAGTCAGACCGGAGACTCGCTGGCGTAGAGTCCGCGGCGGCGGAGCGGCTGACGGAATCCCGCCGCGCGGGGCCGCAAGCCGGCCGGGAGGCCGCGAGCGAATCGGAAGCGGTCAAGCCGCTGTTGACAAAGGCTTGCGCAAGGCCTATTGTGAGGTCGCTTTGGTGAAAGGAGGACTTGAACTTATGGCTTACTTTGAGCTTCAGTCCGCGGAATCGGATCTTCAACAGTTGGCAGAGCAGTACTGGCAGGATGCCGGCGAAAGAGAACGGGAGCTTGAGAAAGCGGCTTTCGAGGCGGGAGCGGCGATTCGAGGCGGCGAGTACACGCTGGCCAATCTGGAGACGATCGTGCGCTGGAAGTCGGAGCGGGTGGTTCATTACCTCATTGCGAACAGCAGTGAGAACATCAGAAGCGCCCTGGCGGTAGCCGCGTCGCCGGAGTCCAAGACCGAGGAAGCGGTCAAGGCGCTCACCGCACTGCGCGGAGTGGATATTTCCATAGCCACCGCGGTGCTGGCCGCGATCTACCCGGAGCGCTATGCGGTGCTGGATTATCGCGCTTTGGAGGCCCTGGGTCACGCGCGGCACAATGTGGGGTTCTACGTGGAGTACAACGCTTTTTGCAGGAGATTGGCCGAGTGCGGGATCGTGAAGGCGCAGGAGAACCTTCCCGGCCCGACCCCGCTCCATGCACTGGAACGAGGGCTTTGGCAATGGTCGAGGAGCCGGGGGAATTAGCGGGGCGGCCGATCCGCCCTTCCTGCGATTGCTGTTTGCCTGCGCCCAGCAGAGTAAAATCGCCTTGGTGAGCAACTCCTTTGAAGTCGGGCCGGTGCAGGTGGGCGCGGGGCAGCTTTTTCTCGTCGCCGGGCCGTGCGTGATCGAGAGCGAGGCGCACGTGCGCCGCCTGGCCGAGTGGGTTCAGCGGATCGCGAGCGACCTGGGCGTTCCGTTGATCTTCAAGGCCAGCTACGACAAGGCGAACCGGACCAGCATGAAGAGCTTTCGCGGGCCGGGGTTGGTGGAGGGGACGCGGATTCTTGCTCGGCTGGCCCGGGATACGGGACTGCCGGTGCTGACCGACGTGCATGAGCCGGGGCACTGCGAGATGGCCGCCGAGGCCGTGGATGTGCTGCAGATTCCGGCGTTCCTGTGCCGCCAGACTGACTTGCTGCTGGCCGCGGGCAAGACCGGCCGCGCCGTGAACATCAAAAAGGGGCAATTTGTAGCGCCGTGGGATATGGCGCATCCCGTGGAGAAGGTGCGCTCGACGGGCAATGAGCGGGTCTTTCTGACCGAGCGCGGCGTGAGCTTCGGCTACAACACACTGGTGGTTGACTACCGTTCGCTGCCGGTGATGCGGCGGCTGGCGCCGGTGGTCTTCGACGCCACGCACTCCGTCCAGCAGCCCTCGGCGGCGGATGGCGTGAGCGGCGGGCAGCCGGAGTTCATTCCCCTGCTGGCGCGCGCGGCGGTGGCGGCGGGGATCGACGGGCTGTTTCTGGAGGTTCACGACGACCCGGCGAGCGCCAAATCCGACGGCGCCAACGCGCTGGACCTGAAACTGCTGAAACCGCTGCTGGAGAAGCTGCTGGCGATTCATGAGGCGGCCGGGAATTGACCGATCGGCCGCCTGTTGGGCGTGCTCGCATCGGTCTGAGGCAAGAGGTTTCAAGACCGGCAATTCGTCGAACGGCTATTGCTGTCCATGAGCCGATTCCGCTCCAGCCGGCGAACCGCCCGGAACCGGCGACGAACCATGGGAATCTCCCGTCGGGAGAGGATCACCTAGCCCGTCCGCATCCCGGTTGTACCTTCGCCCGCCGCTGCAAATACCGGCTCGAACCCTCGCTTCCGGCTTGGGCTGTTGCCGCGCTCATAATAGAATGGTTACGCGATGAACACAGCTACAATCCGCAGCGATTGGGTCGGACGGGTCATCGACGGAAGATTTACGCTCCTCCAATGGTTGGGCGGCTCTGAACGGAGTGGCGTCTTCCTCACGGAAGTGCGGGGAGATCGACCGCAGAGGGCCGCCATCAAGCTCATTCCGGCTGATGCCGGCGACGCGGAAGCCCACATCGCCGACTGGGCGCTGACGACAACCCTGTCCCATCCTCACCTGCTGCGCCTGCTTCACACCGGGCGCTGTCAGATCGACTCCGCTCCGTTGCTTTACTCGGTGACGGAATATGGCGACGAGGTTCTCTCCGAGGTTCTCCCCGAACGGCCACTCACGCCCTCCGAGGCCAGAGTGATGCTTGACGCGGTCCTCGGCGCGCTCTCCTATCTCCACCGGAAAGGTTTCCTGCACGGTCGCGTCAAGCCATCGAACGTCATGGCCGCCGGCGATCAGGTGAAACTTTCTTCGGACTGCCTTCATCCCGCGGGCGAACCTGGCAAACAGCTTCCAGCGCCAACCGTCTATGACGCACCGGAAAGAGCCACCGGGACGCTCTCCCCGGCGGCGGACGTCTGGTCGCTGGGCGTCACCCTGGTCGAAGCCTTGACCCAGCACCCGCCGGTTTGGAACAGATCGACCGATGGGGAGCCGTCTGTACCGGAGTCCATTCCACAACCCTTCGCTGCCATTGCGCGAGAATGTCTGCGCTCCGATCCCGCGCGCCGGTGCACCCTCGCCGACGTCAAGGCCCGTCTTGAAGCCGCCCCATCCCTCCCGGCCAGCGGAGCCGGCGGAACGGTCCATGCCAGACTCCGCGCGCCGGCGCTGGTTGCCGCGGCGCTGGTCCTGTTTGCGATTGTCGCGGCTGTGCTTTTCCGATCGCACCAGCCTCGGTCATCGCCGCCAGCCGAGGAACAGCAACCTGTGCCCGCCGCCGCCGCGCTCCAACCGCAACCCCCAGCGCCGGAGACCCAAGAATCTGCGGTTCCGGAGACTCAAAACGCCCCAGTTCCGGTGCCTGAGGCCTCACGCGGCGCGGTGGCGAAGGGCGCGGTTGCCGAGAGGGTTCTGCCCGATGTACCGCTCAAGGCGAGTGCGACGATTCGAGGCAGAGTCAGCTTGAATATACGGGTCGCGGTCGATCCAAAAGGTCATGTTTCCAGCGCGACGCTCGACTCGCCGGGGGCAAGCAAGTACTTCGCCAGCCTGGCTCTCGAGGCGGCCCGGAACTGGAGGTTCAAGCCCGCGCGAGTTGATGGGCAGGCCCTCTCCAGCATGTGGATCCTGCAATTCGAGTTTACACAGACCGGAACCGAGGTCACTCCCGTCGAAGCATCCCCCTAGGGGGCCGTCCCGGACCAGTGACTCGACTTGCGGCCTTCGCCTTCAAATTGCCCGCACCGACGCGGCCGTTTGCACATGACTCCCGGATGACGGGCAAATCGGGAGCTGGCCCGCTATCCTAATACCCCCTGGCGTTTGATGGCGCCGGTTCCGCGCGCTATAATCCGGTCTGAAGCGGGAGTAGCTCAATGGTAGAGTAGCGGCTTCCCAAGCCGTTGGTTGCGGGTTCGATCCCCGTCTCCCGCTCCAATCCCCAAACCATCCGCCTCAGTTTGGCGCTCCCGGCGCAAGGGCGCAGAGCATAGGTGTTTCGATTCGGCCGCCGCGGCGATCTTCGCTCCAAATGAACGGTCTCGCGGGGTTCCTCAGATTGCAAGCGAAAGCAGCAAGTTGGCCCCGCTGCGCGGGGATAGCGGGTTGGCAAGCTGGCGGGTTCAGTGGAAATGCGAACCCTTTCCCCTATTCCCTGGTCCCTTAGTCCCTTAGTCCCTTAGTCCCTATTCCCTTAGTCCCTATTCCCTCAGTCCCTCCGTTCACTGGAACATCAGCACCAGGAACCATCCATTCAATCCCGCGATGAGAGCCGCCGTGAACCAGGAGAGGCCTTGCAGCCACCGGCTGTTCACGAATTCGCCCATCTTTTTGCGGCTGCCGGTGAAGATGACCAGCGGAACGACGGCGAAGCTGAGTTGCAGGGAGAGAATGACCTGGCTGAGCAGGAGCAGCTTCTCCGTGCCGCGCTCGCCGGTGACGGCCACCACGATGATGGTGGGAATGATGGCCAGGGAGCGGGTGATGAGGCGGCGCAGCCAGGGAGCGACTTTGATGTGGATGAAGCCCTCCATGACCACCTGTCCGGCGAGGGTTCCGGTGATGGAGGAGTTCTGCCCGGAGGCCAGCAGGGCGATGGCGAACAGCGTGCTTGCACCGGCCGCGCCCACCAGCGGGCTGAGCATCTTGTAGGCGTCCTGAATGGCCGCCACCTCGAAGTGGCCGCTGCGATTGAAGACCGCCGCTGCCACCACCACGATGGCCGCGTTGACAAACAGCGCGATGGTGAGCGCCAGCGCGGAGTCCACATTGGCCATGAAGATGGCCTCGCGCTTGCCCTCCGGCGTGCGCTGATAGCGTCGGCTCTGCACGATGGAGGAGTGCAGATAGAGGTTGTGAGGCATCACCGTTGCGCCCAACATGCCGATGGCGATGTAGAGCATCTCCCAGTTGGTGACGATTTGCGGCGAGGGAACGATCAGATTCTTGAATGCCGGCCAGTACTCCGGCCGGGAGAGAACCAGTTGCACGCCGAACAGGGCGATGATGGTGCCGATCAGCGCGATCACCAGCGCCTCCACATAGCGGAAGCCCCAGCGCTGCATGAGCAGGATCAGCAGCACGTCCAGGCCGGTGATAAGCACGCCGTAGAAGAGCGGAATGTGGAAGAGCAGGTTCAGGGCGATGGCCGAACCGATGACCTCGGCCAGGTCGCAGGCGGCGATGGCGATCTCCGCGCCCACCCAGAGCGAGAAGCTCACCCAGGGCCTGTAGCTCTCGCGGCAGAGCTGGGCCAGATCGCGCTCCGTGGCCACGCCCAGCTTGAGCGACAGGCTCTGCAGCAGAATGGCCATCAAGTTGGAGGCCATGATGACGAAGAGCAGCGTATAGCCGAAGCGCGAGCCGCCGGCGATATCGGTGGCCCAGTTGCCGGGGTCCATGTAGCCCACCGAGATCAGGAAACCGGGGCCGAGAAAGCCCAGCAGCCGCCGCCAGTAGAGGGGCGAGCGGGAGATGCGCACGCTGGAATGCACCTCCGGAAGGGAGGGCTCAAGCAGCTCGGTGAGGGACGCGGCGTCTGCGGACATGGGTCTGGAGAGAGGGCCTGGAGGGCTCTCCCAACCCAAGTATGCCACAGGTTGTTAAGTATGATTAAGAATTGTTCTTATATTTAATTACGATGAAGGCTCCGGGCGCAGCCAGACCGCCTCCGCGGCCGGTCTTCCCAAGATAGAACTTCCCGTAGGCAGCTCAATCGAAACGGTTTGGTCGTAGTTCTGGCTGACCACGCGGAGGCTCTGGCCAGGGCCGATGCCGGACTGATGGAGGAAGAGCAGCAGCTTGTGGTCACGCTCGTGGAGGCTGGCGACGGTGTAGCGCCGGCCCTCGACGGCCTCGGAAAGGGGCGTTTCGCCGCGCTGTTTGCGCTGCGCTGGGCTCTCGGCCAGCACCTGGTTGCCGTGAGGACAGACGCCGCCCTCGCCCAGCTTTTCCTTGAGTTTGGTCTCGAAGGCCGGCGAGACGGCGTGCTCCAACCGCTCCGCCTCCTCGTGAATCTGGTACCACTCCATGCCGAAGACTTCGCTCAACATGCGCTCGATCAGGTGGTGGCGCACGGCGGTGTGGTAGGCGGTTTCGCGGCCCGCCGCGGTGAGGCGCACAATGCCGTCTCCGCGCATTTCGACGAAGCCGTCGCGCTTGAGCCGCTTGAGCGCCATGGTCACGGCCGGCGCCGAGACCTCAAGCCAATGGGCCAGCATGGCCGGAATCACCTGGCGGCCCTCGGCTTCGGCCTCCAGTATGGCCTTGAGGTAGTTCTCCTTCGATACGTAGATGGAGTCTTTCATCGCGGGACCTGATTCAGTCTAAACTGTCGCGGCGGCATCCTGCCTTGGCCGGGACCCGCGCTCCTGGCATGATTCTCCTTCCGCATCAGCCGATACTGTTCTCATGGGACTGGCGCGGCGGGATGGTTTGTTGCCGCGTCTGCCGCCGGAATGCGGGTTCCGGGCGTAAGATTGCAGACATCGATTACTTTGGGCGGGAGCCGGGAACTGCTGTCGCGAAACATTGCGCGCAAGAGCGGGCGCGGAAAGGACGGAGACAAGCCAGTGAGAATCGGCCTCGCGCGTGTCCCCGTCTGTCTGCGTCATGGGCCGGCGGATATGTTGCTTGCGAGCTTCTTAGCGGGAGTTCTGCTGCTTTTTGAGACAGCGGCGCTTGCCGCGACGGCGACGGCGGAGAAGCTGCGCACTATCACCACGGCGCACGAGGCGCATAGTCTCAGCAGCCAGGAAGCGGCGCGCGCTTATCCTATCCACCTGCGCGGGGTGGTGACGTTCTTCGATCCGGAGCCCAGCTACAAGCACGCCGCAATGTTCGTTTACGATTCGACCGGAAGCATTTTCGTAGAAGTTCCGCATAGCTTGAATTTGTTGGTTCGCCCCGGCTCGCTGATCGACCTGCGCGGCGTCAGCGATCCCGGCGAGTTTGCTCCCATCGTCGCTCAGCCGCAAATCCAGGTGACTGGATACTCGGGCCTCCCGGCAACCACGGACCGGCCCAGCTTCAGCCGCATGGCAAGCGGCGCTGAAGACGGCCAATGGGTGGAAGTAGAGGGCGTCGTTCATTCGGTCATTGAGGAAGCCAGTTATATCAACTTGCAACTGACGATGGCGGACGGGGCTATTACGGTTGTGGTGGTGAAGCAACCGGGCGACCCGCGCTCCAACCTGCTGGATGCGAGGGTTCGCATACGCGGCAATGCGCACCCGGTCTTCGACGTCAGCCGCCGGCACATGATCGGCGCTCGAGTAGAGTGCCCCGCTCTCTCCGCGGTGGAGGTTGTGGAAGCTCCGCCGGAGGATCCCTTCAAGTTGCCCGTCATTCCCATCGACAGGCTGCTGCAGTGGGATGTGGCCCCCTTGCTGGCTCACCGGGTGCATGTGCAAGGCAGGGTAACCCTGCAGTGGCCGGGCGCGTCGGTTTGCCTGCGCGATGCCACGCAGGGAATATGCGCCCAAACGAGCCAGAGCACGCTGCTGCGCGACGGCGAGCCGATCGACATCGCGGGGTTCGGCGGCGCGGAGGGCAGCGCGCCGGTGCTGACGGATGCGGTGTTCAGAAGCGCCGGCGGAGCAGCCGCGCCCGTTCCGGCCGTCCCAGTTGCCGCGGAACAAGCGCTGATGGGCGGCTACAATTCCCAGCCGATTCAGATTGACGGTCAACTCATCTCCCGGGATCTGGCTTCCGCCGACACCACGCTGCTGCTCTCCTCGGGGAGATTTATCTTCAAGGCGATTCTTCCCCAGGGGCTGGGCGGTCCGGAGACAGAAAAATGGAAGAATGGAAGTCTTCTGCGCGTAACCGGAATCTGCTCCTTGCAGGTCGATTCCCTGACGGCCGGATTGGGAGTCGGAACGGCTTTGCCAAAGTCCTTCCGGGTTCTGATGCGCTCCCCCGCGGACGTCGTTGTCCTCCAGGAACCCTCCTGGTGGACGCCCGCCCACGCCGCTCTGCTGCTGACGCTGGCACTGCTCGTCACGCTGGCGGTGCTGGTTTGGGTGATGGTGCTCAGAAGGCGCATCCGCGAAAGTGAAGAGCGATTCCGCCACATGGCGCAGCACGATGCCTTGACGGGGCTGGCGACGCGCCTGGTGCTGCATGACCGGCTCACGGTGGCGCTGGAGGCCGCCAAGCGCCACCACAATGGACTGGCGCTGCTGATGCTGGACATCGACCGGTTCAAGAGCATCAACGATACGCGCGGCCACCACGCCGGCGACGAGGTCCTGCGGGTCACGGCCGAGCGCATCGTTCAAGCCGTGCGCAAGAGCGATACCGTGGCCAGAATGGGAGGCGACGAGTTCGTCGTGCTGCTCCCCGACCTGATCGATCCGCGGGCGGCCGAAAGCGTTGCCGCAAAACTCGTGACGACGCTGTCGGCCCCCGTTCCTTTCGCGGACCGTGAGCTGGCGGTTAGCGTCAGCATCGGGGTTTGCACCGCCGCGCCGGGAGAGCTGGATCCTGAAGTGCTGCTGAGGAATGCGGATGCCGCCCTGTACCTCGCCAAGGCCAAGGGAAGAAACTGCTTTGAGGTTTTCCTGGTAGGGATGGCCGAGGCTTGAGAAGCCGACGGCCGCGGAACCGGCGCTTCAGACCGGCCGCGCGATCTTCTCGATATGATGCGTGATCAGGCTGACAGGCAGGAAGCGGACAAGCAGAGCCGTGAACCTGCCGCCGAAGTAGGGAACGATGGTCCGCCGGCCGCGGGCCAGAGCGACAATCGCCGCCCGGGCCACATCCGGAGCCGATTGCGAGGCGCGGCCTTTGAGCACGGTGCCGTGGGCCACGTCCACAAACTCGCTCTCCGTGGGCCCGGGGCAAAGTGCTGTTACCCGGACGCCGAAGCGGGCCACCTCGGCAGCCAGGCCCAGAGCAAAGAAGCGATCGAAGGCCTTGGTGGCCGCGTAGGTGGTGATGTAGGGCACCGGCTGGAAGCTGGCCGTCGAGGCCACCACCAGCACCCAGCCCCGCCGGCGCTCGACCATGCGCGGTATGAACAGGCGCGTCAGGCTCACGACGGCCTGGCAGTTGACGCGGACCTGGCTGAGCTCCTGGTCGATATCGTTTTGGGCGAAGAAGCCGAACTGGCCGAGGCCGGCATTGTTGACCAGAATGTCCACGGCGAGGCCGGCGCCCTCGGTAGCGGAGTAGATCAGCTCGGGCGCGGAGGGGTCGTTCAGGTCGGCGACGACGATGCGCGCCTCGGTCCCCCTGGCCGCCAGCTCGGCGGCCAGCGCCTCCAGCCGCTCCTGGCGGCGCGCCGTGAGGATGAGTTTGGCGCCCTGGGCCGCCAGTTCCCGCGCCAGTGCCGCGCCGATTCCCGCGCTGGCCCCGGTGACCAGCGCCCATCTGCCGTTGAACTGCTCTGTGTTTGCCATCGCAGGGCTATGATAACGAATCGGGCGTCGCTCCGCGGGCCGAACCGCAACACCGGCCATCGAAAGGCGGGAAACCGGTTATAGCAGCAGGTCGTTCTCCTCATCCCCCAGCCCCTTGATCACATCCCCAAGAGTCACGGCGGCGACCCGGCCCGCGCGCATGGCGGCCAGCCTGCGTTCGGCGAGATAGGCGTTCTCAAGATCGTCCAGATGCGCAAGGATCGCCTGGCGGGCGTAGAAGGTCTTGGTCCGGCCGGTGGCTTTGGCCAGGGCGTCGAGGCGTTCTTCGATCTCTTTGGGCAAGCGGATAGCGAGCATAATGAAACCTCCCCGAATTATGCTATACAAGTATAGCATCATTGAAGTCGAAGCGGAGATTTCATCGCTATGCCGGCTGCTAGTTGATTCCAGCGGCGTTGAAATGCGGCCCATACAACATGTCGGCGCCCTCGATATGGTTGTCCAGCCAGCTCTCGAAGCTGCCCAGATCCTCCTCCGAAAGAAACGGAGGGCAGCCGCTCTTGAAGTGCGCCTGCCATTGCAAGGCCGCCGCCAGCATCAGGTCGTGCTCCCGGCGGTGCGCCTCCGCCCCAGGAAAGCCGGTCCGGTCGAAGAGCGTATCTTCATGGGCAAAATGAGCCTTGGTAAACTCCACCAGGCGATCGAGAACCTCTTCCAGGACTTCCCTGCTCCGGGCGCTCGACAACGTCTCGCGCGCCTCGTTCAGCAGGCCGATCAGTTGCCGGTGGTCGTCGTCCAGCTCCTTGACGCCCACACTCATTTTCTCAGTCCAGATCATCAGCGTCATCTGCCGGTTCTCCCTTGCCGGTTTCCTAGCGCTTGGACCGTTATGCGGAGACGCCGGAGTTGCAGGCGTCTGCCGGCTCCGCGCGGCCGGCACACAAGCGGGCACTCCCGCCTGATGTACTGATGAGGAGTATCGGCAATCGCAGAGGATACATCAGCCCTGGGGAGCGGACCCGATCCAAGCAGCGGAAGCCGCGAACGCGCCTTCAAACTCCTCGTTCAGCCAGTTCGAAAACGGCTGGAACTCTTCGTCGCGGCCAAGGAAGTCGCGCACCATCTCTCGCCCCGGCTTCGATCCGCCCTGTTCGAGCACCGCCTTGCGGTAGCGGCTGCCGGCGTCGCAGCCCAGCAAGTCTTCGGGGTCGAACTGGGCGAAGAAGTCCAGCGCAATGACCTTGTCGAAGGCGTAGGTGTAGTAATTCGACGAGTAGCCGGTCAGGTGGCCGAAGCTCGCGTACATGCGGTTGCCTTCCAGCCAGGTCCAGGGTTGCAGGCTCTCGTAGAGCCGCCGCATGGTGCAGTCCAGGTCGAGCGCGGCGGGCTGGTGGTCGTGCAGGTCGAGCGAGAGCGTGGTGTAGTAGAGCTGCGAGCGGATCCAGTCGGCGCGGCCGAAGGCGCCCGCCTGCTTCATCCTCCGGATTGTCTCGCCGGAGAGCGTTTCGCCGGTCTGATGATGCTTGGCAAATGCCTGGAGCAGCTTTTCGTCGCGGAAGAACTCCTCCAGCATCTGCGAGGGCACTTCGATGAAGTCGCCCTCGGTGGCAAAGCCCGAAATCCCCGCCCACTCGGTCCGGCCGCCGAGGATGGCGTGCATCAGGTGGCCGAACTCGTGGAAGAATGTGACGACGTCACTGTATTGCAGCAGGCCTGGGTCGTCGCCGCCGCTGCCGGGGTCCCCAGCGGCGGGTCCATGCCGCTGGGGTGGGCTGTTGGGGAAGTTGCAGATGAGCGCGGCTTCAGGCAGCGCCCGGCCGCGGATGCCAGGGACGATGGGCGCGGCCGAAAACCACTTGTCCTTGCCCTCGCGGGGGTGCATATCGAGGTAGAAACGGCCCACGATCTGGCCGCCGTCCAGCACGTCGAAGACCGAGACGGCGGGGTGCCAGGCGGAGGCCGTCGAGCGGCGGAATTCGATCTTGAAGAGCCGGGCCGCCGTCTCCAGCACTCCGGCCTCGACCTGCGCATAGGGAAAATAGGGGCGCACGGACTGCGAGTCGAAGTCGAAGGCCGAGCGGCGGAACTGCTCATACCAGAAGGCGCGGCTGGTGATGCCGATGGCGGTCAGATCGGCCTCTTGCCGGCGGGCGAATTCCAGAATCAGTTCGTGTTCGCGGCGCGCGCCCTCGCGGCTGGCCTGGTCGAGCTTGGCCAGGAACACGCGCACGTTGGCCGCCGAGCCCATCATCTGGTCTGCGGTAGCCAGGTCGGCCCAACTGCGGAAGCCGAGCACGGAGGCAATCTCCTGGCGAGTGGCCAGCAGCGCCTCGAGAATCTCCTTGTTGGCCGGATAGGCGCGGGTGTTGTAGGCCAGGAACATGCGCTCGCGCAGCCCTGCGCTCTTGCCAAAGGTCATCACCGGCTGCATGTCGGGCGGATCGGTGGAGAGCGTGACGCGGCCATCGGCATCGGCGGGATGGCGGGCGATGTAGTCGGCGGGCAGGCCGTCCAGCTCGGCCGCTGTGGTCTCGACGATCTTGCCGCCCTCCTGAATATTGCGGTTGAAGTCCAGCGAAAGGCGGGTCGCCTTCTCGTGCAGGACTTGCAGGCGGTCGCGAGTGGCCTGGTCCTTGTCCACGCCGGCCAGGCGGTAGCCGAGCAGGGTGCGCTGGACGAAGTGTTTGGTCGCTAAACTGGCGCCTTCAAGCTCGATGGCCGCCACGGCATCATAAACGGCTCGGTTCAGGCTCAGGGCGCTGCCTGCCATGGCCACCCGCTGGGCTTCAAGCTGGGCCTGGTCGCGGACGGCCTTGTCGGCGGCCACGGAGTTGAGCACGCCGGCCTGCGCGCCGGCCAGGCTGAGCTGCTCGATGGCCGCATCGTAGAGGCGGAGCGAGTTTTCCGGCGTGCGCGCGCCCTCGACCGCCAGCAGAGCAGCCAAAGCCGCCTCGTGCGCCGCCAGACGCGCTCCAACCCAGGCAGTGAGCGCCTCGGCTGACTGGGCTCCGCCCGCGTCCCAGGCGTGAAGAACTTCAGTTGCGGCAATGGCGGCGGGGTTCTGGTCAGCCATAAGGTGCAAACTCCTCCAGAGTTCCAGGGTGCCACAATCAGGCGGGCTCGGGCGCCTTCCCACAGAGCGTCTTTGAAGGGGATGGGCGGAAATGGAAGAGCCCACTTTGCAGTGGGCTCTTCACACCTATCGCGTGTCCGCGGGGGGAGGCTAACGCCAACAGATCCCGCGGCTAGTAAACCTAGTATAGTGAATACCTCAGACGATGTCAATCTACGAAACGGTCCGTGAAGTCAGGGCGGTCAGGAAGGCGCTGTCCCCCGCGCGTATGGCCACCTACGAACTTGCGGCGGCGGTCACAGGGGATGATGATCCAGCCGCGCTGGCGCTCTACGCCTGGAACGCCCAGGTTTCGGCCGCGCTTTTGGCTCCGCTTCACATCTGTGAAGTGGTGGTCAGAAACTCGGTGTCGGAGGCTCTGGAGATAGTGTACGGGGCGATGTGGCCCTGGTCTCCGGGCTTTGAGCAGAGCCTTCCGGCCCCGGGAATTGGCTATAGTCCGCGCAGAGACCTGCAAGGTGTCCGCAGGAATCAAACTTCCACCGGCAGGGTCATTCCCGAACTGAAGTTCGTTTTCTGGCAAAAGATGTTTACCAGCCGCCATGACAAGCGCCTGTGGAACACATACCTGACGCGCGTGCTGCCCAACCTGGCTCCTGCCAAGCCCGTCGGTCAGCTGCGCCGGGAGATTTATGACAGCCTTGAAGAAATCCGCACGCTGAGGAACCGAATCGCTCATCACGAACCTATCATCACAAGGAATCTGTCCGGCGACCTGCAGAGAATAGTGGGCTTGGTCGAGGCTCGTTGCGAGGTAACCGCACGCTGGATGATGAGCAACCAGCAAGCATCGACGATCATCGCGCGGCGCCCGTAGCCGCATTCCCAACAAACACATATTTCTGTTTGACGGGCGCGGCTTAGCCCTTCGCGAACATCTGTTTGATGCCGCGGAGCGCCTGCCGCGTCCGCTCCTCGTTCTCAATGAGCGCGAAGCGCACGTGGCCGTCGCCGTAGTCGCCAAAGCCGATTCCAGGCGAGACGGCCACCTTGGCCTCGGTGAGCAAAAGCTTCGCGAACTCCAGGGAACCCAGCTTGCGGTACTGTTCCGGAACCTGCGCCCAGACGAACATGGTGGCCTTGGGCAAAGCCACCGGCCAGCCCAGCTTGTTCAGCCCCTCCACCAGCACGTCGCGGCGCTTGCGATAGTTCTCGCAGATCTCGCGAACGCACTCCTGCGGCCCCTCCAGCGCCTGAATCGAAGCCACCTGGATGGGGGTGAAGGTACCGTAGTCGTAGTAACTCTTGAGGCGGGCGAGGGCGTTGACCAGGACACGGTTGCCGGCCATGAAGCCCACGCGCCAGCCGGGCATGTTGTAACTCTTGGAGAGGGTAAAGAACTCGACCGCAACCTCCTTGGCGCCGGGGACTTCGAGCACGCTGGGCGGCTTGTAGCCGTCGAAGGCGATGTCGGCGTAGGCCAGATCCTGAACGAGGTGGAAGCTGTACTGCCTGGCCAGCTCGACGAGCCGCGCCAGAAAAGGCAGCTCGACACACTCCGTGGTGGGGTTCGACGGGAAGTTGACGATAAGCGCCTTGGGGCGCGGGACCATGCGCGGGATCAGGTCCTCAAGCTGGGCGAGGAACTGCTCGCGGTCTTGGATGGGCACGCTGACCACATGCGCTCCGGCGATGACCGGGCCGTAGATGTGAATGGGGTAGCTGGGGTTGGGCACCAGCACGGTGTCGCGCGAATCCAGAATGGCCAAGCAGAGGTGGGCGATGCCCTCCTTGGAGCCGATGGTGACGATGGCTTCGCTCTCCGGATCCAGATCGACGTTGTAGCGGGTCTTGTACCAGTTGCAGATGGCCCGGCGCAGGTGCGGCAGGCCGCGGGAGACCGAATAGCGGTGGGTCTCGGGCCTCAACACCGTCTCGATCAGCTTGTCCACAATGTGTTTGGGCGTTGCCCCGTCGGGATTGCCCATGCCGAAGTCGATGATGTCTTCGCCGCGGCGGCGGGCCGACATCTTCATGGTTTCGGTGATGGCAAAGACGTAAGGCGGGAGGCGCTGAATCCTGCTGAACTCTTCCATCTATCAAGTTTAAGGCAAGCGGGGCGGGAGCGGTTCAGGAGGCATCGGCGCGGTTACGGCATCGAAGAGCTTCGGGCGACGCTTCCGAGCCCCTGGAATTCTTCCCGAATGCGTCCCAAATCCCGGCACAGTGGTTCCTCTTGCACAGTTTTCCCAGCCGCGCGGCGAAACAATCTATTCTTGGGGAAGTGCGCCGTGCCGACCGCGGCCGCGGCGGTTGCGGGCGCCCTGAACCACGGCGCCGAAGCCGGGCATGGGCCTTTGGTTGCCCGCTCGTTATATGCTTTTCCTCATAGGGAGGCTGCCAATGAACGCCCTGTTGATCTACCCCGAGTTCCCCGAGACGTTCTGGAGCTTCAAGTATGCGCTGTCCTTCCTGGGCAAGCGGGCCGCGCAGCCTCCGCTGGGGCTGATGACGGTGGGCGCTCTGCTGCCGCGCGCCTGGAACAAGCGGCTCGTCGATACCAACGTCGAGCGGCTCCGCGACCGCGACCTGGCTTGGGCCGACGTGGTGCTGCTGAGCGGAATGCACATCCAGCGCGGGTCGCTGATTGGCATCGTCGAGCGGTGCCGCGCGCGCGGCCTGCGCACGGTGGTGGGCGGGCCCATCGCCAGCAGCCTGCCGGCGGCCGAGCTGAAGGCGGACCACGTGGTGATCGGCGAGGCCGAGGCGCTGATTGCGGGCCTGGCGCGCGACCTGGAGGAAGGCACGGCCAAGCCCGTCTATCAGGCCGCCGAACGGCCGCCGATGGAGACCAGCCCGCCGCCCGATCTGAGCCTGATCCGGATGAGCCGGTACACCACCATGACCGTGCAGTACTCGCGCGGCTGCCCCTTCAACTGCGAGTTTTGCGACATCATCGAGATCTACGGCCGGCGCCCGCGCACCAAAGCCGTGGCCCAGGTGCTGGCCGAGTTGGACCAGCTGCGCGCGGCCGGCTGGCGCGAAGCGGTGTTTATCGTCGACGATAACTTCATCGGCAACAAGGCGCGCGCCAAGGAGTTATGCGCGGCGCTGGCCGAATGGCGCGGCCGAGACAAGACCAGCTTCGACTTCATTACGGAAGCTTCACTCAACCTGGCCGACGATCCGGAGCTGATGCAACTGATGAAGGACGCCGGATTTACTTCGGTCTTTCTGGGCATCGAGACCCCCGATGAGTCGGGCCTTATCGCCAGCAACAAGCTGCAAAACACGCGGCGCAGTCTGCTGGACAGCGTAGCCGCCATCCAGAGTTATGGCATGCAGGTGATGGGCGGCTTCATTCTGGGCTTCGACACCGATCGCGAAGACATCTTCGACCGCATGGTCGAATTCATTCAGAAGAGCGGCATTCCCATTGCCATGGTCGGCCTGCTGCAAGCCATGCCCGGAACGCAGTTGTTCCGGCGCTTGTGGAAGGAGGGCCGGATTCTGGACGCAGGCCACGGCGATAACACCGCCGACAAACTGAACTTTCTTCCCCACATGGATGCCGCGCAGCTGGTGGAGGGTTACCGCTCGGTGCTGAAGAGGATCTACTCAGGCGCGGCTTACTATGAGCGCGTCAAGCTGTATCTGAGCCGGACGCAGCCGAAGAGCGGAGAGAGGGTGTCGAAACAGCGCTGGGTCACCCGCGAGAATGCGCGCGCCTTTATTACTTCGATCCTCCGCCAGGGAGTCTTCGGGCGGCAGCGGTGGAGTTATTGGAAGTTTCTGCTAACCGTGGCCAAGAGCTATCGCCATTGCGTGGGCGCGGCCATGACGCTCGCGGTGATGGGTTATCACTTCCAGGTGATGACCGACAAGCTGCTCAAGGCTGTGAAGGCGCCGATGCTGCCGGGCGGAATGGAAGAGGGATTGGCGGAAAGGGCCGGCGGCGAGTAACGATCCGGCACATAACGACGAACATGAAGCTGGGTGCCCCACCCTTGCTGTCATCCTGAGCGACACTGAGCGTAGCGAAGGAGAGTCGAAGGACCTGCGGTTTGCACTCTTTCGGCTAGGGCGGGATTCGCTGCCGCTCCGGGCCCGCGACTTTATACTTGTTCTGACATGCAAGAATTCCTGCCCGTTGACGAACAACTGGACCTGCTGGAGAAGGGCGCGGCGGAGATCATCCGCTTGAGCGACCTGCGCGATCGCCTGGAAGAGAGCCGCAAGACCGGACGCCCTTTGCGCGTGAAGGCCGGTTTCGATCCCACCGCGCCCGACCTGCACCTGGGCCACACGGTACTGATGCGCAAGCTGCGCCACTTTCAGCAGTTGGGCCACCAGGTTATCTTCATGATCGGCGACTTTACCTCGCTCATCGGCGACCCTACCGGCCGCAATGTGACCCGCAAGCCGCTTACCCGCGAGCAGATCGCCGAGAACGCCAAAACCTATACTGAACAGGCCTTCAAGATTCTGGACCGCGGCGCCACTGAGATCCGCTTCAACTCCGAGTGGCTCGACAAGCTGGGCTTCGAGGGGACCATCCGGCTGACGGCGCTCTTTACCGTCTCGCAGATGCTGGAGCGCGACGAGTTCCACAGGCGCTTCCAGGCCGAGCAGCCCATCAGCCTGCACGAGCTGCTCTACCCGGTGATGCAGGGCTACGATTCGGTGGCCCTGGAGTGCGACGTGGAACTGGGCGGCACCGACCAGAAGTTCAACCTGCAATGCGGGCGCGACTTGCAGCGCCATTACGGGCAGAAGCCGCAGATTGTGCTCATGACGCCGATCCTCGAAGGCCTCTACGGCATGCAGAAGATGTCCAAGTCGCTGGGCAACGCCATCGGCATCAACGAGGCCTCCGCCGAGATGTACGGCAAGCTGATGAGCATCTCCGACGAGCTGATGTGGAAGTACTGGGTGCTGCTGACCGACGTGCGCCAGAGCGAGGTGGATGCGATGCAGGCCGAGGTTGCCGCAGGCGCGCTGCATCCCATGGATGCCAAGAAGCGCCTGGCCCGCACCATCACCGCCGGCTTCCACGGAGAGGCCGAGGCCCAAACCGCCGACGAGAATTGGGCGCGGATGTTCCAGCATAAGGCCGAGAGCGAGGATCTGGAAGAGGTGACCGTGGCCTATGCCGATGTGGCCGGCCCGGAGCCAAACCAGATTCGCCTGTCCAGGCTTCTGGTGAATATGGGCCTGGCCGCCAGTGGCTCCGAGGCCAGCCGCAAGATCGGCGAGAAGGCTGTGAGGCTGGATGGAGAAGTGGCCGTCAATGCGCTGGTTCCGCTGGCCGGACTTCCGGCGCGGATGATCGTCCGGCTGGGCAAGCGCGCCAAGGTTGCGGTGATCGCATAAGACAGTGCCCACGCCACTGCACTGCCAGCGTTGGAGGATGACATGGAAGGATTCCCGCCAGCAGACCAGGAACGGCACGTTTACCAGTTGCATTGGCTGTGGCAAGTGATTCATCTGGCCGAAGGGATGCTTTTCGGGGGGATTGGAATCGCCTTCATTGTTTGGAGTGTCGTCATGGACTGGAATATGATTCTTCTCGCCCTCTTCGTCTCCGTGGTCTGCGTCCCGGCTGGATTCTACCTTTGTGCCTATGCGCTGCGCTCGAGAGTTGTGCTGGAAGGTACGCGTATCTATGTACGCTACGCACTTTTCGAGAGGTGGGCAGACTTAAGCGAAATCGAATACTACTACATGAAACGCGCCGGGGGTTGGGGCCATGGTTATTTGTATTGCCGGCTCGAGTTGAAAGAGAACCGCGGCTATATCTCAATTCGTCGGGATTTTCAAGTGGATGACTATTTTCGCGCTTCTCTGTCACAGATCCATCACCCGGACGAGGACAGCGGCCTGGTGAGCCTTCATCTCTGAAATCAGATCGTGGCGGCGATAGCCCTGCGCCACCTGGCGTCGTCGTCGGTCTGGGCAAGCGGGCCAAGGTTGCGCTGATCGCGTAGTTATCGGAGGGAGCAGGGGCCTTCAGGCTCCTGAAACAGCCTTGTATCAAGACCGGCTTCAGCCGCGGGTCTTTCGTTCATGCCGAGGGCGCTTCTGCTTCCGTCTCCATATCCGGCTCGGTCCAGAGCAGGATGGCCTGCGGCAGGCTGAGGGCCAGCATCAGCGCGGCAAGCAGCCCACCGTGGAGCAGATCGAGGATGCGATCGGCGGTGAGATGCAGCCACCCCACAAGGCGCGGATTCGCCAAGATGCACAGGAACAGAAGCGCGATGGCGAAGCACTGAAAAGCCTGGTAGTGCGCGTGATCGCGCCGGCGGCCTTCACGCTCGTCCTCCAGAGATTCCGGCTTTTTCGGAGAGGATGCGTTGACCTCCAACTGCAACAACTGCCCCGGCGGCGGCTCCGCCTTTCCCTGTGTCGCCTTTGCTCCAAACGGCCTTACCAGTCCGGCGCCGGTATAGCCTCCCAGGACGAACCAGCTGACCAGCAGCGCATAGCTGAAGAGAAAGTACATTCCGCTCATGCGCCAGTGGTCGAGGAACCAACTGGCGGCCATCAGCGCGGCAAACGCTGCGTAGATCAGCACCACCAGCGTGCGGCGGCTGGCGCGGCGGGACATATTAAAGCGCATTCCAAACAAAGCAAGGTCGGCTCTCATTGCGGTTCCTCCAGGTCAGGTTCGACTCTTGGCGTGGCCTTGGTTTTGCCCGCCCCATAGACCTGCTGGCTGAGCGGCGGCAGGGGCTGCTTGGAGAAGATGGCCTCAACCGGCAGAGCGAAGTACTCGGCCAGCGACAGGGCCAGCTTGAGGCTGGGCGAATAGTCGCCGCGCTCCAGGAAGCCGATGGTCTGGTAGTTCACGTCCATGGCGTCGGCCAGCTGCTGGCGGCTGATGCCGCGCTCGGCGCGCAGGACGGCGATGCGGTTGTAAAGGCCGCTCTCGCCGGGTGGTTTTTGGGGCGCGCTGTTCATTTTCTAAAAGAAATTATTATGCAATGCCAATATTCTGTCAAGTGAAAAAATGATCTTTCAGCATACGATTTGGTTTTCTTGGCGGGAATGGCGGTTCCGGTCACGGCCGAGGTACGTGTTTTCGCGCCCTGGCGCAATAGACGCAGGTTCGTCGACGCAGGTCACCGTGGCAACCTGCGCTCAGAATGACAGAACGGATGGGGCACGAAGGTCGATGGGCCGGCCAGGGGCCGTCACCCGCCCAGCGCATACCCCCGCGCGGATTCGAGCAACCTGGTCACCGACTCCTTCGAGCACGATTCGGTGTAGATGCGCATCAGCGGCTCTGTTCCGCTGGCGCGGAGCAACAGCCAGGTCTCGGCGGCGTTGGGCTTGGTGGCGGCTTCGGGATTGTTCAGGTAAAACTTGACGCCGTCCAGATTCTCCTGGCGCAGGATGGGCATTCCGGCAAAGACCGGTTCGCCGGCTTTGAGCGCTCTGGCGCGGGCGACGACGCCATCGATGACGTCTCTCGCAATGTGCAGGTCGATGCGGCCGTATTGATGCTCGCCGTACTCGGCCTGGAGATCGGCGACCAGCCGGCCCAGCGTCTTGCCTTCCTGGGCCATCACGTTGGCCAGCAGCAGCGCGTTAAGCAGGCCGTCGCGCTCCGGCAGGTGGCGCTGGAAGCCGATGCCGCCCGACTCCTCGCCGCCCATCACGATCTCCCGCTCCAGCATGTAGTCGCAAACAAACTTGAAGCCGATGCCGTGCTCGATCAGCTCGCGGCCGTGCTTCAAGCAGATGCGGTCGAGCATTTTAGTCGTGTTGAAGGCGCGGGTTACGGCGCCCGGCCAGCCTTTGTACTTGAGCACCCAGCTCAGCAGGACACAGAAGATCTTGTGCGGATCGACGAAATTGCCGTGCTCATCGGTGGCGCCGATGCGGTCGGCGTCGCCATCGGTACACAGGCCGGCCTGGCAGCCGTTGGCCACCACCGCTTCGCCCAGGGCGCGGATGTGCGGCTCGATAGGCTCGGGATTGATGCCGGGAAAGAGCGGATCGGGGTTGCCGCGAATCTGCATGGCTGCGACGCCGATGCGGACAAAAATGTCCGAAATGATCGTGCCGCCGGCGCCGTACATCGAGTCGATGGCGAACTTCATCCCCGACTTCGAGATCAGGTCCAGATCAGCGAAGTTCTCGATGGCCGTGAGGTAGTCGGGCAGGAAGTCGACCTCGCGGATAGAGGCTGCACCCAGAGGGTTCCCGGCTGGCCGGGCGACGGGCTGGCCCAGATGGGATTCGATCTCGGCGATGATGGAGGGCTTGCCCGACCCGCCGTACCAGGCCTTGTACTTCACGCCGTTCCACTCCGCCGGATTGTGCGAGGAGGTAATCATGATGCCGCCGGCCAGGCCGCGCCGGCGCACTCCGTAGCTGAGCGCCGGGGTGGGAGTAATGCGATCGGCCAGCTGCACCGGAATGCCAGCCGCGGCCGCCACCTCAGCGCAGATGCGAGCAAAACTCTTCGACCCGAAGCGCGTGTCGTAGCCGATCGCCAGCCCCTTGGCGGGGTCTTCATCCGCCGACCCTTTGCGGGCGAGCACATAGGCGGCGATGGCATCGGCGGCGATGCGCACGTTGGCGAAGGTAAAGTCGTCGGCGATGAGACCGCGCCAGCCGTCAGTGCCGAACTTGATCTGCGGATGAGGCATGGTTGGGCTATTCTCTCCCTGAAGACTAGGGTAACGGATGGCGCGGGCGTGGGGCGGCTGGGATGAACCGGGTTGCGGTCCATCTCTGCAGCGATCCGAGCGCTCAAGTCTCCGGGGCAGCGTCCTCGAAAGGCTGCCTTTGCGGCAGCATGCTGTGGTGCAGAACGCGCGAAACGAGGATGCCGTCCCCCTGCCGCCGGTAGAACAGCACATGCCGCCCCTTTTCAAAGCGGCGCAGTCCGGGACGAATCCACTCGCATGGCCGGCCCAGCGAAGGATTCCCGGCAAGCAACTTGGCGCAACGCTCAAGGGCTTCGAGGTAACGCTCTGCCTGAGCCGCTCCCCAGGTTTGACACGTGTACGCGCCGATGTTCAACAGGTCATTCCTGGCGCGGAGTGAAAAGCGCAATTCGGCCATGGCTAGCCCGGGCTTGCGCCCAGATGCAGCGCCTCGCGCACCTGCGCAAAGACGTCGCCCTCGGCAATGCCGCTCGCATCGCCCTCGTCGATGGCCGCTCGAAGCGCTTCCAGCTTGGCCTCGTAAAGCCGCTCCTCGCGCTCCAGGGTTCGCAGCGCGGCGCGCACCACCTCGCTGGCGTTCTCAAATCGCCCGCTCTCCACCCGCGCCAGAACGAAACGGTCGAGTTCCTGAGTCAGATTTACGTTGCGAGTAGGCATCGCGCTTCTCCTCCGTCTTCGCCGGGAAACGGAACTGAAAGCAAGCATACCACGTTTAGCAATCTTTGCTAACTAGATGCTGTCGACCGAGGACTACAGGCTGCTGGCCCAATAACCGGGGCGGCGCTTGGCATGGACCACGGCGACGATCTGAATCTTGCGCGGAAGCTCGCGGAAGACAACAAAGTAGGGGTATCGATTGAGCATCGCCCGGCGCGTCCCGTGCAAGTAGGGCGCGCACGCCCGAGGCGATCTTTGCAGCGCGCTGAACGCATTCCGCAACTCCGCGTCGAAGCCCGGCGCGGGCACGGTCGAAATGCAGTGCTCCAACTTCCGATTCCTCAGAACGGGTTCGTCGCCTCAGATCAGCTCGGTGTGGCCGGTGATGCCCAGTTCCTTCACCACCTGTCCCACATCCTGGGAGTGATCGCGGTGGGCGATGAGCAGCGCATCCGCGGAATCCACGATGACCAGGTTCTCCACGCCGACCAGGGCCACAAACTTCCTGGGGCTGAAGATGTAGTTGTTGGCCGCATCGATGGCCAGGTAGCCCTGGGTTTCGGTGACGTTGCCCTCGCCGTCGCCGCGCAGGCGGGTCTCCAGCTGATACTCGTAGAGCGAGGCCCAGGAGCCCAGGTCGTTCCAAGTGAACTCGGCCGGGATGCAGTAGAGGTGGGAGAGGTGTTCGCCCTTGGCGGAGCGCGGCTCCAGCACAGCGTAGTCCACGGAAATGTTTTCGCACTTGGGATAAAGGGAGCGAAAGACCTCATCGAATTCGGGCGTTCCGTAGGCGGCGGCAATGCTCTCCAGCAGCGGAGCGGTCTCCGGCAAATGCTCGCGTACGGCGTTGGCCAGGGTGCGCGCCGACCACAGAAAGATGCCCGAGTTCCAGTAGTAGTTGCCGGCGGCAACGAACTCCCCGGCCTTGTTCTGGTTGGGCTTCTCGATGAAGCGGCGCACATGCAGGGCGGCATCGTCCAGCGCAAAGTCGCCGGTCTCGATGTAGCCGTAGCCGGTCTCGGCGCGGGTGGGTTCAATGCCCAGCACCACCATGTTCTCGCCGGCCGCGGCCACGGCGATGCCCTTCTGCAGCGCCCGGATGAAGCGTGGCTCGTCGGAGATCACGTGGTCCGAGGGAAATATGCCCAGCACGGCCTGCGGATTCTTCCTCTCAATCAGGAAGGCCGCCAGTCCGCAGGCCGGGGCGGTGTTGCGCCCCACCGGCTCCTGCACGATCTGGCCGGCGGGCACGCCCTTCAACTGATCGGCGATCTCCTGGGCCAGAAACTCGTTGGTAATGACCCAGGTCTTGGCCAACGTAGCCAGCGGCTTGAGCCGCTCCACGGTCTGCTGAATCATGGAGCGCTCGCCATCGAGGGCCAAAACCTGCTTGGCGCGGGCGCGGCGGGAGCGGGGCCAGAACCGGGTGCCGCTGCCGCCGGCAAGTATCACGGGACGAAAATCGATTGACTTGGACATCGAAAAGACATCGTACTCGACAGGCAGTATGTTTGCACAGTGATGAGCGATACTTTTTGCCAAGGGATGAGCCGCCGCTGTTGGGAGACGGGCAGAATCCTGGAGGAAGCGCGGGATCGGCATCGGGCTCTTCATGGGCGTCGGGCCGGCAACCCCGGCCTGCGCCCGCCGGACGGAGCGGACGGAGAAGGCGGGCCAGGCGGACCACCGGGCGCTGCTCCGCTCCCGTGTGGGAGCGCGGACATTTATAATTCGCACCGGGAAAGGATGGGCTTTTACGATGCGGATGGGCATGATGCGGATGAAGACAGCGGGGATGATGCGGATGGCGGCGGGGGTTCTGGCAGCCGCGCTGGCAGTTGGCGGTTGGGCGCAGACGGCTCCGGAGCCGGTGAACCCCCATGCAACCCCCGAGGCGCGCGCCTTGCTCGCCTATCTCTATTCCATCTCCGGCAAAGGCACCATCACCGGCCAGCACAACTATCCCAACACCGGCTCGCGCTGGACCGACATGGCCTTCGACCTGACGGGCAAGTACCCTGGGCTGTTTGGGCAGGACTTCGGCTTCTCCGCCGGCGAGGACAAGGATTCCGTGCTCTCTCGTCCGGCCATGATCGAAGAGGTCGAGCGGCAGTACCGCAATGGCGCGGTCATCGCCCTCACCTGGCACGCCGTCAAGCCCACCGAGGACGAGCCGGTCACATTCAAGGACAGCGTGCAGGGCCATCTGACCGATTACGAGTGGCAGGAGCTGCTCACGCCCGGCACTCCGCTCTACAACCGCTGGTGCGCCCAGGTGGACGTAATCGCCGGGTACTTGCGGCAACTGCGCGACGACCACGTGCCGGTGCTTTTCCGGCCTTATCACGAGATGGGCGGAGGCTGGTTCTGGTGGGGCGGGCGGCCGGGCAAGGATGGCTCGGCGGCGCTCTACCGGCAGATTTACGAACGCTTCGTCAACGTCCATCATCTGGACAACCTGGTGTGGGTGTGGAATGGCAACGACCCCGGCAGCAAGGGAGAGGCTTTCGCGGAGTACTATCCGGGTGCCGGCTACGCCGACGTGGTCAGCATCGACGTCTACGGCGAGTTCAAGCAGAAGTACTACGACGACGCGCTGGCGCTGGCCGCCGGCAAACCCATTGCGCTGGCCGAAGTGGGCGAACTGCCCAGCCCGGAGGTGCTCGTCCAACAGCCGCGCTGGACCTACTTCATGTCCTGGAGCGAATTCATCCAGATGGGCAACCCGCTTGACCTGGCGAACGCCGCCTACCACGGCCCCCGCTCGTTGAACCGAGACGATCCGCGGCTGGCCGGACCCATGGCGGCCATCCGCAAGGCCACAGCCGAGCGCACCGGCGGCAAGTTTGAGGCCGATCCGGTCAGTCCCGGCGCGACGGCCCAGGCCAAAGCTCTGCTGGCGCGCCTGATGGCCGCTTCAGGACAGGCGGTGCTGAGCGGACAGGCAAACTGCTTCACGGCGCCGGCTGCGGAGACCAACAAGGTCGCCCAGGCGACCGGCAGGCAGCCGGCCATCTATGCCGCCGATCTTGAACCATTCATGGAAGCCGTGCCGGGCACCGTGGCCTCCGTTCGGCAAGCCCTCGTGAAAGAGGCGCTCTCGGCTCATGAAAGCCACGCCGAAGTGAGCTTGAGCTGGCGCGCAGACAGCCCCACCGACGGCGCGGGCGCCGACAGGCACAGTCAGCTCAGCGACTTCGAGTGGAATGAGCTGCTGACGCCCGACAGTAATTTGAACAAGAGATGGCTCCAGCAAGTGGATGAGATCGCGGACACGCTCAGGCGGTTCCAGGATGCCGGCGTGGCCGTGCTGTGGAACCCTCTTCCCGAGTCCAACGGCAAGGATTACTGGTGGGCGGGGCGCAAGGGCATCCACGGCTCGGCGGAGCTTTATCGCCAGCTCTTCGACCGCTTGGTGAACCACGACGGATTGCACAACCTGGTCTGGGTATGGGAGGCCGCGGCGCCCGACTTCAGGTCCGGCGGCGCGGGGACGCTCAGTGACTTCTACCCCGGCCTGCTCTACACCGATGCGATCGAGATCCGGCTGAGCCATATCGAGCCGTACTTTCAGGCCGGCCGTTTTCTGGAGCAGACCGCCGTGGGAAAGCCCGTCGGCGTCGAGCTAACGGGCGATCTTCCGCAGCCCGCAGCCTTGGCAGAGCACGCCGGCTGGGCCTGGTTCATGGCCGCCGCGCTGCCTTCGACGCCGGCTGGCGCCACGCCCCGAGCCGAGAGCCTGCGCAAACTCTACGCCAATCCGAAGATCGCTTCGCTCGCAGCGGCGCAATAAATGTGACGGAATCGGCGGCGGAAGAACCGGCCACCTTCGCCGGCGTTCCTCGAATGCGCCTCTACCGCTCGCCCCAGCTCAGCTTGCTGCGTAAAGCCTCAAAAAAGCCGCTTTCGCTCAGCCGAACCAGGTTGACGGTGTGGTGAGAGCGCCGGCAGCGCACCTCGTCGCCCAGTTGCAGAGCGACCCCCTGCTGGCCGTCCACGGTCAGCAGGGCCTTGGTGGGAGCGCCCTCGACGCGGACGGTGAGCGAGGCGTCGCCGCGCACCACGATGGGCCGCAAGGTAAGCAGATGCGGACAGATGGGCGTGACCACCAGCGCATCCACATCGGGGGTGAGGATGGGACCGTTGGCGGCCAGCGTATAGGCGGTGGAACCGGTGGGGGTGGAGACGATGACGCCGTCGGCGCGGAAGCGAGCCACCCGCTTGCCCTCCAGTTCCACCGTAAAGTCGCCCATGCGGGCCACATCGCCCTTGGAGACCACCACTTCATTCAGCGCCCGGAAGGCCGAATGCTCTTCGCCCGCGCGCCACAACTCCGCGTGCAGCATGATGCGCGCATCAATGACGTGGCAATTGCCGCGCCAGGCTTCCAGCGTCGAATAGAGGTCGGCGAGGCGCACCTCGGTCAAAAAGCCGAGAAAGCCCAGATTCACACTGAGGATGGGCGTGCCGGTGGCGGCAAAGATGTGAGCCACCGACAGCAGTGTGCCGTCGCCGCCCAGAACGATCACGAGGCCCGGCGTCCAGGAGGGCATCTCCAGGCGATCCACGGCCGGCGCAGCCGTGGTGTACCGCCCGCCCTCCAGGTCGAGAAGCGGCTCAAAGCCGTGCCGGCGCAGCCAGCCGATCAACTCCGGCAGAAGCCGGGCCAGCTCCTCCTTCTGCGACTTGCAAACAATGGCGACGCGAACCATGCGGTCTCAGTGTAACGGATGCGGCCCGGAAAAGGATTTGCCGGCTCTCGCAGTCCGGTTCCTACTCCTGAGGCCGCCGCGCGTAGAGCAGAAACTCGCGGTTGCCCTCCGCGCCGGAGATGGGCGACGGAATGCTCTCGACCACCTGCCAGCCTAGCGAGCGGACGCAATCGGCCACCTTGTCGATGGCCAGCCGGTGCGCCTCGGGATCGCGGACGATGCCGCCCTTGCCCACGTGCTCGCGTCCGGCCTCGAACTGCGGCTTGACCAGGATCACTGCCTCGGAGAGTCCAGGCGCGGCGGCCAGCACCGGCCCCAGCAGCAGCGTGGCCGAGATGAACGAGACGTCCATCACCAGGAGGGTCGGCTCGGGAGTTCCCTCAGGGGCCAAAGCCCCAGTACGATTCGCTGAGCCGATGTACGGGCTAAAGCCCGCACCCTTCAACCGATCTCCTTGATCCGCAGCCCGCATGGCCAGGGAACACGGCGCGAGAAAGCGGGCGTTGGTGCGCTCCAGCAGGCGAACGCGGGGGTCGTTGCGCAGCTTCATGGCGATCTGGCCGAAGCCGGTATCGACGGCGGTCACGTGCGCCGCGCCGTGCTGCAAGAGGCAATCGGTAAACCCGCCCGTGGATGCGCCCACGTCGAGGCAGGCTCTGCCGGTCACGGGAATTCGCCAGTGATTCACCGCTTCAGCCAGCTTGAGGCCGCCGCGGCTCACGTAGGGCTGGTCCTCACCGAGCAGGCGGATAAGGGAATCCGCTGCAACCGCCGTGCCCGGCTTATCGACCTTCTGCTCCCGCACCAGAACCCGGCCGGCAAGGATGAGCGCGCGCGCCCGCTCGCGGCTGGGAACAAGCCCCCGCTCGACGAGCAGAAGATCCACGCGCGTTTTTCCGCTGCCTGAGGGCTTTTCCATGATTCACGCGCCAGGCGAAGCGCCCGGCGCTCTGCGCACAGGATTTCGCAAACAGCCAAATGGAATTGCGCTGCAAGGCGCTCAGTTGGCTGCTTCCACTCAAACCGATCCGCGCCTGAGCCGGCGTTTGCTCCAGGAATGGCCTGACCGATGCCGGCTGTCCCCCCTCAGGGGCTGAAGCCCCTCGTTTTACTGCCCTTTTCGGCACGACTGAAGTCGTGCCCTGACACAATGCAGAGTATTTCCGCAGCCTCCGAAGTCGTACCCTGACACAAGACCGGCTGCTTGAAACGCGCTCAAACGACCCATTACGGCAGCGTCTGGCAGACGGCGAGGGTTGCCTGGGCAGCGGCGCCGGGCAGGTAGCAGGGCTCGCCATAGCCGGGCACGCGGCTGACGTCGATGTTGTTGCCTTGCGATCCAGTCTGGGTGGTCGCGCGCACATCCACGATGTTTCCCTCCACCAGGATGGTGGTATCGACAATGTCCAGATCGGTGCGCAGGATGGTGAGGTAAGGACTGTCCGGCGAGGCCACGTAGACCTTGCCAAAGCTCGAGTTCTGGGTAGAGACCACGGTGCGCGGGTGGCCGATCACCGGCAACGTCTTCTCCACCGTGTGGCTGCTCAGGTTGACGATGGTCACGGTCTGGTCGGTCTGGTTGGCCGTGTATGCGCGGCTGCCATCGGCCAGCGCGGTCACACTGGCCGGATGGTTGCCCACCGGAATCGTAAACGTGGCGCCGAAGGTCGAGCTGTCGTTGCCGTACTCATCCATGCTCACATCGATCACGCTGATCGCATTGCCGTCGTAGTCGGCCACCACGAGCTGGGCGGTGGCGGCGTTGTACTCGGCATACACCGGGCCGGCGATGCCCGGAACAGTCCCACCCGCATTCTGTGGAAGTCCAGCGGAGGTGGAAAGCGGCAGGCTGGGATGGCACGTCACCATCTGGCCGTTCTGATTGAGGAACGGCGTGCAGGAGTCCAGCGTATTGTTCTGGCTGTTGATCACCGAAATCGTGTCGCTGCCCCGGTTGAGCACGAAGAGCCGCCTGTTGTCCGCGCTCTGCACGGCGTAAACAGGGCACACGCCTAAAGGAATGGCGGCCGTGACCGTGTAGGCGGTGGTCCCGATCGCGTCCGCCTGGCCGTTGACGGCAACCGTGCGGGGCGAGATGTTGCACTCCACTCCAGTGGGGTTGACAATGTTCTGGCTGATGGCGTAGTTGTACTGGCCCACAGAGGCCGGGCCGATGATCGTCACCGGAGCGGCCGCCACTGGAACGGCGACCTTGAAGGCCTCAGGGAACCCGCTAAAGTAGTCCGCGAAGCTCCCGTCGAGATCGGCGGTCCACAATCCGGCCGATGGCGAGAAGATATTCAGAGGCGGATGGGGCGGGGCGGACTGGGCCGCTGAGGACAGCGTGGAATAGTTCACCTGCTTGGCCTGCAGGGTGCTGGAAATAGGGAAGTTGGTCAAGGTGCCGTCGCTGTTGACGGTGTAGCCGTTGGCGGCGAAGTCGTCGATGGTGAAGGCGGTCGGGCCGGGGCCGATGGGCGCTTCCGCCAGCACTGTATCGCCGGAGTAGTCGACGATGGTGACGATGCCGGGTGTGGTGGGCGAAGGAGCCGAAACTACGATTGCATAGGACTGGACCTGTGCGGCCGGCGCGCTGGAGCCGATGGGCGTAACCACCGGCCGGTAGGCGCTGCCGCAACCGGCAGCCGCGGCCACAGCCGCAATGACCGCGCCCGCCTGAACCAAGCGCGCGCGCGTCTGGCCTGCATTCATGGGAAAAAGCCTCATTCCGTTCTTTCCTGCTTCCTCAGTGATTGTAAATCAGGCAGCCGAAGGTTGGACGCGACTGGAGCGTGGCAGGGTATCGGCGCGCAAGTCCGCGGCGCGGCGGCCGCGTCTTCCAGGCCAATGGCCGGGGCTCAGCGCCCGGCAGCGCCGCCGGCTGCCCCGACAATTTCAACAACCGCGCTGTCCGGCCCGCTCCAGGCTGCCGCGCCATCATGGGTAAAGCTGCCGGCCGCGTCGTTCCAATGCAGCTGAGTGACCGCTCCTGCGCCGTTTTCGTAGGCGTACGTCTTGCCGTCGTCGGAGAAGAGGGTGAAACTCGCGTCCGCGCCAGGGTAGACGCGAATCCTGGCGATGGCCTGCGCCTCGTGCGTGCTCTCCACCGGCGCTCCCAGCGGAATGATCGAACCGGCCCGCACGAAGAGCGGAATGGTGTCGATGGGCGCGGCAACGGCGATGATCTGTCCGCCCTTCACGCGCTCATTGGTCCAGTAGTTGTACCAGTCGGCGCCCGCCGGCAGATAAACCTGCCTGCCGGTCGCGCCCTGTTCCGTGACCGGCGCAACAAGGAAGGCCGGACCGAACATATACTCGTCGCGCAGGTCGGCCACTTTGGGATCGTTGGGAAAGTCCAGCGGCAGGGCGCGCAGGAACGGCGCGCCGGTCTGCCAGGTCTTGTAGCCGAGCGAGTAAATGTACGGCATCAACTGGTAGCGCAGGCGCAGGTACCTCTCCAGAATCGGCTCCGCCTGTTTGCCGTAAGACCAGACCTCGTTTGCCACCCGGCTGCCGTGGGCGCGGAAGATGGGCAGGAACGCGGCGTACTGGAACCAGCGCGTGTACAGCTCGGGGTAGTCGTCGTAGCCGCCCACGTTGGCGCGCGCGTCCGAGGGGTCGAGCAGCGGCGCATGGGCTGGGTGGTGCTCCGCGGGCAAATACTGCCAGCCGCCGGTGTCGTTGGACCAGTACGCGAATCCAGAAGCCGCGAAATCCAGGCCGGTGGGAATTTGCCTGCGCAGCGTGTCCCAGGTGGGATAGATGTCCGACGACCAGAAGATGGCGCCGTTGCGCTGCGCGCCCGTGTAGGCGTCGCGGGAGAGGATCAGCGCGCGCCGCCCCGGCTCGTCCTTGCGGAAGCCGTCGTAGAGCGCCTTGGTGTGGAAGAGCGGGTAGACGTTGAAGTACCGGGTGCCGGGACCGATGTGGAAGTAGGCGCCGTTGGGAGGCAGATCGGGCTCGGTCTCGTCGGCCCAGAGCGAGTCGAAGCCCAGGCTCAGGATGTTGCCGCGGATGGTCTTCCAATACCACGCAGCCGCCTCGGGATTGGTGGTGTCGATGTCCGATCCGGCGCGGTCGTAGGGCAGTCCGTTGGTGGGTTTGCCGTCGGCCAGGTGAATAAGCCAGCCCTTTCGGAGCAGCTCGTCGTAATATCGGCTGCCCTGTTCAAAGCGCGGCCAGACGCTGATCATGGTCTCGAAGCCCAGGGCGTGGAGCTGGTTGTTCATGGCCTGCGGATCGGGCCAGAACTTGGGGTCCATGTCGAACTGGCCCATCCTGGTGAAGTAGAACCAGTCCACCACCATCACGTCGGCCGGCAGATGGCGGTCGCGGTAGCCCTGCGCCACGTCCAGCACCTCCTGTTGGCTGGCATAGCGCTGCTTGCACTGGATGTAGCCGTAGGCGGCCTTGGGCAGCATGTGCGTGGGGCCGGTCAGCAGCCGGTAGCCGGCGTAAATCTCGTCCACGTTGGCGCCGGCGATGACAAAGAACGAGACCCGGTCGCCCACCTCCGAGGTCCAGCGAGTCTGCTCGTTGAAGCCGGGCTCGATGGTGGTCTTCGAGGGGTTGTCCCACAGCAGGCCGTAGCCCTTGTTGGTGACCAGAAACGGCACGCAGAAGCTGGGGGCGGCCGGAGCGAGGTAATCGGCCCAGCAATGGACGGGATGGCCGCGATGGTCGAGAAATCCCTCGTGGTTCTGGCCCAGTCCGTAGTAGTGCTCATCGTCCGGCGAGCGAAAGGTCGCGCCCACCACGTAGAACTCCGGGTCCGTGGGACGGCGGTCGCGGGCCACGTCCGCCGTGCCGTCCTTGGTGTTGGGAACCGACTGCGACCAGCCGGTGAGCTCCAGCAGCGTGTTGCCCTCGGGCGTGCGCAGCGTAATGTGCGCGCCGGGAGCGGAGCCGTTGAAGTACTTGGCAATGTCCAGCTCCGTCTGCAACGGCGGATGGGCGGGTGGAAGATCGCGGTCCACGGTGGCCACGATGCGCGCCGACCGGTACACGTCGGCCTCGGCGGTCTGGCTTGCGCTCCAGCCTGCCGCGGCAGGCGTGCCGATGATTCCGTATCCCGGCCCCGCCAGCGCCGGCTCGCGGTTCAGGCTGAGCGTCACGCGCAGGATGTTGGGCGCATACGGCTCAAGAACAATGGTCTCGCCTTTGCGGTCGAGCACCAGGCTCGGGCTGGGCGCTTGAGCCAGAACGCTGGCGCCCGTGAAAACGATTCCGGCAAACGCTGCAAGGATGGCTGTAAATCTCGGCATGAAACACCCCGTCGGCGCCGCAAGCGCCTGAAGAAACGCTGCGAAGCCAAGTGTAAACCGATTCACATGAGCTTGTCCCGCGCGGAAACGAGAGGCGCGGCTTCCACCCCTCGCGGCCGGGCTATACGATGGATCGTGGCTTATCGGAATTATCCGTCGCGCTCCAAGCTGGCCTGGGAATCGAAGGCGGTGCTGCTCGCTACGGTGCCGTTTGCGGGCGCGGACGTGGTGCTGCAAACGCATTGGTGGGCGGCGCAAGCGGCTCCGGTCGCCGTCTCGACGGTGGGGCTGAGCCTGCTTTTCGGCCTGGTGGCGCTCAAGCTGCGCGCCGCCACGCGGGGCGGAGGCTTTGCCGGGGCGACGATCACCGCCAGCCTCATGTTCTCCACGGTGATGGCTCCCTATCGGCCCTGGCAGACGGCCCTGATCCCGGTGCTGGCGGTCTTTCTGCTCGCCTGGCTCGCCACGCGGATGGGCCGGGAGGAGAAAGAGCGGCTGGGCACGGCGGAACGGCGGCGCGGGCGGACGGCCTCTCAGGTAGCCGCCAACCTGGGCGTGGCCGCGATTGCCTCGAATGCACTGGCGCAGTCCTGGCTGGTCGGCGTTCCCTGGC
>Ga0326727_10005720_pt1 | contig 35069 bp, 30 predicted proteins | sample MB2enrmetagenome_FD_207643 | JGI IMG/M metagenome (GOLD analysis project Ga0326727, IMG submission 207643) | Lab enriched peat soil microbial communities from McLean, Ithaca, NY, United States - MB29MY | ecosystem: Environmental > Terrestrial > Soil > Wetlands > Peat | place: USA: New York...
GCAATACATTGGGTTCCCGGCTTTTCTAAAGCCTTATAGCGGGGGCGGTTGGAAGAGCGTCTATCACGTGCATAATCCTGAAGAGCTGTTCGCGGCGTATGACGATTCGGGCGATCTTTGCATGACGCTGCAGCAGGGCATTGAATTCGAGGAATATTTCCGCTGCTACGTAGTAGGGCAGAAGGCGGTGCACATCATGCAGTACGACCCGCGGCGGCCGCATGCGCATCGCTATGTGCTGGACGGACCGCCGGTGGATCCGCGATTGTTGCAAAGAGTTCACGACGATGCGCTGACTTTGTGCCGGGCACTCGGTTACGATTTAAATACGGTGGAGTTTGCGGTTCAGAACGGAATTCCTTATGCGATCGATTTCCTGAACCCCGCGCCAGACGCCGATTACAACTCGGTGGGGCCGGTGAATTTCGAGTGGATTGTGAATGAAGTGGCCAAGTTGGCGGTGGAGAAGGCGTTGAGCGATGAAGACCCGGCACGGGAAATGCGCTGGGCATCATTCTTAAGGGGGTAAAACAGATGCGGCCCAGCTTCACGATAGGGATCGAGGAAGAGTATCAGACGATTGATCCGGAAACGCGGGATCTGCGCTCGCACCTGTCTTCCGAAATTCTGGAGCAGGGGAAACTGCTGCTGCAGGAGCGCGTGAAGGCGGAGATGCATCAGTCGGTGGTGGAAGTGGGCACCGGCATTTGCAAGGACATTCAGGATGCCCGGAAAGACGTCACCGAGCTGCGCCGCGGCATTATCCAACTAGCGAAGAAGAATGGGCTTAGCCTGGCGGCCGCGGGGACGCATCCTTTCGCCGATTGGCGCAACCAGGAGATTTATCCAGACGAGCGCTATCTGACCATCGTGCAGGATTTGAAGATTGTGGCGCGCGCGAATCTGATTTTTGGATTGCATGTGCATGTGGGGGTGGAAGACCGCGAGACGGCGATTCAGATTATGAACGCGGCGCGCTACTTTGTTCCGCACATGCTGGCGCTGTCGACGAACTCGCCGTTCTGGCTGGGGATGGACACAGGGCTGAAATCCTACCGCTGCAAGGTGTTCGACAAGTTCCCCCGCACGAACATTCCGGATTATTTTCCAAGCTGGGGCGAGTACGAGAGCTTCGTAAAGCTGCTGGTGCGCACCAACTGCATCGACAACGCCAAGAAGATCTGGTGGGACATCCGGCCGCATCCCAATTTTCCAACGCTGGAGTTCCGCTGCTGCGACGTGCCGATGCGCGTGGATGAAACCATCGCGCTGGCGGCTTTGATCCAGGCCACGGTGGCCAAGCTTTACAAGCTGTATTCGGCGAATCAAGGGTTCCGGCTCTACCGGCGTCTGCTGATTATGGAGAACAAGTGGCGTGCGGTGCGATACGGACTCGACGGGCTGCTGATCGATTTTGGAAAAGGGGTTGAAGTCCCGGTTCGCGTGCTGATGGAGGAATACCTGGAGTTCATCGACGACGTGGTGGATGAACTGGGCTCCCGTAAGGAGATTGAATACATCCGCACGATTCTGAGAAACGGCAGTGGGGCCGACCGTCAGATCCGGGTGTTTCAGGAAACTGGAGATTTTAAGCGGGTGGTGGACTACATCATTTCTGAGACGGAGGCCGGCGTGTTTGCGCCCGTTGCAACGGCGGCCTGAAAATAAACCACGAATGAAGCAGGATCTACTAGAGATGCCTTTTGACCACGAACTGACCCAGGGCGCGCACAATGCGGTCCACGTATGCCTGCGCACGCAGCCATTCGAAAAAGTGACGGTGATCACGGATTACGCGTGTGAGGAAATCGCGGCCGCGTTCGCGAAGGAACTGGATGAGCTGGGTTCCCCATTCAACGCGTTCACCCTCGAAGAGTGCTCGGAGAGACCCCTGACCGCCATGCCGCAGGTGATTCTGGACGACATGGAAACCAGCCAGGTGAGCATTTTCGCGGTGCAGGCGCAACACGGCGAATTGAAGACGCGCATGCAGATGACCGACGTGGTGAACCGGCAGCGCATCCGGCACGCGCACATGGTGAATATCACCAAACAGATCATGCTGGATGGGATGCGCGCCGACTACAACGAAGTGGACCGAATCAGCACGGTGGTCTGGAAGCAAGCCGGGGCGGCACGGAGAGTGCGGTGCACAACGGAAGCGGGGACGGATATTGTTGCCGACATGAATCCAGACTATAAGTGGGTGAAAACCAGCGGGATCATCTCGCCGTTAAAGTGGGGCAACCTACCTGGCGGCGAAACGTTTACGACCCCGGGCGAAGTGAATGGAACGTTTGTGATTGATGGCGTGGTGGGCGATTATCTCTGTGCCAAGTATGGGAATCTGTGCGATGAACCGCTAACAATCCGCATTGAAAAGAACCGGTTAGTGGAGGCCCACAGCAATAACAAGGAGTTGGAACGGGAGTTCTGGGAGTATACGCACACGGATGAGAACAGCGACCGCGTGGGCGAGTTCGCCATCGGCACCAACATCCGGCTGCACGATGTGATCGGCAATATACTGCAGGACGAGAAGATTCCCGGCGTACACATGGCGTTTGGAAACCCTTACGGGTTTCATACCGGCGCGGATTGGTATTCCTCGACGCACATTGATGTTGTGGGGCGCCATTTCAACATCTGGCTGGATGATCAGCAGATCATGGAACACGGCTACTTCACGTTCGACGGCGCATGATTCCGGAATACCGGCAGGAATTCAACGCGCGCTACACACCTGAGAAGTACGCGCGCTTTCTCCACCAGATTGACGAGCGGAGCGGCGCGCATGTTAAGTTTCGGTGCAGCGAAACACCCTGTTTCTTTCCCAAGGAATTGTTGACGAAGATGGCGGTTGCGGGGCAGGAACTGGTTTCGCAACTGGTGTCGAATCCCGCGTATCTGGCGGCGGCGGACGAGGTGATTCCATCTGCGTTCCGGGTTCCAGGCGTGGATGCGCGGCCGTTGTTTGTTCAAGCGGATTTCGGAATCGTGCGCGGTGAGGACGGCGAATGGCTGCCGAAGCTGGTGGAGATTCAGGGCTTTCCTTCGCTCTATGGATTCCAGGTGACGCTGGCGAATGCGTACCGCGACGCGTATGGTTTGGATTTCGGCCTGAGCACGATGCTGAGCGATTTGTCTCAATCGGAGTACTACCGGCTATTTCAGCGAGCGGTGGTGGGCGAGCATGATCCGCTGAACGTGGTGTTGCTGGAGATCGATCCATTGGAACAGAAGACGCTACCGGATTTTCTGGTGACGGAGCGCATCTGCGGCATCAAGACCGTGGATATCCGCACCGTGACGCGCGAGGGGCGGCGGCTTTATTACCGTGAGGGCGGCCGCACGGTCCCGATCAAACGGATTTACAACCGGGCCATTGCCGATGAATTGATCCGGCGGGAAGTGCAGCTCGCGTTCGACTGGCGCGACGATTTGGATGTGGAATGGGCTGGGCATCCGAACTGGTTTTTTCGGATCAGTAAGTTTTCATTGCCGTGGCTAAAGCATGAGACGGTTCCCCGGACCTGGTTCTTGAATGACGTGAAGGAGTTGCCCATGGCGCCAGAGCGATTGGTTTTGAAGCCGCTGTTTTCGTTTGCGGGTTTGGGTGTGACGATCGGGCCGACCACGGAGGAGATCGCCGCCGTGCCGGATGCGGAAAGATCGAGCTACATCTTGCAAGAGCGGATGGATTTCGCAGCTACCATTCATACTCCGCCGGGCGATGCGAAGGCGGAGGTGCGCGTGATGTATCTTGGCATAGGCGATGATCTGCAGCCGGTGAACACGATCATTCGCACGGGGCGCGGCAAGATGATGGGCGTGGATCAGAATCGCGATTTGGACTGGGTGGGTGCGTCGGCGGGCTTCCACCCATCGTCGTAGCGGCTAACTGCTGCCGTTTCCGGGCTGCTGCCCACTTCCCGCGCCACGACGGTCATGGAGCCTTACTGCATACCGCCAGTAAAACAATTCACGATGCATAAATTTGCTCAGAGAATTCCCCTCATCGCATGCGCCGTATTGAGCGCATCTGTCGCCTTCGGTTGCAGCTGCGTCGGCGTTTCCGTGGACGACGCGAAGAAATCGGCTGATCTGGTTTTTCGTGGGACTATAACCGCGATCAGTGGAGGCAAGATCTGGTTTCGCGTGGACAGGGTTTGGAGAGGCAGGGTCGGGCAGACCTTTGACATGCCTGATTTCCGCGAGGGCGCTGCGTGTCTTGGGTTCTGGCCGGCGCTCGTCAAGGTGGGTAATGATCTGCTGGTTTATGCTCAGTGGCTGCCGCCTGGTTCCAGGGAGGGTGATTACTTCACCTCAATCTGCACGCGCACGAGGTTGGCTAGCGCGGCGGGCGAGGACTTCAGCGCCCTGGGTCGGGGGAAACCGCCGCATCCTTGACTTCCGTTGCCTCCACAACCTCGATGGGGGTGATGCGATCATCAAGCACAATACCTTTGTAACCGTCGGTCTGCGTCCCTGACCAGAGACCCCCGGTCCCCGCGGTCAAACTGCGTCTCTTTGATCGACCCTTACGGCCCGTTGCTTTCGCCGCTCTTCTCACCGTCCGATTGAGACTTGCTACGATGGGCCAGTCTTTAGTTTTGCCTGTTTCGCTGATGGGAATACGTCAATTCAGTACATCGCTTTTCTATATTTGGCGGATCGAGCACCCAAATAAAGGTGGCGCGCTCGTCCGCCATTTACTTTGGCAAGCACGCAAGCTTGGGGGTAAACGGCCAATCAGCCGACGTCTCTCTCAGTCTGTTCTAACGGATGATGAGCAAGGCGACGTCATTTCCAGCGTCAACATGCTTGGCGTTTACGATTTCAATAACATGAGCTTTGTAAAGCTTGTCCTGGAAAACGGGGGCGCATTCATCGACGTTGGCGCAAACATCGGCTCTTACACGCTGATCGCCTCGGAATGCGAAAAAGCGACCGTCCTGAGCATCGAGCCGAACCCTACCGCGTTTAAGAAGTTGCAACGGAACATTTCCCAGAACGCACGCGGCAACGTGATCGCGATTAATGCGGCTGCATCTAGTCGAGCCGGAGTGCTGGTTATGACAAATGAAGGCGGCTCGTCCACTAACCGGATCGTATCCGGTTCTGCGCCACCGACCGCCATTGAGGTGAACGCCGATACTTTGGATGCCCTCTGTTCGGCACATGGTATTACGCCGAAGCTGATTAAGATCGATGTGGAGGGCCACGAGCCTGATGTTCTCGGAGGGGCCGAAGTTTGCCTTCGCCAGGCCCTCGCGGTCATTGTTGAGAACGGCGAAAGGTCGACGGTGAGAGAAACGATGACGAAGGCCTCAATGAAAGGCCCTTTTTACTATGATCACAGACGTCGGAGTTTATCGCGTCGGACGCAAAGGTGGCCCGAGGATGCGATCTATATCGGGCTTACTTTCGAGTCGGATTGCCCCGACATTGGCGTTGCTGAATAACGCTGCACGCGGTGAAGGTCGGCTAAGCACTTCGCGTCCAACCGGCTAAGGAAGCACGATAAACGAAGCGTTGCTCGTCAAAGTGCCGCCCGGCGTCACCACCTCGATCTTGCCGGTGGTTGCACCCGCAGGCACGGTGGTTGTGATAACGGAGCTCTCGGGCACCGCGAATGCAGCGGGGACGCCGTTGAAGGTGACGCTGCTCGCGCCGGTGAGGCTGTTTCCCAGGATATTGACTGCCTCCCCGACCTCGCCGGAGGACGTTTGGGCTTCAACGAATGGCGAAAGGTTTAGCGACAGGCTAAACACGGTACCCACGCCGGCCACTCCTCCATTGAGCGTGGTGCCGTACAGAACCCCATTGGTTGCCTCGATTAGTTGCGCCATCGGATTTTCCCCCTCAGGATAAGAGAAGGAATGCAGTGTCGTCAGATTACCAGTCGAGGTGATTCTAAAAATAGTGCCGAAGTCGAGCCCTCCGCTGGATGTCGTACCGTAGAAGTTCCCGTCCGTTGCGTGGAGGAGACCCGCCTTTGGATATAAGCCGTCCGGGCATTGGCTTTGGGCGCAGAAGCTGTGAAGAGTCGTTAAGGTTCCGCTCAACGTAAGTTTGAAGACGGTTCCGCCGTTCGCCGAGCCCCCGGTTTCCGTTGTTCCGTAGAGTGTTGTATCAGAGGCCTGTATCACTCCTGAAATCGGAAACGCCCCATCCTCGCATCCGCTGTTGAGGCAAAAGGTGTAAATAGTTGTCAGATTGCCACTAGGGGTGATCCTGAAAACCGTCCCGCACCCATTGGGACCACCGCAACTAATATTCCCTCCGTAGCTAGTGGTCCCGTAAAAGTTGCCGTCGGTAGCCTGAATAACTCCCGCTGGTAGCGTACCGTCAAGGCAATTGCTTTTGGAGCAGAAATTATAGAGAGTTTTGAAGTCGCCACTTGCGGAAATTCTGAAGAGAGTGCCCACCCCGTTGCTACCACCGCTCTGGGTGACACCATAAAGTTCCCCGCTGGAGGTCGCAATCAGCCCGACAGGGACTGTCCCGTCTATGGGGGTATCGAAGCTGTGCACGGACGTGAAGGTTCCACCCGGGGTCATCCTGAATACTGTGCCATCGTCGTTGGTCCCGCCATATTCGGTAGTACCGTAGAAGTCACCATTTCTCGCCTGGACCAGGCCGGCGATGGGATCTGCCCCCGTACATTGATCTTGGGAACACAAGCTATAAGCCGTTGCTCCTTGGCCATTGAGCTGGAAGACGTTGCCCCCTTCACCGAAGCCACCAAGTTGCGAAGTGCCATACAAGCTCCCGTTCGTGCCCTGCACGAGTGGAGCGAAGGAAAGGTTGCCGTTACTGCCATTAAAAGAGAGTACGGTCTTGAAGGTTTGGCCCGAAAGCGTAATGTGCGCCGCGCTGAACAGTATCCAGAGTGCACACATTCTCCCGCGTGCCCTCGGATCCGAGGAGAGGGGGTCTCGTTTCGTCACGGAGTTCATCGCGCCTCCATTGTAAACGGGGGTGCTGTCCAGAATCCTCTAGGCTGGTACTATGGCTGCGGCAAAGGCCTGAGACTGACGCGAAATGCAAGGGATGCGGGAGTCGCTAATAGTAGGTCACGTTTTAGAGAGGCCGAAAGCCGAACTTTTCTAAGCTCGACCGCAAAGCCTTCGTATCAATCCGGAAGTCCATTTCGAGAAGCTGACGGTAACATTCGGGTAAATCAGTAACCGACTCGTTCTGGTAAAGCATTTCCAGAATGCCCACGCAACCGAAGCAAATGAGATTTTCCCGCTCGGCGTAACGACGGGCCTTCCGTTCGTCGATGAGCACTACGCTTGAACCCATCTGCTGTGCGAGTTGGATCACGGCCACCTCACCAGCGCCCAAGCCCGTTTCTTCGATCGCGGCTTGCAATGCTTCGGTATCGTCGACCCCAGCCACTCGAATCCATGACGCGTTGGCCACTTCTTGCGCTCCAGGCAGCCCGGCTCCCGCGATCACAACTTCGTTGTAGACCTCTGTTGGAACGTGAATCAGCGGGAACAGCGTACGAACGAGATCAAGGCAATCGATTCGCGACAGCGTGATGAGAGGAGAGGAATCGGAAACAACGATCACAAACCGATTCGGGTCATATTTCGGCGGTCCTGCTCAAGATCCTCAACGCCATAGTGCAGGGGCACACCGTGACGGCCCGCGAACTGGATAAACGCCTCGATTGGAGTGCCGCACAACTCCGCTGCGCGTCCGAGAGAAATCTTGTCCTCACGAAACAGAAGCAAGGCGACCACACGAGCCGTGTCAGCCGAAAGGTGCTCGACATCAAGATCGGCAGCCCGGACTAGATCAGCCGGCAACTCGACTTGCAGGGTCTCCATACTGTCAATCTTAATTCGCCAAATCCCGCTTGGCTTCCGCGGCCTTCGCCGCATCTTCCAATTTCGTCTCAGCCGCCTTCACGACAGCCTTTGACGGACTGATCAGAATGTGAGCGTTTCGTCCCTCAAGCCGGGGCGTTCCTTCCACATTTCCGTAGGTAGACAAATCCTCGGCAAACCGGGTCAGCAGCCTCTTCCCGATATCGGTATGGGCGATTTCGCGGCCGCGAAACTGTACTACAGCTTTCACTCGGTTGCCTTCCTGCAGGAAACGAATGGCGTGGTTCTTCTTAAAATCATAGTCATGGTCGTCGGTATTGGGACGGAATTTCAGTTCCTTAACCTGAACCACGTGCTGTTTTTTCTTGGCTTCGTGCTGTTTCTTTTTCAGCTCGTACTGATAGTGGCCGTAGTCAATGGCCTTAGCCACAGGCGGGACAGCGGTTGGGGAAACCACAACCAGGTCCAACCCCAGTTCCTGAGCCTTGCGAAGGGCAGCCGCAGTAGGCATCACTTCTGCGGTTCCATCCGGGAAGACTGCCCGGACCTCGCGCGCCCGGATCGATTCGTTCACATTTTCACGTCGGTTTTGACGGCGAGGAGGGAAATTTCTTCCAGGAATCATGAATGGGTTAGCGTTTGTTTGAACAATACTCTGAGTCTAAGTGTACAGGTGCGAGGAACCCGTGTCTAGTTTCGGAAATTTTGTAGAAGAAAATACTGAGAGATTTCGAGCCACACCGGCACAGACAGGTAGGGGCGTAGTGTGTCTTGCCGGTTTCCCGGCTGACCCTCCCAGCTACTCTCTCCCTAAATTATTAAAACCAAAGGACTTCTTGCAAATGAAGAAACTTGCCCTGCTCCTGCTGGCGGCACACGCCTGGGGACAGACTACGATTAATGGAGATCGCACTGTGCTGGGACAGTTCGATCTAAGCGGCTCCACGGCGTTTTTCCCGCCCGTCGTGACGAGCGATCCCTCCGGAACCTGCACCAACACATCAGGAAAAGCGAACCTGGTTTTATCTCTGGCATCGGGGACCATGTTCGCGTGCGTTTCCGGGAACTGGCACGTCAGCAGTGGCGTGGCGGGTGCAAACGGGATCACGCCCACACTGCTGGGCGCCTGGAGCCCCACATACACTTATAGTCCGCTGAATGTGGTGACTTATCTGGGCGGCTCCTGGTGGGCTGTCGCGGGAAACACCAATGTGATTCCCGGCAGTAACGGAGCGATTTGGGTACAGGTGGCAGCCCCAGGAGCGACTGGCCCTCAAGGGTCAACAGGGCCGCAAGGGCCGATCGGTTTGACCGGCAGCACGGGTCCCACGGGAGCCACTGGCCCTCAGGGTTCAACTGGACCGCAAGGGCCGATTGGAGTGACCGGGAGCACGGGATCAACCGGCGCCAACGGTCCAATCGGTCCCATCGGTCCAATCGGACCGATGGGGCTAACGGGTCCGGCGGGATCGACCGGACCCCAGGGCGCGACCGGACCTGCCGGTCAGAATGGCCTAACTGGGCTCACGGGGCCCGCGGGTCCCATTGGGTCTACCGGCAGCACGGGGCCAGCCGGCCCGACGGGCCCGACGGGTCCTTCAGGCGCCAGTGGAAACGCGCTCAATCCGCGGGGCGTCTGGTCTTCTTCCACGTCTTACAACGCTCTTGATTCCGTGTCTTATAACGGTTCGCTGTATGGGGCGGTGGTGGCGAATACGAACGTTACTCCAGGGACTAATGCCGCGAAATGGAATCTGATTGGCGCGGCTCAGACGATTGCCGTCCAAAACAGCGGCACCATCGTCACCCCGCAAAATGCTCTCAACTTTGCAACGCCCATGACTGCAGTGACGAACTCCGGCCAGAGCCGTATCGATATCAGCTGCACCACTTGCGAAGTGAACACGAATAAAGGAGCAGCCAACGGCTACGCGCCGCTCGACGCCAACGCGCACGTGCCGGCGCTGAACTTACCCCTGATCGGTTTGGCCAACGGCGGTACCGGATCTTCAACCGCGATCGGCTGGCAGTCCAACCTGAAGTTTCAGAATACGTCAGCGACAGGTTCGGTTCCGATAACGGCTTTGCAAAAGCTGGAGGAAACCATCAGCGTTGAAGAGTTCGGCGCCGTGTGCGACGTGTATTTGAACCCGAACACCCCGACACTCTGGACGGATAACGCGCCGGCGATTCAGGCAGCCATCAACTACCTCTCGAACATCGCCAGTTCCGGCACCATTCGCATTCCCTCTACGCCTTATCCGGGCGGATGCGGCGTGAAATCTCAGATTGTGGTGCCCACCGGCATCCGACTGAAGGGCGACGACATGCATGAGGCTGGGATCACGGCCATTAACACCGGGAATACCGCTACCAGCTTTCCGGCCAACACGGCGGTTGTGCAGATCGGACCGTACTACACGTTGAATGCGGAGGGGAGTCTGCCCGCGTCGGGCACGATTATTCCCACGATGCGCGCTGGTTTGGAGGACATGTTCGTCAATGCCAGCAACCTCGCCGGGTCTACGGGCGTGGCGTCGCAGTCCATGCAGGAAAACAGCAACCTGCATCATGTGGCGATTTATTACTACACAAAGTATGGATTGGACCTTCAATCATTCGGTGTCATGAACACCTCGGCCGACAAGCTTTATATCTACAGCTCCTCGTCTGCCGCGGCGGATAATGCGATCGGGATCCATTTGAGCTGGGGTACGGCTCGAACGCATTTCAGCGACATCACGATCACCGGCTACACCGATACCGCGAACGCAAACCAGACCCCGCAGACGGGGATACTGGTCGAGAATAATTCGCAGGTTTCGATCAGTGATCTCCATTGCGAGTTAATGACAGACTGCATACGGCTCGACACAGGCGCTTTTGGACATCTGGATAATCTCTTCGGCTTAGCCGAGACAACGAACGTGGTGCATTTGACAAGCGCTGCCCTTGGAGCGATCGTCACGAGTTCATACACCGGCGGTTCGGCCGTGAACATCAAAGACGATCTTCTGGGCCAGTCGATCACCGACTTCTTTGTACCCCTCCATGTTTCCGTAAGCACATATGGCGACCAGAATCTGATCAGTTCGTCGCCGAGCGTGACCAGCTATTTCAATTCATTGAAGGCCAACAGCTTCACAACTGCCGACACTCTGTTCATGCAGGATGTGGGCGGCGGGACGGTGATGGAGACAAGCGCAGGGGGCATAATGCTCCAGAAGACCGGTCTGTTAAACGGCACCACCCCCCAGCAGGGCTTCGCAATGGGCGGGTTACACCTGATTGGAAACGGATATGCGAACGACCCGGCCTGGGGCGGGATCTCCTCTGGCGCGACGACCGACATGGGAACTTTTACGGCCACGGCCGGATCCGCGAATTCGTTTCTGATGCAGGATGGAACGATCAACTTCCTGGCGGATACCAGCCTGACTCCGGCCAGCACCTACGTGCCTACCCCACAAGTAGCGATCAGCCCCTCGGGATTGCAACTCTACCCACACACTTCGGACCCTGGCTGCACGAACGCCGGACAGGTGGGCCGCTTGTGGGTGAATACTTCGATTACTCCAAACACACTTGCCGCCTGCCTGGGAACGGGCGGTACCTATGCCTGGTCGAAGCCGGTTACATCGGTGGCGGCGGCGGGGGCTGCTTTGCCGGCCCGGGGCCTGTTGAATTTTCTCGCTCCCTTCTCGCTGGCGGACGACTCTGCTATGTCGAGTTCCGACGTATCTCTTCCGGTGGCAACGGCCGCTACGAGCGGTTATCTGGCTTCTTCAGACTGGACCACGTTTGCCGCGAAGGCGGCTTCAGGAGCGTGCGGCGCGAACCAGTTTGAGACGGCCGATAACGCCTCTGGCGGACCAACTTGCACGCAACCGTCGTTTACGGGCGTCAGCGGGGCGGCAACCAAGGCGCAGCAATTCTCAACAACGGTATACACCGACCAATCGAACACTTATATGGCGGGCACGCAGAACTTTTCCGCGGCTGCCCACACCATTCCGGCTAAGGTCGGCGTGGTGAGCAATATGCCTACAAGTTGCGTGGCGGGCGAGATCTATGTGGCGTCAGATCAGGCCCGTGAAGCGCTGAAGCAGTGCGACAGCGCGGGCACGTTCCAGAGCGCTTCCGGGATTGTGACCAACGGTCTCATAGCGGATTACTGGATGGGTAACTGCGACGGAACCATCGGCTCTGGAACCGTTCTGGCGGACTGTTCCGGAAACGGAAACAGTGCTACCGTGCCGGCCGGCGGCAACCCCGCCTGGACCCAGCAGGGCTTGACCTGGACAACGGCCGTGAATGCGCCCGTAATTCTGCCCAATTCCGTTCTGAACGGCTTCACCACCGTGCAGATTTACGCGGACATGTCGATTGCAAACAACTACAGCAACACGGCCCAGATCCAGGCATTTCTATCAGCCGGTTCATCCATCGTTCTCTGGGGCAACGTCGATTCGGCTACGCCGCTGTGCTGCGGACTCTATGGTGCGTGGAAGGGATCACCGGCTACCCAGGAAGTGAATCCAGCCGTGGGGCCGAACCTGTTCACGTATATTCTGGACAACAGCAATGACACGATCTGCATCGGCGCCAATTGCAGCGTCTCCTACTACTCCAGAGGAGGGAACAATCCCTCGACGCGGAGCGGACCCCTCATGCTGGGTGGGAACAATGTTTCCGCCCAAATGACCGGTTCTATTTACCGGGTGATGTTCTATAACCGGGCGCTTGCTCCCTCTGAGGTCGCTCAGAATGACGGGGCTGTGAACACCTGGGTTGGATACAAGGGCGTATCGCGCGGCCAGTACACACCCCAGACCGCGCCCGACACTCTGATCTGCATCGGGGACTCGATTACCATGGGCGTCGGAGCGACTCCCGCATGCAGCACGACGATGATGACTTCGCTCAACGATACATTCCAGATTTTCAACATGGGCATGTCTGGCGAGTTTCTTTCCAATATGCTGATCGCCGGACCTAAGTTTGCCTCTGGCATCAATCCGAACGGCAAGATCAATGTGGCGTGGATCTTCGCCGGAACGAATGACATGTGCGTTCCTACAAATACGCTGACTCCAACGCAGACGCTCCAAAAAATGATGGCCTTGGCGCGTTACATGCGATCTCAGGGAGCGAAGGTGATAGTGCTGCCAATGCTCAGCCGCACAGGCAATTACCAGGGCACTACGTGCGATGCGCTGCACGATCAATACGACGCGCTGCTAATGCAGAATTGGCCCAGCTTTGCGGATGCTTTCGTCTACGGAATGATGAACGATCCTAATTTAACGGGTGACGGAGCGTACGCGAATGCTACTTATTTCCAGGCCGACGGCATTCATCCGACGGTGGCCGGTCAGACTCTAATTGCCGGTTACGCTCAAGCGGAGATCAACGGTCTTCTTACCGGAACAACTAACTTGGCTGGCATTCGTGAAGCGATTGCCATGAAGACGGCGAACTATACCGCGACCCTGGGCGATAGCGTTATTCTCTGTAACGCATCGTCGGGACCGCTTACCATCACTCTCCCAACGGCAGTGGGGATCCCGGGACGGTCCTTCCAGGTTAAGAAAACCGACAGTTCGGGAAACTCTTGCTCTATTGCGACTAGTAACGGACAGACGATCGATGGGGCCGCCACCGCCTCCCTCACAAGTCAGTACTCATCCAAAAAGATGGCTAGTGACAACGCAAACTGGCAAGTGATCCAGTAAGCGCTCGGCGGATGCCCGGTGTATCGTTAGAGGAACTCCCTCAATCGATATGACCGGGCATCTTCTTTACCGTTTGGTAGCTTCGCTTCCCTTGCTGACCTTTGCAATTGTGTTTCTTGTTGTAAAGCTGGCTCGAATCGACCGGATTGCGTTGCCCTGGAAGACGCTGTCATTGTGCATGATCTGTGTCTTGGTTCTGTCATCAGTTCTTTATCTGTTTCTACCCATCATTCTTGACGACGCCGAGGCCGGTCTGGCTGGGGCTTCGGCGTTGGCGATGCGAGGACTGCCCGTTTACCCGGATGCTTCGTCGCCTGCCCGGTACGCTTTGCTCTACGGGCCGCTCGCGTCCCTTTCGCATATCCCGCTGTATTATTTGTTTGGAGAAAACCTGTTCTCCTATAAACTCGCCGGGGTTCTCGCCTTTCTGTTGAGCCTCTTCGGACTTTACAAAATTTGCCGAAAATACGCCGATCCCCGAGCGTCGCTTTTGGGCGTCGGTTGCGCTTCCGTCCTGCTTTTTCAATACATCGGTTACGACTTCTGGGGCAGGAGCGACCCTTTAATTCTTTGTCTGATCGTCGCTTCCATTTGGGTGACCATTGATGGGCCCGACTGGGCCGTTGTTCTTGTGGCGGGGCTAGCGCTCGGAGTGCTTCCAAACTTGAAATTCAGTGCCATTGCTTACCTGCTTCCGGTTCTCGGATTCATTGTCGGGAAAAGAGGCTGGCGAACCGGTTTCGTAGTGGCCGGGTGCGGGGCTTGCCTGATTGCTTTGCCGTTCACGCTTCCCCAAGTGTCCCTAACGAATTATCTTTTCATTCTGGGAGTGGCACGCCACCATGGGCTCAATCCTGATTTCCTGATAAGAAACGTCCAATATTCCGTCATTTTATTGTTTCCCCTCGTATTGCTGATCCGCGATAAGGCGGTCCCTCCGTCGCCTTCTCAGATCCGGTATCTGGTTCTCCTGGTGTGCGGAATGGCGGTGACTTGTGTTCTCGGCTCAAAAGTCGGCGCGGGCAATTACCATCTCTTCCCCTACGCTGCGCCCCTCCTTCACCTCTACTTCTGGCGTCGGAGTGAACTTCCCGGTTCGGAACAGGATCTCGCCGTGTCACGCTTTGCTGTCCCCCTGGTTTTCACGCTCCTGTTTTATTCGACGGTTCACGCACGGGATTATTTGCATGTCTATGAATTCGCTCCACGCGGAGCGATAGCCATTTCCGATATTCGGGCGGTGGAAGATGAATACAAAGGTCGTAAAGTCGAAGTAGGCATTGGGGACCGGTCAGACGATCCAGTCATCTCATATGGCGCTGTCACTGCATTAGATGGAGAACCTTACACGCTGAACTTCACTGCCATCCGGGACATGCAACTCGGCGGCGTTGAGGTGCCGGATTCCACAGTTGACTATATACGCGCGGGCAGAGCCGATATCTGGCTGATTCCGAGGGGCGAAGCTCCCTTCGCGGCCGGCAATTCCTATTTCGAATCGGATCATCCCGCATTCAGCGAGGGCATGCGAGACGCGTTTGCAACTCGTTACCATAAAGTGAATTCCCTTTCGGCTTTCGATGTTTGGCTGCGCAGGCCGTAACCAGCGAGGCCCTAAACTAAGAATTAGGGGATTTGTAGAGAAATCATGAAAGCGATTGTCACGGGCTCGGGTGGTTTGATTGGATCGGAGTGCGCGCGTACGCTCTGTCAGCAAGGTTGGGAAGTGTCGGGCGTTGACAACGATATGCGCCGGGAGTTTTTCGGTGAAGCTGGAACCACTACGCCGGTGGTGCACCAGTTAGTACAGACCTACCCGAACTACACGCATTTCTCTTTTGATATTCGCGATCGTCAGGGCGTGAGAGCTTTTGTCGAGAAGCAACGACCGGATTTCATTATCCATACTGCCGCGCAGCCGTCGCATGACCGAGCAGCGGCGATTCCATACGACGATTTTGACGTGAATGCGGTGGGGACGCTGAACCTTCTTGTTGCCGCGAGAGACTTTTGCCCAACCTCCCCGTTTTGCTTCACAAGTACGAATAAAGTCTACGGCGACACGCCCAACCACTTACCGTTAGTAGAGTTGGAGAAGCGATGGGATTACGCCGATGGCCGCGACGGAATCGGCGAGGACATGTCTATCGACCAATGCCTTCATTCGCTTTTTGGCGCATCCAAGGTTGCCGCGGATATTCTTTGCCAGGAGTTTGGCCGTTATTTCGACATGCCCGTTGGCATTTTTCGTGCCGGCTGCCTGACGGGTCCGCAGCATGCCGCGGTGGAACTCCACGGTTACCTGGGATATATCGTCAGGTGCGCGATCACTGGAAAGCCCTACACAATCTACGGTTACAAGGCAAAGCAGGTCCGAGATCAGATTCACTCGAAGGATGTATGCAGCCTATTCCTTCACTTCTTTGCTTCACCCAAAGCCGGCGAGGTCTATAACCTTGGCGGGGGCCGGCAAAACAGCCTGTCAATTTTGGAGACAATCGACCGGCTGACTAACCTTGGATATGTATTGAACCACTCCTATGTGGATACCAACCGTACGGGCGATCACATTTGCTACATCTCGGATCTCACTAAGATCCATCGCGACTTCCCTACCTGGAAGTTAGAATACGACTTAGATCGCATTTTGGCTGAAATGGTCGATCAGAATCTACGGTCAAAGACAGCTGGAAAGGATTAGGCGAGTGCTTCTCTCCGTGGTCATCCCGGCCCGCAATGAAAGCGGATCGCTACCGGCGACTCTTCATGATTGCTTGACGGTGTTGCGACGCGAACAGATTTCATTTGAGCTGATCGTCGTAGATGATGGCAGTACAGACGACACTTTTGGCGTTGTCTCGAATTTCGCCGACCCTGCGGTTCGAGTAATCCGGAACACGGGTGAAAATGGATTTGGTTTGGCGATTCGCTTTGGAATCGAACAGGCCGTGGGTGATGCAATCGCCGTGATGATGGCGGATTCAAGCGATAGCCCGGAAGATCTGGTGAAGTATTATCGAGTGATCCAGGAAGGCTTCGATTGCGCTTTTGGGAGCAGGTTTATCCGGGGCAGCCGGGTGATCGATTATCCCAGCCACAAGCTGCTGATGAACCGCCTGGCAAATCTTTTCATCCGGGTCGTATTCGGCCTCCGGTACAACGACATCACCAATGCCTTCAAATGTTACCGGCGAGCAGCCATTGAAGGAATGATGCCATTGATATCTCCCCACTTCAACCTTACCGTGGAGATGCCGCTGAAAGCTATCATTCGAGGATATAGCTTCAAGGTGATTCCCATTTCCTGGACGAATCGAAAAGAAGGTGTGTCTAAGCTGAAGATCAAGGAAATGGGCAGCCGCTATCTCTTCATCGTTTTATATCTGTGGCTGGAGAAGTCTCTATCGAGGGGCGACTATATCCGGAAACGGCAATCGCCTCCGATAGCAGCGGACGTCCCGGCTTCACGGCATGCATGAGAACGTACTGATTACAGGCGGGGCCGGCTTCGCGGGCTCGGCTCTCGCCATGTCGATCAAACGTCGTTTCCCAGACTCCCGCGTGTACGCGTTCGATAATCTCAAGCGCCGGGGTTCCGAGATGAATCTTCCCCGCCTGCGGTCATCGGGGGTTGAGTTTGTGCATGGCGACGTGCGCTCCCTTGCCGACTTACTATCTTTGCCGCAGACACCCGACTTAATCATCGAGGCCTCCGCGGAACCATCCGCGCAAGCCGGGTACGGCGGCTCCCCGCAATACCTGATCGATACAAACCTAAACGGTTGCTACAACTGCCTGGAACTGGCGCGACGCAATCACTGTGATTTTTTCTTCCTTTCCACCAGCCGCGTCTACCCGTACCGGCTGTTGAACAACCTGTCATTCGATGAAACGGAAACCCGCTTTCAACTAACCGAGGCGCAACAAATCCACGGCGCTTCTGCATTTGGGGTGGCCGAGGATTTCCCGTTGGATGGGGCAAGGTCGCTCTACGGCATGAGCAAACTGGCCGCCGAATTGATGGTGGCCGAGTACGCGGATGCCTATGGTTTTCGCTATTTCATAGAACGCTTCGGCGTCCTGACCGGGCCGTGGCAGATGGCGAAGTCCGACCAAGGCGTAGTGGCCTTATGGGTTGCGGCGCATGTTCTGAGAAAGGACCTGGCTTATATCGGCTTCGGTGGGCAGGGTAAGCAAGTTCGTGATTTCCTGCATGTCGACGACTTTTGCGACTTAGTGATCGCGCAAATTGAAGACTTCGGGGCATTCCACGGAAAGACTCTGAATGCCGGTGGTGGCAACGAGGTATCGACATCACTTTGCGAACTTACTCGTCTGTGCGAGGAAGTAACCGGTAATCAACTTCATTTCCGCGCGGAGCCAGAGAGTCGCCCCGCGGATGTTCGCGTGTTCATTACCGATCACCGGCGGCTCTCCGCCATCAACGATTGGAAACCTCTGAGAAGCGCGCAGTCGACAGTGAGCGACATTTTCGAGTGGGTACGTGGCAATGAAGCCTTGGTACGCAACCTTATCGCAATTTGAGGGAGGTCTGCAGTAAGTCGAATGGGCCACTAACAAGCGTTGTTCCCGGCTGGCGCTTGTAACGCAAAACCAGATTCCCAAGTTTCGCCGACCCAGGCGTTTGAAACTCGACGACGAGGTTACCGTCACTTCCGATTGACTTCATGGGAACAGGCTTGGCGTCAAAACTGACTCCCCAGTTGAGGCCGCTCTTCGCGGCATCAAATGGGGCGCGGTACTGCGAACTGAGCTGATAGGTCCGGTTCGGAAGCAAAGGAACGGCCTGAGAGAGAAGATCGAGTTGCTCCGGCTCCTTGCCGTCAAATTCAAATCTATAAGTGTGTTCCGATTCAAGGAATGTGAAATGGACAGAATCCGGATAAATCGTCCGCCAATCAAAACCCACGCCGCTAGGCGCCATTTGAAGCGCACCGTCGGTGAGCGAGGAACCGCCCGCGGGATTGAGAGGACCGTAGGGCAAGAGTTTGCGATCGATCATTTCATTCCATTCGTGAACGGCGGTATCGATTTGACCGGCACCGGTCAATGCGTTGATATGAGGGATCAACACCCACAATTCGTCAGCAGTCGCGTTGGGCAGCATCCGGGCGACCAACCCGATCTGCGCGTCGATCTTAGCATTCTTCATGAGATAGCTAAGGTAGATCTGTTCGATTTGCGGGCTGGGCGGAATGGCTTGCGAAAGGATCTTTTCGGCGTTGGGCTCCATATTCCAGCAGAGCTGGAAAACGGGAACGGGGTCGTACCGTCCCGTTGTGAATCCGAAGACGCTGATCATCCTCAAACATTCGTTGGCTTGCGGCCAGAAGTGGGCTGCGTCGCCCTGGCGGTAGTAGAAATTGGCGAGCGCCCAGCTGGGACCCAGAAGGCGATCAATCCCCTGCGCGTCCAGAAGCAGTTGCTCGGCGCCGCGCTTGTCTCCGCTGAATTCCTTATCGACGCTCCAGGAGAGCATAGCTTCTGAGAAACGCGGGTTCAGCGCGAGGGCGCGGGAGAGCTCGAGGTCTACGGCGGCGGACGTGGGGTCGGCCTGCTGCACGGCCAAAGCACGCGCGAAGTGGTAGCGCGCATTCGAAGGCATCAGCCGTTCGGCGCTTTCAATGCCGGCAAGATCGCCCTCTCGAAAGCGCCAGTCAGCGATTGCGATGCGTATTGCGCGGTATGTGGCCAGGGTTAAAGCCAGGATCACTGCAACGCCTAACAGTGCCGCCAGGGATTGCCGAAGGCGCTGCGTCATTGGCAGGGATTCTCAGGCCAACTCAAGATCGATGCGCTTCTTCTCCGCGTCGAGTTTGGTGATGCGAAAGGAACGAACCTGGCCGATCTTCACTCCCTGGGGCCGTGCGCTTTGACCCTGCTCGGTCGAAACGGATTCGGCAACACCCCCGCCCTTCCAACGGCTTGTCAGAAGGGACGACAGGGCGTTCAAATCAACCGCGGGCTGGGACGCAGGCTTTTGTTCCTTCGGGTCGAACCTGTCTTTCGGTTCAGCCTTCTCCACAAGCGCGCACATCCCCTGCACGCCTTCGCCCAGTTCCACCATGGCGCGATTCTTAGAGACGTCCGTGACGCGTCCGGTGACGACTTCACCATTCTGATGGCCCGAAATGTATTCATCGGCCGCAGTGGGCACCAGTTGCTTCATTCCAAGACGGATGCGGCGGCGCCCTTTATCGAGTTCGAGCACGACGGCGCGCACGGTCTGACCGACCTTCAGTTCGTCCTGCGGATGATTCAACCGCTTGTCGGCACTGATGTCGCCCACATGAATCATGCCTTCGACGAACTCATCGAGTTGCACAAATGCGCCGAATTTCGTGAGGCTGGTAACCGGAACTTCCACAATTGCCCCGACCGCATACTTCTTTTCCGCCTCTTCCCAAGGGTCGCCCAACGCCTGCTTCAGACCCAGCGACACTCGTTTGTCCTGCGGGTTCACTCCCAGGATCACCACTTCCACAACGTCGCCGGACTTCAGCACGTCGGCGGGCTTACGGACCTTCTTCGACCAGGACATCTCGGACAGATGAATCAGTCCGTCAAGACCCGGCTCCAACTCCACAAATGCACCGAAGTCAGTAAGGCGGGAAACCGTTCCTTTGACCCTCTCTCCCGCGTGATATTTCTCGCCGGCGGTGGACCATGGGTCGGCCAGCAGCTGCTTCATACCCAGCGAAATTCGCTTCTTCCTGGGATCCACTTTCAGGATCTTGACGTCCACCTGCTGACCGACGCTGAGCACATCCGCCGGCTTGTTGACGCGGCCATAGGAAATCTCGGCAACGTGCAGCATGCCGTCCACGCCGCCCACATCGATGAAAGCTCCGTACTCCAGCAGATTGCGTACAGTGCCCCTCACTACCATGCCCTCCTGCAGTTCGCCGAACCGGGCATCCTTGGATTTAGATTCCTCTTCCTCGAGTACAGCGCGGCGATCGACCACAACATCGTTGTCGGCGGAATCTACCTTGATCACCTTGACGGCGATCTCCTGGCCCACTAGTTTCGCCAGTTCGTTGGCATCGCGCGCCCCGGAACGCGATGCGGGCATGAACGCGCGCATACCCACGTCCACTGTGAGCCCGCCTTTGATGAGCCCGGTTACAGTGCCTGAGATGGTCTTCTTCTCAGCCATGGCAGTTTCCAGGCCCGCCCAGTCTTTTGGCTGTTCAACGTGAATCAGGGAAAGTCGATAATAGCCCTCTTCATCCCGGCCGTTCACCGTCACGCGAAGCTTGTCGCCGGCCTTGATTTTCAACTCGCCGGACTTGTCGTGGAGTGCGGAGGCAGGGAGTAAACCCTCGGTTTTCATCCCGATGTCGACGAAGATGGAATCGCTTGAAACACTGACCACGGTTGCTTCTCGGCCTTCCGTGCCGGGGAGCGGGGCTTCGCGATGGCTCCTCTCGAACTGGTTCAGCAACTCACCAAACGAATCGTCCGGCACAGTGTCGGCGGCGGCTTCGGTGTTAGTGGACACAGTTGGAGCCTGTACCTCAGGATACAGCTCGGATTGATCGACCATGGGGGATTTCACTTTATTTTGGCATATCAGGTTTAAGATAACGACGTGGGTATTCAAGGGCGCGGTCCGCGTCCGCAGGACATTCTGCTGGCAGCGCTTTTTTTGGCGATGGCCGCCATCACTCCAGAGCACGACCCGTCGGAGATCGCACTGATTCTGCTGCTGGGCGCGCTGCAAATCACCGAATCGCGATTCATCCGGCTGGATACGCAGCGGGGAAGAGTGCTTTGGAATGTGGGCAAAATTGTGGCGGGTTACCTTCTGATCGGTTACACGGGCGGCATACAGAGCGGTTACTATCTGGTGTTGTTGTTTCCGGTGATCAGCGCGGCGGCGACGCTGGGTGTGTTCAGCACCTTGGCCTTCACCGCGCTGGCCTGCGCGACATATCTCTCGTTTCTATTACCGCCTTATATCGATTGGGGGCAGTACGACATCCATCAGGAAGCGATTGCAGAGCTGGGCCGCCGCGTGCTGTTCGTTGGTATTGCGGGATTGCTGGCAAACTCAATCGCTCTGGTACTGCGAGAGCAGTCAAGGCAACTGAGCGAGACCAATCGAAGCCTGCGAGACGCCGAGGCTCAGGTTCGACGAAGCGAGCGCCTTGCCGCTCTCGGTCAATTGACGGCCGGGCTGGCGCATGAGTTGCGCAATCCGCTGGGGACTATAAAGGGGTCCGCCGACATGCTGGAGCGTAATCTACCGGAAGGCGACCCCATCGCGCGGGAACTGGCGGGCTTTATTTCCAGCGAGGTGGACCGAACCAACTCACTGGTGTCGCGCTTTCTGGATTTCGCGCGTCCGCTGGAGTTGAGGCTGGCCCAAGCGGACCTGGCCGATCTGCTGAGCCGCGCTGCCGGCGCGGCCGCGCGCGATGCGGAGGCGCACGGGGTGAAGCTGGAAGTGAAGGCGCGTTCCATCGTATTTGACTTCGATGCCGAGTTGCTGGAGCGTGTATTTGTCAATCTGATTGTGAATGCCGTGCAGGCATCGCCAGTTGGGAACACGGTGGTCGTTGAATCGAAGATTGAAGGCGACCAAGCCGTGGTGGAAGTAACCGATCACGGTTCGGGTATCGAGCCTGACAAACTGGAGTCAATCTTCAACCCGTTCTTCACCACCAAAGCGAGCGGAACGGGATTGGGACTGGCCATCGTCTCGAAGATTGTGGGGGAGCACGGAGGCAAGATCGAAGTGGAGAGCGTTGCTAAGGAAGGCAGCATGTTCCGTGTTCGCCTGCCGCTCGTGGGAGCACAAGTTACTGAAAAATGAAGCCTAATGTACTGATAGTCGAAGACGAAGAGAAACTGCGGCGCGTGATGGAGTTGCGCCTTTCCGGTGAAGGGTACGAGGTCACCCAAGCGGGTTCCGCGGAAGAAGCGCTCAGTTTAGCGCCGAGGGCCGACTTGATCCTGAGCGACTTGCGCCTCCCCGGAATGGATGGGCTTAAGCTGCTGGAACTGTTAAGACGGCAGAACGGAATGGCGCCCGTGATCCTGATGACGGCGCATGGTTCGGTTGGTGCGGCAGTGGAGGCCATGAAACTGGGCGCGGCCGATTTCGTGGAGAAGCCGTTCTCGCTGGATCATCTGAGCGCGGTGGTACGCAAAGCCATTGAAGTGCGCGCTCTGCGGGATGAGAATCGCCAACTCAAGGAAGAATTGGGACGGCGCTACGAGATCACCAACATCATTGGGCGCAGCAAGGCCATGCAGGAGATTTTCGCCATCGTGATGCGGGTGGCTCCCACCAGGGCTACGGTTCTGCTGGCAGGTGAAAGCGGCGTTGGAAAGGATTTGATCGCCCGCGCCATTCACCATAATTCTCCTCGGGCGGATAAGCCGCTGGTGAAAATCAACTGTACGGCTCTGCCCGAAAACCTGATGGAGAGCGAGCTGTTCGGGTATGAGAAAGGAGCCTTCACGGGAGCCAACGTCAGCAAGCCCGGCAAGTTCGAACAGGCCGACCACGGCACGGTGTTTCTGGATGAGATTGGCGATGTGCCGCCGCAAATTCAGGTAAAGCTGCTGCGTGTTCTGCAGGAGCGCGAGTTCGAGCGGCTGGGCAGCAATAAAACCTTGCACATCGACGTGCGCGTGGTGGCGGCAACCAATCAGGATCTCCGTGCCGCGTTGGAGCAAGGTACGTTTCGCGAGGATCTTTATTACCGGCTGAACGTGGTGCCGATCGATATTCCGCCGTTGCGCGAAAGGCGTGAAGACATTCCGTGGCTGGCGGAGCATTTCGTGAGGAAGCTGGCCCCGGACGCAGGAGCACAGGTGGAAGGAATCACGGCGCGCGCCATCGAGAAGCTGGAGCAGTATGCCTGGCCGGGCAATGTGCGTGAGCTGGAAAATGTGATCGAGCGAAGCCTGGTTATGGCACGCGGCACCATGCTGGATGCCGACGATATCCGATTGGAAACGGCGCGTCAGTTTAAGGCGATAGCGGGAGATTTCGCATTGCCGAGCGGCATGACGCTGGATCAGTACGAGCAGGAGATTATCAAGCAGGCGCTGAAGAAAGCGGATGGGAATAAGAGTCAGGCCGCCAGGCTGCTGGGGTTGACGCGGAATGCTTTAAGGTATCGGCTGGGGCAGATGGGGATGGAGAGCTAGGCGACCCGTCTTAACGCTCTGGCAGGGTAAAGTGAGATGACGGCTGCTTCTAGCCACAATGAGCAATGGATAACTCCTCGGCACGTTTCGGTGACCTCTCGGTTAGAGGCTTCCGGCGTTTAAAAGACGTTAAGCTTTCCCTTCGCCCGCTATCCGTGATGATTGGCGCGAATGGAACGGGAAAGACGTCGGTCCTCGACGTGTTATCGCTGCTGGCCTCTTCCGCTCAAGGGAAGCTAAGCTCATCGTTGTCGGAACTTTCTGGAATTGCAAATGTCCTCACATACGACAGCGCGGAGGATCTCCGACTTGAAATCTCGATGGACGTTCCGGGGCAGAAACCGATTGGATATTCGCTAGCGCTTCTTCCGCACGGAATTGCCCACGTCATCCTAGAAGAGACGCTTGAACAGAAACCCGTCCGTTATATCGTTTCGCGCGAAGAGGACATCCGCTATTTCGATCCGGCGAAGAAGAAGTTCCTGCATCCCACTTGGGAGCACAACCCGTTGGAGACATCGCTCTCGCAGGTGCCCAAAATGTTTCAAGATCCCGAGGATTTCAGGCGGCGACTCGCTTCCTCAACTTTTTATCACTTGCTGAACGTCGATCCGAGATCACCTGTCCGGTTGCCCCAGTCACTTGGCCCTGCCGCACTCCCCGGGAAGAACGGCGAAGATCTTGTGTCCTGCCTTTTCTACCTGCGCGAGACCGAACGACAGAGGTTCGAGGCCATCGAAGACTCTCTAAGAGCAGCGTTTCCGCGATTTGACCGCTTGGATTTTCCTCCGGTGGCGGCCGGGACGCTGTCTTTGGCATGGCGTGAACGTGGATTTTCAAAGCCCCTCTACATGCACCAATTATCCGAGGGCACATTACGGTTCCTTTGGCTCACCACGTTACTTCAGAGCCCCGGACTAACGGCGCTAACCCTGCTTGACGAGCCTGAGGTGAGCCTGCATCCAGAGCTGCTGAGCATGTTGGCAGATCAGTTACGAGAGGCGTCGCAGCGAACCCAAATCCTGGTGGCGACGCACTCAGACACACTAATCCGATTTCTCAAGCCTGAAGAAGTAGTTGTCCTGGATTCTACCGACGATGGCATGACGAGCCTGACTAGGGCAGACGAGCTGGGTCTCGACAGTTGGCTAAAAGACTATTCACTCGACGAGTTGTGGCGCCACGGGAGGATAGGGGCTCGCGCGTGAAAATTACCATCCTGGTGGAGGGTCGAACTGAAAAGGCGTTTGCGCCGCATTTGCGTGAGTTCCTTCGAAAGCGGTTGGCCGGGCCGATGCCAAATATCGATTTTTTCCCATGTGAAGGCAGGATTTTCAAAGAAGAAAAGCTCCGACGGGCGGTCGAGGATCTGCTGCGAAACGGACGAGTTCCTTCCGACGCCGTCATCGCCTTAACTGACGTGTATACCGGTACTGACGACTTTCGTGACGCCGCCGATGCAAAGCGGAAGATGATCGCCTGGGTAGGGGAGAACGAGAGGTTCCATCCACACGCTGCGCAGCATGATTTCGAAGCTTGGCTACTTCCTTTTTGGGGAGACATTCAAGAGTTGGCCGGCCACAAAAAAGGACCGCCCCGCGGTTCTCCGGAATGTGTGAACCATAGCTGGCCGCCTTCATCCTCCATTCGCGAGATCAGAATATTTCTACGAATCCGGTCGCGGGCTACCATGCCAACATAAAACGGGGCGCTTTTCTGAACCAGCAAAGCGCGAACCTCCCGGAGCTGAATAAAGGCATCGGGCAGTATACTGTTCGCGCCGTTGACGATACTGAAGGAATGCGTTCGGATCTTTTTTTCAAAGTCGAAATCGAGCACGAGCCCGATGAGAACCCCAAAGCTCTCGGCCATGAAATTGCCCGCCAGATCGTTAAGGTCTACGGAGTGCGTTCGGCGGAGCTATCCAGTTTCACCACTTCCGAGGAGTAGACCCGCTCGAAATAGGTATCCGTCATGCCCGCAATGTAGTCGCAAATCACACGGTGCAGCGGCTCGCTTAATGCGGCTACCGAGTAGTTCTCGGGCAGCAGATCCGGGCGTTGCAGAAACGTCTGAAACATCTTGGCCAAACGGATACAAGCGGCGCGGCGGCCGGATTCCAGATTCGCCGCACCATACATATAGTTCTTCAAGAAAGCCTTCAGGTCGCGGGCCGCGTCGGCGCAGGTTGGAGTGAACCGGGCGAGCCGCTCTGGAAACCGCCTTACATCCTCAAAATCTTCCACCTGTCCGCTCTTCGCGGCCGCAAGAGTTCCTTCAATCAGACCCGTCACCAGGCTATTGAGAACCGAACGCTCCGCTTCCAGAAACTGTTCGCGCTCGGAAGCGCCTGGAAACATGGTCTGCACCGTCTCCCATGCTTCACGGAACGCTGGAACCTGTTGGGCAATCTGACTCGGGCGAATCCAGCCTGCAGCGAATGCGTCATCCAGGTCGGATGTATCGTAGGCAATTTCATCAGCGAGATCAATTAACTGCGCTTCAAGGGGAGGCCGGAAGCCAGGAAGATAGTCATCCAACTCGGGAAACTCGCCTGGTTCAAAATCCCGCGAGTGCTTGACTAATCCCTCTCGCACTTCGAAAGTGAGATTAAGTCCAGGAAAGCGCGCATAGCACTGCTCGAACGTTTCCACCAGGCGCAAAGCGTGGATGTTGTGGTCGAATGAGTCGCCGAAGGCTTTCATCTGGTGGTTGAGTTCCGCCTCGCCGGCGTGCCCAAAAGGCGGATGCCCCAAATCGTGGGCCAGTGCGAGCGCTTCCACAAGATCACAATTGAGACCCAGTACGCTCGCCACGGTCCGCGAGATCTGGGCAACTTCCAAGGTATGAGTGAGCCGATTGCGGAAGTGATCCGAAAGGCCCGTGGCGAATACCTGCGTCTTGGCTTCCAGGCGACGGAAGGCGCGCGAGTGGATCACACGGTCGCGGTCGCGTTGGAAAGCGTTGCGATAGGGATGCTCGGGTTCAGGATAGCGCCGGCCGCGGCCCGCTTCGACGGGAAATCGAAGATGGCTGAGCATGAGGGGGGTGTTACTTCCCGGGAATTTCAGCCTTCGCGGCGGTCGCCATTTGTCCGACTTGCCCCGATTCGGTCAGCAGCGGAGTCACCAAGGTCCGCGCTTCCGCGGGACGTGTCTTAGCGATTTGGTGGACGAGGGTAAGCGTCGCCTCTTCTTTTGAGACCACCGCTGTGGGATGCTCCATCAGATCGCGCAGAATCTTTTCGGAATCAGCGGTCTTGCCCTCGGCGTAGTCGAGTTGCGCCAGGGCAAGTTTGGCCAGAGAAGCGTACTCCTTGCTGCCGGAATCCGCCACCTGCGAGTAGCGCTTTCGGGCCTCGTCGTTCTTGCCGTTGGCGGCGGCCATGCCGGCGAGCGAGTATTCCGCGATCGCGCCTTCTTTCGTATTGCCGTACTGCGAGGCAATTTCGGTATAGGCTTTCGTCTCGGCCGCGTCCTTCAGGTCTTCGGTGGTATAGGCCAAGCCGCCGGGCTGCTGGGCCGGACCCACGGGCGCCGCCGCAATCTGCATGGCTTCGGAAAGCTTGGCAGCGCGCACGGAACTGGAGTGGTCGAGCCACAGGTAGATGCCTACCGCCGCAACGATGGCGATGACGATGCCGACCCCCACCTGCACGGCTTGCTTGCGGTGCATTCCGAAATAGTCGGCTGCATGCTCTACGGTTTCGGTGAAGTGGTCGGTTTTTAGAAGTTCTTTTCGGGTAAGATGCTCAGGCACAAATTCCTACTTAGGCGTAAACTAACAGGATAACAAAGGTTGCGGGAATGCTTTGTTCCGGCTCCAGTCCCATGTACAATCAGGAGTCGACGGCAGTGGTTCCAGCGGTCAGTCAAAGAAGAGGCCCGGTCACATGTGGAAGGCGAAAAAGGCGGTGCGCCCCCCAGTTTCAATGGAAGCAGGCGAGGTGTTTACCTCAAGCGAGGTAGCGCGAATCTCCGGTGTCAGTTTGCGCCAGCTGCAGTGGTGGGATGAGCGCAACGTCGTTTCTCCTCGCCAGCAGGGGCATCGGCGTGTTTATCTTCCACAGGAAGTGGCGGAAGTGGCAGTGATCGCGGCGCTGCGGCGCAAAGGCTTCTCGCTTCAAAAAATCCGGCGGGTGCTGCGCTTCCTGCAAAAGGAAATGGGCAAGCGCTTGGCGGACGCTGTGGCGGCGGGAACCGAGATGCACCTCCTGACGGATGGCAAGAGCATCTTTCTGGAAGATCAACCGGACCGTATCATTGATGTGTTGAAGAATGCCAAGCAGCCGATGTTCCTCGTCTCGGTCACCGATCAACTGCGGCGCATCAATGTCGCCACGCAGCGCAAACCAGTGAAGGCTGAAACAGGCGAAGCGTCGGACCGCCAGCGGCGCGCTCTAGGCTAGAGGCACTTGCGCTGGGCCGGAAGATCGGGCAACATAAAAGAGAAGGCGAAAGTCCGTTCGCATGATGCCCTACGCCAAGACGATCGTTTGCCTCGCCAACTCATTCAAGACCGGCGGCACTTGCGTGGCGGGGCGGTGAACTTAGCCGAGGGGAGTGTATCCACTCGAACTACGGCGTCCCGAAGCTTCTGGATGCATCACTGTCCCTCTACTCAAACCCTTTCTGCACGGGCACCAGACTGAAAGGTCGAAGCGACGAGGCGATGGGTGAAAATGGGGGCGATGTCGTGGGACTCGCTTGCAGTAGATCTGCGACCATCCGCCGTCGCTGTGGATGAACGGAGTCAGCACACCAGGTCAGGCGGCGTGAACAACCTCCGGGATTCTCTGGCATTGGTGCGGCCTGAGCAGTTGTCTGAAGTTAACCGAGCCTTTCAGCGTGGATCTGTTTCGTTCGGCCGAGGAGCTGATGACTGAGACATACGAACGCGGCGACGAACGTTTCGCGTATGAGATGGAGCAGACGGCGGGATTCCGGGTCGCTGTCGGATGAAGATTTTCACGATCGGATTTACGAAAAAGTCAGCCGAGACCTTCTTCACGCGGCTCAGGGAGGCGGGGGTTACACGGCTGGTGGACGTTCGCCTGAACAACGTTTCCCAGCTTGCCGGTTTCACCAAGAAAGACGACCTGCGCTATTTCGCCAAAGCGATCCTCAATATCGACTACGTTCACGTGCCGGAACTCGCACCCACGCCAGAGATTCTGGACGCCTTCAAGAAGCAGAAGAGAGATTGGCGTTTGTACGAGCGCCAGTTTCTGGGCTTGATGAAAGAACGAAACATTGAAGACACGGTTCGTCCCCCGTTGCCCAGCGGCAGTTGCTTATTGTGCAGCGAAGAGACGCCCGAGCACTGCCACCGGCGCCTGGTAGCGGAGTATTTGCAGCCCCATTGGGGTATTGTCGAAATCCATCACATCCCTTGACGCGACTACGCCATGTGCCGCTTCAAGAGCGGCCCCAGCATTAGATTCACCACAACCATCAGCACTGAAGCGGCGGGCAGCACCAGAAGGGCGGTCTTGAGCCCACTCGCGTCTCCGATCACGCCGATGATCTTGGAGCTAAACGTTAACCCCAGCCATCCGGAAGTGATGGCGATTCCCATGGCCGAAGCGGTTCCCACCGGAAACGCGTCGCCCACCATTGCGAGCGTAGTTGGGAACACCGGAGCCATCGCTAAGCCCGCGCAAAAGACCACGATGCCGGCGGCGACAGTTCCGTGTACTTGCAGAACGGCGTAAGTAGTTACGGCCATCGCAAGAGCTGAGAAGAGCGTTACCTGAATAGCCGCGACCTTCAATAAGATGCGCGACACGATCACGCGTCCAAAGAGCAACCCCAGGGCGAATCCCACGGCAAGAATCTGAGTTGCGGTATCCTTCGGAACGTTCTGGGAAACCAGATAGCTGGTAAGCCAGTTCCAAACACCTACCTCGCACGCCACATAAAGGAACAGCAAAGCGGAGAGCAGGATCAGCGCCGGGCGTGTGATCAACCGTGCAGCATCCGATAGCTTGAAAGCCACCTGACCCGAGGGCGGTGGCATGGGCGTGAAAATCTCCAGCAACAAAGTGGCTCCGCAAAATGCGCCCACCAAATAGCAGAGCCCCACGGGACTGTCGTTGAAAAACTTTGAACTGATGAACGGCGTTATGAAGCCGCCAAGCCCAAAAAAGAGATTCAGCATGTTCAGCGTACTTCCGCGTTTGTCTTCGCCCACATCGCTCGCGAGTGCGTTTGAACCCGTCACCACCATGCCTCCGCCCAGATTCAAAACGAAGAACATCAGCGCCAAGAGTCCGAACGTGTGCGAGTTTGGAATGACGAATAACGCCACCGTAATCAGAAAGATGCCGCCGACAAGCGATGTTTTCTTACCGCGCAGGTCGATCAGCGGCCCAATGGCCAGTGACGAGATGACGAGTCCAATGGCGCTGATGGCCGCGAGTGTTCCCTTCTGCTCCGTGGTGAGACCCGCCAGCGGATCGCCCACCTGCAACGTTGGCATCAGGGTGCCTAACACCGTCGCGATCATCCCGTAAACCAGGATGGCGAGGATTGCGGCGGGGATAAGGCGGGCGCGATTGAGTTTGACGGCGGTTTCAGTGGCAGGCATGACGCTTAGTATATGAGAGATGGTTCAAAAACCAACGTGGAACCGGCGAGCCTTCGTTTTGGGCGGGGCTTCTTCGCTGCTGGCTGCCACGACCGCCCAGCCACAGGTGGCCGTCACCATCGATGATTTCGGATGGAAGCAGATCCCTGAACCTTGGCGATCCCGTGCTTCGTCAACACTCCTTGGAACCCTGCGGGAATATAAGCTGCAGGCGGCCGGTTTCGTGGCCGGCAAACGTGTGGATAGTCCGGAAGGCCTCGGGATAGTGAAGCAGTGGCGTAATGCCGGGCATTGGATTGGAAACCATACCTACTCCCATTTAGGCATTGATTCCATGGGTCTTGCGGCATTTGAGTCGGACGTGCTGCGGAATCAGACGCTGCTTGGCGAGCTTCTGACGACGCCCAGGTATTTCCGCTTTCCGATGTTGAAAGAAGGCGAAACAGCGCCTGTTCGCGATGGCATGCGCGCGTTCCTTAAGGGTCACGCGTACCGCAACGGGGCGGTGACCATTGATGCGTCTGACTGGTACTACTCGGACCGGCTGAGTGACCGGTTAGTCCGCGACCCGGGGTTCGATTGGAAGCGCTATCGCGAGCCGTATTTGAAGCACATCGCGGGTCGCGCCCGGTACTACGATGGGCTCGCCGCCGAGTTGCTTGGACGCAAGATACGTCATACGCTGCTGATCCATTTCAACCTGATCAACGTTCTCTTCCTGGCGGACCTGCTAGAACAATTTCGGCAAATGGGCTGGCGGCTGGTGGATGCTTCGACGGCTTTTGCGGATCCCGTTTTTGCGCGCGTCCCCAGTACCATTCCCGCCGGCGAGAGCCTGGTTTGGGCTCTGGCAAAGGAGTCCGGGCGATTTAGCGACTTGCGCTATCCCGGCGAAGACGACGTATACGAGAAGCCGATCCTAGACGCGTTAAAACTTTAGGCTAATGATTTTTCAATGCTTGCCGATAAGTCCTTGCAAGGAGTTCTCTTAGACATGAGTTCCATTAGCGCCTTCAGCAGCAACGTCGAAGCTATTTTTGCTGCCAAGTACGCGCCGGCTTCGGCGCCTTCCTCTTCCAGTGCGGCTTCCGCCGCCGGTACCGAGTCCACGCACCAGGATACGGTGACTCTGAATCATCCGGAAGCGCGCGAGTTGTTGCAACTCGGCCGCGTCGCTTACAACGAGCAGGCGGGCAACCTGACCAGCACCCAAGCCACCCAGCTTGATTCACTAATCAAACAAACGCAAGCGACCATCACGTCCGACACTCAAGGCAATGGCGGAGCCCTCTCGTCCGCTGAGGCCCAGAGCATCAGCCAGCTGCAAGACAGCATCAGCAGCCAGATCTATACAACAGCGAACCCCACCTCTGGAACCTAAATCGCTTGGTATTTCTTGAGCAACTCGGGCCAGTGGCCGCGGGCCTTGAGGATCAACTCAATCACTTCGCGAACCGCGCCCCGCCCACCCTCGGCGCGGGTCACGTAGTGCGCTTTGGCTTTCACTTCGTCCCGTGCGTTGTGCGGCGCCGCGGCGAAGCCTACGCGATTCATTACGACGATATCCGTCATGTCGTCGCCGACATAGCCTACCTCGCTGGGCTCAAGCTTTGCGTCCGCCAGAATCTCTTCAAGAATCGGTATCTTCTCGATGTGACCCTGGTAGACGTAGGTCATTTTGCATTGGCGCGCGCGCTCCACCGTCGCCGGGGAGTTGCGCCCACTAATGACGCCCGTGAGCACTCCGTACCAGCTTAACCACTGCAGTCCGATCCCATCCTGCGAATCGAATCCTTTGGTCTCCACCATATTGCCGCTGGCGTCCGGGAAGTTGTAGAGATGGCCGCTCGTCAGGACGCCGTCAACATCCATCAACAGCAGCTTCACGCGGGCCGCGCGAGTCTTCACATCCAGTTCATTATTCACCATTTCTCCTCGAATAGCTTCTGGTAGAGGCGGTGCTGTTTCACCGCCATTGCGTCATATGTCGCCCGATTCCCTTCGTCGAACGTGAACGTTTCGCCGAGATCGGGGGGAATTCCCGCGATGTCAGTAACGGCGCTAATCCGTTCCAGAGCAAGAAGCGCCGCGCCACGGCTGGTAGCTTCTTTTTCAATGCACATACGAACATCGTGACCCAGCGCATCGGCCATCATCCGCGTCCACGTGGGGGAGTGCAGCAACGCGCCGCCGGAGGCCAGAATCTCCTTCGGTTCGGGCAAGCTCTTCAGCATGAGTTGATAAATATCGCGGAACGTAATCGCCACGGATTCGAGCGCCGCACGGGCCATCTCCAAAGGTGTCGAATGCGCGCTCAGTCCGATGAACGCCGCTCGCGCGTCAGCCCGCCAAGCCGTGGAGCGTTCCCCCGCGAACAACGGGAGCACCGTCAGCCCGTGGTTTCCGGGGGACATTTCGTGGAGTTCCCGCTCCAGTTCCGCGTTCTCGGCAAGTTGCAGAGTGGATTTCAGCCAGGCGTAAACTGAGCCCCCGTTGGAAAGTGCACCACCCAGCACAAAACGCTTGCGGTCTACCCGGTAGCACCACAGGCCGGCAGGGATCTCGATCCGGTTGGCCTCGCTTACCGCGCGAATGGCGCCGCTTGTCCCAGCCATGAGGGCGAAGCGTTCATGACCCACGCAGCCGCTTCCGACGTTGTTGCACGCGCCGTCACCGAGAGCCGGAAACCAGGGAATGCCGTCCAGTTCCCGCCAGCGCCCGCTAAATTCGTCGCGCAGTTTTGTGCGTGGCTGATCCATCGCATCGACGGCCGCAAACTGATCCAGCCGTACCGGCAAAGCATTCATCAGCTCGGAATCATAGGCGTTTTCATTTTGATTCCAAAGACCCGTCCCCGAGACCATGGAGGTGGAAGTAACCGCCTCACCAAACAGCCGCAGAAAAAAATACTCGCCAAACGACGCCCACGTTTGGACGCGTTTGAAATCATCCGGCCGCGTTTCCGATAGCCACAAAAGCTTGGCCGGGTAGTAGCTTGGGTGCAGAACGCAGCCCGTGCGTTTATGCTGCTCGGCATTGTCGATCCGGCCAGCCAGTTCGCGGGCGGCCGCGGCGCTACGTGTGTCGAACAGATGGAGAATGGACGTGACCGGTTTGCCATTCGCGTCGAGGCCCATCACGCTGTGCCAAAAAGTATCGATGCCTACTGCTGCCGGCCGTATCCCTGCGGCACGAAGTTGCGCGCACAGCTTATCGAGCGTTTGAGCGGTCAGGTCTACCAACGCGTCCGGATCCATCTCGAACCCGCCATCCGCCGTGGTGTGTACGTGATAGCCGATCTGATCGCCAAAGCCGTCGATCTCCCGGCCATTGGCGTCGAAAAGCAACGACCGCACCGACGACGTGCCGATGTCGAGCGTCGCGATAGTTGGTTCGGAAGCCACGCCTGGTCCTCAGTTCCCCGCCATAATCCACTGCGGTGGATCGGTCTCCGCTCGGCCATCAACTTTGATGCCAAGCTCTGTCGCCCAACGATAGCCCCACATGGGGCCAAACTTCGAGATAAAGGTATCCGGCGTCTGGTAGGCGGAATCGCTTTCCGCCTCATCGAGAGTCACGAATCGGTAGCGCCGCTGCTCTAATAATTGAAGGATGTGTTCGATCGTGTCGGCATTCAACCGGCTGGCATGCAGCAGCATCACCTGCGGCACGTCGCGCCCGAAAACTTTTGTCGTCAAACCAACGTAGTAGTCGATCTCGGTTGCCGTATACGTCAAATAAGCTCGTTTGGCGCGCTCAGCAGTGGCAGCGTCGTTGGCCTCCAGGGCCCGAGCGTACACATCGGCAAATTCGTAATCCGTCGTATCAATCGTGCAGGGAGCGACCTGATACCCGGCGGCTTTCAATGTTGCCGCAATTGCGTCATGCTTTTCCTTAGTTTCACCGGCATGGTTATAAGGGAAGCGCAAATATCGTGTCTTTGGATTGAATGGAGCAATCACGGCCTGGCCTCTCTCCAGCTCCCTTTGAAATTCGGCCACCGTGATCTTATTCAGGTCCGGATGAGAGTAAGTATGATTGCCCAGATCGAACCCTTCGCCGGTCCACTCTTGTAAGATCGCGTGCCGCGTAATTTCCGGCAATCGCAAGGCTCGCTCGCCGATCACGAACCCTATGGCGGGCGCGTGATGTTTCCGAAGCGCGCTCAAGATCGCTTGATTGATCTGGGGCGCCTGCTGCGGCGTCGCCCTTCCCGCAAAGGGAAGATCGTCAAAGGTCAATGCAACGCGCTTGTCTTGACCACGGCAGCATAAACACGCGAGCGCCATGAGGACGATCCGTTTCCACACTGGTCCAGTATGGCATCACGCCACCGCGGTCAACTTCGTTTTCAACTCGGCCTTGGCGCTCTGCCACTTCACAATCCCCACGCCCAGGAAGATCACGATCATAGCCAAGAATTCCCGCATTCCAAAAGCCTCGCGATAGAAGACCCAGCCGAGCGCCACGGCCACCACGGAATTCACGTAAGGGTAGACCGATGCAATAGCCACGGGCAGACGCGCGATCGTGTACGCGTAAGCGCTATAGCCGATGATGGAGCCGAAAACGACCAGGTAAGCCACCGCCCAAACAGCACGCGCTTTAATCACAATCGGACCGTGCGGAATGACCAGGGCAAGGGGAACAAACGCCAGTGACGAAGCCAATTGCTGAACGGCTCCGGTCACAATCGGATGCGCTTCCGTCTTCT
>Ga0326727_10005721_pt1 | contig 35064 bp, 28 predicted proteins | sample MB2enrmetagenome_FD_207643 | JGI IMG/M metagenome (GOLD analysis project Ga0326727, IMG submission 207643) | Lab enriched peat soil microbial communities from McLean, Ithaca, NY, United States - MB29MY | ecosystem: Environmental > Terrestrial > Soil > Wetlands > Peat | place: USA: New York...
TCCATCTGGCGGTGCGTCAGGGTGAAACCCTGCTCTTTCCACATGTCGTGCCGGCAGACTCCCTTGAGCACCAGCCGCCGGCCGTTGAGAAGAAAATCCGGCCCACGCGTCGCAACCTCCCGGAGTCCCGTCCGGCAACTCCAGCGGTCCATGCCATGATCGCTTTTCAAGGTGGCACGCAGCTCGTAGAGATTCGGCTCTTCAGGCGACCACAACATGGGCCCTGCGACTTCGAACTCCACCTCGACCACGCTTGCACCGGAAGGGATCGAGACAGCCTTTTCCGCTCGCGCCACTTCCCACCCCAAGCGCAGCAGAGCCACCTCAACGCGGGCTGAGGTCTCGGTGGATGCTGACACCATCGCCTGCACTTTGCAGGCCGCCTTGGCATAACCCGGCTCGAGCGTGTACCCGAAACGCACATTGTCCACGAACGCTGCCGGGCGCACTTCCGCGTAGACGTCCCGAATGATTCCGCCGTAAGCTTCCCAACCCGGATTCACGCCCAGCGCCAGTTCGTCCGCGCCGGCGCCGCTCGGCTCCGGCGTAAGGTCAGCGATCGCCACTTCCACGATGTTGGCGCCCTTCTTGGCCTGCGGCGTGAACTCAAACTCAAAGGGTACGTAGGGCCCCATGACGCCGATTTCCGCGCCATTCACGAACGCCCGGCCGAAATAGGTGATGGCGTCGAAGTGCAGAATTGCCCGCTCGTGCGTCGAAAGTTCGGGCAGCAGGAATTCGCGTTTCAGCCGGTAGTTCCCCGACGGGCGCAGCGAGGATGGCACCTGGACGATATCATACACTTCCCCGTCGATCCGGCGTTCCCATTGCCCGTTTAAGTCGACGCGGGACCGCGCTCCCGCTGCCGGCGTGTCCCCATTCGTCTGGGAGCCGTGCAGCGCCAGCGACGCGGCCGGCAAAACCACGCACCCGCCCAACGAAGCCACAAATCTCCGGCGATTCACCATATTCGATCTACCTCACTCCCGTTGTGCTGAGCGCGTTCCCTATGCGTGAGCTGCTTTGCTTCCCGCTAACCGCAACGCACACTCTGGGCCATGTCGATCACAAATCACCGATCACAAATCACAAATGGTCAGAAGAACTTGATATTGAGGGCAACGAACACCGCCAATACAACCACCGCATAAAACAAAGGCCTGCGAAACCAGGGCGCCGACTCCTTCTCCTTCAACGCTCGCGAATAAACCAGGCCTTTGAGTTTTTCCGCTTGCGGCGCTTCAGTCACAAAGCTAAGAACAACCGTTACCACCAAACCTGCGGCAAGCCCCCACACAGCCGTCCAGATATTCGACGCCATCGGGGAGGTAAACCTCAGCACGCCCAGCCGGTAGAGCACGTACTCCAGGGCCGCCCCGGAAAGTCCCGCAGCCATTCCGTAGAATCCTGCCGTAGCGGAGGGGCGCTTCCAGAACATGCCGAGGAAGAAGACGATGAAAAACGGCGAAATGAACAAAATCCCGATGAGTTGCATGTAGTCCATCAGGTTATTGAAATAAAGTACGATGTACGACGACGCGCAGGCAAAGCAGGCGCCCACCACCGTGGCCATTTTCCCTACTCTGAGATAATGCCGGTCGGGGCGGTTCTTGACGAAGTAGGTCTGGTAAATGTCATAGGTGAAGACCGTGTTGAAGGCCGTAATGTTGCCGGCCATTCCGGACATGAAGCTGGCCAGAAGCGCCGTCAGACCCAACCCCAGCATGCCGCTGTGATAGTAACGTCCCATGAGCGTCGGCAAAGCCAGGTTGTAATCGTGCTTGACGATCGAAGGGGCCACAGCCAGGGCAAGCATCCCCTGCACCGTGACAATGGCCGGAAACAGCATTTTCGGAACGGCCGCCACGAGCGGCGTCTTTCTCGACGACGCCAAATCCTTGGCAGCCAGGGCACGCTGCACCAGAAGGAAGTCGGTACACCAGTACGCAGGAGCAGCACACAGGCCCATGCCGACCACCATCACCCACCAGGGTACGCCCAGCGGATCTCCCGGGCTGCCCATCCCCTTCCAAGTGTGCAGGTATTGCTCCGGCAACTTGGCCACCAACCCGCTCCAGCCGCCCACCTCGTGCAGACCCAGGAAGGTCAGAGGGAGGAACCCGATGACAATCAGGAAGAACTGAAGGAACTCGTTGTAAATCGAGGACGAGAGGCCGCCCCAAAAAACAAAGACCAGCACCACCCCGCTGGCCAGCAGCACGCTGGCGGTGAAGGGCCAGCCCAGCATGCTGCGAAAAACCACCGCAAAAGCGAACATATCAATTCCCGACATGAGCACGGTGACGATGGCGAAGCTGAAAGCGTTGAGGATGTGGGCGCGGTGATCGTAGCGCATGCGCAAATACTCAGGAACGCTGCGCAGGCCGTTCGTGTAGTAGTAGCGGACCATGAACAAGCCGAGAAAAACCATGGCCGGGATGGCGCCGATCCAGTACCAGTTGTTGGTTCTCATGCCATACTTCGCGCCGTTGGCGGTATGGCCCATCACCTCCAGGGCTCCCAGGTTGGCCGACATAAAAGCGATGCCCGTGATCCAGTGCGAAAAGGAGCGGTTCGACAAGAGGAAATCCGACGAGGTTTTCATCTTGTCTTTGAGCCAATAGCCCACACCGAGCACAACAACGAAGTAAGTGATGATGACGGCGAAATCGAGCCAACCGAGTCTCATGATCATGGGAAACCCTCGGGTCAAACGGTCGTACGGGCGCCCCTTGTGGCAGCCCTTGGGCAGGCGCCCGGCGTCCTCGCCGCTGGGGCTCAGCGCGTTATGTCGCCGGCTGCTTTGCCTGCCGGAAATGCCAATCCGGGTCGAAAAGAAACATGCGTCCGGTTTCGACGTACGGGTGTTTCTTCACCTCTTCCAGGTTCAGTTCTGCGCCCAGCCCTGGAGACGTGGGAATCTCCAAGTAACCGTCGACCAGTTTGGGCGTCCAGGTGAGCAGATCTTTCTCCCACGGCTCATTGAACTGGTCGAAGTACTCCTGCATGTAGAAATTCGGCGTACAGGCATCGATCTGGAGATTCGCCAGCGTGCAGATGGGCCCTTGCGCACTGTGCGGGACAATCACGCCGTAGTGCGCGTCCACCATGTCGGCAATCTTACGTGTGGCGAGGATTCCGCCCACGTGCAGCGGTTCAACCGTAATCACACTGATAGCGTCCTCGCGTAACAATTCCGCAAACTGCTGCTTGGAAGCGAGACTTTCCCCCGTTCCTACGGGCACGTTGATGTGGCGCGCCACCTCGATGCTAGCATGGATATTTCCGTGCGGAACCGGGTCTTCGTACCAGGCGGGGGCGGACGCCTCGAGGCGCTTGCCTACGCTGATGGCTGTTTCAACGCTGAACCGTGAATGAGCCTCGACGGCCAAATCGACGCCCGGACCCACCGCCTCACGAACTGCATTGACTATGTCAATCGCCAGGTCCAGCTCGGACGGCTGCGGTTTCCTCCACTCCGCGCCGAAGGGATCGAACTTCATCGCCGTATAACCTAGTTCGACCACCTGCTTGGCCGCTTTCGCGAAGTCCTCAGGCGTGCGCGGACAGCGATACCAGCCGTTGGCGTAGGCGCGAATCTTATCATGATAGCGCCCGCCCAGCAGGTTGTAGATCGGCTGGCCCAAGGCCTTCCCGATAATGTCCCAGCACGCGATCTCAATGGCCGAAACGGCGCACATCAGAATCTGGCCACCGTCGGAATAGATGTCCCGCACGAAGCGGCGCAGCAACATCTCGATCTGAAACACCTCGAGCCCCAGAATCTGCCCCTTCAGTTCGTGAATGGCTGTCTCTATCGTCCGCGACAAATGACCCAGGGTGCCTTCTCCAATCCCCTGTATTCCCTCATCTGTCTCTACTTGTACAAACAACCAGTTCTTCCAAGGATTGCCGACCAGGTAGGTTTTGACGTCTGTGATCTTCATGGAAACGGCAGACCATCCTTTCATGTCATGTGCGCCACAAGCGCCCCGCGCTCGCCCATACCCCCGCGCGGACCTAACCCTCTCCGTTGGGGAGAGGGTGTCGCGCGGCGGCGCCTTCATCAGCCGTCGCGCGACGGGTGAGGGGTCATTTCGGCTGACAGGTGCGCACCTTCATTCGCGGCTGTCACAATCATTCTTTGAGATAGCGAAACGAGGGCAAGGTGCAGTTTAGCCTGATTTGCCAACATCCGCATAAATAAAACCATTGTGCAATGTAAGTTCACGCGCGAACCGCACACCCTGCAAAGGCACCATGTGATACCCGGGTTTGTTGCCACGGCCATTTAATGGACCCCTCACCCGTCCGGTGACGGCTGATGAAGGCGCCGTCGCCGGACACCCTCTCCCCAGGGAGAGGGCTAACGATTTGGTTTCAGCCCTGGAGCCCAGCCAACTTTGCGGAAAGGCGGATCGTGAGAGAGCGAGGGAGGACTTTCCAGACCCGTCGGGCGTGAAAATCTCCCCTGCAATGCCCCGTGCTGAGGTAGAGTGTGCAGGATGCAAAGATGACAGTTTCTTTACGGAGGCCGACATGAGCGAGTTTGCCGGAAAAGTCATCGTGATCACCGGCGGGGGGTCCGGCATTGGATATGGCACCGCCTTACTCTTTGCGCGCGAGAAATCGCGTGTGGCCGTGCTGGATTGGAACGACTCGAACTCACAGGAAACATCGAACCATATCCAGGCGGCGGGAGGCGAGAGCTTATTCGTTAAAGCCGACGTCAGCAAATCAGCCGAAGTCCAGACTGCCGTCAAGTCGATTGTGGAACGCTGGGGAAAGATCGATGTCCTATTCGCCAACGCCGCCGTTCAGATTAACAAGCCCCTGGCTGAAACCAGCGACGCAGACTGGGACCAGACCATTGAGGTGAACTTAAAGGGCGCTTTTCTTTGTTGCAAGCATGTCATCCCCGTGATGCGTGAACAGAAGCAGGGATGCATCGTGATCTGTTCTTCAGGTCACGCTTTTCAGACTTACCCGAATTACACCGCCTACGCCGCCACCAAGGGAGGCCTGCTGGCCTTCATGCGCGCCGCCGCACTGGACTGCGCCCCTTACGGAATCCGCGTCAATTGCATCATTCCAGGCGCCACCGATTCGCCGCTCTTGCGTTATCACCTGCGCAACTGCCCCGAGGACGAACCGCGGATTCTTGCCAGCATTCCGTTGCACCGTTTCGCCACCCCCGAGGACATTGCCAAAGGGGTCCGCTTTCTCGCGTCCAGCGATGCTTCCTACATCACTGGAACCTGGCTGGCCGTCGATGGCGGCCTGCTCGCGCAGGGCTGACAGGCGCGCGTCATTCATGAAATTCCGTTCTTTCTAATACGGCGATAATTTCGCGAGCTGTGAACTTTCGCCACGCACCATTGAGCGCCGCGTTACCTTCCAGGCTTTTTCGGAATATGCTGAACCCCGTCGATGCCTTCGAAGTCCGAATCCTGAGTCCATAGGGTCGCTTCGTAAAGACGGGCGGTGGCAAGAATGATGCTATCGGCCATAGGCATTTCATGCTCAAGACTGATCTTTGCCGCCAAAATGGATATCGTTGCGGTCAGGTCAACCACCGAACCTTGCAGCATCAGAGCTACCGCTTGCAGGGCGTCTGATTCATTACGTTGGCGCAGAACGGCTTTAAAGACTTCATAAATGGTGATCGCGGGCACGATTAGCTCAGCGGCGTTTTGAAGCGGACGGGAGAAGAATGGGGCAAGGGGGCCGTCCGCAAAATACTCAAGCCAGCCCGATGAGTCGACGATGTTCATACCCTGTCAGGCTCCCTTTCCACGGCCGTGTCGATCCCCTTCAGGAATCCCTTCATCTCGGAGAGTTTTCTCAGGGGGATCATCTCAATCCTATCGCCATAAATAACCATTTGAACTCTCTGGCCTGGGGACAGTTTCAAAGCCTCGCGAAGCTTCTTGGGGATTACCACTTGAAATTTCGGTGAAATCTTGGCGGCCTCCATACGAATTCTCCATCGATATGAATTTCGTAATATTATAGCACAGGTGTCAGGTGCTCGGGGTGAGACACAGACACCCTACACGTCAATCAACCCCAAGCTGATCTGGATGGCTTGGTTAACCTTAGCCATTGTACTGGCGTCAGCCAACCCTAAACATTTGATCAGTCGCTGCCGGTCCACGGTACGGATCTGGTCCAGGCGTATTGCGGAGCGGACATCAAGACCGTTGGTGCGGGAAGGTTCAATCACAACCTCCACAGGATAAGTGACAAGCGAAAGCTTGGAGGTCACGGCCGCCACAATCGTCAGAGGGCTGTAGCGATTGCCGATGTCATTTTGGATGATTAGAGCAGGCCGGGTCTTCCGGATCTCGTGTCCCACGGTAGGGTCAAAAGAGACCAGACAGAATTCGCCGCGCTTGACGTTAGTTATTTCTTGCCTTTGCGATGGGTGTGAGATCTTCGCCATGCCTCTTCCTCAAGGGGGAACCACTCCAGGGCAATCTTCACACTGTCCTCGGCGTTGGCCCGGTAGCCTGCTTTGAGCTGTTCGCGCAGCATGTGCTTACCGCGGTCTTCCACGTAATGCAGCACTGCACGGGAGATAAAACGGCTACGGTTGCCTCGGCTCGTGACCCGATCAAGGACAGCTAGCGTGCTTTCCGGCAACATAATGTTGATGCGTCTGTTCATAAAGTTTCCAGGTCCAAGGACCTTGCACTCTTAGGTTACACACCTTCAGTGTGGACGTCAATCTGGCGTGTCGCCGCTGTGTGTCGCCCTCTGGTGTGTCACCGTTGGACGCACTACAATAGGAGACCGCCAACGGTGGTGAAGGACCTATGATTGAGCTCATCGGCGATCTTCGTGTCGGTCTGCGCATGTTGCGTAGGAATCCCGCCTTCACTGCTACCGCCCTGCTGACCCTGGCGCTGGGAATTGGCGCGGCCACCGCAATCTTCAATGTCGCGGATGAGGCGCTTCTGAGCCCGCTTCCTCTACCCCAGCCGCAGCAGCTTGTGGCCGTCTACAATTTCGACAAGCAGACCTCACATTATGTTTCGAGTTCTTATCCCGACTTCGAAGATTTCAGCAAGCGCAACCGCTCCTTCCAACATCTCTCCGCCTATGTCCGGCTTCCCTTGAACCTTTCCGAAGGGGAAGCTACCGAAGGCATTTCTGTCGAGGCGGTGAGTGCGGATTACTTCTCCATGCTCGAGCTTCCGCCGCTCGCCGGGCGCGCGTTTGGCGCGGAGGAGAGTGAATCTCCGGTAGTCATGTTGAGCGAGGAGCTTTGGCGCCAACGCTTTGGGGCCGATAAGAAGCTCATTGGAAAAACGATTGCCCTGGAAGGTTCGCCCCTGACGGTAATCGGAATAGTCCCCGCACGCTACCGCGGAGTTAACCTGAACTGGGGCGATCCACCGCAAGCCTGGATGCCGCTGGGCGCCGTGCCGCAGGTGCTGCCCAGGTTCAAGAAAACCGATATCTTTCACCTGCGGTCGGCTCGCTGGCTCGTCATGTTCGGCCGTTTGCGGACGGGCGTAACCGTTTCCCAGGCGGAGGCGGACCTTCGGCTGATTGCCGGCAACCTCGCCAAGGCTGAACCCGCCACCAACCGCGACATCACCATCTCCGCATTCTCAGCCTCCCGATCCAAATTCTGGCCCGCCTACCGGTCCTCAATCACGCAATTGCTCGTGATGTTTGGCGCCAGTGCGGGACTGCTGCTTTTGCTATCCTGCGCGAACGTCTCCAATCTGCTTCTGGAGCGCGCCGTTGCTCGCCGCCGCGAAATGGCCATTCGCATCGCGCTCGGCGGCGGGCGAGGCTGTCTGATCCGCCAATTAATGGCGGAGAACTTTTTATTGGTCATCGGCGGTTTTGCCGCGGCTCTATTGATTGCTTTCGGCCTCGACCGGGTCCTATCGCAATTTCCCACCGCGTTCGGGATTCCCCTCGCCCTGAACCTCGGCATCCGGACCCGAGTGCTGCTCTTTGGCTCCTTGGCTTCACTCGCCACGGTCTTTCTGTTTGGCCTCGTACCGGCGCTCCAAGCCAGCCGGCCCGATCTCGTCCCATCTTTGAAAGAGTCCTCCAACGCGCCTTTGCAGGGCATCCGAGGTGATTGGCTGCGGCATTTTCTGGTAGTGGTGCAGGTGGGTTTTTCCATGGCCCTGCTGGTCATGGGCGGCATTTTCGCGCGAAGTGTGTGGAAGGCCTACTCGGTCGATCTGGGTTTTCGTCCCGACCGTCTGTTGCTCATGGGTTTCGATCCGCCCACACAACAGTACGACGCCGCGCGAAGCGAGCTTTTCGCCCAAGCTGCCCTGCGCCGAAACTCGACCCTCCCCGGCGTCGAGACTGCCACCGTCGCATGGGATGTGCCGCTCACCATGATGCAGTCCACAACGCAGGTGACGGACGCCGAGAGCCCCACGCCCCAGGTGCTCCGGGCGGCCTACAACATGGTTGGCCCCGACTACTTTCACACCTTGGGCATCGCCATGCTCGCTGGGCGAGACTTCACCTGGGATGACCGGGATAATTCTCCCAGGGCGGCGATCGTCAACCAGACTCTCGCCGAGCGTTTGTGGCCTGGCTCGAGCGTGATGGGCCGAACCTTGATGGTCGAGGACCAACCTGGCCGCCGAACCCTGGTCCAGGTGGTAGGGCTTGCCCGCGACTCCAAATACGTCTCCGTCTGGGAAAGCCCGCAGCCGTATATCTACTTTGCAGTCTGGCAATGGCACTACCCTGTGGGGAATCTGATCGTGCAGACGCGCGGCGAGCCGCAAGGGCTGATGCACGAGATTCAACGGAGCTGGCAAGACGCTGCTCCTAACGTGGCGCTCTCCGGCCTCCACACCGGGTCGGAACACGTGAAGGCGTCGCTCGCCCCGCAACGCCTCGCTGCGGATCTGTTGGCTTCATTTGCCATTCTGGCGGTCATCGTGGCCTCCATTGGCTTGTACGGTGTGGTCGCCTACAGCGTAGCGAGGCGAAAACGCGACATCGGCATTCGCATGGCGCTCGGGGCTCAGCCGGCCGGGGTTGTCAGCCGCATTGTGGGCCAGGCGCTTTCCCTCACCGCTTTCGGGTTGATTTTTGGCGCAGGAGCATCTTACGCCTTGATGCGGCTTATCGCTTCCCAGGTGAAGGGTGTCTCCCCATACGACAGCGTTACGTTCGCTGCTGTCCCTGTGTTGCTCTGTGCCATCGCGGCCGGCGCGGCGCTTGTCCCGGCGCTTCGAGCCACCCACGCCGATCCGCTTCAGGCGCTTCGCTCCGAGTAGAACCCCGCCCGGACCCCGGGCGTTCCCCTTCCCTGCTTTTTCCTTGACTCTGTCGCGCCATCCGTGATAGCCTATTGATGTTTGCTTGCGCACCCCTCCCTGTCCAAGGAGGGGAATTTCCCAGGCACCCCTCCTCGGATGACGAGGGGTTGGGGTGGTGGCACTTTCGGACCTTTGCGCCTTGGCGTGAAACTGGGTTTGGAATGACGAAAAACGACGGAACAAAGCGAGAATGTCTATGAAAACAAAGGGTCGGTGCAGAAATTAACCACCCCTGGCCCCTCCTTATCAAGGAGGGTAATTTCCGGGCTCCCCTCCTCAGATGAGGAGGGGTTGGGGCTGGTGGGACTTTACGGCCTTTGCGACCATCGGCCTTGGCGTGAAACCGGGTTTGTAGTGACGAAAACGACGGAACAAAGCCAGCATGTTTATGAAAACAAAGGATAAGGTCAAAAAGTCCAGCGATAGAGAGCCAGCACACGCGAGTCTTCTTCTCGACTCCTGGACTTCTCGACTCTTCGACTGCATGATTCTCTATTCCCTATTTACGCTTGCTTCTGTAAAATCTCCAAGGGAGTGTAAGCCCATGCTCCCACGCACTTCGGGGACGGCAGCGTGACAAAAAGATGAAGATCGTCGTAGCGGCGGACCATGTGGGCTTTGCCTTGAAGCAGCAGGTCCTCGAGTACCTGAAAAGCCAAGGCGTGGAGGTTGAAGACTGCGGTCCGTCGGACGCAGAGCCTGTCGACTATCCCGACTTTGCGGAGAAGGTTGCCGGAAAGGTGGCGGCGAAGCAGGCTGGCTGCGGAGTGCTGGTGTGCGGGACAGGCATCGGGATGATGCTGGCGGCCAACAAGGTTCCCGGCATTCGCGCCGTGGCGGCCAACGACACGCTTTCGGCGCGCATGGCGCGTGAGCACAACGACGCCAACGTCCTCACCATGGGGGCGCGCATGATCGACGCCGCCACCATGCGTCAGGTCGTTGACGCGTGGCTCGCTACTCCCTTCGCTGGAGGCCGCCACCAGCGCCGCGTCCAGAAAATTCAGGCTATTGATCAACGATATCATTCGGAGAAGCAACCATGAACCATACCCTTCCCTTGCGCGAGGTTGACCCGGAAATCGCCCGGGCTCTGGACCAGGAGGTCGACCGCCAGGCGCGGACTCTCGAACTGATTGCCTCGGAAAACTTCGTCAGTGAAGCGGTGCTCGAAGCGCTCGGCTCCGTGATGACGAACAAGTACGCCGAGGGCTTGCCGGGCAACCGCTATTACGGCGGGTGCGAGTTTGTGGACGTGGCCGAAACACTGGCCATCGAGCGCGCTAAGAAACTCTTCGGAGCGGAGCATGCCAACGTACAAGCGCACTCCGGCAGCCAGGCCAACCAGGCCGTTTATATGACCGTGCTCAAGCCCGGCGACACCTTGCTCGGCATGAGCCTCGCGCACGGCGGACACCTCACCCACGGCCACCCCCTGAATTTCTCCGGCAAGATGTACAAGATCGTTTCTTACGGCGTGCGCAAAGACACCGAGACGATTGACTATGACGAGGTCGAGCGCCTGGCCCAGGAACACAAGCCGCGGCTGATCGTGGCTGGGGCCAGCGCCTATCCCCGCGTGCTGGACTTCGCCCGATTCGGCTCCATCGCCAAACAAAGTGGCGCCTTGCTGATGGTGGATATGGCGCACATCGCCGGCCTCATCGCGGCCGGACTCCACCCCAGTCCTTTCCCGCACGCCGACTTCGTCACCACCACGACCCACAAGACCCTGCGCGGTCCCCGCGGCGGCGCGGTCTTCTCCAAGGCCCAGCATGCCAAGGACCTGGATAAAATCGTTTTTCCCGGCATCCAGGGCGGTCCCCTGATGCACGTGATTGCCGCCAAAGCCGTCTGCTTCAAGGAGGCTCTCGAACCGGCCTTCCGCGAGTATCAGCAACAGATTGTGCGCAATGCTCGCGCCATGGCCGAGGCCCTGGCCGCCAAAGGCTTTCGCATCGTCTCGGGCGGCACGGATACTCACTTGATGCTGGTCGACGTGTTCTCGCAAAACGTAACCGGCAAGCAGGCCGAAAAGGCCTTGGGCAACGCCGGCATCACCGTCAATAAAAACGCCATTCCCTTCGACACCAACCCGCCCGCTGTCGCCAGCGGAATCCGTATCGGAACTCCTGCTGTCACCACTCGAGGTCTCATGGAACCGGAGATGGAGGTCATCGCGGCATGGATCTCGGAAGTGCTGCACCACATCGACGATGACTCAGTCCAGCAGCGCATCCGCCCCCAGGTCGAAGCCCTGACCGAGAAGTTCCCACTCTACGAAAAGCGGCGCCAAGCCATGGCGGCGAAGGTTTAATAGGAGATAACATTCGACAAGTTATTATCTATCCAGGTGAGGACGGTTACTGGGTCGTTGAGTGTCCCGGCCTCCCAGGCTGCATCAGCCAGGGGAAGACGCGTGAAGAAGCAATCGAGAATATCAAGGAAGCCATCGAGGGGTATGTGGCGGCACCGGCAGAGAACGGGACGAAGACCTAGGCATTGCAATTCAGATTAGAACCACCGGTAAGCGTCCTTTCTGTGCCCCACAAACTCGATCTTGATCAATCGTTCGACCTTGAAGACTTTGTACACGATCCTATAGGATCCGGCAACTCTGAGACGAAAACGGCTCTCAGGTCCGCTCAGCTTTCTGGTCCCCTCAGGAAAGGGATCCGATGTGAGCCCCGCCAGTGTTCGGAGCACGACCGATCGAACATCCGCCGGAAGTCGGTCGACATCTTTCTCCACCGAACTCCTATACCTAATCTCCCAATTCATGCTTGTATTTCTTGAGTAGCTTCTCCAACGGGTAGGTGGGCTCATCGCTTCGGGCGTCGCAGATCAGGTTGAGGGCCTCGTCTTCACTGAGCGGGTTCTTCCTGTAAGGCGTTCTGGCGCGCTCGAGAACGGCGGCAACGCCAGGCACGCTCCCAATAGGACGCAGGTGGGGAAATGGGTAGAGGTGCTCGTCGACCCGGGCAACCGGGTTCTTCAGCGGTCGGACCTTCGCCCTTATACGTCCTGTTTGCTTCTTTCTCATGCTTCCATTCTACTCCTGACATTAACACGCGGCAACACGAGGAGCATCGCCAGAGTTCCCGAGAATGGCCCACTATGGACGCTTTTCACTCGCCGTGAACAGCGTCCATGGTCCGGCCTTCATATCATGCAGCAGCGGCGCCTGCCACGCGAATTGAGGATGCTGTTTCAGAAAAGGCGCAGCGAGAAAGTCATCGCCGCACGGGTGCCCAACGTGGGCATAGAAGCTCATCGCCTTAGCCATCGTGCCGTCCACGGCTTTTCCCTGGACTGCGCCGCCGGGAAAATAAGGCGGCCATTCCCAAACCTCGATCCCGCGCGCCGAAGTATCCACATGCCCGCACAGGGCTCGTTCGCTCGCGTCCGCCTTCTTCTCGTAAGAATCGTAGTGATCGGCCATGAACTGCTCCGCCATGCTGACGTCGATCTTGCCCTTTGCTCCCGTCATCAACTGCTCCCAGCGGACGCGGCGTGCGTTCGGCGAGGTGTCGAGCTTGGTGGGATCGAAACTGGTGTCTTTGGCAATCACTTCCGGGTCGCGGGCGAAATTCGATCCCACGAAATAGCCGTTCTTCGTGCGCCAGATCCGGTACGCCTGTAATCCCAGCTCGAACTGGGCGATTTCACCGGTCTTGTTATCGCCGAGCAGCCAGTCGTTGGCGTAGCCGCCGTTGTTGCCGTCCAGCATGATGCTGGTATAGTCATCAATCGAGGCTGCGTATTGCAGCGCCTTGCGGGAGCGCATGAACTCCGGCTTGCCGTTCGGGTTCCAGCCGGCGAATTGCGTAATCGTCGTTTCCGTCACCATCATGCCGCTCGAGTTCACGCCGAAATCATCGTCGCTGGTAATGACGCCGGGAAAGCCGTCCATCAGAATTCCATAACCTTGTTGCGGCGTGATATCAAAGATGATCCGCCATCGCTCCCCATCCAGATAGCTGGTCCAGTTGTTGTGGGCGATCACGATCTTGTGGCCGCGCGTGTAACTTCCGGTCGCCACGAAGGCGCTGCAATTCCCCGGACTCACCAGGCGTGGAGCGCCGGCCACTTTGTGCTGCGAGTTGTACCAGGGCACATAATAGTCCGGCAGTTCTTCAAAGGCGTTCAGAGCCACGACGTCATCGAGATCCATGGAGACGCCGCGCGCCTTCACGCCCTCCGCGATTCCCGCAAGCTCCTCCTGGTACTCCTGGTCGATGTGCGGCCAAAGCATGTCGTGCGCACTCTGGCGGAAGAAATCCCATCCCCTCCGCGTATCATGCGTGTCCAGCAGCTTGATAGCTTCGAACGCGTCGGCGATTTCAGGGGCCAGCAGGTAGCCATGCTGAAAGCCGATCTCGCCCGGCGTCCCCTCCAGGTGAACATAAATCCAACCGCCCGTTTCAAACCGGTAGGCTGGTTTCAGCCGGGGGTCAGCAGCTTGGTCCGCCGCTTGTACGATCCTTGCAGGGGTACGCCATGGCGGGCCCCCACCGGGGTGACGAACCTCAAGTGAGCACATCAGCAATAACGCAAAGGCAAGCAACAACACCATTCGACGAACATTCCCGCGTAAACGCATCTTCACCTCGCTCGACACCACCCCTCAATCCCCTCCTCACTGAGGAGGGGACACCGGGGTGGTGCGCTCAATCCTTCCATCATCCATTATCGCCCGCGCGGCAGCGTAGCCGCTTTGAACGGCGCCTTCGATCGTGGCGGGCAATCCGGTCGCAGTCCAATCGCCCGCAAGGAAGAGGCCGCGAATCGGCGTCCGTGTGGCGGGACGCAGTTCCTCAGCTTCACAGGTCGGCGAGAAGGTAGCGAAGCGCTCCTTGATCACGAGCGAGTGCAGCAAGCGCGCCTGACGCGCCTCCGGGAAGAAGTCGCCGAACTCGAGGAGCGCTGCGGCCAGCAGCTCTTCTTTGCTCGTGGCGATGTGGCGATAAGCTCCGCTCAACACCAGTGAAACGTAGCCGTCACTCTGCTCAGAGGTTTTACCCTTATTAAACAGCCACTGCATAGTCGCGCCGCGCAATCCGGCAAAATCAAGGTCGGTGATGGGACGGTCGAACCAGAGGTTGATGGAGATGATCGGCGCCGGCCTCAGGAGAATCAAGGCGGCGACGAAAGGCTCCCGGCGGAGCAAGTCGCCAGGCAACAAGCCCGCAAGCTGGAACCATGCTACGGCGCTCACCACGCTCTCCGCTTCAATCTTCTCGCCGCTCGAGAGGAGCACGCCCCGGCACTGTCCCTCGGAAACCAGTAGGCCGGACACTCCGCGCCCACACTCGACACTCCCCCCCTTGGCGCGGATAAAGTCTGCCGCCGCGTCGACGTAAACCTCGCTCAACCCCACGCGAGCAATCCCCAAGCGCGAATCCGCCGGGGAGGTGAACAGCGCCAGGCGCAGCACGCGCTCGAAGAGGGCCGCATTGGCAATCTCGGGATCCTCGTTCATTGCGGCAATGCAGAGCAAATCCCAGAAATTGCGCTGTAAACGCTCGGACTGGCCAAGCCGGGTAAGCCACTCGCGCACGCTCAGCCCCTTCGGGCCGCGCTTCGCCTCGTTCGTCTCCCGAAGCGCCATTCCTAAGCGCAAGACTTCCAACTTCTCTCGAAAGGTCAAACTCTCGGACCTCAACACTCCAAGCAACACGTGCCAGGGCGACGGCAGGTCGGGACACTGAAGGTGCGAGAGCTGGCCGTTACGGTCAAGGAAATGGACCGTCAAGCGCTCTTGAAACCGCACGCGATCCAGAGTTCCGATTGTCGATAGGAAGCGTATCGTCGCGTGGTAGCAACCCATGAAGATGTGCTGCCCGTTGTCCACCACGGAACCGGTTGTGAGATCAAGGAAAGAGCGCGCCCTCCCACCCAGATAAGGCTTTTGTTCGAGCAGGCGCACACGGCAGCCACCTTCCGCCAATGCGACGCCTGCCGCCAGGCCCGCAAAACCGCCGCCGATAACGAGGACGTCTTTCAAGGATTCAGGATTCGGGATTCAGGATTCAGCAATCAAAACTCAATTCTATCCGAATTCGGACCGCGGGGAGTAGTGCGCGTTGGCCCCGTACGGCCCTTTATGGACCTAGTACTGAACGGAGAGGAGAGACGGGCGGGGGCGCACACGGCGACGGCAACGTATACGCCACCCTGGTGAGAGTGAAGGCCTGAATCCTGAATTCCGAATCCTGATTCCTGAATCCTGCCTTTAGAACGTGAACTTAATCGCCAACTGGATTCCCCGCGGCCCGCCGCCTCCGATGAAGGGATTACCCTCTCCCACGTCGCCGGTCGCGGTGGTAGGGAGGAAACCTTCGCACGCGCCGGTATTGGGGTTGATCCCAACGGAATCGCACGCGGCAAAAAAGGTCGGCAGGAACGGGTTCGTGAAGTTCGGGTGATTCACGAGGTTGAAGAAATCAGCGCGAAATTGCATCTTCAGGCGTTCGTTGATCGGAGTGTCTTTGTAGAGAGCCAGGTCCCACTGCTTGAATCCGGGGCCGAATAGGAAATCACGTGCCTCGGTGCCGTCGTGTTGTGTTCCCGGGATGCAAGCGCCGTTCGAAAAGGTGCAAGGCACCTTAAAGGCGGAAAGGTTCACCACGGCGTCGGGAATGCTGGTACCCGCGTAAGGATTGCCGATAACGTCGGGGCGAGGAAAGTACTCGCCGGTGCCGTCGTAGTTGCCGCTGAAGTTGAAGTTGACCTGGAAGGGCTGCCCGGTTTGCAAGGTCAGGACGCTGTCGATCGCCCATCCGCTGCCGATTTTCGACCACGCTCCGCCGCGCTGCGGCGATGGGAAACGGTAATTGGCCATCCAGGTAAAACGATGGCGGACGTCGAAATTCGAGTTGCCACGCTCCAGATCCGGCCGGTAGCTGTCGTTGGGTTGAGCGGCATTAGGCTCGAAATCCGTGCCGTCACTGGCATTGTCAATCGAATGCGAGTAATTGTAATTGAGCGTGGACTCGAAACCATGCAGGTTGCGAATGCGCAGTTGCGTCTGGAGCGAGTTGTAAAAGGAATTGGACGATGTTTCCAAGTAGTTGATGTAACCGTATTGCGGGTAGGGGAGATCGGCGGTTACGCGGGACAGCGTTTGGTTAATATCTCGGAAACGGAACAAATGGTGACCTTCGGAACCGACGTACCCCACTTGAAAGACAATATTCTTCGCGGCCTGCTGCTGAACGTTGAAATTGTAGTTCAGCATGCGGGGCGTGCGCAGGTGCTGGTCCACCGCAAACAGGTTCGACGAGGCGCCAAAGCCGCTGTAAACGGGCTGCCCGGAAACGATAGGGGTTGTGGACGACGTTACGCCTGAGAGGATCGGCTTGGGTCCGATATCGTTATAAGCAGCGCCGGGAGTCGCCGCGTCATAGGGCACTTGGCCCAGAAAGAAGTCTTGCGAGAACAAGTCGCAGAAAAGGCCCACGCCGGAGCGAATCACCGTCGTACCCTTGCCCGTGAGGTCGTAAGCCACGCTGGCGCGCGGCGCGAAATTCCGATAGTCGGGCTTGTAGAGGCTTGACAGTCCGTTGCTGCCCACTTGGCTCAGCACGCCGCTGGCCGGGTCGAAGTTTGAAAAGAGGTTGTTCTTCTCCGCGATCACTCCGAAGTAATCCCACCGCAGTCCATAGTCGAACGTCAGCTTGCGATTGACTCGAAAGCTGTCTTGGACGTACAAAGCATGCGAGTTCTCATAGGTGTTGCGGTTGGTGTCTCCCTCCAGGACGCTGCCGCCTCCGGTGGGGATGCCCTGTAGGAAATCCGTTAAGGTCGCGAACGATAAGCTGCCGCGGAACCCCTCATCAAAGAATTGGCTAACCGTCGTGCGGCGGAACTCGTAGCCGATCTTCACTGCGTGCTTGTTGAATTTCCAGGAGAAGTTGTCAATGAACTGCCAATTCACGTCCGTGCGGCCGCGCGGGTCCGAACTGGTTGCGCCGATGGCCGTAAAGCTTGCGACGCTGATTTTGGGCAAGCCGTAGTCCTGCTTTCCGGCGCCGGTATCCAATCCGATGGAAGCAGGGTTAAAACTGTCGTCCTCGGGCACGAAGGTCTCGTAGAAGCGGTTATAGCCGAAGCGCACTTCGTTGACCTTGGTAAGCGAAAACGTGGAGAGATACGAGATGGACACCAGGTTGACATTGGTCGGCGTCACGGTGTTGTAACCGGGCAGGTCGCCGGTTCCGCCGAGGCCCAACGGGAAGCTCTGATTGCTGGTCGAGTAGTAGTACCGGCCGGTCAGCATGTTCTTCTCGTTGAGATTGTAGTCCGCCTTGGCGATGACGCTGTTCACACTGTTGAAGATGCCGGCGGTGGCCGAAACATTGTTCACGGGCGAGCAGCTATCAGGCGTCGAAGAGGTCGGGGCTGGCCAGGGATTCCGTTGCAGCAGGGCGGCGATTACGGGATTGACGCTGAGCCCTTGCGAGGCAAGGCTACCCTCCGCCTGAGCAATCTCATTGGGCGAAGGAACGCAAGCCGTGCTGTTCAAACCTCCGGTTTCGCGCTGGCCTTCGTAGTCGCCGAAGAAGAAAGCCTTGTCCTTAATAATCGGCCCGCCCAACGAGCCTCCGAACTGGTTGTTGTGGAAAGCGGTTTTGGGAATCGGCGCGGGGTTGAAGAAGTTGCGGGCATCCAGAGCATCGTTGCGGAAATAGTCGGCCGCCGTGCCGTGAATCTGGTTGGCGCCGGACTTCGTGACGATGTTGATCACCGCTCCCGCGTTGCGGCCGTATTCGGGAGCGAAATTGGAAAGCACCGCAAGTTCGGCCACCGCGTCCACCGGCAAAATCGTCGCCGGAGTACCGAAGACTCCCGCCTGGTTGATGGCGGGGTCGTTGCGGTAGCCGTCGTTCATGTCGGTGCCGTCAAGCAGGAAGTTGTTGGCTCGTCCTCGGGCTCCGTTCACGGAAAACTCGCCGAAAGAGCCGGGAGAATCTGTGATCTGGTCGGGGCCGCCGGTCACGCCGGGGTTGAGGTAGATCAGCTTCGTGTAATCGCGGCCATTGACGGGTAGATTCTCGATTTGCGACGACGCGACGGTGCCGCCGAGCGTATCCTCGGTGGTAGTTACCAACGGTACTTCCGCACTTACTTCCACGCTTAACGTCTGTTTGGCGGGCGTGAGAGTGATGTCGACGCGCTGTTCGGCCGCCACATCCACGCGAACGTCCGCCTGGCTGACGGGTGAAAAGCCCTCGACGGCGACGCGCACGGTGTAGGCGCCGATGGGCAACTCAGGAATGGAAAAGTTGCCGGACGCGTCCGTGGTCGCGGAACGAGCCACGCCGGTGGCCTGATTCGTCGCCACCACCGGGGCGTTCGGGATTGCACCGCCGCTCTGGTCAAGCACCGTCCCAACTATCGAGCCGCGAAAGCTCTGGCCGTAAAGGGGCAGAATCGTGGTGAAACTCATGAGTGCCAAAACTATGAGAAGATGGATCCGAGATGTCAATCTAGTCCAGCATCCTTGACTACAGGGCGCAATCATAGGGATCTCCTTCGGGTGGGCGTTGCGGCCTGCTACCTCCGCCATGAATTGTGCAGATCTAATACAACGGGTGAGTGTGGCACCCTTCGACTAGCATGATATGCCATGCCCTGGCGAGAGGAGGATTGATTATTTTTATGGTGGCGATAAAGCGGCTAGCTTCATGGAGAGGCGGCCCTTGTGACCGCCCAGGGCAACCACAAGGGTTGCCTCCACCTCATGCCTTCAGACCAACGAATAGCGATTGCCCAGGCACGACACGAACCTCGCGGTCAAACGCGACTACCCGCAGCTTCCCACTCTCCCTTAAGGTCACGGACAAGGATTCCTGGCCAAAGCGCGCGCTAGCGATTTTCCGCATCACCTTGCCATTCCCCGCCAAAGCAAGACTCGACAATGCTAACGAGCCTTCCTGCGCTTGCACCTCCACCGTGTGGCTGGCCGTGCTGATGGACTGAGTGAACTGACCCCATCCGCCAGGTGCTGACCAGAAGCAACGGAAGTTCTGAGCGCGCCCGAGCGGCGCCAGTGTCAGCTTGCGCTCGACACCGGAATAATGAAAACCGCTCAAGGCCACAACCAGCGCCCAGGCGGACATGGCGCGCGCATAGTGATGGCCGCATTCCGGCTCATTCCAGGGATTGCGGCGCTCCCCGTCGTGGCGGAGGCGCGCGCTTTCCACCACCGCCTGTGCCTCCGTGGTCATGCCCTCGAAGACCAGGTGGGCGGCAAACTGGTACTCCTCACCCGTCCAGCTTTCGGCGAAGTAAGGAAACGGGATTTCAGGGCGTTTGCCGTGGGGATAGCTCGCCACTAACACGCCTCCGTCGTCATTTAAGGCGTAGGTCCGTTGCACGCACTCGTGCTCGCTCAGGTTGGGCACATAGTTATAACGGAACACTGATTTCATGGCTTTGAGGACGTGTTCCTCATCGAGCAGGTACCCGAGTCCCGCCACATGCGCCATGTATTGACCGAGCAGTTGGTCTACCAGGCAGGCTTCGCCCATCTGGTAGTCCGGTTTCTCCGGGTTGGCTGCGCCATAGCCAACCAGCACCCCGGGAAACACTTCTTCCTTCGGCCGCCCCTCGATCTTCTGCGTGTAATACTCCCCATTGAAGAGGTTAGCGTCGAGCCATTTGCTGCCATTTTCGAACAGCCGATGGTATTCCGCCGCCGAGTCCTGGTCACCCATGGCACGCGCCATCTCTTCCCCGGCGCGCAAGGCGCCCAAGTACCAGACGCCGCAAAGAGGATTCGGGCCGTAGAACTCGACGTCGTAGGTGTTGTGCTGAACGCCCTCCGCCACCCCGTCCCGGTTCGCGTCCCAACCGCCCTTGATCCAGGCGAATTCCAGCGCGCGCTTGGCATCCGGCCACAGGCTTCGCAGCCAGTCCGTGTCCCCGGAGAGTTGCCAGTCCCGATAGAGTTTCATCACACATCCCATCTGGCCGTCCGCCGCCGCTTTATCCCAGATCTTCTTTCCGTCCGGCAGATACGATCGGAAACCCATCAGGCCGTCCTCACGCGTGTTGCGCAGGAACTCGGATTCCCGGAGAGAACGAGCCAGCGAGGGAAAGACAAAAGCGGTCGTCTGCTCGTAGTTCCAGACGTGCGTGCAGCTACCGTGGCAGCATCCCGATTGATTGTTGCACCCCTCGAAGGCGTGGAATTCTCCGTCTGCGGTGCGGAAGGCGGTGTTGGTGCGCAGGGTGGAGAGATTACTGAGCGCTGCGTCGAGCACGGCGGGGGGCAAGGTCGAAGATTCCATCGTGGACGCGAAACGCCGGCAGCGTTCTTCGAGTGCAGGGAGATGCTCGGCCGCGTGCTGCGCCACCGCCCAGGCGTCCGCGAACTGCTGACAATAGTAGTTCCCCACCGCCGCTGATTTCTGCTCTTCCGCGGGCGGCGGCCATCCGCAACGCTCCGGCGTACGGTTGGGGAAATGCCAGGTGAGCAGGAAGGTCACGGCAGCTTCGCCGCCTGCAGGCACCGACTGCGTGACCGCAACCGAACCGACCGGACTGATCGCGGGCGAGTCACTCGTCAACGCGCCGTCATCCGAGAAATCGTCCCAGAAGGTCAGCGGTCCGTCCCACCACTGCGTGCGCTTCCAACCGCGCAAGTACGTAACGGCCTCGGGCGGCGCGCCGAGTACCCCCAGGAACATCGAACCTTTCAACGGATCGGTCGCCGGCAAAAAGGGGTTCTCCATGAACAGACCGGCAACTCCTCCAGCGCGCCGAAAACTGGATTGCCTCCCTTCCCTTCCCACGGGGTTCTCAAGGCTGAAGGCGATGCCCACCTTCACGGCCGTTTTGGCAGGGTTCTTCAGCTTGTAGCGCAGCACAGCAATGGGCAGTCCGGACGCTTCAGCGTCCAGAGGCACAAGCGGGTTGAACGCCTCCAAACTGACCAGGATGGGCAGCGCCTTATCCTCGAATTCGAGACGCGCAAACGGGTACCCGCCCACGAAGCGGGCGGAAGCAAGGCGCGGCAGGCCCGGCACGTTATCCGACCCCAGCCCGCTCGGCCCCTCATAGGGCGGCTGGATGCGCGCTTCCAGGACCCGAGCTACAGGATTTTTCCCTTCCGCCTGCGCCCAGATGGCGGGAAAACAGTAGTCCGGCGTGTTGCCCTTGTCCGGCCTGTTGAAGATCTCCCAATCGCGCAATTGACCCCGGCCACCCAGCGAAATTGTGCCGGTGCCGATTCCGCCCAACGGGAAAGCGATCATCTTCAGATTCGGGCCGCTGAAGGTGCGCGGAAAGGCGATGCGGCTTCTCACCACCCCTTGCCCCTCCTTCGCCAAGGGGGGGAGTTTGGGCGCCGTCTTCGGTGTGGAAGCAGGTTTCTCCTGCCCTGACATCGCTCGAGCGCCGCCCGCCAATGCGCCGCCCGCCGCTACTTTCTTCAAGAATTCCCGCCGCTCCAGTTTCCCGTTCTTCTTTCGTGTGGCCACAATCCCCTCCTGTTTAGTGCGTAGGGGCGGCACTTCTGCTCGCCTAGGGCGGCAACAAGGCCACGCCTGCTTCTCTACTCTCGGGTTCCGTACAACGGAATTGTTATAGGCTAAGGGAGGGAGAAAGGCAACTATTGAATGGCGCGCCAACAGGCTAAAAGCCTATGCTACGACTATCGGGGTGCGCGCTAAGCTCAGCACCAAGAAAATCACGAGAGGGGGGCCGCGAAGGAGGTACAACCCACATGGCAATATCACTCAACGCCGAGCAGGAACGTATCGTGAAAGAGGAGTTGAGCTCAGGACAATACACCAGCGCTGAAGAGGTCATTTCGCAAGCGTTGTCAGCACTTCGCGAACAGGTTCGCAATAACGTGTCCATGCCAAAAGAGGAGAGAAAGCGGGCGGTGAAAAGCATGCTTGAGTTTGCCGAGAAGAATCGCACGCGACTCCACGATATCTCTATCAAGGATCTCCTCCACGAGGGCCATCGGCTATGAGCCAATGGGTGATCGATGCGGCTGCTTAGACCCAGGACAACTACGGCAGCAGCTCTATACCTTCAGCTCGAGCTGCTTTCATGAGGTCATCGTCGGTGGTCGCGAGAGGAACATGTTTGGTAGGGCAAGATCGAGGTACGCGGCATCGTATGCGGACAGATTCCACCTTCGCGCCCGCGACTCCAAGCGGACATTAGCCCATAAATCGCCGGGTTCAACACGAATGGGAAGCGCCGTTAGACGCTCCAGGTATTCCTTGATCTGCGATTCGGTAATTCTCTTGCGCTTAGTGAACGACACGAAAAGGGTGTTGGCGATTTCGAAGGGCCAGATCTCCGGCACCACGGCGTCGCGCACTGCGAACACCGACAGGATGCGACGGGTGTAAGCTGTGTCCTCCGTGGGGTCGCCGGGGAAACACCATGAAATTGCCACCGAGGCATCAAGGACAAAGGGGTCCATCAGAAGCGGTGCCCCTCATGCATTAGTTTGCGTGTAATGGGTTCAGCAAGATCGAGCCGGTAGTTTTCTCCAAATTCCCGCATCCGGCGGATGGCCTCGCCACGCGACGATTCGCTTGAACCCCGACAGGATTCCAGGCGGCTCCGCAGCGTTTCCAGGCCCACGTCCACAACTTCCCTTGCATGCTCGATTAAACCAGCTTGAATGGCCTGGTCAATGAGTTCTGCATCCTCGGGTTTGATTTCGATGGTCATCGAATTACTCGTCAGACCTCCAAGGTTCACAAGTCACACGTTCAGCTCAGTGTAAAGCCCCCTCACCGTCCTGTCAAACCAGCGGCTTCGCCTGCTACTTTAAAGGAAGGGTAGCACTCGCGTTCTGCTCGAGGTTTCTGGTTAGCCTCCAGCCAGCTTCGTAGAGCCTGAGTGAGAGATCCGAAACTGCCTCATAGTATGCATCCCAACCATAGCCCTTTGCGATTGATAAATTGTCAGGAACGTCGCTCGTGGAAAACACGTCGACCAGAGAGTTCACAAGCGGCTCTAATTCGCGCCACGCGCACTTTTGGCACAGGCCGATGCGCTCAAAGATCTCGCTGTCTCGCTTCAAGATCCTAAGTCCACAAGAGGAACATTTAGAAGTCATCGGCGCATGCTTTGGTGCCTGCTCCTGTCCTTGTAGCGCTCGAAGCAACTCCGGGCCTGCGCAATCTGCCGCCCGCCATTCGACTGACCCCTCACCCGGCCCGCGACGGCTGATGAAAGCGCTGTCGCGGGTCACCCTCTCCCCGAGGGAGAAAGCTAGCGCTCAAGCCGGGGCTCGTCACTCGTCACTTGTCACTCGTCACTGCACTTCCGCAGCTTGCCAGGAGACTCTGGATAGCGGCCGCAACGCCTTCCTTCGAATCAAAGACTGACGAGCCGGCCACCAGCACATTGGCGCCGGCCTCGACCACCAGCGGGGCGGTCTCGTGATTGATGCCGCCGTCCACTTCGACTTCGCAATCGAGGCCGCGTTCCCGGATGGCGCTGCGGACCTGGCGGATTTTGTGCAGCGTCTCGTAAATAAACTCCTGCCCGCCGAATCCCGGATTGACGGTCATGACCAGGACCATTTGCAAGCTTCCCAAAACCTCGGAAAGCGTGCCGGCAGGTGTCGAAGGATTGATGGCCACGGCGGCTTTCTTGCCCAAGTGGTGGATGTGCTGGATGGCACGGTGAAGATGAGGAGTGGCCTCTTGGTGGACGATGATGGTATCCGCGCCGGCTTTAGCGAATCGCTCGATGAAGTCTTCCGGCGGTTGGACCATGAGGTGGGCTTCGATGGCCAAGCGCGTCAAGGGGCGCAGGCTTTCAAAAGCCAGCGCGCCGAAGGTAATATTGGGAACGAAGCGGCCGTCCATTACGTCGATCTGGAACCGGTCGACGCCCGCCGCCTCAACCTCCCGAACCTGGTCGCCCAAACGAGTGAAATCCGCAGAAAGTATGGAGGGCGCTACGTGGATCACGACTCGCCTTTCGTGGCCGGACTAAGTTTCCTCGCCGCCGCCTCATCCAGGAACCAACTCACACTCCCGTCCACCGGCTGAATTCGCTGTGCCGGCAACTCTCCCGGTGGTCCTTCCAAAACCTTGACCAGCGTTTCCGCCTTGTCAGCTCCGGCTACCAGGAAAATAACATGTGCTGAGGCGTTGAGCAACGGAAGGGTCATAGTCAGGCGGCTCATCCCCAGCCGCTCGACGCGGTTCGGGCAAACCCAAAGGCTTTGCTCCTCGAGCGCCGCCGTCCCCGGAAAAAGCGAAGCGGTATGCCCGTCCGGGCCCATACCGAGAAATACGATATCCAGACGCGGCCGGAGGCCGTCTTGCGGCTCGAGAACACGCGCCAGTTCGGCGGCATAATCGCGCGCCACTTTCTCGAGGTCCGCTTCCTCGGCCTGCATGCGGTGAAAATTCCCCGGCGGTATCTCGCCGCTATCCAGGAGGGCTTCACGGATCATCCGATAATTGCTGTCCGGGTGGTCAGGAGGCACGCAGCGTTCGTCCACTTGAAACAACTGAACGTTCTTCCATTCGATCCGCCCCAGGAGGGCCCGACCTGCCAGAATCTGATAGAGCAGGCGGGGCGTCAAGCCGCCGGAAAGCGCGGCGCAGAAGGTTTTGCCCGCGACGAATTTGAGGCGTGCCAAGTCTTCAAAAGCGCACGCCGCCGCCCAGCTCAAGTCCTCGAGCGTTGAAAAAGCCCTTACGTTGTGCTTAAGCATTCCCACCTCAAGATCCAATCATTCGCGCCACCAAGCTCAATACCTCTTCATAGAGCTGGTCGCGCATTCCTAACTTCAGTTCCTCATTCAGGATCTCAGCCTCATCCAGGACCTCCAGACGCACCGAGCGTCCTATGGGCCGCAACCCTGGCACCTCCGCCAAGGTTTTCACAACCTTCCCGTCCGGCCCGCGCGAAAGCGAGAATCTGGCGGATGACGCCCCCTCAGCCATCAACTCAATGGTGAAACACACGCCACAGGCATTGTCGACCCTTTTCAAGTGCCGCTCAACTGTTACCACGCCGTTGGCTGACTTGAAATAGAAAGTGCGCGGCTGGGAAGCCTCCGGCCGCTCAGACTTCAGAAACTGCCATCCCAGCCGGTTCGCCAGCCATCCCGACAGCAGCAAGCCCTGCGTGCGCTGTGTCACCAGCCGCACGGAGTCCTGCTCGTACTCAATCCGTACTCGGGTGAGGCGGTCCAGGTAGGGTCGCCGTTCCGGGGAGTCGAAACCTTGAGCGATGAGCTGCCGCCAGGGCGTGATGCGGTTCCAATTCAGGTCCGTCAACTGGATCTTTCCGGCGACCTTATGAAGCCACGCGGCGAGATCCTGCAAATGCGTCGTACCAGGTGAAAATCTGGCAGAGTCCACGATGACGTGCTGTGTGACACGGAGAATGTCGTCGAAATAGGTCGGCGGTGAGAAACTATTGGCCCGCCACCAGAGGAAGATCGGCAATCCGGAAACTGTCAATGGCAAAACCACGCTGGGGAGCCCTTGCTCTGCCTCGCCACGGGCCCGAATGGTGATCTGCTCGCTGCAAACCTGCTTCTCGCCCGCCACCGGAAGATGGCAATGCGCCGAGACCCATGCCTCAAGCCCGCTTGAGCCGGCTGCCGGTTCCAGCATCATGATGATCGCGCGGCAGGGGTTCTGGCGAGTCACCTCCGCCACCAGGTTGGTCACTTCGTACGCCGCCTCGCCGCTTTCAACGTAAATGAGCAATGTTAGTGTGCAGGCACGCGTCACCGCACCCTCAGCCGTGGGACCGTCCGCCGCCGTGCGCCACAGAGCCGACAGTTCGGCTTCTAAGTTCGAAACATCGACCGGCCGCGGCTCGCCTAAGCCAACAGGTTCGATTATTCCGGCCACGCTATCTCCTCTTCCTCTGTTCCGAAAACACGTAGGGGTAGGGCTTGCCCTACCCTTTTCGGGGCTAGCGGAAATACGGGGACGGCAAGCCGTTCCCCTACAAACGCCTTTTGCCTTCAGTCTTCCTCACACCCGTTGCCACTGGCGCCCATCTCGCTCGATCAAGGCGTCGGCCTCGGCCGGCCCCCAAGAACCGGCCGCGTAGGTGGCGAGTCCCTTCGGTCCCAGTTCTCGCCAACGAGCAAGGATCGGGTCCACCAACTCCCAGGAGAGCTCCACCGCGTCACTGCGATTGAAGAGTGTGGCGTCGCCCAACATGCAATCCAGTAGCAGTGTCTCATAGGCCGTGGGCGGCGGGGCGCCAAACGACTCGCCGTAGCGAAACATCATCTGCACCGGCCGGATCTGCATGGTGGCGCCAGGCAGTTTGGCGCAGAACTTCAGCGAAATCCCCTCGTTGGGCTGAACGTTCACCGAGAGCACGTTGGGCTCGATGCCGTCCGATCCCTCGCCCTTGAAAAGCAGATGAGGCACGCGGCGGAACTGGATAGAAATCTCCGAAACACGTTTCGCCAGCCGCTTGCCCGACCTCAAGTAAAAGGGGACATCCGCCCAGCGCCAATTGTCGATGTAAAACTTGGCTGCGGCATAGGTCTCCGTCACCGAGGTCGGAGAGACTTTGGGCTCGGCTCGGTAGGCAGGGACCTTCTTTCCGCCTACCCAGCCCTCCCCGTACTGGGCCCGCACCGTGAATTCGTCGATCTGCTCCCCCGTCAACGGCCGAACCGCCCGCAGCACCTTGGCTTTCTCGTCGCGCACGGAAGTTGCATCGAAGGTCGCCGGAGGTTCCATCGTCACCAGACTAAGCAATTGCAGGACGTGGTTTTGAATCATATCGCGCATCAGTCCCGCTTCCTCGTAGTAGGATCCCCGGTTCTCAACTCCCAGGTCTTCCGCCACGGAAAGCTGCACGTGGTCAATGTAGCGCCGATTCCAGAACGGCTCGAAAATCCCGTTGGCATACCGAAAGACCAGAAGATTCTGAACAGTCTCTTTCCCCAGATAATGATCGATGCGGTAGATCTGCTCTTCGCTGAAAACCTCGCTCATCCCTCGGTTCAATTCTCGGGCGCTCGCCAGGTCCCGCCCGAATGGCTTCTCGATAATGATTCGAGTCCAGGACTCCGCCTTCGGCTTGGCTAGTCCAGCCGCCCCCAGGTGCTTCACGATAACCGGGAAAAAGCTGGGCGGTGTGGCAAGGTAGAAGAGACGATTTCCGGATGTGCCCCGTTCGTGGTCAAGTTGATCCAGCAGGGCCTTCAACTTGGAGTAGGCGGCGGAGTCACTGTAATCGTCCGCAAGGTAATAAATACCTTTGCTGAAACTCTCAAGGAATTCATCGCTATCCGAGGAAAGCTTCAAGTATTGCTTTACCGCCAGCCCCATTTCCTCCCGAAAACTGTCATCCGTCGCCGGCGTCCGGGCGCAGCCAATGACGGAAAACCCCGCGGGCAGCATGCGCTCGCGCGACAGGTAGAAAAGAGCGGGAATCAGCTTTCGCTTCGTCAAGTCGCCGGAAGCACCAAAAATCACCATGGCGCACGGCTCGGGCGTGCTGTGGATTCTGATCCCTTCCCGCAAAGGATTGCTCAACGTGGTGGTTTCAGCCATGATTCGACCCCGCGCTTCGGGAAGGGCGAGGTTGAAACCCCGACCTTCCGATCTTCTCCAATCGTGGTGAGAAATGGGCGTTAGCCCTTAGCCCCAAGCAACCTGCGCGCATGTTCTGCGATATTCGCCGCAGTAAATCCGAAATGTTCCGCCAGCGCCTTCCACGGAGCCGAGGCCCCGAAGCGGTTCATTCCGATCACTTCCCCTTTGGTTCCGACGTACCGTTCCAAACCGAAGGGAGCGGCGGCCTCAACCGCCAGGCGCGCCGTCACTTCCGGCGGCAGAACCTCGTCGCGATAGGATTGGGGTTGTTTGGCGAAGAGATCCCACGAAGGCAAGCTCACTAATCGCACTCCGATCCCCTCGGCTGCCAATTTCTCGAACGCTTCCAGGGCCGGCGCAACCTCCGAGCCCGAGGCGATCAAGATCAGCTCCACCGGTTTTCCCGGCGCATCCGCCAGCACATAGGCGCCTTGGGCCAAGCCTTCCGCGGCTGCATACTTGCTGCGGTCGATGATGGGCAAAACCTGGCGAGTGAGGCAAAGCGCCACCGGCCCCTCGCCATGCTCAATCGCCACGCGCCATGCTACCACGGTCTCATTCGCGTCCGCCGGCCGGATCAAGCTGAGTTCAGGAATGGCACGCAGCGCCGCGAGGTGCTCAATGGGCTGGTGCGTCGGACCGTCCTCGCCAAGCAAGATGCTGTCATGAGTAAAGACGAAAATCGTATGAGCCTTCATCATCGCCGCCAGGCGCAAGGTTGGCCGCAGGTAATCCGAAAAAATGAAGAAAGTTGCGCCGTAGGGGATCAGCCCCGTTAGAGCCATCCCGTTCAGGATTGAGCCCATGCCGTGCTCGCGCACTCCGAAATGGAAATTCCGCGACCCGTAATTTCCCCTGCTGAAATCCTTCTCACCCTTAATTAAAGTATCGGTTGAAGGTGCAAGGTCCGCCGCTCCGCCCAGGAGCGTGGGCAAGCTGAACGAGATCGCGTTCAGGACCTTCCCCGAGGCCTGTCGAGTGGCCATGGGCTTTTCGCTCGACTGGAATGTCGGAAGTTTCGCCTTCCAGCCTTCCGGCAGTTCCCGCTTCACGAAACGATCGAACTCTGCCGCCAAGCCGGGCTCCGCCTTGCGGTAGTCGCCCAGTTGCTTCTGCCAATCGGCTTCGGCTTTCTCGCCGCGCTCGATCGCTTTGCGGAAGTGGGCGAGCGCTTCCTCGGGAACGTAGAATTTCGGTTCCTGCGGCCAGCCCAGGTTCTCCTTGGTCAGCTTCACTTCTTCTTCACCCAACGCGGAGCCATGCGCTTCGGCCGTGTCTTGCTTGTTCGGGCTGCCATAACCGATATGCGTCCGGATCATGATGATGGACGGCCTGTCGGTTTCGGCCTGGGCGGCTCGAATCGCCGCGTCAATCGCCTCCAGATCGTTGCCGTCAGGTAACCTTTGGACGAACCAGCCGTAAGCTTCGAAGCGGGCGCCGCGCTCTTCCGTGAACGCCAAGTGCGTCGAGCCTTCAATCGAGATGTGATTGTCATCGTAAAAATAGATGAGGTTGTTGAGCCCAAGATGCCCGGCCAGTGACGCCGCCTCGGACGCCACACCCTCCATCAAATCACCATCGCTGGCGATGGCGTAGATTTTATAATTGATGATTTCATGCCCGGGGCGATTGAAATGCGCCGCAAGGTATTTCTCCGCGATGCCCATGCCCACGCCGTTGCCGAAGCCTTGTCCCAATGGGCCGGTTGTGGTTTCAATACCGTCGACAAGCCCATACTCGGGATGGCCAGGCGTCCTGCTTCCCCATTGGCGGAATCGCTGCAACTCCGAAAGCGGAAGGTCATAGCCAGTTAAGTGAAGTAGGCTGTACAGAAGCATCGAGCCGTGCCCGGCCGAGAGCACAAAACGGTCCCGGTTCGGCCAGTGAGGTTTGAGTGGATCGTAACGCAAAAAACGCGTCCAGAGCACGTACGCCATGGGCGCGGCGCCCATCGGAAGGCCGGGATGGCCCGAGTTGGCTTTCTGAACGGCATCCACTGCCAGAAAGCGAATGGTGTTGATGCAAAGCTGGTCAAGTTCGTCCTGGTCGAGAGGTTGTTTTTGCGTTTCTGTTGAAGCATGACCGTCCAAGGGATTAGTCCTCCTATGTGTAGATAAACTTGAGTCCAACCCGCACCGAGCAGAATTCACATTTGCGCCTGCATCCTTGCCCTGCAATCTAGTTTAGATGCCGGGATCGCTGGGTTGGTATCAAGGCAAAAGGCAATTATAAAGCGATAGGCTGATGCTGCACATTCCAAAACAATTATAGGACTGAACGATCGCAAGCCCAGGCCCGGAGGGCCGAAAAAAAGTAGCCCACGGCGTGAGCCGTGGGATTGAGTAACAGCCCTCGGCGGGTCTCAGCCCCGGAGGGGCGGCAGAGAGTCCTGTACGATCTCTGTTGCCCCTCCGGGGCTCTGAATAATAACGCCGCATCGCGTCCCACGGCTCACGCCGTGGGCTACCTTCTGCCGCCGCTCCGCGGCTCTCATACTCACCGTTAGCGCTGAATGCGTGCCGAACCACCTTTCGCCAGGGCTCGAACCTGCTCGAGCGTTGCCATGGTGGTGTCGCCCGGAAAAGTGGTCAGCAGCGCTCCGTGAGCCCAGCCCAGGTTGACAGCCTCCTGCGGCTCTTCACCCGTCAGCAGGCCGTAGAAGAAACCCGCGGCGTAACCGTCGCCGCCACCTACTCGATCAAGAACATCCAGTTGGAGAGTTGGAGCCATGTAAGTCTTGCCATCAATCCAGGCTACGGCGCTCCAACCGTGCCGGCAGGTCGAGTGAACCTCGCGCAGCGTGGTGGCCACAACTTTAACGTGCGGATATTTCGCCACGACTTTCTCGATCATGGCCAAAAAGGCGCTGGGGTCGAGCTTGGATTTCGCGGCCACTTCGGGCCCGGGGATGCCCAGACCCATTTGCAGGTCCTCTTCGTTGCCCACTAAAACATCGGCGTGCTCGACGATGCGCCCGATCACCGACAGCGCGCGCTCGTGCCCACCCCAGATGTTCCACAACTTGGCGCGGTAGTTCAAATCGAACGAAGTCACGGCGCCGGCGGCCTTGGCGGCCTTCATGCCCTCGACGATCAACTCGCCGGTGGTGGTTGACAGTGCCGCGAAGATGCCGCCGCTGTGGAACCAGCGCACGCCGCTCGCGAAGATGCTCTGCCAATCAAAGTCGCCCGGCTTGAGCATGGCGCCGGCTTCGTTGGCCCGGTTGTAGAAAACCACCGGGCCGCGCACCCCGTGGCCGCGATCGCTGTAGACCGTGGCCATATTCGGGCCGTTGACGCCGTTATGCTTGAAGCGCTTGTAAAAGGGCTTCACGCCCATCGCCCGCACGCGTTCCGCGATCAGATCGCCGATCGGGTAATCCACCATGGCGCTGGCGATGCCCGTCTGCAAGCCAAAGCAATCGGAAAGGTTTGCGGCGCAATTAAACTCGCCGCCGCTCACGTGGATTTTGCACTCCGTAGCCTTGCGAAAGGGAATCAATCCCGGATCCAGGCGGTGAACCAGGGCGCCCAGCGACAACAGATCCAGAGCACCCTCCTGGCGAATATTAAGACCGTATTTCATCGTTGACTCTCCCTGTTGTAACCCATATTCGTGGACTCATTCAGGTCACGCACCCCAGCCCCGAAGGGGCGAAAGAGAGTAGCCCAGGGCGTGAGCCCTGCGGAGAGGGCAGCCCCTCTCCCCCTTTTTTCCCCCTCTCCCGCCCGGAGGGAGAGGGGGACGGGGGTGAGGGAATACCTCTCGAACCCACGGCTTACGCCGTGGGCTACTCGCTTACGCCCGCTTCGCGGGCTGACTTCATGAACGGACGCTCGTTACGCAACACCACTAGACATTATAAGTACTCGACGCCACCCTGCCCCCGTGCCCCGTCCAGTTGGTGTGAAAGAACTCACCGCGCGGCTTGTCCACGCGCTCGTAAGTGTGCGCGCCGAAGAAGTCACGCTGGGCTTGCAGCAGGTTGGCCGGTAGGCGCGCCGTGCGATAACCGTCGTAAAAAGCCAGCGCCGTGCTGAACGCCGGGGTCGGCACTCCGAACTGAACCGCCTGGGCGACGGCGCGCCGCCAGGACGCCTGGTAGTCGATCAACAGCTTGCTGAAGAAGTCATCCAGCAGCAAGTTGCTGAGCTGGGGATTCTTGTCAAAGGCCGCTTTGATCTTGCCCAGGAAACGGCTGCGGATAATGCACCCGCCCCGCCACATCAGAGCGATGCCGCCAAAGTTGAGGTTCCAACCTTGCTCTTTGGCTGCCTCGCGCAGCAGCATATAGCCTTGGGCATAGGAGATAATTTTGGAGCAGTACAGCGCTCGCCGGATGTCTTCGATCGCCTCCTTGCGCTCCGGCGCCGCGGCACCCTTAGGCCCCGGCAGGATGGCCGAGGCCGCAACGCGTTCTGCCTTGAGGGCCGAGAGGCAGCGCGAAAAGACCGCTTCGCCGATCAGCGTCACCGGCATGCCGAGGTCGAGAGCGCTCAGGCATGTCCACTTGCCCGTGCCTTTCTGCCCGGCGGTGTCGAGGATCTTGTCCACAAGCGCCGCGCCGTCGTCATCCTTCTTGCTGAAGATCTGGCTCGTGATGTCAATCAGGTAACTGTCCAGCTCGCCTTTGTTCCATTCCTCAAACACCGAGTGCAGTTCGTCGGCCGTGAGGCCCAGCACGTCTTTCATCAACTGATAAGCCTCGCAGATCAGTTGCATGTCGCCGTACTCGATGCCGTTGTGCACCATCTTCACATAATGGCCCGCACCGTCTTCGCCCACCCATTCGCAGCACGGTGACCCATCGTCAACCTTGGCGGCAATGGCCTGAAAAATCTCTTTCACATAGGGCCAGGCTTTGGGGTTGCCGCCCGGCATGATGGAGGGGCCGTGGCGCGCGCCTTCTTCGCCGCCGGAGACGCCGGTGCCGATGTAAAGCAGGCCTTTCTCGGCCAGGTATTTGGTGCGGCGGCTGGTGTCCGGCCAATGTGAGTTCCCGCCGTCGATCAGGATGTCGCCCTGTTCAAGGTGCGGCAGTAGGCTATCGATCATGTGGTCCACCGTCTCGCCGGCCTTGACCATCAGCATGACGCGCCGCGGCCGCTTAAGCCCCTGCGCCAGTTCCTCCAGCGAGTGCGTTCCCGCCACCTGCGTCCCCTTGGCCTCGTTATTGATGAAATCATCCACCTTGGAGACGGTGCGATTGAAAACCGCCACCTTATAACCGTGGTCGTTCATGTTTAAGACAAGATTCTGGCCCATCACGGCCAAACCGATCAGTCCGATGTCGCAACTCCCGTTCTGCATGTACCCTCCCGATGAGTTCATTCCCGTTTGCGGCATCTATTCTATCCAAACTTAGGCTTCCCGTCCAAGCAAGGTCGCCGAGACCTGCCCCCCTCAAATCATCGCCCCCTCCCCCGTGATCCAACCGCCCTCTCCCTTGGGGAGAGGGTGTCCCGCTGCCGGCGCTTTCATCAGCCGGAGCGGGAGGGGTGAGGGGTTGTTTCCCCCGCCTCGGGTGGCGCAGACTTCGCCTTCTGAAGTCTGCGATCTCGCCGAGCGAGACGCTCGGGGGCGACGGCCGGCGCAGAACTGAGGTTCGCTGCCGCGAACCTCGCAGACATCAAGACTCGGACGTCTGCGCCATCCCGCGGTGCGGCCACGCCTCCGCAGCCCCGTCAGGGGCGGCATAAAGTAGCCCAGGGCGTGAGCCCTGGGCTACTCGCTCACGCCCGCTCCGCGGGCTGACATGTTCAACGGACTTCTGGGACACGACGCTAGCAGAGCGCAGCTCTGCGTTCTTGTCGGTACTGGTACTTTCGTGATCTTGACAAGTTCGACCCATATATATAGCCTATACGCTGGGGATTCGCCCCGGACAACCGCTAGCCCCGGGTAGGGGCGGTTCGCGAACCGCCCCTACAACCTACCCGAAATTTTCTCCCTGGAGATCTTATGTCTATTCGCACATCGCCTCAGCTTACTCCTCAACTGCTCGACGCCGCCCGCTCCAACGGCCGGCGCTCTCACGGCCCGTGCACCGCGGCCGGTAAAGAGAATTCCAAGATGAACGCGCTCAAACACGGCGAGCGTTCCGACCCCGAAAATCACTACGAAGTGATGCGCGCCCTGGGCGAAGACCCGGCCCAGTTCGATGCCCTGAAGCAGGAGTTGCGCGATTCCTTCGGCGCCGGCGACGCCTTCTTGGACAAGCAGGTCGATGACCTGGCCCGCCTCTACTGGCGGCGCGACCGCCTGGAGCGCTCCCAGACCGGCCTGATGCGGCGCGCCTTGCTGGCGGTGGAAGAGCAGCAGCACCGTCGCCGGAAGGAAATCGAAGGCGCCAGCTTCGAGGTCGGCCAGGCCATCAACATCTCGATGCAGGCGCCCACCGATCCCGCCGCGCGCCTGCGCCTGCTGCTTTCCTTTCTGGGCGTGATTCGCGTGCAGGTGCATGCCCGCTCGTTCCTGGCCTGGCAGGCCGCCGCACTCCAGGGCTTTTACGGGGAGAAGGGCGGCTGGCGGGCGGCGCGCCTCAGCCATCTGCTGTCGCTCTTCGCCGAGGCTGCCGCAGGGGCGCCCCTTGTGGGCGCCCAGGCCGACCGAGAGGGCGACGTAGGGGCACCCCTCGTGGGTGCCCAACCGGAAGATGAGGATGATGTAGACGCATCCCTTATGGGCGCCGAAGCGGACGGAGAGGGCGGCCACAAGGCCTGCCCCTACGCCGCAACCGAGCCGGCGGATGAACTGCGGTACAACGAACTGGTCCTGCTCCTCGAAGACGAGATGGCGAGCGTCGAGGAGGAGTTCGAGTACGAGGAGAAGCTGAGCGAGGAGAGAGCGGCGATCGAGCGAGATGCCTGCCTGGCTCCGGCGGGTGAGGAGTGGAAGCTGATGCTGCGCCGGGAAGAGACCCTGGACCGCTCCATCGATCGCAAGATCAAACTGTTGCTTAACCTGCGGAAAGCGGCGCCCCGAACGCAAAAGCCGCAGGCTTTGGAAAGCAGGTCTGCGCCAGCCCAGGACGTAGGGGCGCTCGCCAACGACGTAGGGGCGCCCCTTGTGGGCGCCCAAGCCCACGACGAGTGCGGCACCGCGAACGAACAGCCCTCTCCCGAGGGGAGAGGGTGTCAGGCTCCGGCGGTGTCATCAGCCGGAGCGTGACG
>Ga0326727_10005722_pt1 | contig 35061 bp, 34 predicted proteins | sample MB2enrmetagenome_FD_207643 | JGI IMG/M metagenome (GOLD analysis project Ga0326727, IMG submission 207643) | Lab enriched peat soil microbial communities from McLean, Ithaca, NY, United States - MB29MY | ecosystem: Environmental > Terrestrial > Soil > Wetlands > Peat | place: USA: New York...
AAACGTAGCGGTCAGGCGACGGCACTACGGCTTGCGTATCTCGGAAACACCATCCCTCCGGACGCGTGGGTTGACCGGCTCGGGCAAGACACAAAGGGTTGGTCGATAAAGGGGGCGGGAAAGAGCCTCCGCTCCATTAGCGCGGTCGTTCGAGGAGTCGCACGCGTGAGCCCGCGCCTCGAGACCCTCTTCCGCGCGGTCAGCTCGGGCGACAGTTTCGCCTACGAGTTGACGATCGTCGACCCGATGCCGTCACCCACACCAGCTCCTCCTGAAGTAAAAGGTACGCCATGAAGCTTCCGTCCATCGGTCGCCCTGGCTGGTACGCCATTGTCGCCGCAGTCACCATGGCTACAGGCGGATGGTTCAGCTGGAGCGCTCACGCCGAACCACTCGCGACGCTCGCAGCCCAAATCGATACGGCCCAGTCGAATATTTCCACGTATCGCGCACTGATCGCGAAGCGCGCGATGTTCCGTCGCGAATACACGCGGCTCGCCGGAATTTATCTCGCAAAACAGGAGACCTCCGCCTCGGTCGAAGCTCAGTTTACAGATATCCTGTCCAACATCGCTCAGAAGGACAACGTCGAGTTCGTCGGAGTCACCTACGGTGTTGTCAACGGCGGCAATCCGCCCGCGCCGGATCCTCACATCGACAGCAACGGTCAGCGCGTAACGGTACCGCACGATTCCCCTACTTCAAATACGGAGCTCGTCACCAACCTGGGCGGCCGAAACGCAGGCGACCCAGCCACGAACCGGCCGGATATTCCAGCCGACGCGTTCATACGCATCCCCGCGGCCGTAACGTTCAAAGGGCATTGGCGCAATCTCTTGATGGCAACACAAGACATCAGTCGACAACAGGTATTGATGAGCGTCTCGCTTCCAGAAGTGCACCGGTTGGACGGTGACGACCTCGCCAGTTCGTTCAGCGTACAGCTCCTGACACCCGCGATCACGATTGAACCCGAGATGCTTATCTCGACGCCCCGTCGACCGATAGTGAAGGCGCCGCGGAGGACGACATCGACGCCGCCGTCACCGTCTATTCGTTCAGCGCCTCATCCCTCAAGCAAGGCTAGCCTAGTTCCCAAACCTTCTTCGACGAAATCCGCACCGGAGAAGAAGTCGCCCCTAACGCGCCTCGATCGATATCGGACTTCGACATGAAAGACCTTCGCTTTCTGCTGCTCGCCCCTGGCATTTGCGCGATTACGCTCGGACTCGTTGACGTTCGTCACATCGCGACGGCGACTCCCTGGCACGACGCCCCCGACGTCATGGTCGTCACGGCGCTACCGCCGTTACCTGACGTTGCCGCAGCAATTCGCCATAACCCATTCGACGGCGCTCCAGCACCACCAAGCACCAGCGTTCAACCGACGAAGGCCGGCGAGCCGCCGTCGCAACAACCGATACTCGTGCCGGGTTCGCCGACCTCCGCGGGTTCCGTCCCAAATCCCGGCGGCGATCTGGACGTCGGTACGACAGCAGATGCGAGCGCCGTCCTTGCCTCGAGCGGCGATAGCGCAGCGATCTACGTGCTGTCGACCGTCGTCGGCAACGGACGGCCACCGCTTGCGATGCTCCGAAACGGTTCCGACACCGATATCGTCGGCATCGGCGACTCGATCGGCAAACGCCGCATCACCAATATCGTGAGCCAGGGAATTGAGTTCTCCGACGGGAGCCGCCTCGCAATCGCGGCCGCGCCGGCCGGATCCAGCCCAACGCCCCCTCCGTCTCGCTTGCAGAGCGCACCGCCGGCGACGAGTACCGCACCGCCACTCGGACCCGCCCCTCGAGCAACGTCCACGGTAAAGCCGCCACTACTCCTCAACGCCAGTGGCGCTCCAATTATTCAACCCTCCCCCTACCAATTCGGTCCGCTTGCGACGCCGGCTCCCGGCACTACCCCAGCCCCGGTTCCTCACTACTACCTTCCCCTATCGGCTAACCACTGATGACCGGAATCAAAGGACTCCTCGCTATGACATCGACTCGGCGCTACTCCCTCGCCAGCGTCCTGGCGGCCTTCGCACTCAGCGGTCTCTTCCTTGCGCCGATGGCGTGCGCCGCATCGTCAACGCCGCAAAGTTCCAACGTCACGATCAACGCCCGAAATGTCGATCTCGGCGATCTAATTTCCTTGCTGGCGACCCAGTCTGGCATCAACGTCGTCGTGGATGGCACGGTCGTGCCTCATCCGGTAACGCTCCGCCTCAATCACGTACCCTTCAACGTAGCGATGGACACGATCGAACACGGGTACGGCCTCGCGCAGGCCTGGGAGAATGGGGTCCTGCATATCGGGCCACCGGAAACGATCAATCGGATGTTTCCGGCTTCTGCATCGATTTCCCAGCGGATGTTCGCGCTTTCTAATGCGGACGCGACCTTCGTCGCCGCAGCGCTACAGAACGTACTTCCGACGGGCACCATCATTATCGCCGATCCCCGTACCGGCACCGTCCTCGTGAAGAGCGACCCCAACACGATCGCGACGGCGAATGAGATCGTCAGTCGCCTCGACAAGCCTCGCTTTAACAGCGAGTCATACTCGACCGTCGCAATTCCCATGAACAACATGAAGGCATCCGACGCTCTTGCGATTCTCAGGACCGAGCTCATTCCGAACCCTTCCCAGTCTTTGGCGGCTTCCGACCATCCGAACGCCGTACTGGCGACGGGCTCGCAAGACTTCATCGCAAGCGCCAAGGGCCTTCTCTTCGAAATCGATCGCCCCGGCAAGCAAGTCCGCTTCAAAGTCCGAGTTACCGACATCAGTCCAATCAACGACACATCGAACGTCGGTGTCCTTTTCGGCGGGATCAGCGCCGGCGGGGCGATCGCGGGCGGAAGCGGTTCCACCTTCACCGCGTTTGCCAATAAGACACTCCCGATCAACGCGACATTGAATCTGCTCGCAAGCACCTCCCAAGCCAAGATTCTCGCAGAACCCGAAATATCCACACTCGACAACGAGAAAGCGGTCCTCAATGTCGGCGAGCAGTACCCGATCTCGGTTTTCAATCCGCAAACCGGGACGAATGAAGTTCAGTTCATCAACGCGGGCGTGAATTTGACCGTCACTCCGATCATCGGTGGCGACGGCGACATTACGGTCACCTTAGACACCGACTACAGTCAAATACTCAGCTTCGTCAACAGCTATCCGGTGATCGGTACGCGACACGTCGCAAACGTTTTCCGGGTCGGTTCGGACGAGACAATCGTGATCGCCGGCTTGTTCGAAGATATTTCGAGCGACACCGTTCAAAAGGTCCCCGTGCTTGGCGACATTCCTATCCTCGGCACCATCTTCCGGAATCGCACAAAATCCCACACACGCGACGAAATCGTCTTCTTGATCACGCCTCACATCGTCGATCCTAGCGATTTCAAACCCGCCCGTCCATCGGCGACGCCATAGTCGAAAGCGATTAGACTTATGGGTAGTCAACAAGATACACTGGGCATATCCGCTCCTCGGCTCGCGAACCAAGCCTTCACCCATCAATGCCTGGCCCTAAAACGGGCCCTTGACAGCAGAAAGATCCTCTGATGATCGCCACGATACCCGACGCTCGCCACGCGCTCCCCCCGATCGTCCTCTCCCGTCCGGGCCCTTATCGAAATGGCGACGTCGTCGCGGCGACATGGACGCTGCGAAACTTCGGCGATGCCGAGGCAACCGGAGCGAAGATCCGCTTCGAACTCGACCCGGGGCTAATCGTCGAGACGGACCTATCGAAAATTCCGGGTTGCGAGCCGGCAAACGTTCGCAATGCATTCCATACCGTCGATGAATTCCGAGAAACCCCGCCGGTTGGTGTCCCGCTTCTCGACCTAGCTCCCGGCGCTGCGATCACCATAACGTTCGCACTGCGAATCGGCTCAGCAACGACCGCGGAGTCTCTACGCATCCAGGCGGTCCTGACGACGGCAGAGAGTCAAGAGTATACATCGCCGTATACGCCAATCGCCATGCGCCTAGAGCCGAGTCTCGTCGTTGGCGACCCCACGGTCGTTACGATTAAGGCGAATAACCAACAGTTTGGGCTGCGACTTAACGTCGCGAACCAAGGCGGGCTCCCGGCCTCCGGGGTCAAGATTCGCATTCCGATCCCGCTGGGCGTCGACGTCGCCGACCCGATGCTGCCGCCCGCGGGACGATTCTCCTTCGACCGTGGCGCCAATGCCCTTAATATCGAGCTGGCCGATATCGCGCCCTACAGCAAGGCTGACATTGGCCTCCAATTTCAGGCAAACGTCTCACTCGTCGGGGACATCGTTCAAATTGCCGACGTGACGGTTACATCACCGTCCAGAGGCACACTTTGCCTCGAGCCCGTCGACGCCAAGCTCGAACGCGCCGTGGACTTTTCGCACTCCCTCGTGACCATCGAACCGGGCCCGTACGTCGAAGCCGGCTCGATGGTCGAGGTTTTCGTTCATCTCCATAACCGTGGCCGAAGCGCCGCAAAAGACGTACGGCTCGCCGTCTCTTTGCCCTCAGCCCTCATTTATTCATCAGGATCTTTATCGATCAACGGAGCTCCCGACACGCGTCGCGACGATCCGACCGCGATCGCGATACCCGTCGTCCGCGCACATACAACTACGGTCGTCCGACTCATGGCGATCGTAAAGGCGCCAGCGGAAAACGAAACGCGGTTTACCGTCGCCGCGACGATCGACGGGTCCCTTGAAATCGCGCCGTACGAATTCGCGGTCCGGTCCCATCCCGATTTCCCCAGCGAGGAAAACTACGTCTGGATCGACGCTCCGTGCACCATCGAGCCACAAGCCGCTCGTACGGTGCTGGTCAAGATCCGCAACACCGGCACGGACCTATCTCGGCAGGTTCGCATTCGACTCGATGCTCCGGAGATCACGTTCACCGCGGCGTCCATCCTGATCGACGGCGCGGAGTCGCCGGCCACGATCATTCCGATTCGCGGCAGCAACACTCGCGCGAGCTCCGCCGTTGATCTCGGCACCTTGGGCCCACAGGAAGAACGTATCGTCGGAGTGGCGATTACGGCGCCCGAGACGTTTCTTCACGGTGCAGCCTTCCCGCTAAAGTGCTTCCTGCGCCACGATGGGCAACCCGAAATGGAAATCGGCGAGCTAACCTTCGTCGGTCGAAGCTTTCCGCGAATCTCCGCGACGCGGTCGAGTATCAAGAGCCAGCGCACCGACAACGTCCGTATCGGGCAGGCACGCAACCTTTCGATCTCTCTCAAGAACGACGGATCTGACGTAGCGGTCGACACGCGCGTCTCGCTCGACCTGCCCAAAGGGATCAGAATCGAGCGGGCGTCCGGCGCTGATCTGCTTGACGACCATTCTATTCTCTTTCACGACATTCCGGCGCAAGCAAGTAGCGAGGCGACCGTCACGCTGCGAATCAACGATATCAGCGCGGGCGACAGTCTCATTGAAATCCACCCCCGCGTCTCCGGCGAGCGAATCAATACAATCGACCTCGCACCGCTAGCGCTTCCGACAAACTCGCAATCATTCCTCGATGAGGTTCTGGTCGACGCGACTCCCACCGAGCAAGACGCCGCGCTCATGGTGCGCTTGCGCTTCAAGAATATCGGCGACGGCGCTGCGAACCAGATCCTCGTTCATAGCGACAGCCTCACGGGCTACGCAAGTAGCACCACCTCTTACAACGGCCAACTGCTTCGCGACATTAAGGGGCAATCGCCGCTCGCCTACGGATTAGCCTTGCCGCCAGTGGCGCCGGGCGAAGTCGTCGATATCACGTTCGCGGTAAACCCGAAGAGCGAGGAGGCCTTCGTTCCGCGCTTCCACGTCGAATCTGAGGATCAAGAGCCCTTCGAGTGCCAAGGCACGCCGTACCGTCCAGCATTGAAACATCGCTTCGTTCAGGGATTTCTTGACGCCGGCGCTACCGCTCGGATCCATCTACCCGGCGACTACTTGGAACGCGAGCGCGCATTTCGCGAAAACGTCGTCGAAGCCGACTTCCGCCGTGTCGAGACGACCAGCGACTCGCCCGTACCGCCGCCGAATGCCGCGTCGCCGCATCCGGTTCCAAGCGAAGAGCCCAACGTCTTTGTTGCACCAGAGGCACGGATCGACCCCGACGATGCTGAAGACGTCGCGTTCGTCGAATCACAAGATGTGGCATTCATCGCGGTGCCTCAACAACCCCAAGACGAGTCGCCCACCGCGCCGATCGACAGCACGCCGACCCTTTCGGTGCCCTACCAACCGACGGTGTCTCCGTCGGACGACGAAGACGAAGAAGAAGTCTCCATCGTAGATGCTAAGCCGACTGCAGCCGCTCACGCAGAAGATCGGGACACCGGTTCCGCGCCGCTTCGCTTCGGAAGCCAACAGCGACTGCGCGGGCCACACGCGCTATTAACCCTCGATCAACCGCGACTCGAACGCATCAAGTCAACCGTCGATCTGCTCTTTAGGAATGACCGACTCGGATGGTACCGGCATCAGTTCGCGATGCGTCTGTTCGCGCCAGACCAGCTTTTGGGCGTCGAGCCCGACGTTGACGATGCCTGGCAGAGCATCGTCAACTCCCTCGCGCAAGACGCGATGATCCCGTTGATGAGGCTCGTCATCCCGTCCTTTGAGCCGAGTCTTGACTGGGCGAAGGGCTTTGCTCACGAAAACGCGCTCGGCGCCATCGGTACGTTGGTTCAAACCATGCCGGGTCTCGTCAACGCCGAAGGCGTCTATCCGGCTCCGCGATTGGAGCGAGACCAACTCACCGGCCGCATTCGGATCGGCATTTTCTCCTTCTTTGCCGACCAGCCAAAGCCGTCCGTGCATCAGCTCAACGCCGTCCTACCGGAACTCATCCCCGACACGTCGGTATCGTGGCCTAACCTCGGCACGGCCCTCGCACTCTATCGCGACATCCTCGGCGAATCGTTCAAATCGATCGTTTACATGGCTGACGAGCGTCGCCACGAGCGAATGCTCACCGCACCAAGTCAGGACCTCGACGATGCGCTCCAGCATGTCCGTCTCGTCATCGAGAACGAGGTTGCTTGATTATGGAGATCCACATCAACCTCATCGCCCTGGGCGCCGGCACCGTGCTCGTCCTTGTGGGCATCTTGTTGCAGCGATTCCTCGGGCGCAAACAACACGCGGCACTGGCGACACCCGCCACCGGCGCCATGCGAATCTCCTTCGACGAATCCGCCGATGCGCCCAGCGGCACTACCGCACCCACGCCTCGGCTCGAACGCGAACCCGTCCTCGCCCAGTCTCCCGACGGAGATGACCCGAAACCTCACCAAGGGCGCCGCCCGTCTTTTCTCGCACGGTTCGCGACTAATCGACCGCGCCTCGCGACCCCCGAGACAGAGCCGACGTCCGATCCGAACGACGAGCCGATGCAACTGCCTGAGCCGCAACTCGTCTCGCCCGTCGCGACCATGGAAATCAAACCCGCCCCGGTCTCTGAGATCGGCCGAAAGCGGGGTCCCCTTCATCTGCCGACGCTTCCGCCATCGTCTAGTGGCGAGGACGAAATCACCTCCATCCGCCCCGTGACGACCGCGGTCTCGACGATCTCGCTCCGCACCGGCGAGGAAGACGACGAAGCGCGGATCCCAGCCTCTGATACGGCCGCCATCGCTGTGGGGATAACCGAAGACGACGACGACGTTCCGGTCGACTTTAGCGGGCTCGGCGTTATCAGTCCCACCGAACGGGAGCGTCTCTTGCGCGAAATGGAACAGGATCTCGCGCAACCGCCTGATGCAGCCGAAGACGAGATGGTCCCGCTCGACGAGACGCCGGCCGCCGAAGTAACACCGGCACCGACGCCACCCCCGCCGCCTGTCTCCTCGCCGGCGATGATGGTCGAGACCTTCCGATGGACGACCTTCATGGGCGCTGACGCCCAATCGCTCGGGGCATCGGAGCGCTCGAATTTGATTCGCTTGTTACGGGACATGCATGACATTGGAAAGTGTTTGCCAATCCTTATCGATGCCTTCGACGAAGAACGGCCCGAAGACTTACGTCCCCTCGTACTCGAAGCGATCATCCATTCGTACAACGGTGAAAATCTGCGCGGCGTCTACGAGTACTGCGCCGAAAACGGCTCCGAGGCGGAACAATCGCTCGCACGGGCGGCCATTCTGACGCTGTCGTGAGCTTCCAGTCGCGACGAGTCCCGGCGCCGCTAGGGCCGATTTGCAACTGCGTCTACCTAACGCTCATCGCCGACGCCGATCGGTCGGGTCTGGTCACTCGATCGACGTGGACGAAGCTCATGGATTACGCCGGCGTCGCCCGTCAAGACGAGATCGAAGACGCCGTGACGACGCTCGCTCAGCATAAGATACTCGAGGTGCTCCAGTCCCGGAAGCGAGCGCGTTCACCGCACTTCCGCCTGCTCGTCGATTTCCCCGCAGACCTCGAGCTAGCGCGCGCGTTCTATGCCGCAAATCTGCTCCGTGTAAACGATCTCAAGAATCAGCGATCCAAGGCCCACGCGCAAACCGATGCCGACGTACCAGCAGACGCTTCGCAAACGATCGTCGTTGAGTCGATGAAGGAGCTATCCGTAGCGATCCCATCAAGTAAGGCAAGCCGAGATTGGCGCTTTTCCGTTCGCCTCCCATGCTTCGGGCTCGTCCGAAACTGTTTCTGTCGCACTTACCCGAATCGCGGGCCTTTCATCGCGGGCCCCGCCATCCGCGTCGATGACCGCTGGATGGATCTCGTCGAATTCGAACCGGCCATAAAGGTCAAGATACGAGACCTGGTCCTTCAAGCAATCGATGACTCGAACGCGGGTCGGACCTGAACTACCGCATCCAGTCGTCAACGGTTTTTCGAGATGGCGGAACTACCGGTCGCTCGCAAGCCACAGGTACCCGCGATCATGTCCGTCGCTGCAATGATACTTCAGGTCGACGACGAGCGGCGGCTGGACGTAGCTCGATCCGATCAACAAATGCTTTGTCACAACAGCCGTTTGCCCCGCACATGGGCCTAATGCGTCCAGCGCCGCAATCGCATCGTTCACGTACACGACCGACTTGAGCGATACCGAAGCGTTCACTGTAGCGCTGTGAGCCAGCAAAGCTACACTCGCACCGAAACCCAGCCCCACTGCGATCCCGCCCGCCAACATGAGATCGAGCAGAGACCACGACGGCTCTATTACCTCTTTGGGCACGTGCGGCATGCTTCGCGGCTTCATCATCCCCAAACGTAGCACGCTCGCGAGCCGCAGACAAAGAAGATCTCTTTCCCTCCGCTCCGCCAACTCGATATACTGGAACAGAGGACGATGGCGACGCATATGACTGTTACGGAGATCCCGCCCGCGCGCGCCGACTTCGTGGAGACACGGGTCTACCGACGGCCTCGCGACGGTCGTCTGATCCAGACACGCCTTAACACGATAACTCGAGAATACCTCGCACTCAGTCGAAACGCATTAGAAAAGAGGATACAACTCTGCCACCGGATCGGGTGCTTGCGCTATGCACTCAGCCGGAGCGACGAAGAGATCATGACGGCATTCCAAGCCGCTTGCGAACAGATCCCCTTCTTGTTGGCTCAAGAAACCCGCCCGATTGACGGCTCGCTCGCCCTTGCGCTCTGGGGCATAGCCGCCATTGCCTCCGACCTCGACGTCTTGCGCAGTCTCGCCATCGTCGATCCGAACCGCATCGGCTCCCAACACGCCGTACCGCGTTACACGCGAATGCTTGCCGCCCTGTTTCGAGCTCTACAGCGTCTCGCCTCGGGCGACCCGCGTTATATGAGCGATATCGCCGACTACGATCGCGAATCAACCGCGAAGAAGCGAATCAAGAGCCGCACGCTTGCGCAAGCCTTCCAGTGGAGTCGCGGTCTTCGCGATATGATCGCATCCGCCGCCGCAGACGCTCAAACCGTCGAAGTCGCACTCGCCGCGCGCGTCCGCTATCTCGACGACTCATACGGGCCCGACGACCTCGCCGATCACGAAGGACTGCTCGACGTTCATGGCCTCGGCGTCATCGCAGTCCTGCGCCGCCGCGGTTTCACGGCCGCGACTAGTGCGGGCCCACTGCCAAGCGACCTGCTACGGGCATTAGCAAACGCCGACTCGAAGAGAGACCTATGACGACCGGGGGCATCACCGATCCCACTCCGCAGCGAGGCATCCCGATCGTGGGCGCCGGGTACATTGCGACGATCCTGTCGCCGCGGGACTTCCACGCGCGCTGGCACCGCTCCCGATTCCGCATCACTTTCCAACGCCGCGCTGCGGGCATCTTTCACTTCCGCCTCCGTAGCGACGTCGCACACAAGGGGCACCGGTTTAGCGCAATTGAAATTCAGCCCCGCAACTTCTCCGGAGACCTCGAGTCTCAAGACGACGACAACACGGTATTATGTCGACTCGTGGGCGCGGCCGCGCCTTCTGAATGGCTGATCGCGGTTCTTACACACGAGCCCGACACCGCCCAAGACCACTCCTCGAACGTCGCCCCATGACAACGACGTCCACTCGCTCGCTACGTAGAACCCTCTCTTGCTGTGCAACGCGCAGCGAGTCGGGTGCGTGCTTCTCGAGCGATCGTCGCTTCCGTTATGCACTCTGGCGACGCTGGGACCCTCGCGGTAGCTCCGTAGGCTTTCTGCTGCTCAACCCCTCAATCGCCGACGAATCGGTCCTCGACAGCACACTCAGACGCTGCAAGGCGTATTCTGTCTCCTGGGGTCACGGCCAAATGTTCGTCGCGAACATCTTTCCGTTGGTAAGCACCGATCGCTCCGTCCTGTTGACCACGCCAGACCGGGACGGCGAGCCAGGCCGCAATGAAGCACACATTACGGACCTTCTGTACCGATGCGACATCCTCGTTCTCGGTTTCGGAAACGAACCGAGCAAACCGAAGCTACGCTATTCCGTCACGCGTCTTCGAAGGCTGTTTGAAACGCTCGAGCGCCACGGTATGCCTGCTCCTATGGCCCTTGGACTGAACTCGAATGGTCTACCCAAACACCCTCTCTATATCGCTGGGCACGTCAAGCCCACAGTATACCGCAGCTGGCCGGCCTGGTCAGATCCAAGCACAGAGTGAGACTGCGTTTGCACTCCGCTGCAGTCTCACTCCAACAGGACTATCTGTGAAGCAATATATCGAACTTCTCCAGCGAATCATCTATCACGGCTCACCGAAGAACGACCGAACCGGAACCGGCACTCGGAGCGTTTTCGGCCATCAGATGCGCTTCGATCTTTCCGCCGGCTTCCCGCTCGTGACGACGAAGCGGCTTCACGTCAAATCGATTATCTACGAACTTCTCTGGTTTCTGCGCGGCGACACGAACGTTCGCTGGCTTCAAGAACGTGGCGTGACGATCTGGAACGAATGGGCCGACGCAAACGGCGACCTCGGACCCATCTACGGCGCGCAATGGAGACGCTGGCGGGCGTACGACGGGAGCACCATCGACCAGATCGCCAACGTGATCGATGAGATCCGGAAGAAGCCGGAATCCCGACGCCTCATCATCAACGCCTGGAACGTTGGAGAACTCTCGAAAATGGCATTGACACCATGCCATTGCCTCGTGCAGTTCGACGTTACTGACGGGCGGCTGTCCTGCCAGCTCTATCAGCGCAGCGCGGACGTCTTTCTTGGCGTACCATTCAACATCGCGTCGTATGCGCTGCTCACCCACCTCATCGCTCAACAAACAGATCTCGCCGTCGGAGACTTCGTCTGGACCGGCGGCGACTGCCACCTCTATAACAACCATGCCTCGCACGCGGCATTGCAAGTCTCAAGGACGCCATATCCCCTTCCAGACTTAACACTCGGCGAAAAGCCCGAGAGCATCGATGGCTATCGTTTCGAGGACATCTGCATCTCGCGGTATAACGCGCACCCAACCATCAAGGCGCCCATCGCTGTATGAATACACCGCGCGTCGAATACGTCGTTGCGATGGATTTGGAAGGCGTAATCGGAGTTGATGGGGCGCTGCCGTGGCACCTCCCAGCCGATCTTCGTCGCTTTCGATCCTTAACGATCGGCTCGACCGTCGTCATGGGTCGCAAGACGTTCGAAAGCATCGGAACACCGCTGCGCCAGCGGCGGAACATCGTTCTCACGCGCGACCGCGACTTCACGGCGCCTGGCTGCGAAATCGCACACTCGGTGAAGACCGTCCTCGAAATGACCGCCAACGAACCGCACATCTACGTGATCGGAGGCGCCGCGCTCTTCGAAGCCTTCGCCGGCTACGTTTCGGTCATCCACGCCACGATCGTTGACGCGCGCGTTCAGGGAGACGTTCGCTTCCCTCGAGGACTCGGCGAATTCGAACGAACCGACCTCGGTTCGCACGACGCAGACGATCGTCACGCCTTCTCGTTGCGCTTCGAACGGTGGCGAGTCCCCGGAATCGACTAGGCCGTTGCTCGAGCCGGCACCGCTTTGACTTCGTCCGAGGTCTGCGGAGCGACCGCAACCCTCTCACTCGCGGCAATCACTTCGGCGGCGACGTCCAGCGACTTCTTGAAGGTCTCATAATACGCACCGATCTGCAACTCGTGCTCCGCCCGGGTCAATGCTACGTATGCGATATTTGCTTCTTCGGAGTGAATCGTCGGCTCCGGGAAGGTGCTTGGTGGAGATACGACTCGGGTCGCGAACGGCAGAAAATCGCCACTCAATCGCAACACCTGACTGCCGCGCCCTTTGAAGCCGTGCACTGTCGACAAGACGACATCGGCCTCCGCCTCGGAGACGGTTTCGGCTCGAAGCCGCGTCACCAATTCAGGCACACCGTAGGTAAATCGATCGACAAGCCGCACCGCGGCCCGAAGGGTGCCACCATGCGTCGTCCGGGAAACCTCATCTAGCTCGGTCCAACTCCGAAAGAGCCGGAAATTCGGGTGCTCCGACTTTCCATTGAGCCACAGATCGTACGCGCCTTCCATGGTCGAGGCGACTGCCTCCACGCCGCCCAAGAATGCCACCTTGCGCCCGGCGAGCAATTGAGACAACGCGACATCCACCATTCCAGCGTTCGTCCGCGATAAGATGCACGTCGCCGGCGCTTCCCCGCGCAAACTTACCTTTCCGTTCGGCGCTCCGCCGACAAGCGGCCACCGAGCGCGCCGCGCCTTGAGGACCATGTTCGCGATGGACGCGATCTCCGGCCCGAACCGCCAGCTCATCGTCAGCGGGTACTCGTCAAAGGGACACGATTCCATGGCGTCCTTCGCACCGCGCCAAGCGTAAATGGCTTGGTACGAATCGCCGCAGAGTACCTTCTGCGCATGCGTCTGCTGGCGCAATACTTCGACCATCAACGCGCTGAAATCCTGATATTCGTCGGCGTAAATGACATCCGCGTCGATGCGAGGGTTCGTCAGTGCCCAAAGCTTAAAATACGCGTCGTGGCTCACACATAACGTTCCCGCGCGATCCTCAATGTCCGCCCAGACAAGCCGGGCGACTCGGAGGATTTCCGGACCGAACAACGACACGACCCGCGACGCCATAGCCTCGACGGGAAGATGCGCCGCGGTGATTTCTGGTTCGATCGATTGCTCGAACGACCGAATGACGTCCATGACCGCGAAGATCATCCGATCCGCGTCGCCCGGCGATTGCGATACCTTCAGAAACTCTCGCAAATATCGTTCGCTTAACGCATTGCGAAATTGCCACGTGCTCTTCTGCACTCGATGGTTATAGAAACGGCCAACCGCGCGCATCGCAAAGGAGTGACCCGTCGATACGGATACGCACGGCGCACTCGCCGCGAACCGCCTTTGCCCCTCGATTGCGATAGCCCGGTTGAAAACGAGGCACACGCCAGGGCGACCATCCCGCTGCGCTGCGAGGAGCAAGGCCGAAGACTTCCCGGTCCCCGCGTAGGCCGCCAACTTGCAGGACTTGCCAGCGACAACCGCATCCGAAAACGCTATCTGTTCGTCAGTCCAATTCATCGCGATCTCCGACGGAGCGCCGCGCCACCCGACTCGAGAACCGTCCGCTGCTCGTCGGGACCAAGAGTGAAGAAGTGATGCAGCGCGCTCTCGACGATCGATGATGCGCTCACCTTACACTCTAACGACCCCGCGCGAAGCTGGCCGATCACCACATCGGAAAGGTAGATCCCAAGCTTCCGCGGATGTTCTAGCCGACGTTTCATCGATGCTATTCTACCATAACGAGCGTCGCGTGAAAAATTGGACCAGTCAAAGATGCGGCTTTCTTGCGAACCGCATCTTTGAAAAGAGAATGTCTCGCCCATGATCAGTTTCGACACCCAAGCGCCGGTTAGCCCACTCGAGATTCCCGGCGCAACCGTCGTTGAATCTCCCGATCATCCGCTGATCGCTCGCGTTTACGCCCTGCCCGTCAGCGCGCCGGGCTCACGCCGGCCCAAACTAGCCTTCGACTACCTATCGCCATCCCAGTCGAAGAGCTACAAACGGTGTTCGGCTGCTTACCTGTTCAAGTATTTCTATAAGCTCCGCGAGCCCGAAAACTCGGCGATGTTCTTCGGAAGCGCCGTCCATGCCGGCGCCGAGGCCTACCTCGCCACGAAGCGCGCCATGACGATCGCTGGAACGCCGGCAAGCCACGACGGGCTCAAGCAACTGGCCCTCGACGCCACCGCCCTCTACGTCCGAACGCGGATGACGGACGACATGATCTTCAAGCAGCAGTGGAAAAACGGGCCCACCGAAACCGCCGAATCGCTCCTCGAAAGCACAAAGATCGCGACGGCATCCCTTGCAGATGAGGTCTGGATCGGAATCGACGCCCTCGAAACGGAACGCGGCTTCCTGATCGTCTGGAAGGACGAGCGTGTCCTCCCCTTCCTCGGCTACCCCGACGTCATCGAGGCCGACGCGGCCGGCCCAATCGTACGCGATCTCAAGACCGGTACGGAGAAGAAGCCCATGGACGCGCGCCTCGACGTGGCGCTGTCCTGCTACGCGCAGGCCTATGAGATATTCTCAGGCGTGCCGACACGCCGCGTCGGATACCACTCCTACGTCCGCAACAAAACTCCGAAGATCGTTCTCGTCGAATCGATCCGCGAAGACGGCGACCTCAGCCGGCTCTTCAATATTTGCCGGACGCTGACCAAGGCACTCGCGCTCGGGATCTACCTTCCGGCCGACGACGCGATGGAATGCGGCACGTGCGCCTTCTTCCAACGATGCCGATCAGAGTTTGCCTGATTCGCACCACTTTCGGGTGTGTTCGCACGTCACCCGAAAGTGGTGCGTGAAATCACTGATTGCCAGTCGTTCCCCAACGAGCTTTACTGAGCCACCCTGTTGGCACAGTGCGACCTTAGCATTGACGTAAATTCGCCACTCTGCCGAGAGGAATCGATGAAAGTCTCCAAAGTCACAGCGGAAAACCGTTACCTCCGCATCTGCGTATTCGGGCGCGAATCGGTCGGCAAGACCCACTTCGCGCTCTCCGGACCCGGTGAAGTGCTCGTCTTCGACAAAGAGGGCCGCGTCGCTGCGATGGCCGACACGCCCGGCATCAAGCCGTTCTCGAGAGTCGATTACGACGAAAGAAACGTCGTCGCTGATTTCGTCGAGGCTGCCACCGAAGTGCGCACCGGCAATACTCCATTCCGGACATTCGCGCTGGACTCTTGGACCGACTTCGAGCTCGCAGTCGACCGCATCCGCGGCTTCGAGACGAGACTCCAAACGACGAACGCCACCAAGACCTTCGAGCTCGCCGACAAGCGTCAGTATCTCGAGCGATCGGTGCTCAGTCCGGCATTGACTGGCCCCACGCGCTGCCATCTCGTCGTGACCGCACACGAGAAAAACGCATGGGCCGCGCGCACCTCGGGTGGCGGCGCGGAAACGATCGGCAAAGACCCGGACGGCACTCGCAACCTCTCACACTACTTCGATCTCGTCTTCCACATGCAGATCGATCCCAAGACGCGAGCGCGCACAGCCGTCGTGAAGAAGTCGAACTACCAGTCGGTCTTCGCGATCGGACAGGTCGTTCCGAACCTCTGCTGGCAGCTGTTCACCCCGATCATCAACCGCCAAGTCGCGGTCGACGAGATCACCAACGAGTCGGTTCTCGAGCTCTTCACAAAAGCCGGCTACGACGGTGCGGCGCGTGGAAAATGGCTCGCCGAAAACGGCTTCCAGCAACGCGATAACAAGTGGAACCTCACCGCCGCCGACAAGCATCGGGCGGCCGGACTTCTGCGCACCGAAATCGAGGAAAAAGAGGCAATTCCAGCATGAAGACCGTCCCCGTCACCCTTCAGCCCCTTCCAAAACGTGAACACCTCCGCGTCCTCATCTGCGGCGAACTTGGCTCGGGACGATCGAGCTTTTCGACCACATTTCCGCACGCCGTGGTCGTCGATGCATCGGGGACGCTGTACGCCAGAGACGACCGGCCCGACGTACCGATCCTGCGCACGGCAGATCCCGACGACATCGAGGCCCTGATCGCCCAGATCAAAGACGGCCTGATGCGGCCCGACACCTTCGTGATCGACGGCGCATGCGCGGTCAGCGAATACATCGAGAAGACGGTCCCGCACCTCAAAGGCTACGAATCCTGGGCCGCCGTTCGCGATCGATGGACGACGCTCCTCAGAGCGATCTTTTCGCTCAACTGCAACGTCGTGCTCACGACACGCTTGAAGCAAGAGTACGCTCGGGCCGGCCAAGTCTTTGGCGGACGCCTCGTGACCGACATGGAACGCATCGTCGTCGGCACGATGCCCGAGCTTCACAAATCGCTGCCCGAGCACTTCGACATCGTCTTCGAGATGGTCCGCGGCGCCTCCGGACGAGCAATGGCCGCCGTCAAATCTTCGACCCTCCGCGAATTCGAATGCGACGAAGTCGTCGTCCCCGACGCCCCCGAGATCCTCAAGCGGATCCCATCCCTCACGACAGTCGATCGCGAAGACGACAGCTCGCCGCCGGCGCCCGAGGACCTCGCTGCATTCCTCAGGTTGCAAGAAGAAGTCAAAGCCGCCTCGATCTCAGACGCGCTCCTGTCGGAAATCAAGACGAGCTGCTGCCAAGTCAAAGGCCGAAAGACGAAGTATCTCACCGCGGGCGAGACAAGCCGAGTGGCGGCGCGCTACAAACATTTCCTCGAGCACGGCGAACCGCCAACACCGGCCGTCGTCGTCGAACAGCCCGTCGAAGAAACGCCGGCGACGGCGGCCTCCACCACCTCGGCAGATTCCGCGGTAGCGGACGCAGCCGTTTCCGTAACTTCGACGATCCCCGAACCAGCCGCCCCACACGACACGGAGTCCGTCGCTGCTGCGACAACCGTCCCCAACTCGACCATCACGGCAAACGATCCTGCGAAGGCCGGAAGCGAAGACCTTTTGATCATCGAGACACCGGCGGGCGACCATGAATCCAAGCCGGCCCCGGCTCCCGGTACCATCGATCCGGCTTCGGCGCCACCTGCCCCGGAACCGGAAAAACTTCCCCCGGCGCAGGCCACTCCCGCGCCGATCGGCAGCAACAAGCACCTCAACCATTTGATGACCCGGTATAACGCCCTCGCTCCAAAACCGATGACGAGCCGTGCGTATCTCATCGAGCACCACTTCATCGACGGCCCCGACGCCGTCCCAACCCAAGAGCAGCGGCTAAAAGCCGTGGCGCACATCGAGGCCGCGATCGCGGCACTGAGCGCGCCGCCCGACACGAAGCCCCCAAAATTGGGTCTGCCGGCCCATCTCTCGACAACGTAAAAGAACGCTCTCGGGGGCGCTCTCGGGGGGATCCGCCCCTCGCGCGCCCGAGCAACCTCGCTGCTCAGTGCGCCGGCACGAAGATGATCGACTCGCAGATGTTCTCGACTTCGTGATTCCAACGGTGTCGAACGGCTTCCGTCCAGCCAGCCTGCTCTGCGCAAGCATCCGTGCAGTAACGAAGACGGCCCTCGACTGTATCGACGACGATCAATGCCGGATAGTCGTCGTAGTCAAACTCGCAATTCTCGCACTGAAACGGAACGACGGCATCGTCGCTCTGACGCGATTCGGCTGGACGAACTCTCGTTCCGATTACGAAGCCCTGCATTGACTGTATCCTAGCATACCCAATCCTGCCCCGCAAAAAGGCGGCCGCGCGATGAATAGCGTTCAGTTGTCGTTCGACTTCATCCTGACACCAATCCGGGATCCCGAGTCACCGCCCGTCGCGGCTCCACCGGCACCACCATCGACGCCTCGCTTGAGTGCGACGGAACTCGCACTGCAACAGCGGAAGAGGACGAACAACATCGACTACTGCAACGCGTGTGGGGACCCGGTAGCGATGATCAATCGAAGAGACATCAAACTCGCCTGGACCGAAGAGTCGATAATGATCAACGGTGTCCAGCGCACTCTCTACTGGTGCAAACCCTGCTCGGAGACCGTTTCTCTCGACGCGCCTATCGAACCGGGCGGTGCGCCCGAAGCCAGCTCGGATCGACGCGCCACCCCTACTGCGGCCGATCACACATGCGAACGCCCTCCGCGGGAAAACTCCCTGTCGCATGTCGCGTGACCCGAAAATACCGATAGCGATCCTCTTCGGAGAAAACCGCCTCTTTGGCGGGAACTCGCTTTTCGTCGACCTCGTGCCCAGCAGTTCCTGGACGAACAACGTCAGATCCCTAGTCTCCCCAGCGAACTGGCAGCGCATTCGAGTCTTCGTATCGGAACGCGCAAACCGGACCTGCGAGATCTGCCATTCGCGACCTTCGCGCCTTGACGCTCACGAACGGTGGTCGTACGACGAAACTACATCAATCCAAAAGCTCGAGCGAATCATCTGTCTTTGCCCGCTCTGCCACATCGCCACGCACTACGGTCGCGCGCGGATCGCAGGACAACAAGATCGGGCCGATGCGCAGCTTATGCGCATAAACGGCTGGGATGCACCTCAGCTACACGCGCACGTCTCCGATGCCTTCCGAATATGGACGCTCAGAAGTGCGATGCCTTGGACACTCGACGTCTCCATCGTGGCTAGCGCGGTACCCATGAAGTCAAGAGACGGACGAACGTCTTGAATCGGGCGTCTGCCATAATTCTCTGCTACGCTAACTCCACACGGTGCATCGTCGCGTTACCCGTTCGCGCCATAGGACTATTATGAATCAACAAATCATCGACGTTCCCGTCGCTGACTCGATGCGGAGAAACTTCCTCGACTACGCTATGTCGGTCATCACAGACCGTGCGATCCCCGACGTTCGGGACGGCCTCAAACCCGTCCATCGCCGCATCTTGTACATGATGCACGAAATGAAGCTCACAAACGACCGGCCGTTCAAAAAGTCGGCCGAGGTGGTCGGAAGCGTCATGGGCGTGCTCCACCCGCACGGCGATGTCGCCATCTACGAAGCTGCCGTCCTGATGGCCCAGCCGTGGTCGCTCCTGCATCCCCTGATCGATCCTCAAGGTAACTTCGGATCGATGGACGGCGACTCGCCGGCGGCGATGCGGTACACCGAGATGCGGCTCGCGAAAATCGCGTCCCACTTCTTCGAGACCATGGGCAAAGACGTGGTCGACACGCGGCCCAACTACAACGCGTCGGTCGACGAACCAACCGTCCTACCCGTCACGTATCCAAACATCCTCGTCAATGGAACATACGGGATCGCGGTCGGCATGGCGACCAATATGCCGCCCCACAACCTCGGAGAAGTCATCGACGCCTTCCTGGCCTACGTCGACGATCCCACGATCTCCGTGCGCGATATCGTGCGAATCATGCCGGCCCCCGACTTTCCGACCGGCGGAATCGTCCATGGTCTCGACGGCTACGTCGCTGCACTCGAGGAAGGGCGCGGCGCGGTTCGGCTGCGCGGAACGTGGCATGAGGAAACCCGAAAAGGCGGCGGCGTGCGACTCGTCATCGACGAACTCCCTTGGCGCGTCAATAAGGCCGAACTCATCATCAAGATCGCCGACCTCGTTCGAGAGAAGGCCATCGACGACATCACGCGTCTCGACGACGAGTCGAGCGGGCGTACCAAGGCATCGTCCGGCGGCAGCAATCAAGTCCGGATCGTCATGGACCTCGCAAAGGGAGCGTCAGCCGAAGTCCTTTTCAATCAACTCGTCGCACTCACAAACCTCGAAGTCACGATCCCGTACAACGCCGTGCTCTTGATCGGACAACAGCCGAGACAGATGGGCATTCGCGAAGTCTTTCAGCACTTTCTCGAATTTCGCCTCGATGTGATCGTTCGGGCAGCCCGCTTCGACCTCGCCAAAGCCGAAGAGCGATTGCATGTGCTCGAGGGATTTCTCGCAGCACTCGATCTACTCGACGAAACCATCGCGACGATCCGAGCCTCGAGCAACCCCGATATCGCCAACGCCGCACTCTGCACGCTCCTCGCCATCGATCCGTCACAAGCCAGAGCGATTCTCGAACTCCGGCTCTCGAAGCTCACCAACCTGGAAATCGAGGCGATCCGCGCCGAACGCGAACAGATGCGACTCAACGTAGAGGATCTAAAGGACATCGTCGCCAGTCGCGCGCGTCAGATCACGATCGTCCGCGAGGACTGCATCGCGGTTCAGAACAAATTCGCGCAGCCACGCCGCACGACCATCTCCCAAGACCTTTCAGCGATCACGCGAGAGGATCTCGTCGAACGCGAACCGGTGGTCATTCCGATCACGGCGAACGGCTACATCAAACGCATTCCCGTCGCGCAGATAAACCAACAGAACCGCGGCACGCGCGGCAAATCTTGGATGAACGTCGGCGACGACGACGTCGTAAAATGCCTGCTGTCGGCCTCAACGCACGACTATCTGCTCTCGTTCAACGACAGCGGAACGCTCTTCGCGTGCAAAGTCCACGCCGTACCGGAGGCAGCCGGCAACAACACCAAAGGACGGCATATCAAGAACGTTCTCGATGGCCTCGAAGGCGCGGTCATCAACGTCATGTCCGTCCCCACTTTTTCCGATGACGCTTTTCTCGTGACCGTCTCGGCCCGAGGGAGCATCAAACGAACCGCACTGACGGCGTACGAAGGCGCCACACGGCGCGGTGGGATCAAGGGAGTGAAAATCGATGAGGGCGATCGCATCGTCGCCGTCGACGTCTGCCGCCAGCACGATCATATCGTCCTCGTCTCGTCCGGCGGACGGGCAATTCGCTTCGAAGCAAACGACCAGCAAATGCGCCCGATGGGCCGGGATACCGTTGGGACGCGCGGCATGCGCCTCGAAGCCGATGAAGAAATCGTCGGCATGGCCGTCCTGTACGGCAACGGCGAACCACTCTCGACCATCGACGTTCAACAAACGGCCGCCGACGGCTCAGTCACAACCTCGACGCAACTCGACACCTCGGCGATGGATCAAGGGAAGTTCTTATTCTGCGTCGGGTCCAGAGGCGTCGGCAAGAAGTCGAAACTATCTGAGTTCCCGGTGCAGGCGCGCGCCGGCAAAGGCGTCGGCTGCTTCAATATCAACAAGAAAACCGGGCCGCTCGTCCGCGCTCTCCTCGTCACGGAATCGGGCGACCTCATCATGACAACACAAAGAGGCGTCACCAACCGAATCCGCATCGACGCCGTTCGCACCGCCGGTCGAGTGACCGCTGGGTCCTATCTCATGAAACCAGACGACGGCGATTCGATCGTCGCCGTTAGCCCCGTCGTTCGAGCCGAAGAAGAAGTTTGATGACCGAACAACCATCGTTCTCTTTCCTAAATCAGACGGAACCGCAACCGCCTACCGCCGGCCCCGAGGCCGCCGTTCAGGTCACACCGCAGCCAGCCGCCACGCGCCCCGCTCGACGCAGCGCCGCCGACGTCACGAAGACATCGTCGCCGGACTACTCAGCGTCGCAAATCCGGGTCCTCAAAGGGCTCGAGGGACCGCGCATGCGGCCGGGCATGTATATCGGCGACACGGGAACCAAAGGCTTCCATCATCTCCTCTGGGAGATCGTCGACAACTCGATCGACGAGGCCATGGCCGGCTACTGCACCCGGATCGACGTGGCACTCTGGAAAGACGGCTCCGTGGAAGTCCGGGACAACGGCCGCGGCATCCCCGTCGATCTCCACCCCACCGAGAAGATATCCGCCGCGACCGTCGCCATGACGGTCCTCCACGCCGGCGGCAAATTCGACAGCAGCGCCTACAAGACGGCCGGCGGGCTGCACGGCGTCGGCGCGTCGGTCGTGAATGCGCTCTCCCGAAAACTCGAGCTGACCGTCAAACGCGACGGTTTCGTTTGGCGACAAGCGTTCAAGGACGGCGGGCATCCCCTCGCCGCCATCAAAAAAGGCGAAGCGACCAAAGAGCACGGGACCGCCACCCGATTCTGGCCCGACCCGCTGATCTTCACGGACGAGACGCTCGCCTTCGACGAAGAACTCATTCGCAACCGGCTCAAGAAAGCCAGCTATCTCAACCCCGGACTCGCGATCAGCTTCAAGATCGAAGGACAGCCGGCGGAAACGTTCAAGAGCGACGCATTCGCGGAAATCCTCGACTTTCTCGCCGGCCCTGAATTCGGCGAACCACTCACCAAGGCTGTCGAGATCCACCGCGCCGTGGAGACCGACCGCGGAAACGTCGAAGTCTTCGCGGCGCTTCAGTGGCGAAACTCAGACGAACACGTCTTCTCTTCGTTCTGCAACAACATCGAGACGCCGTGGGGCGGCACCCACGAGTCGGGCTTCCGCACCGCCCTGCTGCGCGTAATCAACTTCTACGGCCAGGGTAACGGCTCGATCAAGGAACCCCTGACGGCCGAGGACGTGCGCGAAGGGCTCGTTTCGGCCGTTGCCGTCCGCGTCGTCTCCCCGAACTTCGAAGGGCAGACGAAAGAGAAACTCTCGAACCCGGAGGCATCCGGTGCGGTCAATACCGCGGTCTACCAGGCGCTTCAGAAGCACTTCGAAGAGAACCCTGGCCAAGCCAAAATAATCATCCAGAAGGCCAATATGGCCGCAAAGGGACGCCTAGCGGCGAAGCGAGCCAAGGAGCTCGTCACGCGCAAGGACGCCTTCTCGATCGGTACGCTCCCCGGCAAGCTCTCCGACTGCCAATCGAAGGATCCCGCGGACAGCGAGCTCTTCATCGTCGAAGGCGACTCCGCCGGCGGCAGCGCAAAGATGGGCCGCGACCCGAAAACTCAAGCAATCCTACCTCTGCGCGGCAAGATCCTCAACACACAGAAGACCGACGACCACAAATCGCTGCGCTCGGAGCAAATCGAAAATATCGTTCGAGCCCTCGGCTGCGGCGTCGGCAAGAGCTATGACCCCGCGAAGCTTCGCTACCACAAAGTCATCCTCATGACCGACGCCGACGTCGACGGCGCCCACATCACGGCCCTGATCCTGACTCTGTTCAACGCACACATGCCCGACCTGATCGCGGGCGGCCACGTCTACGTCGCCATGCCTCCCCTTTACCGCGTCCAGAAGGGCAAGACGTTCCACTACATCACCGACGACGCCGCGCTCGAACGCTTCCTTGCCGACAAGAATCCCGACCAATGGACGCGACAGCGGTTTAAGGGCCTCGGCGAGATGAATCCCGACCAACTCTGGGACACGACGATGAGCCCGGAAACCCGCCGGCTCGGGCGGATCATCTTCGACGCCGACGGGAAAGTCGCCACTGACGAGGTCTTCGAGACGCTTATGGGATCAGACGTCACGCCGCGCCGTGCATTCATCGAAGAGAACGCTCAGTTCGCCGTCATCGACGTCTGAAGCCCGCTTTTCAAAGCTGGGCTAAAAAGAGAACGGCGCAGCATTCAGTTCCCCGATCCCTTCTCTCTCCCGGTCGCGAACTACGGGCTTCGCAAAGCTACGTGAACGACCATCCACATAAGGCGAGTAGCTAGTTACTCGCCTTTTTTGATCTTTGGCTCCGATGAAGTGTTCGAGGAAGGGAGGGGTGTCGCGTCGCGGTTCGCCGCGACCGTCGCAATTTGATCGCTTTAGAAAAATTTCCAAACCTGCGTAGGTCTCACTTCCTCGATAACGCAACGTCACCAATACACTCGGTCCCCGCATGCGGGTCCGTATGCGCAGCTCCAGCAGAGGGTGAAGCCTCGGCTGCGCGATCAAAGGCATAAAGATCAAATGAAAATCGAGTTCGGACCAACCCCTGACGGGCAGCACTATTTCTTCCCCGCAGACGCGATCGCAACCAAATCGATGCGACAGCCAGGACCGGACGGGACCAGCATCAGCCAGTTTCCGACGCGGCTGAGCAACCCACTCGCGACTTCGCACGCGTCCGACGAAGACAAAAAGCGAACGTACCGTCGCGAGGACAACGAAAAGGGCTTCGCCACGTCGTTCTACGCCCTCGACTACGCGACAACGGAACAGAAGGCTGCGGTACGCGATCTCGTCGAGACCTGGAAACAGCACTTCAACGCCGAACATCCATTCGCGTTCACCGGCGAATTCATGGACCGCAAGTACAAGGCATTCTTCGACAAGATGGGCGCCGGCTACGTGTTTGGTCCCGATCGCATGGTCATCAGAGAATTCGTCGACACGCCGCGCGGACAGAAGGCCGGCTACGCGCCGGCCGCCGATCGCTTCACCGTCGCTCGCGAATTGCTCGAGGAAGACATCCACAACTTCGACCCCAACTCGATCTCGGTTCGCAACGAGCTCCAGAAACTGGGCGGCGCATGCGTCAAGCGCGGGAACCTCGTGGGATGGGTCATCCCACCAGGCGCCGACCTGGACCCGGAGAAGTGGGGAGCCGACAAAGACGCCGCGGACACCCTCATCGAAAACGCGCGCGCGATCGCACCGGGCGAATACAAAAATCTCGTCGACTTGCAGATCTCTTACATCATCGATCTCGGCCTCGACGAACGCGTCTTTGGGCAACGAATCGCGAAAATCGGCGACGCGCACGAACTGGGCGCCTTTGCACTCAGAGCCGCGCTCCGTCAGGCGCGCCAAATCTACTCCGAGATGGTCGCCGAAAACGACGCCATCGAAGCCGCCGACCCCGAAGCCGAGCCGAAGCATCGGCTCGTCATGGGCGATAAGGATCGCCCGTACCGAAGCCTCGTAACGGCAGCGCTTTCCGAACTCGGGAAGGCGAACACCTCGATTTCTCTCGACGACGTCGTTACCGCGGCCGTTCGCCGCTCGGCGCCGAACTCGTACGAGAATCTTTCCGGTCTCGATAAACGCGACGACGATCTCGCGAAAGGCCCAAGCGGGGCCTACGTCGCAGCGGCGCCGATGAAGGCACTCGCGCGGCAAATCATGGACGCCGACGAGAACGTCGCCGGTGTCATGACGCGCCTCGAAGCCATCTACGAAGCGCTGCCGGAGGGCGCGAAGCTCACACCGATGCGAGCGGCTACCCCATTCGTGGTCGTGGGCCCGATCGTGGCCCAAATCTGGCCTCACTTCGTCGTCCAGCAACATTCCGGCGTCCGCGAAGGCGTCGAATTCGTCGAATATTACGTTCACGATCGGTCTCGCTTCCTAAGCGAAACCTTCAAGGACAAACCCGCCGAGAAGCTGAGCGCCTCGATCGGGCACTTGTTCACCGATGCCTCGATCGGCGAAGAAAAATGGAACAAGATCATCGAGCGAGGCAACCCGGTCGCCATCGGCTCTCACGCCGGCGTTCTCATCGCCATGAGCCTCCCGCGGATGCGCGAGATTCACGGATCCTGGGCCGACGGCAGCCCGGCTCAGCATCAGAGCACGCTCGTCGAGCAGCTTACCCGGGAAACCGCCCTCGCCGGCTACGACGGCGTCAATCGCGCGCTCTCGAATCACCGCCAGACCCGCGCCGTCAAGACGCTGGCTCCGCTCAGCAGCACACCGGGACTCGAGCGCATCGAGAATCAGAAGCACCTCGAGAACGTCGTGGCGGTCATCCGCGCGGCGGAGAATGCGAAGACGGCTACGTACGCCGTGATGTCGCTACTCGGAATCGCCGATGAATCGCAAGCGGAAGCGATCATCGATACGATCGCCCAATTCGAGGCAAATCGGGACGCCATCAACGCCTATAATGCGGAACGCGAATCCCAGATCGCGGCCGACCGCGCGAAAGTCGTCGCGGCGGCGACCACGAAGATCGCGCCGCTCCACAAGGCGATGGTCGACCGCGCCAACGCCGCCCATGCCCAGGCCCCGTTCGCCGACAGCCGCTCGACGGCGCCCGTTCACGCATCCGCAGCCCGCATCCCGGGAGCAATCCGAGAATCGACGCTCGCGGAAGAACCGAAACTCGTGCTCGGACGCGTCGTGGACGCCGCGTATAGCCTGAAGAACCTCATCGTCGTCCAGGCCGTCCGGCGCGTCGGCAAGGGAGCGGAGCAGACCTTCGTCCCCCTGCCGAACGAGTATTACCTCTACAACACAAACGATTCGATCGACATGTTCGCGCACCGCAACAGCGAAGGCCGCATCGCACAGTCCTATTACAAGAAGCAAACGGTGATACTGTTGGGCTTCTCCGAGGGACATCTCGTCGCGAAGAAGGACCAAGGGCGGCCAAGCGGCCAGATCGACATCGACAGTGCGATGCAATACTTCAAGGAACGCGCCTCCGAAGCACTGGCCGCGGACCGCAGTAGAAAGATCCAGGAAGAACTCGACGCCAAGAAATACGCGCATCTGGAAGTTGGATCGTTCGACTCCGAGCGACGCGAATGGCTCGACGGGGTCCTGCAAGCCGTTCGCCACGTCGTCGCGAACAAGCGTAATATCCCGATCGCGAAGATCGTCGTCGAAAACCAAGACCGCGACGCGCGGTACAACGAAGAACTGGCGTTCAATCAGTCTGGCATCTACGTCAAGCCGGCCGACGTCCGCCAAGGCATCGTCCGCAACGTTCCGTACGACATGTCCCTCATCGACCTCGGTGCCGTCAAGTGGATGGTCGCCGACGTCGAAGCGATCGAGAAAGATGTCGTGGTGGTCCACGCCTACGACAGGGAACACAACGTTTCTCGAATCTATGCTCTCCAGGACTTCGCGCACCAAGTCTTCCCGGTGAAAGACAGCGAGTTCGTCACGGGTATTCGGGTGGAACGCGGCCTCGTCAGGCAGGATTCCATCGAATTCGCGAAGATCGGAATCGACGACTCCGGCTACCCGCAATACACGGTGGAGATCATCGACCGGGGCCTCCAGGCCGCGCTCAAAGCCAAGAATCGCCAAGCCGAAGCCTTCGCACTCGTCGACGCGAAATTCCAGCGCGTGGAACTCGATCAGAGCGCCACGACCGCCGAGGCAAAGGCCGCTCTACCGGTACTGCGCGAAGCGGGGCTACAACCCCGTCAAGTCTCCGTGGCGGAGATCAGCAAAGACGGACACTACACCGGCATCATCTATCCCGTCGAACAAGGCCCGAATCGTTTCGTGGCGATGGTCGTCAACGCCGACACGTATCACAAGCAGAACGGCGAAATCAGGATCATCGCGATCCGCGACCAGGACATCGTCAGCCGCGTCTTCACGGTCCGTCAAAAAGACGGGACACGGCCGGAAGCCGGCGGTTTCGCCGGAATCACCTTCCGCGACGGAAAGGTGGCGGTCTTCGAGGTCAAGACGAAAGAAGACCTACGACTCGCCGCAAACGCCCTCGAGGAAATCGAGGAGCTCAAACGGCGTGCTGCGTCCGCCCTGCACGAGGAAGATCTACCACGCGCCGCAAGCGCCCTCGAGGAAATCGAGGATCTCAAACGGCGTGCTATGTTCGCCCCGGACGAGATCGTCAAGGTCGAAGTCGAAAACGCCGCGACGAGAAGTCGAGGCCGCTAGCCCCAAAGTGATCATTTCAAGAGCCGGGATCGCGAATTGGCGTCGCATCCCGGCTCTTGTTATTATGCAAGGGTGGACAACTTGCATGATGATTGATCACTCTCGCGCCGGCTCTTCAGGCACTCTCGCTTTCTCGTTTGCGGATCGGCCGCTCGCGATAAGGATTCGATACGACTGCGCCGGCGCCGGAGCCAACACATGAAGCACTACATGAACGCTAGCGAATGGCTCGAGCGGCTTGCAGATGCCTTAGACGTTAGTCACGCCGCCCCGACGAATCACTGCGTCGAAAGCGACTGCTCCAGGGAAATCTTCCGAGGCATTCGTTGTGAGTCATGCCGAAAAAAGCGTCACGCTGCCAGCGAACGCGCGCGCATGGCTCGCCGAAACGGCAAAGACGTGAAAGCGCCGACCTCGCTCGCTCAACTCGAGTCCATCATCGAGACGTTCTGAACGAGCGCGACCGGCCGCGTCCCGCCGAGCCCCCTTTAACGGCCCAACGCCAGTTGCTAGGCTTCGTTGGGTGGAGCACATGTTCAGCGAGAAATACCGTCGGCACGTCAATATGGCGAATCCGCGTTGGCGGGTCATTCGCGCCGTAACCTTCACGTTCTCGTTTGGACGCGACTGCATATTCCCCGTCCTCCCGGCCCGCAATGCAGACCATCTCCACTACAAGAATCTTGGCCACGAGCTACCCCTGATCGATCTGGTCCCTCTCCACACCAGCACTCATCGAGTCGTGACCAGACTTCGGGCTCGAGGGCATACGCGTGCTGTAAACCGCGTTCTCCGGTTCTGTTATGGTCTCTGGGTGTTGCTTTGGCTCTATGCTGCCTCGTTACTCGCGGAGACGCTTCTCGGTTGGCGCGTCGTACCGGATCCCTTCGCGGTCGCTCGCTCACTCCACGCGATCGTCGTAGCGTGGACCTACCCATCGTGAAACGGTCCCCAATTCGACGCCGCACCCCGCTTAAGGCGACAAGCGCGCTCAAACGAAGGACCCCGCTTCGCGGTCGTCCTCAACCAGGTCAGAAGGCGTCGGCGGCGGCAACGGAAGTCGTACGCGACACGCCGCGACCGGGCTCGGCCCTAACGACCAAGAAGCGGCTGCGCGCGAACCCTAAGCGCATTGTTGAGGCGCAACGGTACCATGACGCGGTCTTTGCCGCCTACGGCGAGCAATGCGTTCTCTGCATCAGTCGACGGCCGGCCGAGGTCGCAGCCCACGTCATCAAACGAAGCGAGCTCGGACGGCTCCGTTACGCTGACGTCCGATTCGCTCGGCCGGCACACGATAGTTGCCACCGCAAGCAGGAAGCTCACGAAATCAATTTCGGTTCAGAGATCGTCGCGTCAGCTATCGAGGCGTACAACCAGCTCTCGCGCTGCAAACCAAAACCGGATCCTGTCCCCTGATGCCTTCGCTCGTACGAGTTTCACATTCATTATGAACCTGACCGATACGCAGCAACTTCTCGCCGGGACCGTGCAGCGGATCGTCTTTCCGAAGATGCGCTCCGCGGATGGCGAAACAGATTTCCGTATTTTCCATCTCGAAAACGAAGACGGCCTAGTCTCTGTCAAAGGCTCTGCTCCAGCTCTCCGAACCGGCACGACCGTAAGTTGCGAGGGCGCTTGGGAGCAATCGACGCAATTTGGCCTTACATTCAAAGCCAGCACGATCCGCGAAGTCTTGCCCACCAGCCTAAATGCGTGCGAGCGCTATCTGGTCGATGCAAAGATCTCGGGCTTGGGACCGAAGACCGCAAAACTAATCGTGGGCGCCTTCCGCGACAAGGTATTCGACGTTCTCGACAATACGCCGGAGCGGCTCGCCGACATTAAAGGAGTCGGCCGCAAGACCTCGGAGCGGATTGCAGCCGGCTGGCAGCAACGTCGCGCCGTGCATATGGTGATGATGTTCCTGCAGGCGCATGGGGTCCATCCGAGTGCGGCGGAACGCGTCTATTTCGGCATGGGTGGGGAGACCGTCAACGTCAGCGTCATGCTCGAACGACTGCGACAGAACCCGTACTCCATCGCAGACTATTCGGGAATCGGATTCCGAACGGCCGACGAGCTGGCGCTCTCAGTCGGTATCGACAAGGAATCGCCGATCCGCATCGTCGCTGCGCTCTCGCACGCTCTTGACATTCATTCCTCAAAGGGGCATACCATGTTTCGACGTGACCGCGCCGTGGCCACGGCAGCGAGTCTCATCGGAATCGCGCCATCACTCGTCGACGCCGCGTTGGACGAGCAAATGCTGCAGTCCAGCGCCCTCGAGCGGGTTCTTGACGGCGGCATCGAGTACGTCGTTCTAAGCCACCTTCGATCGGCCGAAGAAAAGATCGCCGGGAATCTCCGGCGCCTGACGACGTACGGGCAGTCGATCACACGGTTGGGGGCACCGGAACTCGTTGGCCCTTTCTTCACCTGTGACGGTCTCCAACTAGATCCCACGCAGGAGAACGCGGTCAGAATCGCTTGCACGAACCCTGTCGTCATCATCACCGGGCGGCCTGGGACCGGAAAGACCTCAGCAACCCGGGCGGCCATCGACATCGCGCTGGGCCTTGGGAAGCGGATTGCCTGCTGCGCGCCGACCGGCCTCGCGGCGATTCGCCTCGGCGAAGCCGCCGGCATCGAGGCGACGACCTGTCATCGGCTTCTCGGATACGGCTCGCCCGAGCCACGAGAACCGCTCGATATCGACGTGCTCATCTGCGACGAAACCTCAATGATGGATACGTATCTCACCGCAAATTTGCTCGAAGCGGTGCCTAGCGGCTGCGTCGTGATCTTGCTCGGCGACGTCGACCAACTTCCCTCCGTTGGCCCGGGAAACGTCCTGCGCGACCTCATCGAATCCCAAGCATTTCCGGTCGTGCGGCTGAGCACAATTCACCGCCAAGAGAGCATGATCGGAAGAGGGCTAGGCATCGTCGACGCCGCTCACGCGGTCATCGAGGGGCGAATGCCGCCCTTCAATGCGACCGACTTTCGGTTCGTGCCGGCGCCAACCGCAGCCGCAGCGATCGACGAGTCGGAAACCGACGACGAGAAGGCGGCCACGTGGGTTCCGGTGATCGTAGCGAGGATGCGCGACCAAGGAACGCCCCTCGACGAGATCCAGATACTTTCGCCGATGAACAAAGGGCCACTTGGCGTGGACAATCTCAATCTCGTCATGCAGGCCGCCTTTAACCCGCCGGCCGGGGACAAACGGGAAATCACCTTCAGGAAAGCGACATTCCGCGAAGGCGATCGAGTCATGCAGCGCAAGAACGACTACGATCTCGGCGTCGTCAACGGAGACATCGGCTACATCCGCTCGATCGATCCGACTGCGGGCATCGTGTGCGTCGCGTTCAGCGGCGAGCGGATAGTTAAGTTTGACCGTACGAGAGTTCTGTTCAGCCTGGCGTACGCTACCACGATTCACAAATCGCAAGGATCGGGATTCGCAAAAGTGATCGTAGCCGTAACGACGGGCCACGCCATAATGCTCAATCAGAACTTGGTGTATACGGCGATCACGCGCGCCAAGACGCAGTGTGTCCTACTCGGCTCGCGGCGAGCAACAGCTCTCGCCGTTCGAACGAAGAGCAACGCTGCGCGGTGCACCGGTCTCGCACGAATGCTGGAGGGCATGCGGCGCGCAGCGTGATGAGGCGGACAGACCACATGCCACCCTTTCGACAGCCGCAATTTCATGCTTAACTTAGGAGCAAGGAATCACTCGCGAAATAGATCATATCGAGGCCGCGCGGGGCGTCGAAGGGGAGTGGTTCCGAGCTTCGCTTCCCGATCTCCGCTGGCTGGATCGCAAGCATAACCGGACTCGAGTATGTCCATGAGCCAATCGCCCGTCGAATTCGAGCTTTCACTGGCGCGAACCAAAAACAACGAGCCGCTGACGGACCGTCAGAAGGCTTTGCTTCGTGACATCATCGCCGAACCAACCTTAGACCTTTGGCGGGCAGCGTTCACGATCTGCCTGTCTTGCCCGAAAGCAGGCAAGCCGATCATCCTGTGGCACGCCGTCAATGCGGTCGATCCCACGTTTCAACGAATGGCCGGCCCTCGAGACCAAGCCGGGAAGACGACCTGGGATCGCGTTCCGACATCGGATATTCTCGCCGCGGCCGTCCGTTGGGCGACGCACTGACGCCATGCGAACTCGCCAACACTGGGTCGTGCTGCTCAAGGGGAATGCCCTTTACTTCGTCCTCCTCGCCGGCGTCATGCTCTGGCTCTACTTCAATCCGCGTTTTCTCGTAAACGCCATCCACCTCCATCAAAGCGATCCCTGGTTCGGTTTCGTCCGATTCTTCTACGACCGCGGCCTCGGCCTTTCGCTGTTGCCGATCATCGGCGCGGGCATCTCGTTTTTTCTAACCTGGTCCTGGTGGACGCTCAGCTTCTTCCAAATCGACAGCGAGTTCCTGACCTATGAAATCGTTCCGTTCATGAAGAATCAGATTCCGATCCGCGCCATACAGGATATCCGCATGGAACGGCCCGGCCTCGGGCTGTTTCTTGGCTACGGCACGATCGTCGTCGACGCCGGACGGCAGGAGGAATCGCTGTATTACGTGCCCCAGGTGACTCGTTTCGTAGAACTGATCGGCGGTCGCACGTGGGGGATGGAGCGACGATGAGCACGCGCGTCAGAGCAGCGCGCCCCGCCGAAGCCGCGGACCTTCTGAGGATGATTTCGCTCTACCAAACTCTTTGCCGATCTCTCGAGTTCGAGGATCCACTCAACGAAGAGCAGCTGAATGCCGTCGCTGCCCTGGCGCAAAGCCGCGAAAACGATGACGCCGCCCGCGGTCTCCCGGCTGGTGCCGCGATCTACAGCGCACTTCGTCGTTACATCGCCGATAAGCGAAGGGATCTCACGTCCGCTGGGGCTGCAGCGCACGCCTGACCGCTACGCGGCATCCTGGACCGAGATCGCCCGCTTGCTGCAGTATGCCAACAGCGCGGGCACGGGCTCGACAGACGGCCATCCCGGACGACGACGGACGGCCACCTCTCTTCCCCGAACGCGTCCGCTAAAGACGCGGCATCCTTCCAGGGCCACGAAGCCACCACCAGTTGGCGCCGGCTCGTTAGCCCGTCTTGACGAGGTACGCGATCCAGCAGCCGACCGCTACGGCCATCCACAGGTACAGACGGGCAGCACCGATCCTCTTTGCCTGGGCGTTGTAGACGCACGAGCAAAGACTCAGAACGAGCAGGACGGGGAGCCAGAACGGTACGGCGACCATGCGGGCGGCCTTACGGCCCGGGGAGCTGAGGTCCTTCGCCCGTACGTTCGAACGACCAGTTCATCGAGCGCTTACGCCGCCGGGTTGCGCGCCGCATTCGGAACTAGCGAATCGCCGCCGGCACCTCTAAGATTAGATTCCCGATCTTCCTTTTCGCGCGCTGCAGCGCATTGTCGATGCATTTCCGCCCGCGGTGCAGCTCCCGCGCGATGTCGGCGTACGTGTGCTTGTGCAGATAGGCGTTCAACACAATCGCCTCTAGCGGGGACAGATTCCGGTAGATCGCCTCTCGAATGCAGTCCGCCATGATTTCCCCCTCGACCGCCCGGCTCGGCTCGGCGGATTCGTCCCCTAGCACCACATCGAGAAGCTTGTAGTCTCCGTCCCACGATAGGGATCTTTCGAGCGAAATCGATTCGTTGAGGATCGCATGCTTCTGGCGGGTCGCGGTCTTTACGGCTGTAAGGATCTGTCGCGTTACACAAAAACCGGCAAACGTCTGAAACGACGTGCCCCGGTCTGGTCGAAAATCGCGAACGGCCTTCAGAAGCCCGATCAGTCCTTCTTGCAAAAGATCGTCCTGGCCACCTCCGGGCAGAAAGTAGCCGCGCATCCGCGCATAGATCAGCGATCGGTACTTGATCAACACGTATTCCATCGCGTCAGCATCGTCTTTCGCGAGGGCCACGATTTCTTCGTCTCTTAAGCCGACGTAGGGGTCCAGCGGAATCGACTCGCTCGAACTTGCCATCTGGCGCCATTATAGCAACAGCAGACGCACGTTGCGAATCCGCCGTCACGCCTCACGGCAACGCCCTTTTCGCGTTCATGAAAATGGCGCATCGTCCGAAGCAAATGGAGTGGACACGTTGATTTAATGATCAGATGTGTATGAAGCAGCGCACAAGTCCTTGCCATAGGCGAATCTGACCAGGTTTTCATACTGCCTAGTCAAGAACGTGCGGACCAAGACGCCTGGGTATGACACTGCCTGCACTCCCTGAAGGAGACGCCATATGGTTTTTCAAGCAGCAGACCTGAAGACGGAGCTAGAGATCCGCGGCTACGTGGTTGATAGCGTCGAAGAAGAAGACGAGTCCCGCGGGATCGATGCTGTCATCATGATTGGCGACATGGTGATCCAGATCGACTACGCCGGCACAGCACCAGAATTCGGTCTCACGCGCGAACCCTTCAAACAGAAGCGCAAACACTCCAGCTTTCGACACATCGGCTACTTCGCGACTCTGGAGGGGCTCTTTGGCGCTCTCAAGAGACTCGCTCCCGCCGGCCGAACCAGCGTTCCAGCCTAAGGGTCATCCGCGCCGTCGACGACGCATGTGGTACGGTTCTTGGTCTACGTTAGCTTGAACCTGGCATGAGCACCATGACCGTCGGATCCGCTTGTCTCTTCCAGCTACAATCGTTCCACGACATTGTCGCTGCGCTCGGACGGCTCGGTTACGATGAAATCACTTGGACCGAAGCGATCGGGTTGCCGCAAAACGAGGACGACTTCGCCCTCAAGCTCGCCTTCGTGATCATCAACAGCGGAATGCGATTCACCGTCGCACGCGGTATCTTCGAACGCGTCAAACGAGCTCTTCTCGCGGACAAATCCGCCTCTACGGCATTCAAGCACGCTGGCAAGACGCAAGCGATCGACCGCCTCTGGAATGAGCGAGCGACCTACTACGCGCTGTTTCTGCATGCCCCGAACAAGATTGAGTTTCTCGGGCGACTGCCTTGGGTCGGGCCGATTACCAAGCATCATGCAGCGCGCAACTTCGGCGTGGACACCGTGAAGCCCGATATCCATCTCGATCGACTCTCAAAAGCCCTTGGGACAACGCCGATACTCCTCTGCGGGCAACTCGCCACGCACACGGGACTGCGCATCGGAACCATCGATGCCGTCCTCTGGCGCGCATGCGCGCTCGGCCTCCTCGACTC
>Ga0326727_10005724_pt1 | contig 35059 bp, 22 predicted proteins | sample MB2enrmetagenome_FD_207643 | JGI IMG/M metagenome (GOLD analysis project Ga0326727, IMG submission 207643) | Lab enriched peat soil microbial communities from McLean, Ithaca, NY, United States - MB29MY | ecosystem: Environmental > Terrestrial > Soil > Wetlands > Peat | place: USA: New York...
ATCCACTCCTCGGCCCAACTGCTCAAGTGCTCGGCAATCATGGCCAGCACGAAGGCGGACTCCAACACGAAATCGCGGTCGCCGGAGGCATCCAGGCTGTTGGCCGCGACCTCGTCGAAGCCCAGCCGGCGCGCGACCTCCTGGCGGTCGATCCGCAGGCTGGTGCCGGCCAGTGCCGCCGCCCCCAGCGGCAGGACGTTGACCCGCCGCCGGCAGTCCGCCAGCCGCTGCCGGTCCCGCTCGAATTTCTCGCAGTAGGCCAACCAGCAATGGGCCGCCAGCACCGGCTGGGCCCGTTGCAGATGGGTGTAGCCGGGCAGGACCACGTCGGCGTCCGTTTCGCAGCGGGCCACGAAAGCCCGCTGGAGCTCCACCAGCCGCACGTCGATCTCGTCGATGGCTTGGCGGACCCAGAGCCGCAGGTCGGTGGAGACCTGGTCGTTGCGGCTGCGGGCGGTGTGCAGTTTTCGGCCCACGTCGCCGAGGCGGTCCACCAGGGCCCGCTCGACGTGCATGTGGATGTCTTCCAATTCCGTGCGGAACTGGAAGCGGCCCTGCTCAATTTCGCGGCGAATGTCGCCTAACGCTTGCTCAATCTGCCGGCATTCGTCCTGGCTGATGATCCCCACCTTGGCTAGCATCTGGGCATGGGCGGTCGAGGCTTCGATGTCCTGCGCATAAAGCCGCCGATCGAAGCTCACGCTCTCGGTGAACTCTTCGACCCGGCGATCCGTCGCCTCTCCGAACACCCCGCCCCATGCCTTTTCTGTCACGTGAACCTTCCGCCAGGACACTGAAGACGGCACGAAAAACGACAACTTATTTAATGTAAATGACTTAAGGCGCGGTGTCAACGCTGGGACCCCGGGCAGCAGCGATAACCGCCAGCCGGCTAGCCGCGGATGTCTATCCGCGGTCAGGGACTGGAGTACGGAAGAAGAAGGGCGAAACGCGTTCTTCCTTTCGCCTCCGTGGGCGGGGAGCGGGGACCCTGTCCCTTATCCCCCCAACCCGTGCCGCTTCGCGCGGATATGCATCCGCGGCTACCGTCTATTACACCATCCAGGGGGGCTTCAGCATTCACCGCGGATCGACTATTATAAGGTGTTCTACACGCCTGAACGCCCCGTCGGGGGAGGACGCGGAAAGCCGGGAACCCTATGAATCAGAACCGCAAATTGCAGGAATGGGTCGAGGAAATGGCGCGGCTTTGCGAGCCGGACAACATCGTCTGGATCGACGGCTCGGAGGAGCAGAAGGACCAGCTCGTGGCGGAGGCCGCGGCCACCGGCGAGGTCCAACTCCTGAACCAGGAGAAGTTGCCCGGCTGCCTCTACCACCGCACCGCCGCCAACGACGTGGCGCGGACCGAGGACCTGACCTACATCTGCACGACGCTCCGCGAGGACGCCGGCCCGACGAACAACTGGATGTCGCCCGAGGAGGGCTATCGCCGCGCGCGAGAGATCTTCCGCGGGGCGATGCGCGGCCGCACCATGTACGTCATGCCGTTCTCGATGGGGCCGGTGGGCTCGCCTTTCAGCAAGATCGGCGTCGAGCTCAGCGACAGCATTTATGTCGTCCTGAACATGCGGATCATGACGCACGTCGGCAATGCGGTGCTCAAGCAGCTCGGCGCCGGCGGCGAGTTCACCCGCTGCTTGCACAGCAAGGCCGACCTGGACATCAAGCGCCGGCTGATCCTGCACTTCCCCGAGGACAACACGATCTGGAGCGTCGGCTCCGGCTACGGCGGCAACGTGCTGCTGGGCAAGAAGTGCCTTGCGCTGCGGATCGCCAGCTACATGGCGAAGCGGGAGGGGTGGCTGGCCGAGCACATGCTGCTGATGGGAGTCGAGGATCCGCAGGGCCGGGTGGAGTACGTCGCCGCCGCCTTCCCCAGCGCTTGCGGCAAGACGAACCTGGCGATGCTCGTCCCGCCCGAAGGCCTCAAGATCAAGGGCTACCGCATCTGGACGGTCGGCGACGACATCGCCTGGATGCGGATCGACACGGACGGCCGGCTGTGGGCCATCAACCCGGAGACCGGTTTCTTCGGCGTCGCGCCGGGCACCAGCCTGCGGACCAACCCCAATATGATGAAGACCATCACGCAAAACACGATTTTCACGAACGTCGTGTTGACCCGCGAGGGGACCGTGTGGTGGGAGGGGGGCGACGGCGAGCCGCCCGCCGAGGGCACCGATTGGCGGGGCCGGCCCTGGCAGCCGGGCCTGCGGGACGAGCAGGGCCGGCCGATTCCGGGGGCGCACGCCAACAGCCGCTTCACCGCCCCGCTCTCGCAGTGCCCGTCCACCTCGTTCCGCATCGAGCACCACCACGGCGTGCCGATTTCGGCGATCCTGTTCGGCGGCAGGCGGGCCCGGCTCGCGCCGCTGGTGTACGAGGCCTTCGACTGGGAGCACGGCGTGTTCGTGGCCGCCACGATGGCCTCCGAGCGCACGGCTGCCCAGTTCGGCAAGCTGGGCGAAGTCCGCCGCGACCCCATGGCCATGCTCCCCTTCTGCGGCTACCACATGGGCGACTACTTCGAGCACTGGCTGAACATGGGCAAACGGATGGCCCAGCCGCCGCGGATCTTCCACGTCAACTGGTTCCGCACCGACCCCGCGGGCAACTACCTCTGGCCGGGCTACGGCGAGAACCTGCGGGTGATCGAGTGGATCCTGGATCGCTGCCGCGGCGAGGCCGACGCCCAGCGCACCCCGATCGGCTACGTCCCCACGCCGGAAAGCCTCGACCTGACCGGCCTGGACCTCGCCCAGGAGCAGCTCGACCAGCTCCTGGCGGTCAGCCGCGGCGATTGGTACGAGGAGACCGAGGCGGTGGCCGGCTTCTTCCAGCAGTTCGGCAACCGCTTCCCCCAGGCCCTGTGGGGCCAGTTGGAAGGGCTGCGGCAGCGGCTCCGCACGCCGATCTCGTTGTTGACGCCGGGCACCGAGGTCCGCCCGCTGGCCGCCCAGCTCAACGAGGTCATCGAGCGCGAGAACCCCCACGTCGCGGCCATGCTCTCGGACCTGGGCAAACGCCTCTACTTCCCCAAGGGCATCCTGGCCCAAAGCGCCGAGGCCAAGGAGAAGGCCAAACGCTACGACGCCACCATCGGCATCGCGCGGGAAAACGGCAAGCCGATGTTCCTCAAGAGCATCATGCGGCACTTCGTGGACCTCACCCCGGCCGAGGCCCTGACCTACGCCCCCGCCACCGGCCGGGCCGACTTGCGCAAGAAATGGCGCGAGGACCTCGTGCGCAAGAACCCCAGCCTGGCGGGCAAGAGCTTCTCGACGCCCATCGTCACCGGCGGCGTAACCCACGCTTTGAGCCTGGTGGGCGATCTGTTCGTCGACAAGGGCGACATGGTCCTGCTGCCCGACAAGTTCTGGGAGAACTACGAGCTCTTGTTCGGCGTCCGCTTCCAGGCGCAGTTGGGCGTCTTCCCCTTCTTCAACGCCAGCGGCGGCTTCGACGTCGAGGCGCTGCGGCAGGCCCTGGCCACCCGCGCCGGGAGCTGGAAGACGATCCTGATCCTGAACTTCCCCAACAACCCCACCGGCTACGCGATCAGCAAGGCGGAGGCGGAGCAGATCGTGGCCGCCATCCGCGAGGCGGCCGACGAGGGCCGCAATCTCGTGGTGGTCAGCGACGACGCCTATTTCGGCCTCTTGTACGCCGACGATCTCTTGGGCGAGTCGCTCTTCGCCCGCCTGGCCGGCTGCCACGAGCGCGTGCTGGCCGTCAAGGTCGACGGCCCGACCAAGGAGGAATTCGTCTGGGGCTTCCGCACCGGCATGTTGACCTTCGGCACGCGGGCCTTCTTCAGCACGGAAGCCCTCTACCAGGCCCTGGAGAAGAAGGCGGCCGGCGCCATCCGCAGCGCCATCTCGAACTGCTCGCATCTCAGCCAGTCGGTGCTGGTCAAGGCCCTCAGCAACGACCGCATCCTCGCCGAGCGGCAAGAGAAGAAGGAGATTCTCCAGGAGCGGGCCAGGCGGGTCCAGCAGATCCTGTGCAACCCCGAATACGCCGGTTTCTGGGAGCCCTATCCCTTCAACGCCGGCTACTTCATGTGCCTGAAGCTCAAGGGGCTGGACGCGGAAACGTACCGCAAGCATCTCTTGGAGAAGTACGGCGTGGGCGTGATCGCCGACGGCCCGCGCGACATCCGCGTGGCCTTCTCCGCCGTGGACGTCGGCGAGCTGGAGGACCTCTACGCGGTGATGGCCGCCGCCGCCCGCGATCTGCTGGAGAACGGCGATGGCGAAGGCAGAGGGTAGCGTGCATCGCGGACATGAGCCCCGGGAGGAAAACGGTGGCAGGACGACTCCCCTGGCCCCGGAAAATCGTTCTGGCCCGTTTTCCACGAGTTAGGCCAACCGCATGAACGCCGCCGAGCGCATTGTCGAGTCTTGCTTTCGCCTTTGTCGTAGTGGCTTCACCCTCTCTGACCAAAAGGTCAAGGGTGATGTCGGGCTGGGCTGCAAGCGAGCAGTGCCGGCCGAAGACGACCTAACCACAAGAGCACGAAAGGAGGGAACATGAACGAGAGAGCCATGATCCCTGAAGAAACGGAGCGGATCGCCAAGGCCGTTATCGACGCGGCGTTCGCCGTCCACAAAGCCCTGGGACCGGGATTACTGGAGTCGGTGTATGCGGTGTGCCTGTGCCATGAGCTCTCAAAGCGAGGCATTGCGTTCCGCTCGCAGGTGACACTACCGGTCATTTACGATGGCGTGCGGTTGGACGCCGGCCTCCGCCTCGACGTGCTGGCTGCCGAGGCCGTGGTCGTCGAACTCAAGGCCGTCGAGAAACACAACCCTCTGTTCGAAGCACAGCTCTTGACGTATCTCAAGCTGACCGGCCACCGCCTGGGACTGCTAATCAATTTCAACGTCGCGTTGTTGAAAGACGGTATCAAGAGAATGGTACTGTAGGACTACTAACCACAAAGGCACAAAGACACGAAGCAAGAAAACCGGGAAGGCAACCGCCCTCCTTCGTGCCTTTGTGCCTTTGTGGTAAATAAACGAGAGTCGTTCTGCGTCTCTTGCTCGCCTACGGCTCGGCCAGCTCCCGCGTGCCCGGTTTGAAGTGCGGCCAGGCGGAGGTGTAGCGGACCGGGACGTGCTGCCGCTCGATCGCGGCGAGCTTCTCCAATAGCTCCCGGGCCAGCGCGTCCTCCACCTCCCGGCGAACGTCCGCCAACTTCTTGTGCCCCGGCTTGATCTCGTCGCAGCGGATCAGGTGTACGCCGAAGGGGCTGCGGACGGGCGGGCTGATCTGGCCGGGCGCCAGCGCGAAGGCGGCGCGCGTAAAGGTCTCGTCCATCGGGCCGCGGCGGCCGATCCACCCCAGCCGGCCGCCGTCGCGGCCGCTGGGCCCCGCCGAATACTTCTTGGCCGCCTCCGCCAGCGAGAGCTTGCCGGCAACGATCTCGCCGCGAATCTCCTCCGCCCGGCGGACGAGCTGCTCGGTCCCGCTGCGCTGCGTCTTGTCCGGCCGGGACTGCAAAAGGACGTGGCTGACCAGCAGCTCCGTGCCGTCCAGCTCGCGGCGATGGGCCTGGAAGTAGGCGTCCTCCCGCTCGACCGTGAGGTACTTGGCGAGGTACTGCGCCCAAAGCACGTTCCAGGCGAGCTGCCGCTGAACGTCGGCTTCGTCGGCCGAGGCGGCGCGCAGCACGGCCGGCAACGTGCGGCCCTGGGCGGCCGCCTGCGATAGGGCCCGCGCCTTGGCCGCCGCCAGGTCTTCCGCGCCGGGCCATTGATCGAGCCGCCGGGCATAGGCCAGCACCAGCCGCCGGGCCACCAGGTCTTCCAGCACCTGGGCCCGGGCGTAGGGGAGCATCTCGGCAGTGAGCTTCTTGCCCCGCAGCGCATCGTCGAGCGTCTGCCGGGCCTCGCCCAAGAGCACCGCCTCGCCACCGACCGTGGCCACGGGGGTATCGGCGGCGGCCGCGGTCACCGCAAGCGTTATCAAGAGTGAACCGAACATGGCCGCTCCCCGCCAGAGTGGTTGTCAATACTTCATTACCGCCGTGGGGTGTGAGGAACTTGCGGCATCTCCGGCCGCGGTGTTGGCTGCTCCGGGGGGGCGAGGGCCGGCATGCCCATGGCGCGCGCGAATCGCTGCAGGGAGGGCTCGACGATCTGCCGCACTCCCGGAATGCTGAGAACTCTCCCCATTTCCTCGCCGGCATGGCGGCCTGCCTCTTGTAACCTCGAACCGTACTGTTCCATCATGCGCCGGTTCTGCGCGTCGGTCATTTTGTATTTGTTGCCGTCTTCCACGGTCTTGGCAATCTTGGACACGACGGCGTCGATGTTCGGGAGTTCTCGCTGGGCGGAGCCGGCATCGCGAATGCGGCGCAGCACGGTGGTCAACTCGTCGGTCTGGCTGAGCATGGTTTCGGCGACGTGGCTGACCTCGCCCTGGGTGGCGAGCTTGAAGAACCCGCCGCGGATGACGGCGAAAACCACCAGCCCGACGAGGGCAAAGGCCGCCGCGCCGCCCCCCAGGCACAAGCCGCATGCGACAGGGCTCATGTTGCGGCCGAAGAGGGTCAGCGACGACTTGGGCTTTCGCAAGGTATGCAGCCGGGCGCTACTGGTGTCTTGAGGCGTGGCCGCGGCGGTGCCCGCCGAGATCGCGTCCATCCAGCCCGGATCGTCGGCGGCCGTCGCCGGTTCCTCGATCACTTCGGCTTCGATGGCGGCCTCCGGCGCGCGGGGCGTTGGGGCCACCACCCTCGGCCCGGCGGCCAGCGGATTCGCCACCGCCAACGGCTTCCCCGGCGCCGCGGGTGCGGTGATCATGAAGCTGTGTCCGCAGCCGACACACTTCCCCCGCTTGCCCGCGTACTCCGGCTTGAACGCATACTCGCGGCCACACTCGGGACAGCGGAAGGAACTTCCCATCGGGCTGGCCCCCTGAGAACCGGTCTTGAGATCCCAAGGTCGCTTCGCGCGACAACTGTCCTTCAGCGGGCGGGTTTCCCCGCCGCTCAAAGGCAGATTGTCGCGCAAATCCCAGTGGCGGGCAAGCCCCCCGCCAAACTCCGCTCAGTCCCACCACCAGCGGTCGGGGGCGGCCGGCTTGGGGGCGGCGGCGGGCCGCGTGGTCCCCAGCCGCGGATAGTTCTCCACCTCGATGGCCTGCCGCTGGACCAGCTTGACCGGCTGGAGCCAAACGCCCCCGCTCACCCCCGCCACGAACGTCGTGCGGTTGACCACCCGGCAGTTGGCGACCGTGTCAACCTCCTTCGGCGCCTCGCTCAGCTCGACCGGGTAGCCGGCAGGGTCGCCGAAGCAGGTCAGGTGCCAGCCGATCCGCTCGGGCAGGCGCTCCTCGCGCAGCAGGGCGGCCGCCAGGGCCAGGTCGCACACGTTCCGCAACTCGGCGTAGATCGGGTACTTGTGGCAGAGGGCGTCGAAGTGTGCGGTGAAGCTCTCGGCGAACTTGCGGTTCAGCGGCTCGGACTCGCCCGTGTGCACCCGCTCGCCGCGGGCCGTAAGGTGCTCGTTCTCGCTCTCGACCTGCACGCCCTGTCCGCGGACTTCGAAGGCCAGGCGGTCCTTGGCCGTCAGCACGGCGTCGTAGTTCAAGGTGAACCACCAGCGGAGCACGCCCATGGCCGGCGGTTTTTCGCCCGGCCCGAGCTGGATCAGGTTCAGATAGCTGGTCACGCCCGGCACGCCTTCCTCCAGGCCCATGCCCACCAGCTTCATGCGGTAGTCGGCCTCGACCAGGATGCGTGCCGCGCGGGTCCGCGGGTCCAGACCGTAGACCTCGATGTCCTGCTTGCCCACCTGCGCGCGGAACTGTTCCAGCCAGGCCTTGCGGCCCTCGGCGCGGACGGCGCGATGGCTCCATTGCTGGAGGAACTCCTGGGCGCGGGCCAGGGCTTCCTGGCGGGGTTTGATCAGGCAGCCGAACTCCGATTTCGCCCCGCTGAGCATGTGCCGCAGCACGACCACCAGGTCTTCCAGCCGCACGACCGGCTCGCCGCTGTCGGCGGCCAGCACGCGGCCTTCGGCACCGACGGTCCAATCGCCGGCCGGGCCGGCCAATACCAGGTCGCCGGAGTCGGGATAGACGAACACGTAGCGGATCCGCCGCAGGCCGGCGAGCATCTGCATGGCCTCGTCCGGCTGCCGCCCGGCGGCCAGACCAAGCTGGATCTGCTTCTCCAACCGCACCAGCGAGACCATCCGCATCGGCGAGCGCCGCCGCACGTCGTCCTGCGACTCGCGCTGGGCCCGCGCGGCACGCAGCGCCGCCAGGTCGCCCGTGGCCGCCTCCTTCAACAGCGGCCGCAGCACGCCTTGGGCATCGACCCAGACGCCGGTGGGAAACGGGGCGATTGTGCCCTGGCCGCCGTTCTGCTCCCAGCTCTTGGGAGCGACCGTGCTGGTGATCAGGTCGATCAGCGAGTCGAAATCGGCCGCCTGGGCGCCGCCGTGGGCGCCGCCGGGCCCGTTGCCGCCCTGCGGATTCGGCCCGCCGCCCATCGGCTGGGCTGCGACCTGGGCCAGGATGCGGGCCCGGGCCTGATCGTCGCCGATCTCGGCCACAGAGCGGACCGCCGCATCGCGGCCGCCGGCCTGGGCCTGGGCCATGGCCACCTGCCCCAAGAGCGCGTCGCGCTGGTGCGGGTCCGCCGCCTGCTGGGCCAGCGCAGCGGCAGGGGCGAACTCGCCCGCTTGCAAATGGGCCTGAATTTGGGCCTCCAGCGGCGGATCTCCGACCCCGGCCGGCTGGGCCCCCAGCAAACAACACAACCATCCTGCCGCCAGCCCCGCCCCCAGCCAACGCCAGTACGTAGCTCTGCCGTGCATGACCGCCTCCTTCTTCTGTTCCAGCTTGCCCGGCCCGCGGGGTGCGAAATAGTATCGCAACCTGCCCTCATTCTATGCCGAAATCCCGCGAAATTGCAAGCGCGGCGGGCGACTTGTGATCCGCCGCGCGGCAAGGGATAATGAGCCTGCCGGTCGTTGGGCAAATGGGCAAAAGACGGCCGGTTTGCAGCCCAGCGGATAGCCATCCGCGGATAAGCCATCCGCGGATACTCCCCCTGACCCCTGGATTTCCCCCATGCGGCGCTTGCTTTGCTTGCTATGGATCGCCGGACTTGCCTGGTGCGTCGCCCGGCCAGCATCACCTGCTCGGGGGGAGGAGCCTGTGCTCCGCACTCTCAAACGGCAACACCCGCGGTTGTTGATCGACGCCGCCGGCTTCGACGACCTGGCCCGCCGCGTAAACACCGACCCGGTGCTGGCGGATTGGGACCGGCAGGTCCGCCGTCAGGCAGATCGCGTGCTGGACGCGCCCCTCTCGCGGCACGTCATTCCCGATGGGCTGCGGCTCTTGGCCACCAGTCGGGCGGTGGTGGAGCGGAGCTACACGCTGGCCTTGATGTTCCGCCTGCACGGCGACCGCCGCCACGCCGAGCGGCTGTGGCGGGAGTTGGAGGCGGTGGCGGCCTTCCCCGACTTCAATCCGCGGCACTTCCTCGACACGGCCGAAATGACCCACGCCTTGGCCATCGCCTACGATTGGCTCTACGACACCTGGACCGAGCCCCAGCGGGCCACGATCCGCCGGGCCATTGTCCAACTCGGGCTGAAACCCGGTCTGGCGGCCTACCGCTCGGGCGGCTGGTGGTCGAAGGCCACGCACAACTGGAACCAGGTCTGCAACGGTGGCATGGCCGTCGGGGCCCTGGCCGTCGCCGACGAGGAGCCGCAGCTTGCCGAGGAGATCGTCCGCCACGCGCTGGCGAGCATCCCGGGGGCCATGGCCAGCTACGCCCCCGACGGCGCGTGGGTAGAAGGCCCCGGCTACTGGAACTACGCCACCAGCTACAATGTGCTGCTGGTGGCCGCGCTGGAATCGGCGCTGGGCAGCGACTTCGGCCTGAGCAAGATGCCCGGCTTTTCCCAGACCGGCCTGTTCCCGATTTACATGGCCGGCCCGACCGGCCGGATGTTCAACTTCGCCGACGCCGGCGAGCACTTTGGCCGCGCCGAGTGCCTGGAGTGGCTCGCGCAGCGGTTCGACCAGCCGGTGTGCGCCTGGTTTGCCGTGGCGTTGCAGCACCCCTCCGCGGCCGGCATGATCTGGTACCGGCAACCCGGCCGGGACCCGGTCGCCGCCGCGCTGCCGCTGGACCGCTACTGGCGGGGTGCCGAAGCAGTCACGATGCGGAGCCGCTGGAACGACCCGGCCGCTTTGTTCGTCGGCCTCCATGCCGGCTCGAACCAGGCCAACCACAACCACCTCGACCAGGGCTCGCTGGTGTTGGATGCCCTGGGGCAACGCTGGGCGGTCGATCTGGGCCCCGACGACTACAACCTGCCCGGCTACTTCGGCCCCCAGCGGTACGACTATTACCGTCTGCGGGCCGAGGGGCACAACACGCTGGTGATCGACCCCGGCCGCGGGCCGGACCAGGACCCCAAGGCGGCGGCCAAGATCAGCCGCTGCGGCTTCACGCCGGAGCGGGCCTTCGCCCTGGCCGACCTGACGCCGCTCTACGCCCCGCGTGCCCGGCGGGTCGAGCGCGGCGTGGCCATGCTCCAGCGCCGCACGGTGCTGGTCCAGGACGAGCTTTCGGCGGCCAATGCCGACGTGTGGTGGTTCCTGCACACGCCGGCCGAGGTGGCGTTGGCCAGCGAGGGGCGGAGCGCCACGCTCAGCCTGGCGGGGGCCAAGCTGTCGGTGCGGCTGCTCTCTCCGGCCGAGGCCCGTTTTGAAGTCCGGCCGGCGGCGCCGCTGCCCAGCTCACCGCACCCCGAGCGGCAGGCCGCCAACGATCAGGTCCGCAAGCTCGCGCTGCATCTTCCCGGCGCCCGCGACCTGCGGCTGGCCGTGCTCTTCGTCCCGCTGGACGGCAAGAGCGACGCCGCCGGGATGCCCGAGGTTAGACCGTTGCAGGAGTGGTAAGCTAAAAGAGGCCGTCATGCCCGCTGCCAACCGTCATGGAACGCCGATCATGCTGCACGGCTTTGCGGAACGAGGACCGTGGGGCCGCCCGGGTTCGCGACTCAGGCAAACGTGTAGCAGAGGTCCTGCGGAAGGGCTTTCTGCGCAAAGGCGCGAAGCCGCTAAGGCGCCAAGAGACGACCGTGAGGGGAGTGAGCGACGACGCCAGACCAAGGGTCTTTTCCGGCTCCTCTCTTTCTCCTCTTCCCTTTCCCTTGCTTTGTGCCTTTGCGGCTTCGCGCCTTTGCGCATGAACAAGAACCGCTCGACCCGACTTCTTGCGCTTGACCGCCTTCTTATCGACGCGGCCATCCTCTGTCTTGCTGTGGTGGTGCTGATGGCTGCCGGCTCGCCAGCGGCCGGGGCGGCCGAGGCCAAGCCCGCACTGCTTGGCAAGCAAGCAGTGGCATACGCCGCCGAAAAGCCCAAGCTGAGAATCACGATCTCCAAAGAAACGACCTACCTGACCGGGCCGCTGCGGCCCGACGGCTACGTCGATTACGTCGGGGCCCTGAACGCCGAGCTGAGCCGTGGCGTCACGCCCGCGAATAACGCCGCCGTGCCGCTGCTGCTGGCCTTTGGGCCGAAGGCGGTGGGCGAGAAACAGCGCGAGGCGTTCTTCAAACTGCTCGGCGTGCCCGTGCCGCCGGAAAAGGGCCCTTACTTCGTGTCGCTGGATCAGTACGTGGCCCGGTTACGCGAGGCAGGAAAACGGCCGGCGACCCTTGCCGAGACCAAGGAGTCGCAGGAAATGTGGGCCCAGCTCGATCAGGCGCAAAAGCGGCCCTGGTCGCGGGAGGAGTTCCCGGCGATCGCCGGCTGGCTGGAGGCCAATCGCGCGCCGCTGCGTCGGATCGAAGAGGCCGCCGGCCGACCCCGCTCGTACGCCCCGCTGGTGCCGTCGGGCGATCCGCCGATGATCTCCGTACTGCTACCGATCTGTCAACAGGCCCGGGATGCGGCCCGCCTGCTCGGGGCCCGTGCCATGCTCCGCCTCCACGACGGCAAGCTGGACGAGGCCTGGCAAGACCTGCTGGCCTGCCACCGCTTGGCGCGGCAACAAGGCCAAGGGATGACGCTGGTGGAGGGCCTGGTTGCCATCGCCGCCGAGCGGACGGCCCTGGGAGGCGACGCTGCCCTGGCGCATTACGGCCGCCCCACCGCCGCCCAGGTCCGCCGGATCGAGGCCGATCTGGCCGCGTTGCCCGCGATGCCCAAAATGGCCGACCGCCTCGATCATGGCGAGCGGTTCCTTTATCTGGACGCAGTCGCGACGATTGCCCGCAAGGGCGTTTCCCAATTGAAAGACCTAGCGGGTGGCGGTTCCGTGGGTGAGAAGTCGACGGGCTTGTTGGAAGGCGCTCTACTTGCAGGGCTTGATGCGGCGATTGATTGGGACGAGCCGCTTCGCATGGGCAACCAGTGGTACGATCGCCTGGCGGCCGCTGCGCGGAAGCCCACGCGGGCCGAGCGCTCTGCCGCCATGGCCGGGTACGAGAAGGACGTGAAAGCGCTGGCCGGCGGGGTCAAGGACCCCAAGCGGATGGCCGATCGCTTCCTGGAAAGGATGCCACGCCAGGCCGCGGGCCGGTGGGTTGGCGAGGTATTCGTCGCGCTCCTGCTGCCGGCGGTCACCGCGGTCATCCACGCGGAAGATCGCACAGCGGCGGAAGCAACGCTCCGCGACGTAGCCCTGGCCCTGGCCGCGTACCGGGCCGACCACGGAAAATATCCCGAGCGCCTGGCCGACCTGAGGCCGAAGTACCGTGCCGAGACCAGGGACCCTTTCTCGGACGGAGACTTGATTTACCGGCCCGCCGCGGACGGATTCCTGCTTTATAGCGTAGGCCCCAACGGCAAGGACGACGGCGGCCGCAACCGCAGCGACTATAACAACGACCCATCGCCGCCGCCCGAGGCCGGCCAGTGGGACGACCTGGTGGTCCGTATGCCGGTCAGTCCGGCGAAACCGCGTTGAAACACAGAACCAAGGCGCAAAGCTCCAAATCACGAGCATCAAATCCCAAACAAATCCGAAAGCCAAAATCCCAATGACCGAAACCACCCGCCGGGCGCTTCGCTGGCATCTTTCTGTCCCTCATGTTTCTGTCATTAGAGCTTTGATCCTTTGAATTTGTTCGAGATTTGGTACTTCGGATTTGGAATTTGATTGCCCCCGTGTCCCGAGCGAATCATCACCCCGGAGTTTGATATGCACACCACATCCTTGAACCGGCGGCAGCTTTTGGGCCGCGGCCTGGCGGCGGGGGCCGCATGCCTCACGCCGTACCTCGTGCCGGCCTCCAGCCTCGGCCTGGACGGCGCCACGCCCCCCAGCGACCGCATCGGCATGGGGTTCGTCGGCCTCGGCGGCCAGGGGGGCGGGCACCTGTTCGGCGGCTCCTGGACCTATCTGCCCGGCGGCTACCTGGCCCGCGGCGATGTGCAGGTTTTGGCCGTCTGCGACGTACAGCGGCAGCGGGCCCAGGAGGGCAAAGCCCGCGTCGAGAAACATTATGCCGAGCGGTCCGCCGCCGGCAGCTACCACGGCTGCACCGCGTTTACCGACATCCGCGACATGCTCCCGCGGCAGGACATCGACGCCGTGCTGATCGCCGCCAGCTACCACGCCCAGGGCGTGCTGGCCACGCACGCGGTGCGGGCCGGCAAGGACGTGTATTGCGAAAAGCCCACCAGCATCACGATCCAGTGGGGCCGGGCCCTGGCCGACGCGGTGCGGGCCCACGCCCGCGTCTACCAGGCCGGCACGCAGCAGCGCTCGGAATACGGGGGCAAGTTCCGCCGGGCCGTCGAGTTGGTCCGTAGCGGCGCGATCGGCCGGCTGGAGCGGGTGTATTCGTACCAGGTGGGCGGTGGTTTCCAGCCGCCCCCGCCCGGCCCGGAACGCCCCATCCCCGACGGCGTGAACTGGGAGGCCTACGTCGGCCCGCTGCCCTGGTTCCCCTACGACGGCAACACCGGAGCCCATCGCTTCGGCTGGGGCGACATCAATTGGGGCCAGCACCACTACGACATCGTGCAGTGGGGCCTGGCGGCCGACCGCACCGGACCGGTCGAAATCCGCCTGCAAGGCGGCACGCCCGTCTACCGCTACGCCAGCGGCGTGGAGGTTGTCGGCTCTCCGCCGCCCGGCTCGGCCTGGGACGAGGGAGGCGCGTGTTTCGTCGGCACGCAGGGCAAGATCACGGTGCACCGCAACAAGCTCTTTTCCGATCCGCCGGAGATCCTGAAGCAGCTCCCCACGGCCGCCGGACGGGTCTACCACTCGGACAGCCACTCGGGCAATTTTCTGGAGTGCGTCCGCACGCGGCAGCGGACCATCTCCGACGCCGAGACGGCCCACCGGGCCAACAGCGTGCTCCTCTTGGGCGGCATCGCCATGCGGCTGGGCCGCACGCTCCGCTGGGACCCCGAGCACGAGCGGTTTCTGGACGACCCGGCCGCTGACCGCATGTTGTCGCTGGCCGCGCGCGAGCCGTGGCGGGTGTGAGGGGGATTTGTGATTTCAGATTTCAGATTTCAGATTTGAGCCGCTTGCGGCTTCGCAGATTTGGGGTGACATAACATGATTGATTTCGACTGGAAAATCTTCCTCGTGCTGTTGGCAGTGGGTATCGCGGCTGGCCAAAGCCCCCGGATTGCATCCGGGGGCTCCGGGGCGCCGCCGTCGGCCGAGGACCGTCTCTTGGCCGTGCTGACATCGGCCGCGCCGGCGTATGAGAAGGCGGCCGCCTGCCGCGAGCTGAAGCTGGCGGGGACGGAGAAATCGGTCCCGGCCCTGGCCGCGCTCTTGACCGACGAGAAGCTCTCGCAGGAGGCGCGGATCGCCCTGGAGTCGATGCCCTACCCGGCGGCGGGGGCGGCCCTGCGGGAGGCGGTGGGCAAGGCCGGCGGCCTGGCCCGCGCCGGCGTGATCGACAGCCTCGGCCAACGTCGCGATGCCCAGGCCGTGCCGCTGTTGGCCCCGTTCTTGGCAGACAAGGACCCAAACGTGCAGGCCGCCGCCGCGTTGGCTTTAGGGAAGATCGGCACCCTGGAGGCGGCCAGTTCGCTGAGGGCTGCCCGGGACAAGGACCAAGGCGACGCCCGGCATCGGATGGCTGGCGGGTTGCTCGTGTGTGCCGATCGGTCGCTTGCGGCCGACGAGCGGGAGCTCGCGGCGGAGATTTGTAGATCGCTGGAGCAATCGCCGTCCGAGGGCCGCGGGATTCGCCAGGCCGCGGTGACGGGATTCGTACGGGGGTACGGCCCCGCCCTCGCCGGCATCGGGAATCCCGGCCGGGACATCCGCTCGTTACTCGCGGACGACGAAGCCGTGCTCCGCGCCGGGGCGGCCGCCGCGCTGTCGGGTCTGTCGGCCGCCGGCCTCGCGACCATCGCGGCCGACATGACCAAGCTGCCCGCCCAAAGCCAGATTGCCGTGCTGGCGGCGATTCGCATTAACGGCGACCCGTCACTCGCCCCGGCGGCCGTCCAGGCGGCCGGGAGCAAGGATGAGGCCGTGGCGCTGGCCGCCGTCCGGGCCCTGGGCGAGCTGGATGCCCCGGCGGCCGCGACAACGCTGATCGAGCGGGCCGCAGGCCAAGGAAAACTGGCCGAGGCGGCAAGGAAAGCCCTGGCCGCCAGCCCGGCCGCGGACGTGGACCAGCGGATCGCCGCCGCGATGGCGGCCGAGAAGGACCCGGCGCGGCGGGCCGAGTGGCTCGCCATCCTCCAGGCCCGGCCCGCGGCCGCAATGGTGCCGCTGCTCTTGAAAGAGGCCCTGGACGCGGACGCGGCGGTCCGCGGCCGGGCGGTGGCCGCCCTGGTGCCCATCGCCGGCCCGCGGGACCTCCCCGGCCTTACGGCCGCGATTCTTAAGGCCGAGAAAGGGCCGGAACGGGATAACGTGGAAAGGGCCGTCGTCATGGTCTGCCGGCAGATCGCCGATCCGCAAGAGCGGGCCGACTGGCTCTTGACAGCCCTCCACGATGCGTCCGTAGCCGACCGCGCCGCCCTACTGCCGATGCTCGGCCGGCTGGGCGGGGCCAAGGCGATGGAAGTGATCCGCGCCGCCCTGGCCGATGCCGATCCGGCGATCCACGACGCGGGCGTCCGCGCGTTGTGCAATTGGCCCGACGTGTCCGTGGCCGACGAACTCCTCAAGCTGGCGCAGACGGCCAAGGAAGAAAACCATCGCCTCTGGGCCCTCCGGGCGTTCATCCGCGTGGCATCCCTGCCGGACCCGAAGGGTGCGGCGACCACCGACGCCCAAAAACTGGCCCGGCTCCAGCAGGCCATGGCGCTGGCCTCCCACGACGAAGAGCGGGGATTTGTGCTCCAGCGAGCGGCGGCCGTGCGGACGCCGGCCACGCTCCGCTTCGTGCTGCCGTATCTCGACCAGCCCCCGCTGGCCGAGCAGGCCGCCCAGGCCGTGGTCGAGTTGGCCCATCACCGCGAGCTACGCGATCCGAACAAGGCGGAGTTCAAGCCGGCCCTGGAAAAGGTGCTCAAGATCAGCAAAGACCCGGGCACGCTGGAGCTGGCCAGACGGTATTTGCAAGCGATCTGAGATTCTGGTTCCCACGCTCCGCGTGGGAACCCATTGAATGGCCGCTCCGCGGCCCTTCCGAGCCGTCGCCGGAAAGGACGCGTGAGCGTCCGCTCAGTGCGTTCCCACGCAGGGCGTGGGAACGAGGTGTTTCTGGTTCCGGGACAACAGAGGAACACTGATTTTCGCTAATCTTCGCTAATTGTTTCCATAAGTGACGATTAGCGAAGATACGTGTTCCCCAGGAAAGGAACGACCGATGCGAAAGCTCCTGTGGCCCGTTCTGGTCTTGTCGGTGCTGTTGGTCGGGGCCCGGTTGATCGCGGAAGAGGCCGCCCAGAAGCAAATCGTCTTCGACGGCGACAAGCAGGGCGAAACCGCCAAGGGCTGGGTCGCCGCGGGCTCGGGCAAGGCCACGGTCGCGGCCCAGGACAAGGAAGTCCGCACGCCGGGCAAAAAGACCGTCGAGTTCCACGCCGAAGGCAAGGAGTGGATGGGCTGCGGCTGGAATTGGTTCGGCTGGTACCCGGAGGACTCCGGCACCGACATCTCGGCCTATAAGAATCTGACTTTCTGGGCCAAGCTCAGCGCCACTAAGAAACCCGGCATGTTGACGGCCACGCTGGTCTCGCCCGGCAAGAAAGCCAGCCAGGCGGGCAACCTCTTCACCTACTGCCCCAACCTGCCCGACGGCAAATGGCACCAGATTTCCATCCCGATCAAGGAGTTGGACAGCAAGAACGAGCTGGACCGGACCAAGGTCTGGGAAGTCATGCTGGGGACCTGGTCGCAGGATGAGGCGAATTTCAGCCTGTTTGTGGACGAAATCGCGTTCACGTCAAAGGGGACAGTCCCATTTTCGTCGGGACGAAAATTGGGACAGTCCCCGGAAGAGGCGGAGAAGCAGGTCGTCCTACCACCACTGGAGCTGCCCGGCGAAGTCGGGGCCCGCGACAAGAACATCCGCTACGTGGGGCGGTGGGACATGACCAACCCGGCCGCGCCGCGGGCCTCCTGGACCTATAGCCTGGTGACGGCCCGGTTCACCGGCACGGCCCTGGCCGCCAAGCTCAAGGGGGGCGGCTATTACCAGGTCACGATCGACGGCCAGCCCACCGCCGTGTTGGCCCCCAAGCAGGGGCGGGACAGCTACGAGGTGGCCCGTGGCCTGGGCGACGGCGAGCACACGGTCGAGATTATCCGGCGGAACGAGGGGCCGTGGATCGCCCCGCTGGTGTTCCTGGGATTTCAGTTGGAGAAGGAAGGCAAGCTGCTGCCTTTGCCGCCCAGGAGCCAGCGGCGGATGCTCGTGATCGGCGACTCGATCTCCTGCGGCTACGGCAACGAAGCCACCCGCGACGAGGGCAATCCGCCCGACAAGCAGAACGGCTACCTGACCTACGGGGCCATCGCCGCCCGCAAACTGGGGGCGGAGGTCCAGATCGTGGCATGGTCCGGGCGGAAGCTCTTTCCGGACAACACCATGGTCGAGGTCTGGGACCGGACCCTGGCGATGGACGCCACCCCCAAGGCCGACCTGGCGGGCTGGGTGCCGGGCGTGATCGTAATCAACCTCGGCACCAACGATTTCGGCAACAACAAGAACCCGCCGCAAGAGCAGGGCTGGATCGCCGCCTACAAGGCCTTCATCCGCACGATTCGCCAGACGGCCCCCGCGGCGTACGTCTTCGTGGCGTCCGGCCCGATGGGGACCGCGGCGAATTGGGACAAGTGGGCCAAGACGGTGGTCGCCGATCTCCGCCGGGCCGGGGATGAGAATGTCGCCTACCTGCCCTTTCCCACCCAGGACATCAACGGCGACGGCATCGGCGGCCACTGGCACCCCAACCTCACAACGCACGCCAAGATGGCCGAGCGGCTGGTCCGCGAGATAGAAAAAGCGGTGGGCTGGAAATAGGTAGGTTCTGCTTTAGCATAACGACTTTTCTCTCGTTCCCACGCGGGCACCGTCCGCAGCATGGTCGCCGTGGGAACGAGAAAGCGGAGCGTGGGAACGAGAAATAATTCGACACCCACTTATTTGCTCCGCCGCAGGTAGAACTCGACCTCCACGCAGGCCGGCTCCAGCGCGGCCTTGGGCAGCGAATCCCGCGTATACGACAAGTCGTAACGGGCCTTGCCGCCTTCGGCCGTCAGACGCAGCACGGCCGGACCATCCGCCCGCGCGTGCAGATCCAAGACGGTTTCGTTCCCTTGCAGGCCGCTGGCAACGGTCTTGCCGTCCAGCGCGATCGCGAACCCCGCGGGCTTCTTGCCGAGCCAGGTCCACTTCAAGGGCAAGCGGTCTTCCCGCACAACCTGCCGCCGGTCGGGCTGTTCCAGCGCGAGCACCGTCGTCTCGGCCGGCTGCTGGCGATACAGGTCGACCAGCGCCCGCGTCAGATTCAGATAGTAGAACCCCCAGCCGCCGTCGCCGCGGTAGGCCGGGCAGGTGAGCGAAACCGGCTCCATGTCGTCGCTCAGCTCCACGCTATAGGTGTCGCCGTAGAAGGTCGTCTTGGGGTCTTCTTCCTGACCGGTGAACTCCTGGAACTGATGGAGCTGCAGGAAGCGGGGCCGCTGTTCCAACGGCCCGCGGAACGACTCCACATAGGTCCAGCCGCCGCGCCGGCCCACCGCGCTGCGGCCTTTCCAGCCATCGGTGCCGAAAAACGCCACGGAAGCCGTCATCGCCTCGGGCTTGCCCTGGAACATGGTCACCGGCTGCCGCACGGCGCCGTCCATCCACGTCCAGTAGCCCGCCTGGTTCTGCCGGTTGGAGTCGTGTTGGGCCGAGATCCAGCGAATCGTGAAGTGCCGCTCGTCGATGGCCGCCTGCTTGGTCTGCTGCAGCCACTGCGGGCCGCCCGAGTTGAAGACCAACAACAGCGGTTTGCCCAGGTATTCCAGGAACAGGCCGTGGCAGCGGGGATTGCGCACGTAGTTGTGGTAGATCCACTGGCTCTCCTCGTTGACCGCCGTCACCGTGGTCGGCGGCGCGTTGTTCAGGCCGACGAAGATGACCATCCGCGGCACGGTCAGGCCCTCGTCGCGCAAGGCGGCCGTCGCTTCCAAGAGCATCGTGGTCGAGTGTACGACCTCGTTGTCGTTGTCCGAGCGCTCGTCCCAGTGCTTGCGGTCCATGTTCTGGTTGCTCCAGTCCACCAGCAGGAAGTCCGCGCCGGACTCCGCCAGCCAGATCAGGTGCTGCCGCAGCACGTCCCGATCCCACGAGCGATAGAAGCCTACCAAGGGCACGGCCTGGGCCGTGTTCCAGGTAAACCAGCGCGGGCTGAACAGTTCGCAGTACTGTACTCCCACGAGGTGCTCCGGGTCGGACGGCGGAGGCGCGAGCTTGCGGAAATCCACGCGCACGCTGACGGGGTTCGAGAGGCTGGCCCCGGCCGGGGCACGCGAACCGCCGAGCAGCCGCGGCAGGGTTCCGGCAGGCCAGCCTCCTCCGGCAGCCACCGCCCAGGCCAGAGGACCTCCGGCCGATGGTTGCGGCTGGGGAGCCTGCCGCGAGGAGGGCCGCATTGCCAAGCCGCCGGCCGCCTCCACCTGGATCTCCATGGGGCCCGGGTTGGGCAGCGGCAGGATCATCGTGGCCTGCCCCTGGGCGTCGGTATACTCCTGGGCCCCCCAACGCCTGCCGTTGACGTAAGGCAGCAGCAAATACCCGGCCGCCGGCTTGCCGTCGGGCAAGGTCGCGGCAACGCGGATTGCCACGCTGCGGCCCATGCCGATCTCGGCACAGTCCGCCGCGATCCGCACGGCGGGCCCCCCGGCCAACGCCGGTTGCCCCGCAGCCAGGGCGCAGCTCGCCGCCATGCCGCTCAGGCAAATACACAAGCACCAATTCCTTGCGAAGGCATTCATTATTTGCCCTTCGCTGCGGGAAACTGCACCGGTACCGGTTTGGCCCCGGCCGGGCCGGCTCGCGGACCAACCTCGATCGCTTGGATCATCGCCTCGCCCGACAAGCGATTCCAAAGACGGATCGAAATCACGCCGTTTTTCGGGCGGATGTCGTTAAACGCCAGATCGACCGCCCGGCCCAGCCCGCCGGCCGTCGCGGCAATGTCCATGTCGCCGACCGCGTGCTCGCCGAGAATGTCGATGCTGGTCGCATAACCACCGGGCTTGGCCGGCTGTTCGCTCTGGCAGAATTTCAAGCGGACGTGATAGGTCTGTGTGGGCAGCACGGTAAAGTAGGCCGTGAAGTCGCGGCCGTGAACGCCGTAGCGATACAGTTCCGGATCGGGCGTGCCGGCGGCGTTTTTTCCGCGCGGCTCGCTCCAGAAGGCCAAGGGCACCAGGTCGGCCAACGGCTTCAGTCGCAGCGTGAATTCGGTAGCCGGCCGCCAGGCACAGCCGGCTGAATCCGTGTAATCCTTGCGGCCCAAGAAACCGAAGATGACGCGCTGCGGCTCGCCCGGCCCGCCGCTTTCGCCGAAACCGCTGTCGCCCTGGGCGGCAGACCACTGGGCGCCCTCGACCGTCACGCGCGTCCCGGCGGAGACCGGGTTCTTCGTGCCTGTGGCTGCGATTTCCAGCCGGTGTTGGCCCTGGGCCAAGCCGTTCTTGTAATAGATGATCTGCCGGTCGCGGGCTTGTGGGCACCAGCAGTCGATGCCGCAGAGCTGTTTGACGCCGTCCAGATACACGTCTGCCTTGCCGCCGCTGGGGTCCGCCCGGCCTAGGAGCCGCACCTGGTTGCCTTCAAAGGTCAGGCTCGCCCGTGCGCCGGCTTGCGAGGCAGAACGCTCCACGGGCATGGCGATTGTCCCACCTTGGACTCCCGGTGGCGTGCCCGCGTAGTCTCTCCGGGCCCATACCCCTTCGTATTGCAGTCCGTGGCAAAAAACCATTTGTTGCGGGTCGTCGCCCTCGATCACCACGCCGCGGCAGCCGTCGTGCCGAATCGTCACAATGCAATCCCCGTTGGACAGAGGCCGAGCGGTGAATCCGTTCGCCGAGAGATCGGTCGGCTCGGTGAGCTGCCTGCCATCGGCCGTCACGGACTTGGGCGCAAACGCCAGCCGCAGCACGTCCTCGCAGGGGGCACAGGCGTCACAGGTGAGATAGGCGATCCGCCCTTTGCCGTACTCGACCGACATCACGACGGACGTGCTCCGCATGATGTGGTTCTCGCGGTTGGCCCCCAGCACCTCCGGCTGCCAGGCCATCGCCCCCAGGACGGCCCGCAGCGGCCAGGGATGCGCCAAATTGAACCAAGCGCCGGCAACCACCGCGCCGCCGTCAATGCCGTCTTCCACCACCCCGCTTTCATGTGCATCGTAGGTGGCCAGCACGCATTGACGGCGGGCCACCTCGCGGGCCCAGGCGTCGTCGGCCAGCACGCCGTAGCGGGCCAGGGTGGCGCTGCTGGCCATGATCGGGTATTGCAGCGACTTGCCGCAGCAACTGCTGGACTCGGGAAAGGCCCAGGCGCCCGAGTAAACCCCGCCCGCCGAGGCCGGATCGACGCTGGAGCGGCAAAAGAAAAGCGTGATGAGGTTGCGGCAGTCGGTCTTCCAGTTGGGGAAGGCCTCGCGGCGGCCCATCATGTAGTCGGCCGTGTAGCAGGGCACCGCGCAGGTGTCGGTGGCGTTTTCCCAATCCCAGAAGTTTCGGCCAAACGTCGGGTCGCGGCCCCACTCGGGCAGCAACACGTCGCGGAGGTATTTTTCGCCCGCATCGCGGGCCTTCAGCAGCGCGCCGTCCTTGCCCTCGTAGCCCGACCGGATCATGTCGTCGAGAAACTGCAGGACCAGCGAAACCCCGCCGGTCTGCCGCGTGTCCCACTTGACGTCTGCGGGATTGGCGTAGCGGTTCCACGGAGGCACGCCGGGGCGGCAGTCGCAATGCGCGGCCAACAGATCGGCCCAGCGCCCCACGGCCTCCAGGTAGTGCGGATTGCGCGTCAGCTTGTACGCCGCGAGCATGGCCGAGCCGAGCTGCGCGCTGAGGTCCAACTGGATGAAGCCGTGCGGGTCGGCCCGGCCGTAGGCCTTGCCTTTCGTGGGGGCGCTGATGGGAAACTTGGGCCAGGGATGATCGGCCGGGGTCTGGCAGTAATCCAGCAGGTAGTCCGCGGTCAATGTTACCATTCCGATCGCGGCCGGATCGCCCGAGTAACGATAATAATCGACCAGCCCGAACAGCAGGCTCACCGACCGCTGGCCCACGTCGCCGTTGTCCCAGTCGCTGAGCTTGGGGTCGACGAGGATCGTGCCATCGGGCTTGATGCCCCAGTGGCCGTTGAAAACGAAGTGCGGCGCCGCCATGACGGCCAGGCCCTGGTCGGTCCAGGGGTAGCGTTTGAGCGTCTCGGCCGCGATGCGGATGCGGAAGTCGCACTGGCCGTTCTGGCCGCGATACCAGGGCGCGATGACCCCGTTGCGGTCCTCGGCCGCGGGATGGGCGAAATACCGTCTTGTCGGTTTTGCGTCGTCGGCCGCGACGCCGGCCGGCCGCAACAGCAGGCCCGCCAAGGCCAGGGCACGCAGTGGACCTTGCATCGCTCGCTCCTCCCAGACTTGTAACGGCGTGGCGGCGGGACCGGCCGCCCCGCGGCGAACGGCCCTGCACGGGACCGTATTATAGGGGCTATTACGCGCCCGGCCCAGGCATTAGAATACCGAATGAACTTGCACGATCTTGGGAGGGCCACGCATGGACAAGAAAGCATCGCGGCGGCGCGAATTCCTCAAGACATCAACTATGCTTGTGGCCGGAGCGGGCGCCTGGGCCGGCACGCGGGGCCGCGCGCTGGCCGTCCACGCCGGTGGCAGCGATCTCTTGCGGATCGGCCTGGTGGGCTGCGGCGCCCGCGGAAGCGGGGCCGCCGCCCAAGCCCTGGCCGCCGACCCGAACATCAAGCTGGTGGCCATGGCCGACCTCTTCCAGGACCGCCTGAGCGCCGCACTGGCGACGCTGAAGGCCAGCACGGACGTCGGCAAGAAGGTGGACGTGCCCGAGGAGCGGCGTTTCGTGGGCATCGAGGCCTACAAGGCGTTGATGGCGGCCGGGCTGGACGTGGTGCTGCTGGCCGCCCCGCCCCACTTCCGCCCGGCGCATCTGAAAGCGGCCGTCCAGGCCGGCCTGCACGTCTTCGCCGAGAAACCCGTGGCCGTGGACGCCCCCGGCGTCCGCAGCGTGCTGGCCACTTGCCAGCAGGCCAAAGAGAAGAACCTGACGATCGTCTCCGGCCTGTGCATGCGCTTCTATTACGGCTTCCGCGAGCTGGTCTCACGGATCCACGACGGCGCGCTGGGGGAAATCCACACGCTGCAGGCCAGCGACTTCCGCGGACCGGTCTGGGTGAGAAAACGCGAGCCGGCCTGGAGCGACATGCAGTGGCAGTTGCGCAACTGGCTGTACTTCACCTGGCTCTCCGGCGACTGCGTGCTGGAGCAGCACATCCACTTCTTGGACGTCTGCGCGTGGATCATGGGCGACCGCTACCCGGCGCGGGCCATCGGCATGGGCGGCCGGCAGGTCCGCACCGGCCCCGAGTACGGCCACGTCTACGACCATCATTCCGTCGTCTTCGAGTATGAAAACGGCGCCCGCCTCTTCAGCAACATCCGCCAGATCGGCAACTGCACGAACGATTCCTCCGCCTGGGCCGTCGGCAGCAAGGGCCGGGCGGAGTTCCACGAGCGCACGGGCGGCATGAACCTGCGGGCCGCCGGCGGCAACTGGACCTATCGCGGTCCGATCAACAACATCTACCAGACCGAGCACGACGAGATGTACGCCGCCATCCGCAGCGGCAAGACGCTCTACCACGGCGACTACATGGCCAAGAGCACGCTCTTGGGCATCTTGGGCCGCATGGCCACCTACACCGGCCAGGCGGTGACCTGGGAGCAGGCCCTCGCGTCGACCGAGGACCTCACGCCGCCCAGCTACGCCTTTGGGCCACTGGCCGTCCCGCCCGTGGCCATGCCCGGCGTGACGAGATTCCGTTAGGCGAGAATCGCTTGGGAGAGGATTCATGGAACACCGCGATCGTCTGGTGGACGAACATCGCGAACTCACGCGGCGGTATTTTCTGCGGCTCGGCGCGGGGGGCGCGGCGGCGATGGGGCTGGCGCCGCTGTGGGCCCAAGGCGCGGAAAGGGATCGACTGCTGGCTGAGGCCGTCGCGCGGCTGGAATACCTCACGCCGGAGGCCAAGTTCGCCGGGGGCGGCCGGGGCAATCCCCCGCCCTATGAACTCAAACCCGAAGAACTCCGCGCGGCCGGCTTGCACCGCGATACCTGGCAGCTTGAAGTCATCCCCGACCCGGCAAGCGACGTGCAGGTCGAACACCCGCTCTCGAAAGAACGGGGCACCGCGCTGGATTGGTCGGGCCTGATGGCCCTGGCCGAGAAGCACGCCGTGCGGTTCATGCAGGTGATGACCTGCTTGAACGTGGACCACATTTTCGGCATGGGCCTGTGGGAAGGCGTGCCGCTCCGCGAGGTGATCAACCAGACGCGGCCCGTGGCCAACCTCCGACGGGTCTGGTACCACGGCTATCACCACGATCCGGCGGGCAAGCCGGGGCCGGGGTTCCAGAGCTCGCTTTCCATCAACCGCGTGCTGGAGGACCCGCCCGGCGAGCAGCCCGTGATCCTGGCCTACAAGATGAACGGCGATTGGCTGGCCACCAAGCGTGGCGGGCCGGTGCGGCTGGTGGTGCCCAACAGTTACGGTTTCAAGTCGATCAAGTGGCTCCAGCGCGTGCTGCTCAGCAACAAGCCGGAGCCGAACGATACTTACGCGGGGCAGAACAACGACGTGGACAGCCCGCTGAAGACCTTCGCCCGATTCATAAGCGCGCCGGAGAAGCTCAAGGCGGGCCAAGCGGCGGCGGTGACGGGCGTGGCCCAGGTGGGCATGTCGGGACTGAGCAAGGTGCAGTATTGTCTGTGTCCGGCAGGGCAGCCCGCATCGCCCGACGACCCGTATCTGACCCGGGCCGACTGGCGGGAGGCGGAAATCCTGCCGCCGCCGGAGCGTTGGGGCGGCGGCTTGCCCGGCGGCCGGCTGCCGCCCATCCCGCGGCAGTTCGCCGCCGACGGGCGGCCGCTCGCCTGGCCCTTGCGCTACGCCATCGCGCACTGGGCGGCCTTGTTGACAGCGTCGACGGCCGGACCGCACGAGTTGTGCTGCCGCACGATCGACGCCAACGCCATCGCCCAGCCCCTGCCCCGCCCGCTGCCCAAATCCGGCCGCAACGAGATCCAGCGGATGCGGGTGACCGTCGAGGCGTGATAACCTCCCAGACCGCCCCAACAGCCCATAGTCGCGGGTGCGATGCCCCGTTCTCGCCGCCGGAGGAGGGGCATGGTTGCAGGGGAGGGCGGATTGTTGCGCGGTGGGCTTCCGTCACCGGGAAAATCTGGTAGAATACTTGTGGTAGTAGTGGCGAGCAGCCCTGGGAGCCCCACCAAGTTCCAGTAGCGCTCGCTCCGAGTGACCCTGCGATTTGGCTCGCGGCTTCCTTCGGTAAGGGAGCCCATCTCCAGTTGCGGTCGATCTTTCGCTTTCTACCGGTGGCCGCAATCTTTGACGAAGGGGTTCCGGGTAAAGAGTTGACGGCTCTAGTTGTGTTTTCGCGTTTTTTCTTGAAGGAGTGGCGTCATGCCGCAGGGTACGATTAAGAAGGTGGTTGCGGACAAGGGGTTCGGGTTCATCAGTGGCGAGCGGGGCGACCTGTTTTTCCACCACACGGCCGTTGAAGGCACGAGCATCGAGGCGCTCCGCGTAGGTCAGGCCGTGACCTACACGGAAGGTTCTGGTCCCAAGGGCCCGCGCGCGGAAAACGTCAAGTCCGCGTGAGCGGCGAGGGAAGCGGACGCCCTCAATCGGCGGTCGCCGTAACGCGGTAATTGCATGCCGCGGCCGCGGTGCTCGCCGAGGGTGCCGGGCGACTGTTGCAGCCGGCCCGGCGCCGCCCGAGTGTCGACAAGAACGCCTTCGGCCACCTCCGTGGCCGAAGGCGTTTCTCTGGATTGCCTTAGCGCGGATAATTCATAAGGCTCACGAGTGGAGAACTCATAATGCGAGATAGAAACACGTTTGCCAAGCGGCAGCGCGAAACCGGCAAGAGGCAAAAGGCCCAGGAGAAAAGGGCGCGCCGCCAGAAAAGACGGGAGTCTCCCAACGGCAGCCCAACGGCCCTCGACGGCGGTCCTGGAGGCGAGCCGCTGGCATCGGCCGAGGAGCCGCTTCCCGGTGCGCCGTCCTGACGCGCCGCCTCGTTGCGGCGCTCGGCGTGCCTTTAGGGCCGGCCGAGCAATAAGTTCCGCTTTCCCGGCGTATCTTGTCCGACAAGCAGGAGAAGAACCGTGAAGGCCACCCAAGAACTCCACGAATTGGGCCAGAGCCTCTGGCTGGACAACATCACCCGCGGCCTGTTGACAAGCGGCACGCTGCGGCACTATATCCGGGACCTCTCGGTCACGGGGCTCACGTCGAATCCCACGATCTTCGACCAGGCCGTCAAGAATAGCCACGACTACGACGACGCCATCCGCCGGAAAGTCGCCGAAGGCAAGTCGGGCGAAGCGCTGTTCTTCGAGTTGGCGCTGGAGGACCTGGGGCAGGCCGCCGATCTGCTGCGGCCGATCCACGAGCGAACCTGCGGCGTGGACGGCTGGGTGTCGTTGGAGGTCTCGCCCCTGCTGGCGCATGACGCGGCCGGCACCGTCGCTGCCGCCCGGCAACTCCACGCCCGCGCGGAGCGGCCGAACCTGTTCGTCAAGATCCCCGGCACCCAGGAGGGCCTGGCGGCGATTGAAGAGGCGATCTTTGCGGGCGTGCCGATCAACGTGACGCTCTTGTTCTCGCGCGAGCAGTATCTGGCGGCCAGCGAAGCTTACCGGCGCGGCCTCCAGCGGCGGATCGCCGCCGGGCTGAAGCCCGATGTGGCTTCCGTGGCCTCGCTGTTCGTCAGTCGCTGGGACGTGGCGGTTGCGGCCAAAGTGCCCGCAGCCCTGCGGGCCCGGCTCGGCGTCGCCGTCGCCCAGCGAACCTACGCGGCCTATCGCGGCCTGCTCGACGCGCCCCCCTGGCAGCGCCTGTTCAACGCCGGCGCCCGCCCGCAGCGTCTCTTGTGGGCCAGCACCGGCACCAAGGACCCCCAGGCCTCCGACGTCCTGTACATCCGCGCGTTGGCCGCGCCGCTGACGGTGAACACGATGCCGGAGGCCACGCTGAAGGCCCTCGCCGATCATGGGCAGGTCGGCCCGATCTTGTCCGCGGACGGGGGTGATTGCGAAGCGCTGTTGGCCGAGTTCGCCAAGGCCGGCATCGACATCGATGCATTGGCCGCCCAACTGCAGGAGGAAGGGGCCGCCGCGTTCGTCAAGTCCTGGAACGACTTGATGGAGTGCATCGCGTCCAAGAGCCAGGCGCTCAAGAGGGCGGGCTGAGTCCGGGTTCTCGCATCAGCCCCGCGCCCCGGCCAGGGCGGCCGCTGCAACGTAGACCAGCGCGCCGATCGAGCCGGCCACCGGGATGGTCAGCACCCAGGCCCAGACGATTCTTCCGGCCACGCCCCAGCGCACGGCGCTGAAGCGGCGCATCGCCCCGTAACCGACGATGGCGCCGGTGATGGTGTGGGTCGTGCTCACGGGGATGCCGGCGGCGGCCGTGGCGAAGAGCGTAGCCGCCGCCGCCGATTCTGCGCAGAAGCCGCCGAAGGGGTTCAGGCGGGTGATCTTCGAGCCCATCGTCTTGACGATCCGCCATCCGCCGATCAGCGTGCCCAGGCCCATCGCGGTGTTGCAAATCAGTACGATCCAGAAAGGAAACCGGTCGAAACTCCGTCCGGCCCAGACCCCCGGCGCGCTGGTGTAGAGCAGCAGGGCGATAATGCCCATGGTCTTCTGGGCGTCGTTGGTGCCGTGGCCCAGGCTGTAAAGCGCGGCGGAGCAGAGTTGCCCCTTGCGGAAGAGGGAATCAGTTCGTCCGGGCCTGGTATTGCGGAAGAGCCAGGTCATGACGAATCCGATCGAAAGCCCCAGCACCAGGCCGATCACCGGCGAGAGCACGATGAAGGCGGCAACTTTGAGCATGCCCGAGCCAATCACCGCGCCCATCCCCGCCTTGGCCATGGCGGCGCCGGCCAGCCCGCCGATCAGGGCGTGCGAAGAGCTGGTGGGCAGCCCGAGGTACCAGGTCGTGAGGTTCCAGAGCACGGCCCCCAGCAGGCCGCCGAGGATCACGAAGGGGTCCACCACGTCCGGGTGGATGATGCCCTTGCCGATGGTCATGGCAACCTGGATGCCGAACACCCAGGCCGCCAGGAAATTGAAGAAGGCGGCCCAGACCACGGCCTGCAGCGGCGTGAGCACCCGCGTGGAAACGATCGTCGCGATCGAGTTGGCCGCGTCGTGGATACCGTTGCTGAAATCGAAGGCCAGCGCCAGCACGATCAAGGCGGTAACCAGCAGCGGGCAGCGAAGGGCCAGCCAGCCCACGTGGTATCCCGTGTAGCCGACCCCCCACACGACAAACCCCACCGCGAGCAAGCGCCAAATCGGTTCGCGATTCAAGGGTTTCCCTTCAGGAGTTCTTCAGCACGATCTGGAAGATGACGTTGCCCGCGTCCCGGCAGCGATCGATGACTTTCTCCAGCAGCTCGATCAGGTCGCGCATGATGATCATTTGCAGCGGCTCGTACTTGCCGCTGTAAAGGTCGTTCAGCAGGTCGAGCATCAGCTTGTCGGCCTCTCCCTCGTACTGTTGCAGGCGGGCGTTCTGTTCTTGCACCTTGTCCAGATTCCGCCCGCCGCGCAACTGGCGAACCATCTGGCACAGCGCCTCGATCCCCTGCTCGATCAATTCGGTCTGCTTGCGGAGGAGTTCCGCGTGCATGTGGGCGCGCGAGGCCAGCAGCCGCTGGGCGAACTTCTTGGCCGCCTTGGTGATCCGCGACAGGGCGTTGGACAAGGCCCCGATGTCCTCGCGCTCCAGCGGGGTGATGAACGTGTTGCACAACAGCGCGGTCAACTCCTGATGGATCTGCTTCTCCTGCCGCCGGCTGACGATCAGCTTGTCCAGGGTCTGGCCGTCCTGCGGCGCATTGACCAGGCCGACCAGGGCCTGAACGGATTGGTGCGCCTCCTCGGCCCCGGCCTCCAGAAGGTCGAAAAAGCGGTCGCCCTTGCCGAGCAGGCGCTGTAGCGAGAACATAAGTCACAGCCTACAAAGGAATTGCGAGGATCGTGCCGGCCCGGCAGATTGTTAGCGCCGCATTTTGGCCGCGTTACGATTGCGTTAGCACATTATTATGAAGACTAAATGCGGCGCTCGCAAGAGCACCCCCATGCGGGTGGGCGCCGGCAGGCTCTGGCCGAAATGAAGTGTGCCCGGCCGCTCGTTGCAGCCCGCCCTCCACTGGCCTACGATTGTGCGGCAGCCGAGCTCGCTTGGGACCGGCCCAAGCATGGTTCCCCCGCCCGTTGCCACGATGACCCACAGGATGAAGTGAAATGCAAGTTCGGCCGATCTCGATTTGCACCGCATGCGTTCTGGCCTGCTTCTGTTGTCCGCAGCGCGCGTGGGCCGCCGCCCCCGCGCGCGTGAAAATCGGCAACGGCTCGGGCCACTTGCAATACCTCGATGCGCAGGCGATGCTCAAGCTGCAGCCGGGGGATACGCTCTACATCAACCCCGGCCGCTACAGCGGGCTCTCGCTGGGGAACCTTGCCGGCACCGCCGCCGCCCCGATCACGGTGACGTGCGACCCGCAAACCGTCTTCACCACCGCCACTGCGCAACCCAACGACTTTCCCAATATCGCCCACGTGCGCTTCGAGAACTTCCGCTTCGAGACCTACAACAGCAACTGCATGCGGATCACCGGCAAGAGCCACGACCTGCTGCTGAAAAACTTCCACATCACGGATGCCGCGGGCTACTGCTTCCACGTCTACGACCCGGCCAAGGTCTTCGACGGCACCCGCGAAAGCACCTTCTACAACTTCAAGTGGGAGGACGTGGTCGTGGACGGCAAGACCAACGGCGCGGCGATCTGCAACTCGAACTACAGCCTGTCCAACATGATTTCGGTGCTCTTGGATTTCGAGATTCACCGCTGTACGTTCCGGCATTTCGACAACCGCCTGCTGGCCTTTCCGGTCATCGGGCTGGAGCGGTGCTTCAACCTGGAGGTCCACGAGTGTACTTTCAGCGACATCGGCATGGCCGAGTCGCCCATCGGCCACAACGTCTGCATCGCAGTGGCCGGCTATCTGCGGGCCCACGGCAACAAGTTCACCCGGCAGTGGGGCAACGACGTCCGCGTGTGGCCGATGAAGCTCAACGCCCTGGGCTACAACGGGCCGGACGCCGTCAACCGCTTCTACAACAACATCAGTTGGGAGAAACGCAAGTACCCCATGTACGAGCACAACCACGTCCCGCAGGCCGACCTGGACAAGTGCGCGGGCTATCTTTCCCGGACGGCCTCCGAGATCTACTTCAACACGCTCTACCGGTCGCGGAAGGCGGCCGGGAGCAAGGACCCCTATTGTGGTACGCTCGTGGACGTCTACGGCCCAAACGTGACGATCAAGCACAACCTGGTCATCGAGCCGGAAGCCGACGCGCCCTTCGACCCGGCCCATAACTACGTCTGCCACCTGGGCGCGGGCCCGCAAGCCGGTGTGACCGTGGAAAACAACCTCGTCTTCGGGACCTGGGCTGCGGCGGGACTGGTGGACACGAAGACTTTCATGCCCACGCAGAACAGCCCGGCCCGGCGGGCAGCCACCGGGCGGATCGGCTACATCCACGAGGACTTTTTCCACCACGACCGCTACGCAGGCGGCGCCGCGGACCTGGGCGCCGTGCAAGGCGACAGCGCCACGGACTAGGCAGTAGCCGGCCGCCGGAGATCGCCCAAGCTCCGAAGGAGCGCGCTTCGAAAGCCCAGGGCGCAGCCCTGGGAACCAGATCGCGCCGCGGCCCCGGAGCCCCAAAGGGGCGCGCTACGGCGAACCACGGTGGCTGCCCCTGCACAACGCGTCCTTTCAGGGCCTGAAAAAACCGTGATGCCTGCGGCACTCCCCAGGGGCTGCGCCCCGGGCTGTCACAGCACGCACCTTCGGAGCTAACGCCATTTCGCCCGCTCGCATCCCTGGTGGCTGCCACCCTATGTCAAGCCCCGCGGGCGGGACAGGTGGCACCAATTTGAGGGTGTCCGGGGCAGGTACTTGACGCGCCGATAGTTCGGGATTAGGCTCACCCCCGTCCACTGACTATTACACTGCCGGGATCGCCGCCGAGCTAGATGCGGTGGCGACGGCCCGACGGTAGACTTAGAGCCCAGCGTGAGAGAACCATGGCTGACACCTCACCCGACCCGCTCAAACTTGAGGCGTATCGTGTTGCCAGGGAGGCATTCCACTTGGAGCTCACGCGGTTCTGGCAGCGGTCGAACTATTTCTTGGTACTGAGCACGGCAATAGCCGCCGGGTTCTTCTCGCTGCGCGACCCGAGGTACACCCTACCACTGGCCGTCTTTGGGCTGGTTGTCGCGCTCTTGTGGCTTGCGGTCAACCTCGGCAGCAAATTCTGGCTGACCCGTTGGGAGTATCGGCTCTGCGTCACCGAGAAGGACCTACGGTCGGGCATGGACCTGTTCTCGGCGTCGTGGGGGACCATGCAGAATGACGTTCGACTGGGCCTTGGGTTTCGGAGGCGCGGTGCAATTCACCGTGCCTACACGCGCCTGGTGCTCCTGAAACCATCGGTCACCCTTATGATGACCGTTCTTTCGTTGGCGTTCGTGGGGCTCTGGATCGCCATGCTCTTCGTGGCGGTTGGGTAATGGACCATCGATGGATTGGACCCGGGCGAAGGCGAAGGCCACCAGAAATAGCGGATCTGCGGGCACTGGCGAGGGGGCGGAACCGCCTAAACTGGCCATATTTGCTGGGCGTGACCATTTGGCGGCCCAGGTAAGAATGCGCCCGCGCGGTACCCCAACATCATGCTCACACCGCAAGGCCATGAGAGGTTCCCCACGGAGCTGCGCAAAGGTGAACCCGTATGCTTCCGATCCGAAATTAACGTCGCCACGACCGAGGCGGCGCGGGAAAAGCAGTAGCGTAGTTCGACACGAACCGTAAGACGACGCGGCGCGATGGAGGCTGCCAAGAAAATGAAGAAGATCACGGTCATAATAACCGATCTGGACAACACGCTTTTCGACTGGGTGCGAATCTGGCACGAGCCGTTCAAGGCCATGCTTGGGGAACTGGTTCGGGCCAGCGGAATCGACGAGGCCACTCTAACTCGCGACATTAAACAGGTCTTCACGCAGCGCGGCACGACCGAGTACGCCTTCGTGATTCAGGAGATCAAGTCGCTTCAGGATAAGTACCCCGGGGAGAACTTGACTCAGAAGTTCGATTCAGCGATTCACGCCTTCCGGTCCGCGCGAAAGAGGGTGGTGGCGCTGTACCCGGACGTTGAAGAGACGTTGCAGGTGCTGAAGGATCGCGGCGTTCTTATTATCGGCTACACCGAATCCCAGGAGTTTTACACCCATTATCGGATGAGGACACTCGGGCTTGACCGGATAGTGGACTTTATCTATTCACCCGCCGATCACGACCTGCCGGAGGGGCTGACCCCCGAACAGGTGAGGCTATTTGCGCCCGAACATTATAGGTTACGTCGGGCTGTTCATCGCAACACGCCGGACGGCGAGGTGAAGCCTAACCCAAAGGTGCTCCTGCAAATCATCCGCGATGTTGGTGCGGTCCCAGATGAGGCGGCGTACATCGGTGACAGCCAGATGAAGGACATCGCCATGGCACAGGACGCAGGAGTCACCGACGTCTGGGCGGAGTACGGCTTTGCGGTGCACCGCCCAGAATACGAACTGCTTCGGCAGGTAACCCACTGGTCGAAGGAGAACGTGGAAAAGGAGAAGGACATCCTGGCAAGCCCTCCTAAAGCCTCTCACGTGTTGCAGAAGTCGTTCGGGGAACTGCTTGGCCTATTCGACTTCCAGCCGTTCGTGGATCGGTCTGACGACAGGATGGAACTCGCCGTAGAGGCGTGGAAGGTGGCCGTTGACGCTCAGAAGCACTTCAACGACCTGGAAATGAGAGTCAGGAACTTCGCGCTGACTCTCGTTACGGCGGCCCTCGCGGCAGCCGGTTTGATCTTCAAGGACGATATTCGGCTGCGCGGCTTCGGAGTCGACTTCCCGCTGGGAAGCGCTATTATCTTGACAGCAATTCCAATATGGGTCGCGTTCTACCTCGTGGACCGATTCTGGTATCACAACCTGCTGCTTGGTGCGGTCCGGCATGGCCAATTTATTGAGCGCCGCCACGAAAAAGTCATTCCAGAACTTGGGCTTGCCGGCGCCATCGGAAAGGCGAGCCCGACGCCCTTCTTCCGGTGGAAGATTCACTCGTCTCGGAAGATTGATCTTTTCTACCTGCTGGGGGTCCTGGTGCTCGTACTTGCTTCCGTCGGCTCCTTGTTCGCTGTAAGAGCGGCGGAAGGCGTCCCGGAAGCAACGCGGCCAGCGGCGACCGCGGGGGCGAACGCGGTACCGAAGTCACCGGGCACCGGCGCCGCCACAGGTGCGGCGAGCGGTGGGACGGCGCAGGGGACTGCTACGCAAGCGCCGTCGAAAACGGGGATCGCGCCTGCGCTTGGCGCAAGCCCGGCGGCCAAGGCAGCGAGCAGCGGCACCGGCAGCCAGCGGCCATGGGGTAGGTAGTGCTCAGCGTTCAAAACCGGGGCCGGCGTATGCCTCCGGCCGCGGGCCGCCGGGCGAAGCCCATCGCAAACGCTGCTGCAAGCGGTGGTCCCGCGGGCCTGCGACGGCGGAGAGTGGAGGATGCACGGCGGCGATCATCGTATGAGCCTCCGACACAATCTCTACCGCCCTCACCCCAACCCTCTCCCGGAGGGAGAGGGGACCTCCATTTATTGAGCTACAAGGGCGCGACTCCCTCACAGCTCGAGGATGTTGTAGCCGCAGTCCACGTGCAGCACCTCGCCGGTCACGGCGGAGGAGAGGTTGCCGAGCAGACAGAGGGCGGCCCGGCCGAGGCCGGCTATCTGCGGGCCGACGGCAACAAGTTCACCCGGCACTCGGGCCGCTGGGGTGCCGGGCGGGCAATGCGGAACCCCGCGGGACGAGCGCTATACCGTGCGCGGCGCGCGAGGGCACGTTTTCCAAGGCGAAACGTCGCATTTCAAGCCGCGCAGGCCATACCACTTCCCCCTTTTCCCCTCTGGAAATCGGGCCACCCGGCCGGCTACAATCCGGAATGCCGGACTGTGCATGCGTACAGATAGAGAGGGGGTGCGGCCATGGCTGTGGAAATCGACGCCCGCCGGCTGCGCAAGGTCATGCGGGAGCTGGAGGAGGAAGACCGCCGGCGGGCCCGCGGAAAGCGGCGGCCCAAGGCGAAGAAAAAGGCGGCCAAGCGCCGCCGTCGCCCCGCATCCGCGGACCGGGCAGACAC
>Ga0326727_10005727_pt1 | contig 35044 bp, 30 predicted proteins | sample MB2enrmetagenome_FD_207643 | JGI IMG/M metagenome (GOLD analysis project Ga0326727, IMG submission 207643) | Lab enriched peat soil microbial communities from McLean, Ithaca, NY, United States - MB29MY | ecosystem: Environmental > Terrestrial > Soil > Wetlands > Peat | place: USA: New York...
GACGGTGTCGCCGCTTCCGCTGGCAATGGTGTTGGCGTTGCCGAACACAATGACGCTGGTCGCCGGACTTGCGGCATTGATGGCGTCTTCCGAGCCGTAGACGACCCCGTACGATCCGTCGAAGCTGAGCGAGCTGTTCGATGACCCAACCACATCGTTATTGCCCGTCGTGGTGACAGTCGCACCGGCTGAAGCTGAGATCGCGTCGAAGGAACCGGTGATGCTGATGGTCTGTCCCGATGAGGAGAGACCTGCGGCGACGCCGCTGCCCACGACGGAGGCCGAGCAGTTCGTGCCGTTTTCGGTGATCGTCCCGCCGTTCACGAAAGTCACCGAGTTGTTCGTGCCGGCCACCCTGACTGCGTCACCTCTACCATTGAAGGTAATTGTGCTGTCAATTGCCGAGGCGACGAAATCGTCATCGCCATTTGCCGTTATGCTGGAGCCGCTGTTGCTGTAAAGCGTGCTGTCGGACCCATTCACGACATCCGCGGTGCCGAAGATGGTGATCGTGTCGCCATTTCCCGTGGCAATTGTGTTGGCGTTGCCGAACACGATGACGCTGGTCGCCGGCGTTGTGGCATTGATGGCGTCTTCCGATCCGTAGACGACCCCGTACGATCCGTCGAAGGTGAGCGAGCTGTTCGAAGATCCAACCACATCGTTATTGCCTGTCGTGCTGACGGTCGCTCCGGCCGCCGCGGAGATCGCGTCGAAGGAACCCGCAGCGCTAAGGGTCTGCCCTGACGAGTTCAGGCCTGCGGCGACGCCGCTGCCCACGATGGAGGCAGAGCAGTTCGTGCCGCTTTCGCTGATCGTCCCGCCATTGAGGAAAGTCACCAGGTTGCTGGTGCCAGACACGGTGACGGCGTCACCGGCACCGTTGCAGGTAACTGAACTGTCAGTTGCTGCATAAACGAAATCATTATTGCCATTTACCGTTATGATGGAGCCGCCGTTGCCGTACAGAACGCTGTTGGACCCGTTCACGACGTCGGCGGTGCCGAAGACCATGACCGTATCGCCATTTTCGCTGGAAATCGTGTTGGCATCGCCGAACACGATGACGCTGGTCGCAGGCGTTGTTGCGGTGATGGTGTTGCCCGATCCGTAAACGACCCCGTACAATCCGTCGAAGGTGAGCGAGCTGTTGGATGACCCGACAACATCGTTGTTGCCTGTCATGGACACGGTCGCGCCGGCTGCCGCCGAGACCACGTCGAAGGAACCCGTGGCGCTGATGGTCTGCCCCGCCGAGGTGAGAGCCGCGTTAACGCCGTTGCCCACGATGGAGGCCGAGCAGTTTGTGCCGCTTTCGGTGATCGTCCCACCATTCAGGAAAGACGCCACATCGTTCGTGCCCGACACGGTGATCGCGTCGCCTTGCGAGGCGGTTATCGTGATGCTGCTGCCATTGACGTTCATGCAGGCGTTGGCGGCGGTGCAGTCGATTGTGCTTCCCGCGCCGATGGCATCGTCGTCATTCGTGCCATTCTGGGTGATCGCGACCTGGGTCGTGCCGGAGATCGTGTCACTGTCGCCGATCACGGTAACGGACGAGCCGCACGACATCGCCGCGACGGCAACGCTCGACCCATTCAGAATTTCCCCGGTGCCATTGAATGCGACTGCGCTTCCCGGCACCGCGTTGATGGTGTTGTTGTTGCCACTTACCATCCCCGCCGCGGCGCCAACGGCGGCCGAGCTGCCGGTCACGCTTGCGCCGGCGGTATCGGTATCCGTGACGATGAAATTGGTAGTGATGGTCTGGCCCGGCGCGACCTGGAGGGCGCTAGGCGTGAAGACCAGGTTGTCAAGCGCGGTGGTGACCTCGGCAGCCGAACCGGTGTCGGTGTATACGCCCGTGGCGGCGTTGTAGCTGCCGCCATCGAGGCTGCTCAGCGACCCATCGGATGACGAGGGGAGCGTCACGCTCAGCGTCTCGGTCTGCGCGATATTCGCATCCCTGATCGTCAGGGTGGCGAATGGCGAACGCGCGGTGGTGTCGGTCGTGGTACAGCCAGCGACGCCGCCAGAAATCGAAAGTTGGCCATCCGGCGATGTGCAACCCGTCGATGTGTAGGCATCCGTTGTCTGCATACCGGTGGATACCGGCGCATCGAGACTGACACTCGTGACGTAGAAATCCTGGTATGTCACCGTGACCTGGGACGAAGTGCCCCAATCGGCATAATCCCAGTTGGGATTGTCCCCTGTATTGAATTGCGTGACCAATTCATCGCCGGTGGCAAAACTGCTGTACGGCGCCGGTGGCGGCAACGTTTCGATCTGCTCCCAAAGCTGTCCTGAATTGGGATCGAAGACATTATCCACGGTGAGATAGGGTTCCGACGCGCCTCCCTGGAAGGACTGCTCGATTACCGTTCCCGCGCTGTCATACGTGGTGGTAACCGATGCCAACTGGTTACTCCAGTCCGGCAGCCAGTTCGGATTGTCCCCGGAATTTATTTGCGTGACCTGCGTACCGCCGGATGCGAGGTAATTCACCATATCGCTGGGCAGCGCATTGTTCGGGATGGCAGTCGGCGCCAGCGTGTCGGTCACGGACTCCAGATTTCCGCTCTGCGGTCCATATGACATCGTCGTTTGCAGGCCTGTGATCGTCGAAAGCTGCGTGCTGGCATCGAATGCTGATGGGTTCCAGGCGGGCAACACGAAGGACAGGCTGGCGGCGCCCGGAGGCGGATTGGCCGAAGGCTCCTCAACAATCCCGTTGACCAATGTAACGCCGGACTCGGCGAGTGGCTCGTGGATCGAATCAACGTCCATCGCCTGATAAGCGCCAGTAACCGGATTTATTTCCGTGTCGTTCCAGTATAGGGTCTCGGATGTAACGATTCCGCTCTGGTTCACCGTGGCGGTCGCGGTTGTCCATTGCTGCACCGCCGATTGCTGGGTGAACTCGTATGTCTGCCCTTGCGCGGCCGGGGCAGCGGGGAGGGTCAAGACACCGATCTGGGTGTCGGCAACCCGCCCATTGACGCCGAATACCTCGACGTCAACGGTATCTGGCCCGGCCACCGGCTCTGTGACTGTGAGGGAATTGAGTTCGGCCGCTATGTCGGTTGCGTCTCCACTTAGAACCAGGACCTGCGAGCCCGATCCCGTCACCGTGCCGGCACCGCTCTGTGCTGCCGAGAGTATTCCGGTTTCATCGATAATGACGACCGCGACGCTCGCGTTGGTTGCAAGGTCGGACTGTCCCCAAACGAGACTTGCCGTCGCTCCCATTGGTGTGGGTTGGTTGATTGTCGTGACCACCTGGGACGGCGCGTCGATGAGGATGGGACCCTGTGCCGTAATGGCGCCGGCTTGGTAAAGCGGGTAGGTGGCCGCGATTTCCGCAGCGTCGTTGCCAACGGTTGTCGGTTCGTCGACCGGCAGGACAGCGTTGGGGTATGCCGCGTTCCAAGATTTGACAATCAACGCGTTGACCGTCATCCCCGGAAGCGATGCGAGCATCTCGGCGTGCTGTTCCGACTGAGCCGTCCACTGCAGGTCGCTGCCGCTGCTGTTGGTGCCATCGATCAGCACGTCCAATTTCATATTGGCGGCGCTGACCGTCTGTGACAGTTGGAGAAGCCATCCCTGGTACGATTGCACCCACGGGGCATTCCATGCCGTATCAGCAACGATATAGGAAATGGTTGGCACGCCGGCAGCCGATGCGGCCTGGTCATAAGCGTTCCATTGATTGGCCATCGCGGCAAACGCGCTGCCCGCTTCCCACCACCCGATTTGGACCGACGGGTAATAAGCGGCGATCTGCTGGACGACGCCTACCGCTTCGGTTCCGAGCGTTGTCCAGTTGGACGGCGTATCCGCCACCGACTCGGTCTCTTCTTCGATATCCTCGACGGCCGTGATCGGCAGTCCTGCCTGAACCGCAGGCGCCAACCATTGATAGGTCCAGTCATCAGCGGTGGGAAGATCAAGCGAAGCCGCGACCTCGATCGAAATGCCGTTGTCCCGACAATATGTTCCGATCGCGTCCAGAATATCCTGGTTTGCCTGGACGGTGGCTGCGGTTATCGTGGTCCCTTGAAAAACGCGCCCGATCTGTGCCGGCGACGCCATGGAGATTGTGCCGGCATCGAGATACAGGGTCTTCGAGCCGCTATCGTCGAATGCGCTCGTGTCGGTGATCAGCTGGTCATAATCCTCGGCAATTGTTAGCGGCTGATTACCTTGCGATACACTGCCGGCCAGGATGACTGCAGGTGCGCTGGTCGTCATGGCACGTCTCCAGAGCGCAACTTCGGCGTCGCGGGCGCGTCCTGGGCGGTTGGGTTGAGCGGCAGGCGCCTGTCCGCTGTCCGGGCGGCTTCTGTTCCGTTTTCGTTCTGAAACCGCTTGTCGTCCCGGGGGTCGCCGTGCCCGCCGGCGGCGAGCGCCTGCCAGGTGCTCAACGCGGTTGCCTGGGCGGTCCCCCAGCGCGCGGCTACCGCCGAACGGCGTGCCGACATGCGGGCCGTGGTCAGGCCCTGGTCGTCGGCGATGGTGGTGATAGCGGCGAGGGCGCAGGGCGGCAGCGCTGCGGTTTGCGCGGGCGTCGGGCCGGCGGTCGGCATGGCATTCTCGCTCTCTCATGCGAAAGGGATACGGGGTCCCGACCGCATTGTTTCGGTGAGTGCGAGTTCTTCGCCACGATTCGACTATGCGAAACGCAGACAAAATAGGAGGAGGTCGAGGGGAGCGTCAACAATTTTTTGATGCGTTGGTATGGCCGGACGCTCGCCAAGAACGACTAATGAAACCGTCATGCATTTGATATCGTCTCATAGTTAATTGTAATTACGCGATTTTTTTCCACGCGAAAGAGAGCCGTCGCGCTCTGCTCCGAGTCCGAGAGGTGCCGAAATTCACGCATCCGGAGTTTTGCGAGTTCTTCTGGATTGTAGGTTGAAAGCATCGGGCGCCTAGCCGTCGGCCTGCCTTATGGGGGGGCGAGACGATCTTGCGAAAATATCCGGTACCGGCCTGACCCGGGATGGTGAGACCGTAGCGACGGCGGTGGGTCGGGCCGCGGTTCCCCTAGGCAAAGGCCGGATGACCGCGTGGATCGAGGTGGATCGGGGCCGCGCCAAGCAAGCCTCGCGACCACAGCGGTGCCGGCGCGTTCGGGACAACCCCGGGGTCGCCGCAGCCCCGCGCACGCGCCACCCCGCAACGCGAGGTCGGTCCAGCCGATGTGCGCCGACAGCAGTCTCATGGCGCTTCCCGGGTCCGGTGCTATAAGCCGCACGGGGCAAGCGCTCACCTGCGATTGGGGATAAGCTTGCGCCAGGATCGTCAACCCTGTGCGAGCCCGCCGATGTCAGAGCCTGCCACCCCGCCGCCCGTGGCGTCCGCCACTGGCCCCGCCGCGCCACAGGACATCGTGGTCCTGTTCGACGTCGACAACACCCTGCTCGACAACGACAAGGTGCAGGCGGACCTGCGCGATCATATCGGAACCAATTTCGGCCCCAAGGCGAGCGACCGCTATTGGGAGCTGTTCGAGCAACTGCGCGACGAGCTGGGATACACCGATTATCTCGGCGCGCTGGAACGCTACCGGGTGGAGGAATTGCATAACCCGCGGGTGCTGCGGATCGCGAACTGGCTGGCCGACTATCCGTTCGCCGACCGGCTATACCCCCAGGCACTGGAGGCGGTACGGCACGCGCGGCAATGGGGTGCCACGGTCATCCTGTCCGATGGCGATGCCGTGTTCCAGCCACGCAAGGTGGAACGTTCCGGCTTGTGGCGGGCGTTCGACGACCGGGTGCTGATCTATATCCATAAGGAGCAGGAGCTGGACGACGTCGCCCACTGGTTCCCGGCGCGGCACTACGTGCTGATCGACGACAAGCTGCGGATCCTGGATGCGGTGAAGCAGATCTGGGGCGATCGCGTCACCACGGTATTTCCGCGCCAGGGTCGTTACGCGCTCGACCCGCAGGAGGTGGCCGCCCATCCGCCGGCCGACCTGACGATCGAGCGGATCGGCGATCTGCGGCAGCACGACCTGATGGCGTTGTGCGGCAAGCCGGGCTGATGGCGTTATGCCGCAGCACGTCTGACGGCGTCGTGCGGCAATTCGGGCTGAACTGGTGCCAAATGGGATCTAACGCCAAAACGGCGTCGCCCCGCGAAACGCCGCCCAGGCATCGGGCAGCTTGCGCAACGCGGCTTGGTGCCGATCGGTGCTCCATTGCGCAACCGCCGCCAGCGCGGGCACCAGGTCAACCCGATCGTGCCGGCTGAGCTGGTCGACCAGTCGGACCGCCATCGCAGCGTCGTTGATCTGCCCCAACCGCTTCTGCAACAATTTGCAGTGGCGCAGGTAAGGCTTCACCTTATGGTTCGGAAACAGGTCACGCACGCTCAACACGCCGTATCGCAGCTTCTTCAGAGATTTGCGCAAGGCGTGCAGTTCGGGACCCGAGCGCCTGCCGATGTGCCTGCCGCGCTTCGCCACCTTGTGCGCCAGCCGGTCGAGTGCTCCGGGCATGATCGCGGCCAACTTCCCCTGCATCGCCTTCGACCGCGGGTCAGCGGCTGCATCCTCGATCCAGGCGGTCAGCCCCAAACCAAGACGCGAAAACGCCGGCCGCGCGAGTTCATCCGCGACGCATTCATGCGCCTCGGCACGGGTTCGGCCCGCTTCCGGCTCGAGCAGCGCTCGCCAGCTTTCCCCCGCCGGATCCGCCAGCGCCGTCGGCAGGGTTTCAAGGCAGAACACGTCCCAATCGCGTGCCTCCCCCAGGATACGGCCGAGCTGACGCAGTGCATCAGTGAACCGGGCAAACGCATGTGGTTCCAGATGCGGTTCGAACAACAGAATGGCAGCCCGCAGGCGGCGCACCGCGATCCGCATCTGGTGAACACCCTCCGCCGCTCCGGCGGTCGCCGCCTGCCGATTGGATAACAGGTCCTGCAGCGCGGCGCCGAGGATCTGGCGGCAGCCGTCCGCGGCACCGAGGTGGCGATCCAGCGGCCGCGCGCGAGCCTTCACCGGGTCCGGCGGCTGGCCAGTTGCCAGGCGATAGCCACGCGCCGACTTGGATTCGACCCCGATGCGCAACGGAAGATCCGCATGCAGTTCAAGCGCGAGGTGGTACAGCGGGCCGATCGGCCCGTCCTTCAGCTCCAGCTCAAGCTCGTGCACCGGCTCTTTTGCAGCGCTGCACTGGACATTTCCCTCATCGATGGCGACTTCGACGGTGGTGCCCCCGCTGAGGTGCAGAGTGCGAGTGGTGCGCGATATGTCGGTGGTGAAAAGCGGCACCAGCATCTTGGTATCCGTCAGACCGACCTCGTTCGTCCCCGGCCGCAGCACGAGGCCGGCGGGTGTGCCTGCCAGCCGCGCGGCTTCCGGCGTCTCCGTCGGCACCGGCCATTCCCATTCGCCGCGTGCGAATGCGAGACCCTCCGCCGTATCAGCAGCCTTCAATGTCTGGATGTACTGATCGCCACTCTTGCATACCCGCAACGTGAAGCCGTGCTGGTTCAGCGCCAGGTCGGACGTATCAAAGTAGGTGGTGACAAGCTGCCTGGTCTGCGGCGGCGTCGCCCGTGACGCCTCGAACGCGGGATGGCGATCGAGCATTGGTCGCGCGCCGGCCGGGAAGATGAACTTCAGTTCGACTTCGAGGGGACGGTCTCGCGCGTGGTGTCCCATCCGGGCGCCCTCTCACGTGAACTTGCCAGCTTGTAACCCAGCACCGGCATAGAGGTTGCCGCGGCGTCTGCCGATATCGCGCGCCACCTGCGGTCCACCACACGGGCCGGAAGACAGTGCAGGTGACGGGGTGACGAGGTGACGAGGTGACGAGGTGACGAGGTGACGAGGTGACGAGTCAAATGGGGCGGCCGGTCAGTTTGCCTTCCGGCCGCGCGAATTCTTTACACCCGCTGGCAGCCTCGCGGAAGGGTTCGGCGGGAGCGGCGCGTTATCGGGTGGCGTGCGGTTCTCGTCGCCCTGCGGACCGGAGAACGGTTTGGACAGCGCACCATCCGGCAGCGCCGCCCGATCGCCTGGCATGCCGACCGAACCCTTTTGCGGCGGCCGCGCCCCCGTGCGCATGTCGTCCTGTGCCGCTGCGACGATCCTGTCTTGCGCCTTGTCGGGCATGGTCGAACTCCTTGCAGCCACTGTTTCATGTCGCCGGGGCAATCTGCCAAAAATTTGCGGGAGCGTGGGCCGCCAGGCGGTGCTTGCTCCGAGCTCCGATATCAACGCCGGGGCGGCACTGAAGGTTCGCGGCCGCGCCGCTGCAAGGCACGGGAACCTGGCCAGGTGGCGAAGAGTTGAGCGAGTTGATCAGGATGCAGCGGGCCCAATGTCCAGGAGTGGAATGAAAACGACCACAGAAAAGGCGAACTCGTCACGCGGCGAATTTCATGCCGTCCTACGCCGCACGGCAGGTGGCCTCTATCAGGCGCAATACAGCGCCGAGTTCAACCCGGAAAATCCGGATGCACGTGAATTGCCGGATTTTCATCTGTCTTCCACCATGGCTGACGCCCAGGTATGGGTTGAACAGATGGCGCTGGGCATGGGCTATTCGCGCGTGATCTGGGATTCGCTGCCCGACGCGTGAGTCGCCAGATGACTTTTAACGAGGGGCTACTTTGGCTTGGCCGGAAGCGCCGGCTAACCTGCCAGCAGACGCATCGCTTCCGGTGCCTTTAGCGGCTCGCGCATAAGCTCGATCAGCTTCGCCGTGGTGTCCTCCCGCTGGCAGGCGATCACGCCGACGACGTGCTCACCCTGGATCTGCAAGGCAACAAACCGCGGCTCGTCGAGCGCGCCGTCGATGTGTATTCGATCCCACTTTTCCGCGTGGCCGAGATATTCGAATCGATGACCGAAGTGATAGGTCCAGAAGAACGGGACGGACTGGTAATGACTGGAGGTCCCGGCAATGTTCAGCCCGGCGATGCGGCCGTGCTGCTGCGCCACACGCCAATGCTCGATGCGCACGTGCGTGTCACCGAAAGGAAAACACGCGGCATCGCCGACGACGTAAAGCCCGTCGGCGGCGCGTAATGTGCTGTCGACCAGGATGCCGCCGTCATCCGCCTTGCGAACACCATGGACGAATCCCGTCGCGGGGGAGACGCCGACGCCCAGGATGACAAGGTCCGCCGGGAGCACCTCGCCGCCCTTGAGGTGCACGGCGTTGGCCTGCTCGGTGCCGTCGATTGCCTCGACCTCGGTCTCGAGCCGGAACGCGGTGCCATGCGCCTCGTGTTGGCGGCGGAACATTGCCCCGATCTCGGGGCCGAATTGCTTCGCGAACGGTATCGATTCGGGCGATACCACAGTCACCTGAACGCCGCGCTCGTGCAGCGCCGACGCCGCTTCCAGCCCGATGAAACTGCTGCCGACGATCACCGCCCTCGCACCGCGCGAGGCGCGGGCAACGATGGCCGCGGCATCCGGGCGATTGCGCAACGTATGAACCCCGGCGAGCGTGGCACCGGGCAGTTTCGGCACACGCGGTATCGCACCCGTGGCGAGCACGGCGGCGTCATAGGGGAGGACCGATGAATCCGCCAAATGCACCTGGCGTGAAGCGGCGTCGACGCGGGTGATCGTCGCGGTCAACCGATCAATGTGGTGGGTCGTCCAATAGGCATCGCGCCGCAAGGGCTCCACCTCGGACGGCGGCATATCGGCCAGGACGAATTTGCTGAGCGCCGTCCGATCGTAAGGCTCCAGCGCTTCATCGCCGATCAGCGTGATGCGGCTGGCGAACCCCACCTCGCGCAAGGCGACGGCGGCGGCCGTCCCGCCGGCACCTGATCCGAGGATCAATACCGTGCGCCCATCGAGGTGCTGCGGCTCCCTTTCCGAGCTGATCGGCTCGGGCGATACCCAGACGTCGTCGTCGTCGATGCGGACCCGGTAACGCGGCAGTGCATCCAGCGCGGGCGGTTCCAGCACGGATCCGTCACGGACACAGAACGTTGCCTTGTGCCATGGGCAGATGAGTTTGTGACGGCACAACGCGCCCTCGGCCAGGGGGGCCCCGGCGTGCGGGCAAGTGGCGCCAAACACGTTGACCACCATGCCGTCGCGGACGATCACGACGTCCGACGCGCCAACCTTCGCTTTGGTGATGCATCCATCGTCAAGCTCGGAAAGGCGCGCGACTATCTGCATAGGCATGTTCCCGATAGACATCTTCCCGCTGTGGTCAAGCTAAACCACGGCCGCTGCAAACCCTGGCCAGAACCTGCGTGTTTGTTACGCAACGATTGGCGGTGGCGGTTCGTTTGGGGGTACCGGCATCGGGTGAGGCGGTTCTTCGATCGGGACCACCTCGTCCGGATTGGGAACCTCGGGCGGAGGTTGGCCGGGCGGCTTCGCAGGGTCCGACGGATTTCCTCCCCCGAGGCGGGCGAAGCTGGCGGCAGCCGAGGATGCTGGCCGCAAGGTGTCGCCTGGCGCCTCTGGGCCGCCGCGATCTTCACTCTCGGGACCGATCGAGCGACGCGGTGCGGCAGTATTCGATTGCGGCGACGCTTCTCCCTCGCTGGCGGGATTGTCGACCGGTATGTCATCAAATGGCGGCACGGCGGTCTCCTTTTGATATCGGAACGGATTGAACACGTGACAAGATGACGCTGATGCCCGCACGCGGGAGGTGCGGCGCCCGCCACGCCGCACCGGAGCCGCTTCGTCGGTCTTTCAGCCGCGAAACGTGCTGCCCCAGGCGCGTGGCCCGGCGCCGCGCGCCGGGCCTCGGCTATGCGGCGCGCCGCTCGTGCCGGCCCTCCTTGACCTCCTCGATGATCTTGGCCACGAAGGCCGGCAGATCGTCGGGCGAACGGCTGGTGATGATGCCGTCGTCAACCACGACCTCCTGATCGACCCAGTCCCCGCCTGCGTTTTTCACGTCGGTGCGAATTGACTTGTAGGAGGTGACCTTCCTGCCGCGGACGGCGTCGGCCTCCACCAGAAGCCACGGTCCGTGACAGATCGCCGCTACCGGCTTGCCGCTCTGAAGGAACTCGCGCACCACCTTCATCGCGTCCGGATTGACGCGCAATTTGTCCGGGTTGATCTGTCCGCCCGGCAGCACCACGGCGTCGTAGTCGGCCGGGTCGGCCTTCGCGATCGCGAGATCCGCCTTCACCGTGTCGCCCCAGTCCTTCACGTTCCAGCCGCGGATCGGCTTGCCGTCCGGCGAGGCCACATCGACGCGGGCACCCGCCTTGCGCAATTCGTCGCGCGGCACGATGAGTTCGGCCTGCTCAAAACCGTCAGCCGACAGGATAAGAATTCGGGCGTCATCAATCTGCGTCACGTCGCTGCTCCTTTGCGATTGCATGATGCCTGATTCAACGCGGGTTGCACCGCGCGGGTTCCCGGCGGAGCGATCACGTCCTGGCCTGGCACGTCTTGGCTGGGCACGTCCCGGCTTGGCGCGTCCGGGCTTGGCGCGTCCGGGCTTGGCACGTCGGGGCTTCCAAGGATGTTGCGCGCGCTACGCCGGCTGCTTCACCTTCGGCAGCACGTGATTGGCATAGAAGTCGATCACACGTTCCTGATCCATCTGCCCAGCGTGCACGTTGACGATGCTGACACCGCTGTCGAACAGTTCCTGGATCTTGGCGATATGCGCGCCCGGATCGGTGCCGACCGGCCATCCCTGCATCACCTGATCGAGCGGGGATTCCGCGTCCGCCCGACGCTGAATTTCCGCCGGGTCCGTAACGTTGTACAGGGTCTTGAAGGCTTTCTGGGTGAAGCGCCATAGCTCGGCGGCCTGGCGCGCCTCGGCCTCACCGCCGACGACCACGAATTGCTCAACCAACACAGGCATATCCGCCGGGTTCTTGCCGGCCTCCCTGGCGCCGCCCTCCCACTCCGCCTTGTGCTGTTTCCAGGTCAACGGATCGGTGATCAGGCCGTCGCCGTGCAGGCCGGCCAGCCGCATCGACTTGCGCCCATTCGCCGCGGTCAGCACCGGGATCGGCTGCGCCGGCGGGTCGTAGAGTCTCGCCTCGACGGTGTAATACTGGCCTTTGTGCGACACCGGCTGGCCGCCCCACAGCGCACGAATGATTGTCAGCGCCTCGATGAGGCGATCCCAGCGTTCCTGCCATTTCGGCCACGCACCCGTTGCGGCGCGCTCGTTCAACGCCTCGCCGGACCCGACACCGAGGAAGATGCGGCCGGGGTACAACAGACTCAACGATGCAAACGCTTCGGCAACGACGGCGGGGTTGTAACGGAACGTCGGGCACGTGACGGTCGTCCCCATCCAGCTCCGCGGCGCTTGGGCACCCAGCGCACCGAGGGTTACCCACGCCTCACCCGCATGACCCTCGTTCGCCTGCCAGGGCTGAAAATGATCGCTCGTGGCCAGCAGGTCGAATCCAGCGCGCGAGGCCAGGCCGCCCAGTTGCACCAGCGTGGGCACGGTAAATTGTTCGTGGCCCAGCATGTAGCCGACCATCCTTTTGTGCAGTCTGCCATTGTGCGACGAGGCCGCATCACGGTTGGCGCCCGGCGCCGATCCACCGGCTGATCTGGCGGCGGGCATGGATGGCTGGGCGGCCGCCATGCTCAATCCGGCCGTCGAGGCACCGACCAGCATGCCGGTGCCTCGCAGCAGGTTGCGCCGGCCGAGCGGTGTAAAGTTGCGGCCACCTGCGGGGACCTCACGCGAAACCTGGCCATCAGACATCGGGCATCTCCCACACAGTGGACCGCCGGCGGAGGTGTTCGTCCGCGGGATTGGCGCGGTGGGAACGTGGCATCGTGAGCAGGGTTCCGCGGGGGCCGTTGGATTGGGGACAGAGTTGATCGAATTGTGACCCGCGATAACTGACGGATGTGCGGCGTGCGGCGCCTCGTCGACTGTCGCGGGAAAGCTTGGCGGCCACACGCGGATCCGCTGGCAACACGGAGGCGCATAAATACCCGCGATGGAGCGTGGCAGCGCGGGACCATTGCATGACCGGCTCGTCTCGTTGGCCCTTGCCACGATCGCCACCATTCACGTTGCGGTCCTGCTGCATGCTTCCGCACAGATTGCCGCGCCCTGCGGCTTGCCGCATCGTCACCGCGCCGCGCCGCGCCGAGAGGAGACCGCACCGAGATGCCGACCACGCAGAAGCAGCTCCGGCTTGGGGCTTATCTCTCGCCCGGCGGACATCAGGCCGGCTGGCGGCACCCTGACGCGTCGCCGAATGCGCTGATGGATTTCGAACTGGTGGCACGCATGACCGCGACCGCGGAACTCGGCAAGATGGACGCGGTGTTCTTCCCCGACAGCGCGGGCATGGCCGGCAGCACGGAGCTCGACAACGGCAACCTGGCTCGCGCCCGGCGCGGCCGCTGCGTCTATATCGAACCGGCAACGTTACTCGCGGGGCTGGCGGCGCGCACCAGTCGCATCGGCCTGATCGCCACGATGACCACAACGTACAACGAGCCGTTTCACGTGGCGCGCCGATTCGCCAGCATCGACCACATCAGCGGCGGGCGCGCGGGCTGGAACCTGGTGACGTCGCAGATCGAGGACGAGTCGTGGAACTTCGGCCGGGAGCACCACGTCGATCACGCGTTGCGCTACGAACGCGCCGCCGAATTCCACGCTGTGGTGGCAGGGCTGTGGGACAGTTGGGAGGAAGATGCCTTCGTGTTCGACAAGGCGGGCGGCCAGTATTTCGATCCGGCCAAGGTTCATTTCCTGCATCACAAGGGGAAGCATTTCAGCGTACGCGGGCCATTGAACGTAACACGCTCGCCCCAGGGCCGGCCGATCGTTGCGCAGGCGGGCAGCTCCGAGGTCGGGCGCGAGCTGGCGGCCCGCACCGCCGACCTGGTGTTCACCGCGCAGCTTTCCGTCGATGACGCGCGCGATTTCTACCAGGACGTGAAGGCGCGCGCGGCGCGCCATGGCCGCAGTCCCGACGCGTTGAAGATCATGCCGGGATTGACCACGATCGTCGGGCGCACCCAGGCGGAGGCCGAGGAAAAGTTCCAATGGCTGTCTTCGATGTTGCCCGATGAGGTCGCGGTGGGCGCGTTGCGCCGGCTGACCGGCGAGGTCGACCTGATGGAATGCGACCTGGATGGACCACTGCCGCCGCTGGCGCCGAGCAATTCCGCGCTTGGCCGGCAGAAGATGCTGCGGGACCTGTCCGACCAGGGCATGACGATCCGCCAGATCGCGCGGCACTTCGCGGTGGGCAGCGGACACGATGTGATCTGCGGCACGCCTGCGGTCATTGCCGATCACATGCAGCGGTGGCTGGAAAGCGGCGCGGCGGATGGGTTCAACATCATGTCACCGTATTTGCCGGCGCCGCTGGAGGAATTTGTTGGGCTGGTCATTCCGGAGTTGCAGGAACGTGGGTTGTTCCGGCGGGAGTACGAGGGTGCGACGCTGCGGGAGAATCTGGGGCTGCCGGTTCCGAGGAATTGCTTTACCGTGCCGTATCCCGATTGAGGTTTAGTGCTGGAAGGGTTTTGGGTCGAGGGTTTTTCCGGAAGCGGAAGGAATTCACCGCAGAGCACGCAGAGCACGCAGAGGCGACGCGTGGGGATGCGCCGGTGGGTGATACCACGTTGCGTAAGGATCGACTCTCGACAGTCATGGCTGGGCTTGTCCAGCCCATTTGCGCACCGCCAGTGCCGCGATAGATGGCCGGGACAAGCCCGGCCATGACGACGTGTGTTTGCTCCGCGTGCTTCTCGTGCTCTGTGGTGAAACTGCCTGGCGGTGGCGCATGCCCCCCACGCCCATCCACGCTCAGTCGATAACCAATTCCGTGACGCCCATCGCCAGCACACGCCGCAGATCCGCCAGCGCCAGTGCCACACATCCCTCGGTCGGTGCATAATCCGGGCGCGCAACGTGCAGGAAAATCGCCGAACCACGGCCCCGCATCACCGGCGCATCATTCCAGCCCAGCACGCCGATCACGTCATACACGCCGTCGCCGCGCCACAGCGCCTCGCATCGCGCCTCGTGCGGCAATCGCACCATCCTGTTGTAGTCGCGATGCGTCGGGTCGTCGCACCAGCCGTCCTCCGGCGCCAGCGGCTCGATCGGCACGGCACACTCGGGCGGCTTCGCGCGATCGGCGCGATACAGCACTCGGCGCAGCGGCAGCACGCCCAACGGCGTCGCGCTGTCGCCCTCCTGCTTGTCCGCACCGCGCACGCCGCCGCGCCCGAGAGCCACGCGCATCATCTGCCCGCCCAGCACCAGCCGTCCGTCACGATGGACCGTTGCCTGCATTGCGGCGCCTGAATGCGCTACTCGCCGAGCAGATGACCAAAGCGCTCGGCCTTGGTCGCGAGGTACTGATCGTTCACGCCGTTCGGCGGGAATGAATGCGCCTCCCGCCCGACGATCTCCACGCCGCACGCCGCGAGGGAGGCCAGCTTGTTGGGGTTGTTGGTCAGCAGGCGCACCCGCTTGATGCCGAGCACATGAAGCATGGTCGCCGCGGTCAGGAACCTGCGCTCGTCGGCGCCCCAGCCCAGCGCGCGGTTGGCCTCCAGCGTGTCAAGCCCGCGGTCCTGCAGCGCATAGGCGCGCAGCTTGTTCACCAGGCCGATGCCGCGGCCCTCCTGCGCCAGATACAGCAGCACGCCGCTTCCCTCCTGCGCCATGCGCCCGATCGCCCCGCGCAACTGCGACCCGCAGTCGCAGCGCAGGCTGCCCAGCAGGTCGCCGGTGAAGCATTCGGAGTGCAGCCGCACCAGCGGCGCCGCCGCCAGCTCGGGCTTGCCGACGAGGATCGCCAGATGCTCGATGGCGCCGTCCTCGGTGCGGAAGGCGATGATCCGCGAGTCGGGCGCCTGATCGAGCGGCACCTGCGCCTCGGCGACGCGACGCAGGCTGCCGGCCGACCCGCTCGGGTAGGCCAGCACGTCGACGGCGCTGACGCTCAACAGGTCCAGCCGCGCCGCCTCGGCCACCGCCTCCGGCCGGGCCACGGCGGCCAGGACGGCGGGCAGCAGTTGTGACAATTTGGCCAGAGCGAGAGCCGGACGTGCCAAGCTGGGCAGCTTTGCCTCGATCGGCAGCTTGCGGACCGGCTGGTCCATCGTGGGGTCGGCGAGGCCGCGCAGCTTTTCCGCGTCGGCCAGGCTGTCGGCGACCTGGATCGCCACGGCCTGCACGCGCTGTGAGGCATGGCGGCCCAGCACCGCGGCGGCCCGGGCGGGGGCCAGCAGCATGACCGGCGGCTCGGCGGCGAGCGCCGACAGCTCCTTGATGCCGCGCGGGCCGACAGTTTCCACCGCCAACAGCACCAGCGGCTGGGCGCCGGTCAGCAGCACCGGGGTGCCACGGCGCAGCTCCGACACCGCGCGGTGCACGGCGCGCAGGCGGCCGACGTCGACCGGGGCATCGGGCGGCGGGCGCAGGCGGCGGATGGGAAAGGAACTTGTCATCTTGTCATCACGAACGGCACCAGATCGGGCAGGAGTGTGGCAGGTCTATCCATTTTGTCACGGCGCAGCAGCGTTTCCAGCCCGATACTCGCCGGCCAGGTCTTTGCCTGCCGGTTGCGCGTTCTCGATGAACGAAGTGCGGCGCCAGGGCAACCCCCGGGGGAGGGGGAAGCACAGGGGGAATCGCGTTTGGAACTTGGTTGACGGATTGATCTGGTCGTCGCCGGGGTAGTTACGGATCGAACGTTGCGGCGCTCGTGAACGGCGCTCGATTCAACCGCCAAGACGCCGAGAGGACGCCCGGCTATGCCACGATTTTCTTGGCGCCTGGGTTTCCTGACGGTTGTTGGCGGTTCACTTGCGGCGTGGCCGCGAGTCGCGGATGTCACGCATTCCAGTTGCGATTGCCGTGGAGGGGAAGCGCAAGTGCCTGGGTCACCTGCACCGGTTCAGGCGACCCGGCGTTCAGTGGTTGGTTGGCTTGGCTGGTCGGAAATGGGTGGGCGCCGTTGCCTACAGAAAGAAGCGGTAGGGCGAGACCGTGCCGGCCGCGTCGCGCACCAGGAACTGCTTGCCGGCGTCGGTTTCCTCGATCAGCGCCTCGTAGATGCGGAGCGCGTTCTTCACCACCTCGGCGTAGGACGATGCCTCGGTCTTCAACTTGAGCGCGTTGAGACGCTCCATGGAGGGCGGTGGCAGGTCGAACTGGACGCGGTTTTCGGCGGCCCGATCTTGTCGCGAGTCGGCTGTCTGGAGGTGGCCCTTGCGGTTGGCAACAGGGGCGGGACAGACATCAGAGGCCTCTAATATGGGTGTCGAGGTCATGACTCAGCGATCGCGTGCGCCAAGCACCGACGACTTGGCGTTCGATATCCGGCAACTTGTTTGAAGTCTAATTTCATTCGCTGCCCGTTCCGATCAAGACCAACCCCAATTTCTACCCCAGAGGAGATAGTCCGTATCGCGGCTGCGGCGAATACACGCGTTGCAGCGCCCCGCCATGCCAACGCAATGGGACTGACAATCCAGTACCGATCGCCTCGGTACTGGTGATATCGATCAGCCGAGGCAGCCATCGCAGCAGCCGCCAGGCCTGCTCCTCCATCCGGGTACGCATCCAGGCCGGCTGAAAGAAGAACGTCGTCAGGCGCATCTCCCGCCATGCACGCCGTTCGGCCGGATTGCGACGGATTGCCTCATCGCCGGTGATCACCACCCAATCGCCTTCTGTGCCCAATTCGCCCATCCAGGCGATGTCGCCTGGGTCCCGGGTGGGGTAGCGCCTGCGCGAATGCTCGAACGTATGCCCCAAGAAGGTGAGGACTTCCCCCGCCGCGCGGGCCAGGTACGGCGACTGAGTGCGATCGAAATAGAACCTCACGCTGCAAGCCGTGCGGCGACCTCATAGCGGATGGCCGCTTCGACGGCTTGGACCGGCAGATCGAACCACCTCGCAACGTGATCAACACTGTTGTCGTTGGCGGCGTAAGCAGCGGTGATTATGCGCACCGGCACGCCTTGCGCGTCCAGGATCGGCTGACCGAACGAGCGCGCCGGATCGACCACCACCTGTGCGTCCCGCCCATGCGGCCATAGCCGCCACGGCACGCCATCCTCGCGGAAATCCAGCACGTCGAACAGCGATTGTTCGATCAGCGCATCGAAGACGAATTGATTGGCGCCGAGCTGCAGCAGGCTGTTGTCGCCGATGCCACGACCGAGCTCGACGAACACCGAGCGGCTGTCGGACCGAAACCTCTGCAACGCGAATGGGTGCGGGTTGTGCCAAGACTCTCGGAAGAACGCGGCGGCCCGGTCGATGTTCGACCACGATACGCCCTGGCGGCGCATGATCCGCGCCAGATGCACCTCGACCAGGTCGAGGAAGCTCATCAGCAACACACCATCGATGCGTATGGCGCTCGGTCCCAGACGCGGGCCTTTTGTCCGTCGTTCGCCCTTGCGCGCGAATGCGTACCCCTCCAACCAACGACGAGTCGTCGACGCAGGCGCGCCAACAATGCGCTCGGCATCGGCGGGCGTGAACAACGGGGTCGCCGTCGCATCGGTGATCATCGGCATCGTCACACCCAACCCTCGCACAACGAAGGCGATCGTAGCATGCCCGCGACAATTCCGCGCGCACCTCACACCGTGGCGGGGCTAATCCCTGTCGCCAAGCCCGGCTCCGGCCGAGGCAGCTTCATCAGCGCAGGTCGTCGGTGCGGTACCGCTTGTCCTCAGGAATCCGAGCCGTGCCTATTGCTGCGATGTCGGCCTCGCTCAGCTCGGTAATCGATAGCGCCTGCCGGTCCAGGCTGCGCAGGCGCTCATACTCGTTGGCCGCCAGGATCGCGACGGAGGGACGGCCATGACTGGTTACCGTGACCGGCGTGTGCAGCGCCTGGTCCTGGTAGAGTGCGAAGTTCTTCTTTACTTCGGCAATCGGGACTGTTTCGCCCATAAACTCACTCCGGTCGGGTTGCCGCATCCTGGCCAATGGCAAGATGGCGCGTGCCATCCCCACTGGCAAGCGTTCGCCATCCTACCGCTTCAGCGCCGCCAACGCGGCGAACGGCCCCGGACGCTGGGGCACCTCCGGCACCTCAACCACCACCCGGCGGCGCTTCAGCGGGGCCAGCATGGTCGGCGCCGGCGGCCCGTATCCGCCGGGCCCCAGGCTGCCGCCCGGCAGCACCCGGAAGCCGAGGCCGCGCAGCACCGCCGGCACCAGCTCGGCCTTGACGGCGAACCGCCCGGCCAGCCCCGCCGGCAGCGCCGTCGCGCCTTGTCGCGTGGCCCACGCCAGCTCCCCCGCGACGCGCTCGGCAACATCGAGGCGCAGCAGGACCGGGCCCGCCTCCTGCCATCCCGCGACGGGGGCAAATCCAGCCGGCCAATCGCCGGGTGGCGGCACTGCGACCAGCCCGGCGGCCGGCAGCACCGGCACCGCGGTGCCGTGGTGCAGCGCCCACAGCCGCGCCCGCATCGCCGCCGGACAGGCCTTCAGCAAGGCCGGCATGAACAGCGCGAACCGCCCGGCGCGCACGCCGACCTGCTTCAACGGGCCGCGCAACGTCGCGGGCAGCGGCGCATCGGCCGTTTGCGGCACCACGCCCAGACCCTCGCACAGCAAATGCAGCGGCCCGCGCGCGTCGCGCACCCCCTCGACATGCGCCATCACCGCGAACAGCGGCGCCAGATCGGCGCGCAGCCGCGCCTCGACATAGGCCTGCAGGCGCGTCCGCAGCCGCTCGCGCTGGGCGCCGTCGAGGAATTCGCTATCCAGGATCTCGACCCTCGGCCGCAGCGCGTCGCTGCCGGGGCGCAGGCGCGCGATCGCGACGTCGTCCCAGGTGATGCGGTGGCAGGCGCCGTCCGCGGTCCAGTCGAACGCGCTGTCGGGCGCGGCCTCGGCGCGGGCGACGCGGCGGGGCATCTCCTCGCGCAACGCGCGGCGGGCGGCGCGCCACACCAGCTTCTTCTCGTCGCCCACCGCGGCGGGGTCGGGCAGGAAGCCAAAGCCGGCGACGTGGCCCACCTGGTGGCCTTCGACGACGACCTCACCGCGGCGGGTGACGGCGGAGAGCAGTTCCTGCCCGTCGTCGGCGTCGAGCCGGCGCATCAGCTGCGTGGCGCGGCGGTCGACGAAGCGGGCGGTGAGGCGCTCGTGCAGCGCGTCGGACAGCTTGTCCTCGACCGCGCGGGCACAGCCTTGCCAGTGCGCCGCGTCCCTCACCCAGTCGGCGCGCGCGGCGATGTAGGACCAGATGCGGATCCCGGCCAAGCGCTGCATCAGCGTGTCGAGGTCGCCGTCGGTGCGCTCGACCGAGGCGATCTGCCCGGCCAGCCAATCGGTCGGCAAGGTGCCCTCCTTGGCGACGTGGCCGAAGACGCGGGCGCACAGGCGGGTGTGGGTTTCGTCCGCGAGCTTGCGGAAATCCGGGATCTGGCACGCCTCCCACAGCAGGCGGACGCGGCCGCGGCCGCGGCCGCGGGCCAGGTCGCGGATCTCGGGCTCGCGGGCCAGCGCGGTCAGGGTTTCCAGGTCGGAGGCGTCGTTGCCCCGCACCAGGCCCTGGCGCGGCGGCGGGGCGGTCAGGCTGGTCAGCAATGCGTCGATGCCGCTGAAATCCAGCGCGCTGTTGCGCCAGCAGAGCTGTTCCAGCTTGTCGAAGCTGTGCGCCTCCACCGCGACGGCGAGTTCGTCGGCCATCGGCTGGCAGTTCGCCGTGGTGCCGAAGGTGCCGTCGCGCATGCCGCGCCCGGCGCGCCCGGCGATCTGCGCGATCTCGGCCGCGGTCAGCCGGCGGGGCCGGTGGCCGTCGTGTTTGGACAGGCGGGCGAAGGCGACGTGGTCGACGTCCATGTTGAGGCCCATGCCGATCGCGTCGGTGGCGACGAGGAAATCGACCTCCTTGTCCTGGTAGAGCGCGACCTGGGCGTTGCGGGTGCGCGGGCTGAGGCGGCCCATGACGACGGCACAGCCGCCGCGGCGGCGGCGGATGAGTTCCGCGATGGCGTAGACCTCGTTGGCCGAGAACGCGACGACAGCGGTGCGTGGGGGGAGTTTCGTCAGTTTCGCGGGGCCGGCGTATTCCAGTTGCGACAGGCGGGGGCGGGTTTCGACCTGCGCCTGGGGGACGAGGCGGGTGAGCAGCGGGCGGATGGTCTCGGCGCCGAGGAACATCGTCTCAACCAGGCCGCGGGCGTGCAGCAGGCGGTCGGTGAAGACGTGGCCGCGGTCGGGGTCGGCGCAGAGCTGGATCTCGTCGACGGCGACGAACTCGGCGGGGCGGTCGAGCGGCATCGCCTCGACCGTGCAGGAGAACCAGCGCGCTTCGGGCGGGACGATCTTTTCCTCGCCGGTGATGAGGGCGACGTTGCGGGCGCCTTTTTGCGCGACCATGCGGTCGTAGTTCTCACGGGCGAGCAGGCGGAGAGGGAAGCCGATGATGCCGGAGGAATGGGCGAGCAGGCGCTCGATGGCGAGGTGCGTCTTGCCGGTGTTGGTCGGGCCGAGGACGGCTTTGACCCGCGCGGCGAATCCGGAACTGGCCTGGGACATGGGGAGGATGGTTGGGGGTCGGGGGGCGGATTGCAAGCGGTGGTGGGTGGCGGGTTACGGTTCGTTCCTGGTTGGAGGCTGCCGAGGGGCGATGCCGACGGTGCTGCGCGTGGATGGCGTCCGGTTTTTTCGACGCCCTGGACGGGGTCGAGGCGCCGCATGCCCGCATCGAGCATGATGACAAACTGGCAAAGTACTGGCTTGTGCTGGTAGAACTCGCGAAGTCCCGTCGTTTCCGAGGGGCGCGCTGAAGTCTTGGTCTGGATGGCTTACGGTGATGGTGCGGATTGATCCGTTGTGCGTGCGGGAGATCACCCCATGTCTGAGAACGGCCTGGTCACGATCGAGAGCCATCATACCGTCAGCGTGACAATCGATCGCCTCGCGGCCGACCTTGTGGCGAAAGGCATCACGATCTTCGCCCGCATCGATCATGCGGCGGGCGCCGCCGAGGTCGGTCTAACGCTCCGTCCGACGGAGCTGCTGATCTTCGGCAATCCGAAAGCCGGCACACCGCTGATGCAGTCTCGGCAGACCATCGGGATCGATCTGCCCCTGAAATGTCTGAGCTGGCAGGATGAGGCCGGCCGCGTCTGGCTGTCGTACAATGATGTCCGATGGCTCGCGCAGCGGCACGGGCTCGACGCGGAGGCCGCATGCGGGGTGGAGGCCCTGGGGCACCTGCTGGGGGGGATTGCCGCCGCGGCGGCGGGCTGACGCGGGCGCGAACGCCCTCACTGAGTATTTCAAAATTGCCGGTTTTTGGAGCAACTGCAACCAGCCGGCAATGACCAGTGCGTCATGCTGTCATACCAGGTAGCCGAAGGACTGACGTCGTGGGCGGAGCGTCCACGTCGTGATGGGCGGGTTTATCGCGGCTCTCCGCGCACCAGCGGTGCCGCAATGGATGGCCGGGCCAATCCCGGCCATGACGGTCGAGAGTCATCCTTCCGCGGCTTGGAATAACGTGTGGCGTAACAACGCGCTGGCAAGGATCCCGGCATGCGGCTGCGGAAGGCGGTTCTGTTCGGGCTGGCGATCGGATTCGCAGTGGGCGGGCGCGTGCCGCATTGGGCAAAGGCCGCGCCATTTGACACGAGCGAGGAACAATCAACCTCGCGCGGTCCCGGCGTTGCGTTGCCGCACCCTGCGCCACTGCCGGCCGTAGTGTATCCTGACCTGTTGCCGCAGGATGCGATCCGTGCGCCACGGCTTCCTACCATCGTCACGCCGTCCGCGCCGGGTAAAACCGGCAAGGCTGGCACCGGGTTCTTTATCGCCAGCGACGGCACCCTGCTGACCGCCGCCCATGTGGTGACCGGCTGTGCCCGGACCGAGGTGGTTTCCCCCTATGTGAAACCGACGAAAGTGCAGCTTCTCGCCACCGACCAACGCCAGGACATTGCGCTGTTGCGCGCATTTCATCTTCGGCCGCCGGCCATACTCGCGCTCGGCGGTCCGGCATCGCGACGGATGTTCGTGCTCGGCTATCCCGCGTCGGCCGGCCCGATCATTCCGGCTGAGACCTGGGCCACGCTGGAGAACGACAAGTTCCCGCGGCCCGTCCTCGGGCTTTCGGACCCTCGCGAGACGATCTGGATCGAAGCCGTTACAGTGGCGGTCCAATCCTCGACCCGGACACGGGTGCCGTCGTGGGCATCGTGCGCGGCATGGTGGACACGCGCCGCATGCCATTCCTGCGGGGGATGCCGACGGCCGGGGTGTCGATTGGACCAGGCGCGGGACGGCTCGCCGCCTTCGTGCGCCACGAGCTGCCGAGCCTCGACGCCACCGCACCATTGGATACCGGCGACGCCGCGCTGGACGACGCGCGACGCGCAACGGTGCATGTGATCTGCTGGCAATGACGAGCCGGACGCCTCAGCCGTTGCGGAACGTGTAGCTGTAGCCGTTCAGTGCGGGCGCGCCGCCGAGATGCGCGTAGAGGATTTTCGACCTGGGCGGGAAGAACCCTTTCTGCACCAGATCGATCATGCCCTGCATCGATTTGCCCTCGTAGACCGGGTCGGTGATCATCGCCTCCAGCCGCGCCGACAGGCGGATCGCCGCCAGCGTCGCCGCAGACGGCACGCCGTAGACCGGATAGGCATAATCCTCGTTCAGAACGATATCGTCCGCCGTGATCGCCGCGCCGCCGATCAGATCCGAGGTGTTTTGCGCGATGTCCAGCACCTGCGCCCGGGTCTGCGCCGGCGTCGCGGAGGCATCGATGCCGATCACGTTGCGCTGCCGCCCGTCCTTGGCGAAACCGACGACCATGCCCGCGTGGGTGGAGCCGGTGACGGTGCAGACGATGATGTAGTCGAAACGAAGACCGAGGGCGGATTCCTGCGCGCGGACCTCCTCGGCGAAACCGACATAGCCGAGGCCGCCGAGCTTGTGGACGGAGGCGCCAGCCGGGATCGCGTACGGCTTGCCGCCCTTGGCGCGCACGTCGTCCAGCGCGCGGGTCCAGCTTTCGCGGATGCCGATGTCGAAGCCGTCGTCGACCAGTTGCGTCTCGGCGCCCATCAGGCGCGAGAGCAGGATGTTGCCGACGCGGTCGTAGACGGCGTCCTCGTGCGGCACCCAGCTTTCCTGGATCAGGCGGCATTTCAGCCCGAGTTTGGCCGCGACTGCGGCGACCATCCTTGTGTGGTTCGATTGCACGCCGCCGATCGAGACCAGCGTGTCGGCATTGCTGGCGATGATATCGGGGACGATATATTCAAGTTTCCGCAATTTGTTGCCGCCGAAGGCGAGGCCGGAATTGCAGTCGTCGCGCTTGGCGTAGATCTCGACGGTGTTGCCGAGATGGGCGGAGAGACGGGACAGTTTCTCGATCGGTGTGGGGCCGAAGGTCAGGGGATAGCGTTCGAAGTTCGATAGCATTGGGGGGTCCTGGAGTGGGGCTGGGGGCGGTTGGCATGGGCGGGACGAGGTGGGAGGTTTTATTGCGGCGGTGCCGCGATAGATGGCCGGGTGATCCCCGGGTCAACGTCCGGGCGTGGACCGCGTCATCCCCGCCAATCCAGGTGGTGGTTCATCAGACCGTTCATGATCGTGCCGGCTTGGTCTTCACTGAGGCGGCCCAACCCGACGTGCTCGTTCAACACACCTTGGATCTGCACCAATGTCTGCTCCGGATCCTGATTGGTTGCTCTTGCAGAATGGTAAGTATCGAGGGCGACCTGCCGATACATCTCTTCGGGGTGGCCTGAGGTGTGCAGGTTCGCGAGATGGGCCGCCCAGCCGGACGCCGTGCTGCTCGATCCGGTGGAGGTGATGCCACCACCGGCGCCGCTCTGGCCGGACCGGTGCATTGCGAAGGCGATGCTGTGGGTCGGCTCGTTGTCCGGCTTCGCGCCGGGAAACAACTTCTTGACGACTTGCATGGGGAGCATGTGCTCGCTCTCCCTCACCTTGCGTTTGGACTGCTTCTTGATGACCTTGTGCAGCCCGTACTTGGTGGTGTCCCCGCGGCCGAACAGGTCGCGCGTTCGATTGCCGTGTTGCCCTTTGCCCCGCTGGACGACCGCCCCGCCGCTGGCTGCGTCCGCCGACGGCGCCTTGGCGAACCAGCCGCCAGGCGCGGCGGTAATGGGCGCGGCGGCCGTGGTCAAACCCGATAATGGCGGCCTGATCGAGGGCTGCGCGCCGACGCCGGTGTCTGGCTGCTGTTGCGGTGACTGGTCGCTCGGCGACGCGGCGACCGGGGTTCGCGTGTTCGGTCGGGTGGCAATTGCCATTCGCGTGAACATGGTTGCCTCCGCGTGAATATCAGGCGGCGGAATGATTGGCGTACCGTCCGGAACATTCAAGTCGTGATGGCTGGATGATCCTCGGGCACGCGACCCGGGGATTGCCCGGCCCTCTGCGCATGACCCGTGCCGCAATAGATGGCCGGGACAGGCCCCGGCCATGACGGGGGAGGGTCGATCCTTCCGCTACCTGGTGGAAGGCATCGCTCGGGCGGAGGTCGCCACACGCACGAACGTTGCCACAATGCGCGTTGCCGCGCGGATCGTTCCGCGCAACGACCCTGCCACTTTCGATTCGCCACCGGCCCGGCATCGATACGGCATCGGCACCTCCAGAATGCGCAGCCCCGCGCGCGCGGCCTTCATCTGCATCTCCAGGTTCCAGCCGTAAGTCATCTCGCGCATGTCAAGCCGCGCCAGCGCGTCGCGGCTGATCGCCCGATAGGCGCACATGTCGCTGTAGCGCACTCCATACAGCGCGCGCATGCCCAGCCCCGCCAGCCGCCCGGCCAGCACCTGGTGCCAGCTCATCGACCCCGGCTCCCGCACGCCGCGGGTGCGCGAGGCAATGACGAAATCATGCGTGCCATCCAGGATCGGCCGCACGATCATGTCCAGCAGATCGCCGCGATCCGCACCGTCGCCGTCGAGGAACACCAGCACCGCGCAGGCCGGATCGGCCGCCGCCGCGCCGGCCGCGCACGCCCGGCCATAGCCACGCTCTGTTAGCGAAACGACCATCGCGCCGGCGCGCGCCGCGACCTGCGGCGTGCCGTCGCGCGAGCCGCTGTCGGCGACGATGACCTGGCGCGCGATCGTGCGCGGCAGCTCCGCCACCACCGCGCCGATCGCGTCGGCCTCGTTCAGGGTCGGAATGATAACGGCTACAGGCTCCATCGCAGGCCGCAATTCGCGCACGGCTTCGGCGGCACCTCGCCCAGCAGCGATTCGCGGAAATCCTGATACGCGGCGCCGTTCCAGATCTCGCGCAGGCTTTGCTGCGACGCGTCGCCCAGCGTGTAGGTGGCGTAATCGCGCGCGGAGAACGGCGCGATGCAGCACGGCAGCGCGCGGCCATGCGCGGTGAAATACATCAGCGACCAGGGGCGGCGGCAGGTGGACCACGGCTGGTCCTCGGCCTGGCGTTTCAGGCTCAACCCCGGTTCGGTCGCGCCCGAGGCATCCAGCGTCACGCCGAGCGCGGCGCCGATCGCCTGCGCCGCCTCGATCGAGGATTGCTCGTCGGCACGCGTTTGCTCGAACAGCGAGGATTCCGCGCGTGCCATGCCGTAGCCGACCTCGTCGAACACCAGGCGTTGCAGATGCACCTCGGTCACGCCCATTTTCGCGGCCAGGCGGACGAACTCCGGCAGTTGGTCGACCGTCTCCTTCAGCCCGGTCAGCCACAGCGAGACGCGCGGCGTGGTCGCGCCGGTTTCTTTCTGGTAGGCAATGAACTTGCCGACATCGCGGACGATGCGCTGGAAGAAATCCTTGCCGCGCACCTTCAGATACGTTTCGCGATCGGCGGCATCGAGCGACACCCGCAGCTCATCCAGGCCGCACTCGATCAGGCCCGGAAACTTTTTCTGCTGCAGCAACGTGCCGTTGGTGTTGAACAGCACATAGGTGCCGCGATCCTTCAGGTAGCGGATCATGCGCGGCAGCTCTTTCACCAGCATCGGCTCGCCGACGCCATGCAGCACGACGCGGGCGATGTTGGGGTATTGGTCGACGATCCGGGTGAACAACGACCAGCTCATGTCGGCCGGCGGTTCCAGCGTCTCGAACGTGCGCGGGCAGGTCTCGCATAGCAGGTTGCAGCGGTTGGTGACTTCGAGGTAGAGGCACACGGGGTCGGCCTCGGCGGTCCGCGCGCGCTTTGCGCTGACGGCCTCGAAGTAGCGGCGCGGATCGGGCAGCCCCGGATTTGGCAACACAGTACTCGACATCATGAACTCCCTTGTATGGCCCTGACATCAAGCGGTCGGCTTGCGGCGTGGTGCCACCACTCGCGCAGGGCGAGGGCGGCGGCGGGCAGGTAAACCAGGCACGGCCAGAAGAACCGTTCGTGAAACGGATCGAGATACAGCAGCACCGGCGCGACGCCGAGCCAGATGATGCTCCAGCGCGCGCAGACGCAGCACGGCAGCGCGACCCAGACGAAATACCACGGATAGTGCGGGCTGATCACCACGGTCAGCGCGGCGGCGAGGAGCGCCGCGTCGCCGCAGATGCGCTGCACATCGTTACCGGGCACATCGTTGACCGTCGCGCGCGGCCGGAAGGCGATCCAGGCGGCCAGCGACCCCAGGCCGATCAGCGCCGCGACCGCATAGACCTTCGCCAGCAGCGGGGTCGGCGGCACCAGGTGGCCTAGCCCGGCGAGCAGCCAGATGCCGGTGCCCTGCGTCAGGTCCTCGTCGCCGAAATAGCCGGGCAGGAAACCGAGCACCTGCCAGCCGACGCTGCTGTACAGCAAATAGAGCGCCGCGATCGTTGCGGCTGCGACCAGCGGCATGCGCCACGGTGCCTCGCGTCGCCACAGCGCGGGCGCCACCGCGGCGGGCAGGAATTTCACCAGTACCGCGGCGCCGAACACCAGGCCGACCCAGGCGTCGCGCTTGACGGCGCGCAGCAGCAGCGCGACCGCGAGAAGTCCGATCGCGATCGCATCGACATGGCCGTTACCGGCGAAGGCCCAGACCGCGAGCGGATTCCAGGCGTAGATCAGCACGCGCTCGGGTGGCAGGTGCGCGAGCGCGAGCAGGCGCAGCACGGCGAAGCAGGCCAGTGCCTCGAACCCGACCATCGCCAGCTTCATCGCCAGTACGCTGTCGGAGAGGCGCGCGACCGCCTGGAAGACGATTTGTGCCGCTGGCGGATAGATCGTGTGCGCTGTGGCCTTGCGGTTGATCAGCGGATAGACCGTGTCATCGCGCAACGATTGCAGCGCGGGGTCGGCGGGCAGGTAACGATACGGGTTGATGCCGGCGACCTGCACGCGGCCGTCCCACACGTAGCGGTACATGTCGCTGGACAGGAACGGCGGGCCGAGGAGGGCCGGGATGCGCATGGCGATGGCGGTGGCGAGCACGATCAGCACGGCGTGGGGCGATGCGGGGCGGCGCAGCACATGGCGCACCGCCAGGAGGTAGATTGCGGCGGCGACTGCCAGGAGGGTAACGAATATTGCGGTGCGCGTGTCTGAGCCGACGCTGTCGGATCCGGGGATGTGCAGGGACAGGCCGGCGATGGCGAGGGCGATCAGGGCGGTGCCGGATAGAAGGACGGGGTTCACACGCGTGATGCTGCGCGTCATTGGCGGACAGACTGCGGCTGGGCGTTCTTGTCATCGACCCGCCACCCGGGAGAGGTCGGGGCGCGCAGCGTTCGGGGTGAGGGACTTGGGGTCGCAGCGAGGGTTGGTCCGTGCCGCTTCGCCCTCACCCGCCGCTTCGCGACGACCTCTCCCGGAGGGAGAGGTGAAGTTGCGCATGACGGGGGGGAATTCATTGCGCGGCGGACGACAGCGCTACGCGCTGCAGGTCGATGCGCGCGAGGCAGGCGGCGCTTGCTGGGGCGGCGTAAGGTGTCAAGGGCGCATCGATCGGTGGCGCCGAAACTTCGTCAATCAAACGCAGCAGCGCCGCGTGGTCGTCGACATCGTACCACGGCGCCAGCTCGACCAGGTCCAGCCCGAGTGTGCGTGCCCGCGCCCGTGTTTCATCGGCCACCGTGTCGGTGCTCCAGGCGATGTCCTCGAACAGATGCGCGTGCGGCGCCGACATGCCCAGCAGGTAGTAGCCACCATCCTCGGCCGGACCCAGCACGACGCGATCGGGTCGTTCCAGTAACGACCGCGCGGCCTCGACCAGCAGCGCGTTCGGCAAGGTGGGACTGTCCGAGTTCAGCACGCAGGCGGCGCGCGCGCCGCCGTCCAGCATCGCCTGGATCGCGTGCAGCAGGCAGCGGCCGAAGCCTTGCACGCGCGGCGGCAACAAGGGCGAGCCGTCGGCGAGCACGAGGCCGGTGTCGTCGGCCAGATGGCCGTCGAACAGCGCCTCCGCCCCGGCCGGTGCGTAGGCGATACAACCGCGGATCGGCGCCTGCCGCGCGGCGAGCCGCACATTCTCCGTGACGTCACGCAGGAACGCGGCGCTGAGCGCGGCCGCGTCCCCCGGGGTCAACAGTGGCATCAGTCGCGTCTTGCAACGTCCGGGGATCGGCGCCTTGGCCATCACCCCGATGGTACAGTGCCCGTCGATACAACGCCCGCCGCTACAGTCCCCCTGCCCTTCCATTGCGTCAGATCCCACTGAACCAGTTGTAGCCACGATCGGTCCAAAATCCGTGCGGTCGCTGATTTGTCACGAACATCGTTGTCACGAACTTGGGATTCTTGAACCCCAGCTTGGTCGGCACGCGGATCTTGAACGGGTAGCCGTATTTGCGCGGCAGCACCTCGTCGGACAGCTTGAACGCCATGATGGTTTGCGGATGCAGCGCGGTCGGCATGTCCATGCTCTCGTAATACCCATCGGCGCACTCGAAGCCGACATAACGCGCGGTGGTGTCGGCACCGACGCGCTCGAGGAATGTGCGCAACGGCGTGCCGGTCCATTTGCCGATCATGCTCCAGCCCTCCACGCAGACATGGCGCGTCACCTGGCTTTCCTGCGGCAAGGCGTAGAGTTGATCGACCGTCCATGGCTTTTTGTTGGCGATCAGACCGGCGAGCGTCAGCCGGTAGTCCGCGGCACTGAGGGTTGGCGCGTTTTCCGGTCCGTACCAGGCGTTGTAACGGAAATCCTTCACCGCCTCGCTTTCGGCAAACGTCGGGGCCAACTTGTTCGGATTGAACAACGCTGCCTGCACGCGATCGTTCCATGCGGAAAATTTCGCCAGGAACCCCTGCACCGCGTCGTTGTCGCTCAGGTCGCAGCCAGTTAGCAGGGTCAGCGCGCCGAGCGACATGCCGCCGCGCAGCAGCTTGCGCCGATCGAGGCTCATGGGCGGTGCTCCTTCGTGGGCTGGTGCGCGTGGCCGGTGACGCGGCCGGTCACCATCGCAATGAATGTCTTGGGCACCAGCACGACCAGCGCGACATGCACCACGATGAAGCCGCAGATCCCGGCCATGCCGAGGAAGTGGACGATGCGGGCGCCCTGGAAGCCGCCGAACAGCGCCTCCAGCGGGTAGGTCTGCACCGGCTTCCAGATCGCGACGCCGGAGACCAGCATCAGCAGCACCAGCGCCAGCGCGCCCCAGTAGAACACCTTCTGCACGGCGTTGTATTCGCCGAGGTGGTGCTCCAGCTTGAAGCGCGCGGCGGCGATGAAGTCGCGCAGGAAGCTGGTTGGACCGACAGGCAGGAAGTCGCGCCAGAAATGCCCCGACAGCGCGCCCCAGGCGACGAACAGCAGGTAGCTGACGGCGAGCAGCCACATGCCGGCGAAGTGCCACTGGATCGCGGTCGCCACACCCGGATCGTTGTGCCAGGTCAGTGCGACCTCGACGTCGCCGCCGAGGGTGATTGGGACGGGGAAGGTGAAGGGGAAGATCGGTGAGGCGTTGTAGATGCGCCAGCCGCTGCCGATCATGATTATGATCGAGGCCGCCATGAGCCAGTGCGTCAGGCGCACCGGCCAGGCGTGCTCCAGGACCTCGAGATCGCCGGCCTCGGCGGTGACGATTTCGGTGTCGGTCAGGTCGCTCATTGTGCGGTCTCCACGCCGTCGGCGCGCAGCACGTCGGTGGCCGCGGGCGAATGCAGGTAGTCGAGGAAGGCGCGTGCGTTGGGGCTGTGCGTCAGCGTGCTGACCGCGGCGGCGTAGACGATCGGCGGGTAGGCGGTGGGCGCGACGGGGCCGGCGACGGTGAGCCGGGGGTCGGCGCGGACGTCGGTGAGGTGCAGCAGACCCTGGGCGGCGGCGGCGGTGTCGAGCAGGTAGGCGACGTTGCTGGCGTTGGCGACGCCCTGGATGTGGGCGGGGTGCAGGCCCAGTGCGGCGAGCACGGCGGGCCCGTCGATCGTGGCGGCTGGCGTGGGGTCGGTGAACGCGAGGGTATCATTGGCGGGGGCGGCGCCGGTTGCCTGGGCGAGCACCAGCGTGGTGCGCCAGGCGCCGGTGCGGGTGCCTTTCTCGATCACGCCGGATTGCTCGGCCTGGTCCATCCAGGCGGTCTGGGTGACGACCACGTCGTTCCATACCTCGTGGCGGAGTTGCGCCAGGATGATCGCGGGGGGTGCGGCGAACACGTGGACCGGGACGCCGGTCTGCGCGGTGTAGCGCGCGCCGACGTCGAGGAGGGCGTGCAGGAGGGTGGACTCGCCGTAGACGATCACGTCCGGCGCCGCCGCGTGCGCCGGGGCGGAGGCGGCGAACGCCGCCACGGCCAGCCCCGCCAGCATGCCTCGGCCTATTGCCAGCATGGCCTCATCCCCCTGTCCGTTGGTTCTCCGGGATGACCCTACATCGGGGGCGGCATATCGCGCGCGCACGTTCACGATGTCGTGATCTGCGGTGCGGGGCGGGGCGGGTTGGATTTTGTGCGCGAAATCGGGCGCTGGGTGGGATGGAGGTGGTTGCCTGGGGGCAAGTTGAGGCCATATTCTGTCCGTAGGCAGGGGATCGAAAGGGTCGGAATGCCCGCCATCGCAGCGCCCCGCGTAGTCGAACCGCCGGTCAGCCGGGACGTGGCCAGGAACGCGCTGCGCGGTTTTTTCCGCATCATGGAGGTTTGGGGGGCGGACAATGGCCAGGCCCGCGCCATCCTCGGCCAGCCCGCGGAGCGAACGTTCTACAAATGGCGGGCCGGGGAGGTCGGCACCGTGCCGCTCGATGTGGTGCGGCGCATCGGCTACGTGAGCGGCATCTGGAAGGCGCTGCAGATCCTGTATTCCGATCATGCCCAGGCCGATGGCTGGGTGCGCCGGCCGAACCGGCATTTCGGTGGGCAGACGCCGCTGGAGCGGATGAGCGCCGGCGACATCACCGATCTGGCCGCGGTTCGGCAGTATCTCGATGCCGCGCGCGGCCCGTGGTCCTGATCCCGAAACTGAAACGGGTGAGCTGGCCGACCGCGACCCGGCTGATCGCGTCAAAGTATCCGCCGATCGATCTGTATGAGCGCCTGTCGTCCGACCCGGCGGTTTGGGAGGCGCTGATCGCGGCGGAGATGCTGACCAATCCGCGGGTGCGCGACCAGCTTGGCAGGATCCATCTTGTTCCGGTTGCGGAGCGGGTCAGCGGGCCGGGGGCGAGCTATGTGATGGCGCCGTTCACGCATCTTAATCCGAAGGGCGGACGGTTTTCGGACGCGGCGCATGGGGCGTACTATGCGGCCGGGGATTTGCCGACCGCTGTGGCGGAGACGGCGTATCATTTTGGGCGGTTTGCGGCGGATTCCGGGGACGGGCCGCGTTATGAGGAGATGCGGGCGATTGTCGGGCGGATCGATGCGGATCTGCATGATGTGGCGGAGCTTTCGGAGGGGGATCGGGGGCCGTTGCTTGATCCGGACGATTATGCGGCGAGCCAGGCGTTCGCGGTTGCGTTGCGGGAGGTTGGGAGCACGGGGGTGCATTATCCGAGCGTTCGTCGCGCGGGCGGGGCGTGCGTGGCGGTGTTTCGGCCGTCGGCGGTGGGGATTCCTGTGCAGACGCGGCATCTTAAGTATCACTGGGACGGGAGCTCGGTGCGACGTTATTTTGATTATGAACGGGGGGTGTGGGTGGAGGTGGAGGGGTTGGGGGATGTCGGCGGGTAGATGGTTGGCGGGTGGGTTGGGGTTGTGCGGCCGTTAGCCACCTGTGTCTGGTCGTTCGGCGGTGATTGGCCGGAAGCCGCCAGACCGGTTCAAGCGGTTGCCAGCCTGAAGCGGGCATTCGTGTACCCAAAAACAGATGGTTCTGGGTACGGTCGGCGGCACACTGGAAACCACGGTGGAGAGCCAGTTTTCAGCGACGTTGTCGGAGGCAGATTGGAGACCAAGATGGCAAGCCAGCTTCGTCTGGCCGAAACGGGTGGCTTTGGATATGGTTGCTCGCCAGCAGCGTGATGCAGACGGGAGATTTTGTATGCCGCTCAACATCAATTCGGTGTGCTGTGAAAACCTGCTCTCCGCTCTGCGGATAACGGACATCTCAGTACCGGCACGGACTAGCGGTAGGACGACGGCGCACACTGAAGAATATACGATTTGCCATCTTCTCTCGACGTTGGCTACGCACAACCACCTCAGATTTCCTCTAACGGTGAGCAGCCGTGATCGGCCTGATGTCTTCATCAATGCAGGAGGCGTAGAAATCGGCATCGAGATAACTGAAGGGATACCGGAACAGTTTGCATCGCTGTGCGCCCTTGCGGAAAAAGAGTTCTCTGATAGATGGCTTCCAATGGATCATTTCCCTTGGAATGCGTCGCCTCTTACTAAAAAGCAAATGCGGTCTTTGCTGACAATGAAAGCTGTTGCTCCAAACGGCTGGCTTGCAGACGAGCCGGAACGAGAGTGGGCGCATTTCATGCGGAGAGTGATTGACACAAAACTGTCTAAGTTAGTGCATCCAGATTTTGCCAAGTTCGACCAGAACTGGCTTTCGATTTATGACAATATCCCCCTGCCAAACGTCCATCTGGGTGATGCTATTGCAATTCTCAGACCGCTTCTGGAAGAATATTGGGGCGGCTGTCCATCGTTCGATAAAGTGTTTATCGAAAGAGGCCCTGTGATCGCCGCAATCACATCCAGCGCATCCGAACATCTGGTCGTGAGTGATCTATGGTCAACCCAAACAGAAACTTGAACTATCTTCCTGCGATTGCAAGAGCGTGAGAGATCAGTTGATCGACCTGCTCGGCAGTCGGATTGGTCGTCCTCGGTGGCGACTCATAGGTGTAACGCTTTCTGAATTGCTGCACCGGATTGGTCTCGATGTAGTCCCGAACAACGGCACACCAGCAGAGGCACCTCAAGGTCGCCAAATCACGGGCCAGCGCCGACGATCAGGATTTTCTTCACCCCTTCTGGAGTCGGATCAGGAATGAACGATCCGTAGTACTGACGTGCCTGCCGGGGATCACCATCGTCGTGATCCGCTTTCGCAATCCCATTTGCGACAAGATATTGGTTCAGGTCGATGAAATCGTTCGCTGCGCTCAGCCGAAAATACTCGGCACTAAATTCGTTTTGATCCTTTGCATCCTCAAGCATCAACCCTCCGAGTTTGACGGGTACCACGTGATCACCTTCCTTCCTGGCACAGACTGATTGCCCTTTGTCCAGGAGAACTATCCCGGATAATTCGTCCTTTCCATTGAAAAATTCTTCCTGCTGGTAATCATAAGCCAACGGGTACTGGATCACAACAGCCAACTGCGGGTAAAATGAACGCTCAGCCACCTCCTTCGCCTGCTGGCGTTGCTTCTCACTGTTGAGGTAGCTGAAAAATTTGTACTCGTCCGTCTGCCGTACCAGGGTGTTGCATGCCTTGACATTCAATAGTGCGGCCATAAACTCGGTAGAGGTATTTGTATTTTTGTCAGAAGAAACACCGAGCAAAGTCAAAGTAACAGTCTCATTACGAACGCCAGCGGGGACAAACGCACCACTAAATTCCGATATTACGACCTTGTCGGGTGGGACAAATTTCTGAAGGTACCCTGAGAACAGAGGCTTGAGGTGGTTCCTGTATAGTGCAATCAGCCCTGGAATGTCTTTGGTGGCGGGATTAGTCTGAGTGCGGAATAGCAAGTCGAATGCATCATCCCAGGT
>Ga0326727_10005729_pt1 | contig 35034 bp, 27 predicted proteins | sample MB2enrmetagenome_FD_207643 | JGI IMG/M metagenome (GOLD analysis project Ga0326727, IMG submission 207643) | Lab enriched peat soil microbial communities from McLean, Ithaca, NY, United States - MB29MY | ecosystem: Environmental > Terrestrial > Soil > Wetlands > Peat | place: USA: New York...
TACAGTCAGCCAGGCTTGCAACCTGCTGCAGCGACTTAGGGCGACGCGAACGGTGAACTTTACATTTATTCCTCACGACCAAGACATCTCACATCTTCCAAGCTGGGTCAAAACCGCAAAGCAGACGACTGACGGCCATCTCGCGCAGCTCGCCATTGGGAACGGGGCAGTCCTTGCGACGCTCGACAGCCGGATCCCCCAGGCATTCCTGATCCCCTTCGAAAGATAGCCAGCCGCTCTAACGAACGCGATTTCAGCTTCCGATTTCACGAATTTCGATTTTCGAACTACCCGTGGTTATTGCCCACCTTGGCCAGAGCGTCGAATAAGGCTGGAGGCGCGGGCGGGATGACAGGCACCGGGTTGACTGTCTTTTTAGCCAACTCGGCGGTGCGCTGCACGTTCAACTGTTCAAACAGGAAGCTAAACTTCATCTCCAGGTCCTTCCCGAGGCGGGCGCGAATATCCGCCGGCAGATCCCAAAACTTGCGTTTGAAGGGGCCGAAGGCCTTCTTGCGGGTCTTGTACAGGAACTGGGCGTCAGTGTCGGCAGGCTTGCGTTCATCGGCGCAGAGCTTCCGCAGGGTCTTGTAAATCTCTTCCTTCAAATCCCTGGGAAACGCCATGTTCTCATAAATCATATTCTGGAACTCTGTCGCCAGGTGAACTTCGGCGGCCTCGCACTCGACGAACTTATGAAAAGCTTCCGCGGGAAGCGTGGAAGCCCCGTGTTGGACGGTGCCTGCCATTCCGTAGCGGTCCCGGGCCAGCGCGGACAGAGCTCGCAGGGTTTCAAAGTCGATGGCCACCTGGGTGATGCTGCCGTCGGGCAGCACCACGCCTCCATCCCTTGTCCCGGTCTGCACGCTGATTTTCGAGAGTCCCTTCTTGTAGCGGCTGCGCCGGGTCAAGGTCTCCATGAACCCGTCCATAAAGGCGGTCAACTCCTGCGGAGTCGAATTCTGCTTGCCGATTTCGCCGATTTCCCCTCCCAGCGAAAGCGTGACCCCTGGCGGCTCGATGGAACGGAGATAAGCGGCCAGGGTTGCGGTGGTCTCGAAGTTCGCCCTCTCCTGCTCATGGACCCCGGGCTTATCGGAATCCACGAGCGTTGAGGCATCAATGTCAATGTTGTAATACCCTGCCGCCACGGATTCCTGGCAGAAGTCACGCAGTCCCTGCAACTCCGACTCCGGATCCTTGGCGAATTTGTGGGCGTTAACCTTGTAGTGGTCCCCCTGAATAAAAACCGGCCCTTCGAAGCCCTCGCGCAGCGCTGCCGCGACGATGACGGCCGCATACTCTGCCGGACGCTGGTCCGTGTAATGGCTCTCGGTGCGTGTGAGCTCAAAAATGAAGGCGCCGGCTTTCAGGTGGAGCGCAGCGCGGAAAACCGCCCGCGCCACATCGTAGCTCAGGCCCCGAACGTTGATGGCGGGAACCGTGAAGCCCTTGCACTCCTTTCTGGCACGGGCGTCGTAAAGACCCTGGACGGAGGAAGGAACGACGCCGAGTTCCAGCCCTGCCCTGCGGATGATCCAGCGCGCCGCGCCGCGCACCTCTTCGCTTTCTCCAAGAACCGCATTGACCACCAACTGATCGAGCGTTTGGCTCACGAACTTCTGGGGATTCCTCAACACAATGCTCTCGCCATCCGACAGCTCGAAAACCGCCTTATGGCGGGTTAGCAGATCGGGTATGGAACGTGCATTCATAGCAAGCCTCCACAAAGCGCCAGCCCCAAGGCGCAATCGGTTATTATAGCAGAGCATTATGACAGGCAAATGGCGAGACTCTTAAGAGGTCTCGAACCGGAACCGGCGAGGTGACTCTGAACGACAGAGACACTAAGGCACAAGGAACTGAAAAGAAAGCGGTTTTCTCTGTGCGTCCGTGGTTAACATAATCTACAGGTTCATCACCTCGTGCCCGGGAGAGTCGGTCTGGATTTGCGAAAGTAGCCGGGGAAGCAGATCGTAACCGGCGCGCCCCAGAAAATACACGCCGCCGACCCGGCGTTCCTGCAAATCCTTCTGTGGCATGAGAAAGCGCGCGAGGGCCTGCGCATGGCGGGCGAGCAACTCTGAACGCGCCAGGCCGGCTCGGCCCACCTTCCCACGCAGTCGCTCCATTTGGTAGAGGATCTTTTCTTGTGCGTGCTCGAGCGCGTCGAGTAGCGTAGGATCAAGCCGCTCGATGTCGCTACGGAGGCGGGCGAGGAGGCCAACCATGTCCCGCTGGGCCTGCTCGAAGCGTTCCGACCAACCCTCCGCAAGCCCCACGGCGGCGATTCTCCCGCTCAGGTGCTCCTCGCCTGGCCAAACGTCCTCGACACTCAAATGGTATTTGTCCAGGAATCTTTCGATGCGATGGTCCACCAAGGTGAAGGCGGCACGGGGGAAGAGCACAGGTTGTGGGCGGCCGAAGGACTGGTATAGCACCTGAGCCTGCCCGAGATAAGCCAACTCTGAGGGGCCCGCAATGTACGCAAGGGTGGGCAAGAGGGTATCCTGAACCAACGGCCGCAGCAAGGCGTTCGCTGAGAAGGCAATAGGGTCATCGGCCACCTCGCGCCGCAACTCCTCGATCCGAGTCCTCTGTGTTCCCTCAATCCAATAGTCACCGTCGCGCTGATGAATCGGCAGCCGGTTCCCTTCCCTGATGACGAACACGAGCGTCGAATCCTCCGCCACCTTTACCTGGGCATGATAGCCGCCCGAGATCAATGACTTTGAACGTTCCAGCAATTTCTCACGAAGCTCCGGCGCCCGCTCCAGGGCTTGCACGTAAACGTCGCCACTGAGTTGGTGAACGGCGAGGTCGAGGGGGTTGAGGAGTATCACCCCCCACTGGCTGAGCAGACGCGCCATGAATCCCCCGAAAGCTTCCACCCACGTGGCCCCGGGCGTGTAAGTCTGGCGCAGGTCCTGCAAAACGGCATCTCGTGACGGACCGGGCGGGAAGCAAGCTTCCAGTCGAGCCAGGGCTTGTGTAGATTCGTCAGTCAGGCACACATTTCCCACCGGCGAGCGTGGGCTGGGCGAATTGCCGTGGTCGGCTAAGGAGACGAGATTGTATTCCTCATCGAGGGTTGCCACCTCCGCCACTTCTGCCAAATCGTGGTCCTCACTCGCAAGCCAAAAAACTGGCACAACAGGTATGCCCCGCTCCGTGAGATAGCTTGCCAGCCGGACCGTCGTAAGAGCCTTATATAGCGTAAAAGCCGGCCCGCTAAACAAACCCACCTGCTGGCCGGTAACTACAGCCAAGGTTCCGTCCTGCGCGAGCTTTTGCAGGTTTTCAAACGTGGCCGGGCCGCAACCAAAAGCTTGGTTCTGGCGCATGAGAATTGCGCAAACTTCCTTCCGCTTCCATTTGAAGCTACGGAGTTGGGATGCCACAGTCTGGTAACTGGAAAATAAGTAAGGAGGCGTGTCGTAGAATTGTGAAACCCGCCCAAAGTTATAGAGATAGTCCAAGAGAAGGGCGCTGGCGTGCGGAACCCGGTTGTAGGGAAGAGGTGTGCCTGTCATAGGAATGTGCCTAGTGGCTAGTGCTACTGCCTACTGCCCACTGCCTACTGCTTACTGCCCACTGCCTTCAGACCTGCAGCCCGCTATGAGCTTCCTTGAGCGCTTCTGCCACCAGTTTGCGCTCTGCTTGCCCGAGCGGCGCCAACGGGGCACGCGGAAAGCCGCCTGCATAGCCGCTGAGGTCAGCCGCCGCTTTTATTCCGGGAATTCCGAAAGGCAGTGCGACCTTCCCTGCCAGAGGCAGCAGCCTCTCCTGAAATTCCAGCGCCGTCTTCCTCTTCTTCTGCAGGAATGCCTGGTAAAGGCCCACGCACAACTCCGGCGCATAATCCGCTTGGCTCAGCACCGCGCCAACCGCTCCGGCGCGCAGGGCCTCGTAGAGGATTGCCACCGATCCTACCAGCACGCGGAATCCCGCGCGCACACCCCGCAGTACCGAGCGCACAAAGCGAAGGTCCCCGGAGCTCTCTTTCAAAGCGACCACGTTGGGGATCCGGGAAAGCTTGTGAATGGTGGAAGGCTCGAGGTGAAGACCGCTGAATTGCGGAATTGAGTAGATAATGACGGGCCGCTCCACTTGGCGCGCGACAGCCCGATAGTGCGCCGCCAGCGTTTCAGCATCCATCTTGGATTTGTAATAGTTGGGCGTAATTACCAACAGGGCGTCAGCGCCACGCGCCACGGCTTCCTGGCCAAGTTTTGCCGTGGCGTCCGTACTCTCGAGGCCGACGCCTGCAATCACAATTTCCGGCGGGCGCACCAGAGGCCGAGCAATTTCCACCAGTCGTAATCGCTCGCCTTCGCTCAGGTAGGGAGCCTCGCCTGACGAGCCTGCCACCAGTACTCCGGCAAGACCTATTCCCGTGAGCTTCTGCACATTCTCGCAGAATAACCCTTCGTCAATTTCCCCCCGCCGGTTGAACGGAGTAACGAGGGGAGGAAAAATCCCTTTGAGGCTTTGAATAATCTCCTTGCGGGTCATCGTGTTCTTCCCCTTTAGGACGTGTTGAGGAACCTCTGTCATGCCGCCTGCGGGACCCAGAAACCGTGAAACAACCCTGTCATTCCGAGCGGAGCGAGGAATCTTGCTCTGGTTCTTTCTTCCGCAATGCCCCTGAACGCAGAGCGAGATTCCTCGCTCCGCTCGGAATGACAGGGACTTTTCAGAGTAGAGCAGAGGTCCGCGTTGCTCGCTCTCTCTGCCTACTGCCTACTGCCCACTGCCTTCTTCGAGCTGCTCTGGTGCAACTCCTGCAAGCTTGCCACCCACACTTCTCCTTTTCTCAACTCCCGAATCCCTGCGATCACTGCCCCGGCAGCGGACAGAGTCGTGATGCACGTCACCCCGTGTTGAACTGCGGCGCGGCGGATGGCGCGATCATCCTGGCGCGAGGAGCGGCCCAGCGGCGTGTTGATGATCAAGTCAATCTCCCCGCTCTTGACGAGGTCCACAATGCTGGGGCGTCTTTCCGCCACTTTGAATACTTTCTCCACCGGAATGCCGCTGGCGCGCAACGCCTGGGACGTCCCCAGCGTGGCCACCAGCTTGAATCCCAACTCCACCAGATCACGCGCAATCGGAATCACCAGGGGCTTGTCGTGGTCGTTCACGGAGATGAAAATTCGCCCCGAAGTCGGGATGCGGTTGCGCGTGGCAAGTTGGGCCTTGGCAAAGGCCAGTCCAAAAGAATCGGCCACGCCCATGACCTCGCCGGTGGACTTCATTTCGGGGCCGAGTATGGTGTCCGCTCCGGGAAGCTTCTGGAATGGAAAGACGGGAGATTTCACGAAGGAGTGGCGCACAGGCAACTCCGGCTGGAGACCGAAGCTCGAGAGTTTGCTGCCCACCATCAACCGCGCGGCAATCTTCGCCAGCGGTACGCCGGTGGCCTTGCTGACGTAGGGGACGGTCCTGGAGGCGCGCGGATTGACTTCCAGAACATAAACCTGGCCATTCTGGATGGCATATTGGACGTTCATCAGTCCGACCACGTTCAATTCCTTGGCCAACTTTACAGTGTAATCGCAAAGCGCGCCGTGTTGCGCCGCCCCGATGCTCACCGCCGGAAGCACGCAGGAACTGTCTCCGGAGTGAATTCCCGCCTCTTCGATGTGCTGCATAACGCCCGCGATGACCACATCCGCGCCGTCCGCCAAGGCGTCCACATCCACTTCCGTAGCGTTTTCAAGAAAGTGGTCCACCAGGATGGGGAAAGCGCGCTGAAGTTCTTCGGCGCGGCGCACGTAATCGCGCAGCATGGCCTCGTCGTACACGATCACCATGGCGCGCCCCCCCAACACGTAGGAGGGCCGCAACAGCACGGGATAACCGATTTCGCGCGCAATCTCGACGGCTTCCTCGGCGTTCATCGCGGCCCCATTTTGTGGCTGCAAGATGTTCAGGTCGGCGAGCAGCTTCCCGAAGTGTTTGCGGTCTTCGGCCAGATCGATTGACTCCGGCGAAGTCCCAATGATGGGCACGCCGGCGGCCTTAAGCTGGCGCGCCAGGTTAAGCGGCGTCTGCCCGCCGAATTGCACGATGACCCCCGCGGGCTTTTCCTCATCCACTATGGCCATCACGTCTTCAAAGGTTAGAGGCTCGAAGTAGAGGCGGTCCGACGTGTCGTAATCAGTGGAGACGGTTTCGGGGTTGCAATTCACCATGATCGTCTCGAAGCCTTCTTCTTTGAGCGCGTAGGCGGCGTGGACGCAGCAGTAGTCGAATTCAATCCCCTGCCCGATGCGGTTGGGCCCGCTGCCCAGAATCATGACTTTGCGGCGGTCCGTGGGATCGGCCTCGTCCTCATCTTCATACGTGGAGTAGAGATAGGGAGTGAAGGATTCAAACTCCGCGGCGCACGTGTCCACACGCTTGAATACGGGGCGAACGCCGAGTGCAAGACGCCGCGCACGCACGGCTTCCGCCGACGAGCGCCACACCTCCGCCAGTTGCGAGTCCGCCACCCCGTCGCGCTTGGCCTCACGCAGCACGGATGCCGGCGCCGTTTCCACCTCGAAACGCTTCAACTCGCCCAGCAAGCCCACAATCTGTTCGAGCTGGTTCAAAAACCACGGGTCGATGCGGGTGATCTCCGCCAAGCCCTCGACGCTGTAGCCGGCTTCGAAGGCAAAGAGCAAGTGCCACAGACGCTCCGGGTGGGGGACGGTCAAGCCGCGTTCCAGTTCGGCCGGGTCGTCCGGCGGTCGAGGCGTTTTCCTGCCTGTTTCGAGCGACCGCATGCCCTTCAGGAGCGCTTCTTTGAACGTCCGGCCGATCGCCATCACTTCACCCACGGACTTCATTTGCGGCCCCAGAGTGTGATCGGAGTCAGGGAACTTTTCCGCCGCCCACTTCGGAATCTTCACCACCACGTAGTCGATAGTCGGCTCGAAACAGGAGGGCGTCTTTTGCGTAATGTCGTTGGGAATCTCATCCAGGCTGTAGCCGATCGCGAGGCGAGCGGCGATCTTGGCGATGGGAAAGCCGGTAGCTTTCGAGGCCAGAGCGGAACTGCGCGACACGCGGGGGTTCATCTCAATCACCACCATGCGCCCTGAGTGCGGGTCCACAGCAAATTGGATGTTTGAGCCGCCCGTCTCGACTCCCACGGCGCGAATCACCTTGAAGGCGGCGTCGCGCATGAGTTGGTATTCCTTGTCAGTGAGCGTCTGCGCCGGAGCCACGGTAATCGAATCCCCCGTGTGTACGCCCATAGGATCGAAGTTCTCAATGGAGCAGACCACCACCGCATTGTCCGCGTGGTCGCGCATCACCTCGAGCTCGAATTCCTTCCATCCCACCACCGACTCCTCAACCAGAGCCTCGTGCACCGGGCTCAGTTCCAACCCATTCTTCACCGTTTCCGATAGCTCTTCCCGGTTGTAGGCCATGCCGGCCCCAGTCCCGCCGAGCGTGAAAGAGGGACGGATGATGAGCGGAAATCCCACTTGCTGAGAAAAGCCGATCGCCGCCTCCACGTTGTTCACCAGCACGCTCTTGGGCACATCCAGCCCCACGCGCTGCATGGCGTCTTTGAACCACAACCGGTCCTCCGCCATCTTGATGGCGTTGAGTGAAGCGCCGATGAGCTGCACGTTGTATTCTTCGAGCACCCCGCTCTCCGCGAGCTCGACTGAGAGGTTCAGAGCAGTCTGCCCACCCACCGTCGGCAGAAGCGCGTCCGGCCGCTCCCGCGCAATAATGGCCGTCAGGTATTCGCGCGTGAGCGGCTCTACGTAGGTGCGGTCGGCGAATTCCGGGTCGGTCATGATGGTGGCGGGGTTGGAATTCACCAGCACCACTTCATAGCCCTCCGCCTTCAGCGCCTTGCACGCCTGCGTGCCCGAATAGTCAAACTCGCACGCCTGGCCAATAATGATCGGGCCCGAGCCGATGATTAGAATTTTGTGAAGATCAGCGCGTTTGGGCATGTAACTAATTCTGAATAGTGAATAGTGAATGGTGAATTACAAATCCCAACTTTCACACGCAGTCTCGTGATTCACCATTCACTATTTCTTGAACTCCTCCATCATTTTAGCGAATCGGTCGAAGAGATACGCCGAGTCGTGCGGGCCTGGCGAGGCCTCAGGGTGATACTGCACGCTGAAGAGCGGAAGGCTCTTATGCCGCAAGCCCTCGAGTGTCTGGTCGTTCAAGTTCATATGGGTCAAGGCGACTTCGCTGGACTTGAGCGAGTCCGGGTCGACCGCAAAGCCGTGATTCTGTGCGGTGATTTCCACCTTCCGGGTTTCCAGGTTCATGACGGGCTGATTGCCGCCGTGGTGGCCGAACTTCAGCTTATAGGTTCTCCCTCCCAGCGCCAAGCCGATAATCTGGTGGCCCAGGCAGATTCCAAACACGGGCACCTTCCCCATGAAGCCTCGGACGGCCTGCGCGGCGTATTCAAGAGGTTCCGGGTCCCCCGGCCCATTGGAAAGAAACACGCCGTCGGGTTTCAAATTGAGAACGTCTTGGGATGAGGTTGTGGCCGACACCACGGTGACGCGGCAACCAACATCTACCAACTTGCGGAGGATGTTCTGCTTGATTCCGTAATCATAGGCCACCACGTGAAAGCGGGCCTGCCGCTCTCTTTGTTTATTTTCCGTGAAGATGTCCCGCGTGGGCTCGGTCCACTGGTAACGCCAAAGTGTGGTGACCCGGCTGGCCAGATCCAGCCCAACCATACTCGGAACGTCTTTGGCCTTCGCCACCAAGCCGGCTTCATCGAAATCCACGGTCGACAGCACGCCGCGCTTTGAGCCATGCTGCCGCAAATGCCGCACCAGGGCGCGCGTGTCGATGTCCGAGATCGCCGGGAGACCATATTCCGCAAGGAAATCCGACGTTTCCTCTACCGAGCGCCAGTTGCTGGCGAGTTCGGACAGCTCACGTACCACCAGACCCTCCGCGTACGGTCGGGCGGATTCCGAGTCCAGCGGGTTAACACCGTAATTCCCGATGTGCGGATAAGTTAGAATAACAATCTGACCCGCGTAGGACGGGTCCGTGAGGATCTCCTGGTAGCCGGAAAGAGAGGTGTTGAACACCACTTCGCCAAAACGTTCGCCCGAGGCGCCGTAGCCGTGCCCACGGAATATTCGCCCATCCTCTAAGGCAAGTATCGCATCCATAGTTAACAGTCGACAGTCGACAGCTTACAGTTCTGGCTAGTGGCGCTTGGAATTGCCTCCCTTACTAACCACCGGTCATTCCCGCGAAGCTTGTCCTCCGCGGAGGCGGGGGAGCGGGAATCCATCTCCCTCAAGACTGACGTGGACCCCCGCCTTCGCGGGGGTGACAGCATTGGCGATGCACTCGGAACGACAACGCCGGGCAACGAACCACTGACTACGGACAACGGACAGTTGTTCATTCGAGTGGCCCAAACTCGCTGAAGGGCCAATAAATGAATACAGCTTTTCCGTAAATGTACTTGCGATCGACGGTTCCCCAAACCCTGCTGTCGTTGGAAGAATCCCGGTGGTCTCCCAGCACGTAATAGTGATCCGGCTCGACGTGGACAGGCGGGTAGCTTTGGTGATCCAGGTAATAAGCGGGGAGGTAGGGCTCCGCCAGAGCAACGCCGTTCACCAGGGCCCGGCCATCCTGAATGCTCACCCACTCCCCTGGCAACCCGATGACACGTTTGATGTAGGATTTCGTCGGGTCCAAGGGATACCAGAAAACTACGATGTCGCCCCTCTTGATGGGCTCGAAGCGGTAAACAAATTTGTTAATGAAGATCCGCTCATGATTCTCCAGCCGCGGCATCATGCTGGTTCCCTCCACCTGGACCGGTTGGTAGAGGAAAACTATGACGATAAAGGCGAGCAGGATGGAGAGGATGAGGTCGCGCAACCAGTAACGCGTTTCAAAAAACCGGCGCCGCGGACTGGATTGCTTTTCCCGTCCGTCGCTCACTGGGGCTGTGCGTTCGTCTTGTGGCTGCATCGGCTCCTTAAAATCTATCGGTAGACGTCTTTTGTTCTTTCGGAGGACCGGCGCTCCAGGGGTTCATTCTCCACGCGCACCGCGGAGTTCAACATTTCGAATACTCGTCTCTGCTCCCGCGAGAGACGCGTGGGGGTGACCACATAAACCGATACGTACAAATCCCCCTGCCTTCGTCCGTCCACGCTGGGCATTCCATGGCCACGCAAGCGAAACATCGTTCCATTTTGAGTGCCCTCAGGGATTCTCAGCCTTTCCTGGCCCGTGAACGTAGGGACTTTGATCTCAGCGCCGAGAGTCGCCTGTGAGATGGAGATAGGAATGGTATAGTAAAGATCGTTGCCCTGCCGGTCGAAATAGGGGTGCTCCCGGATTCGCAGCACAACATAAAGATCGCCGTGCGCTCCGCCCATCTCGCCCGCTTCGCCCTCGCCGCTGACGCGCAGGCGCGTTCCCTCCTCAACCCCTGCCGGAATCTTGAGGCCCAGGACTTTCTCCTCTTGAACTCTTCCCTTTCCCACGCAAACCGGGCAAGCCTCGCGGATCACCTGCCCCATTCCCTGGCAATGAGGGCAAGTACGCGAGACGGAGAAAAAGCCCTGTTGGTGCCGAATCTGACCTCGCCCGGCGCAGGCCGGACAAGGGATCGGCTCGCTGCCCTGCTTGGCCCCGCTGCCGTGGCATTCGCTGCAAGTTTCCGAGCGGGGAATCTTTATCTTAGTTTCCAAACCTCGCGCCGCTTCTTCGAGAGAAATCTCCAGGTCGTAGCGGAGGTCGGTGCCGCGGGCGGCGCGCCGGCGCTGGCGCCCCCCCCGGCCAAATCCACCGAAACCGAAAAAGTCCCCAAACAAGTCCTCGAAATCCGAGAAAATGGTAGAGGAGAAATCGGGATTCCAGCCGCCTGAAGAGCTCACGCCCGCGTGCCCAAACTGATCGTAGGCAGCTCGCTTCTGCGAGTCGGCGAGCACGCCGTAAGCCTCGGTGATTTCCTTGAATTTCTCTTCCGCTTGTTCTTTATTGTCAGGATTACGATCCGGATGGTACTGCATGGCAAGTTTACGATAGGCGCTCTTGATGGTTTGTTCGGACGCCTGCCGCTCTACACCCAGAACTTCGTAATAGTCTCGCTTGTTATTCAACGCTCAACCCCGCTCCGCCGTTTCGTCCCCCGCTTGCGGCCTCCCCCCCTTGCTCTTCATCGCGACCTTGACAATGGCAGGCCGAAGCAGGCGGTGCTTCAGGAGATAGCCACGCTGCAACTCTTCCACGATCTCTTGGTCGCGCCGACCCGGATCCTCAACTGTCTCGACCGCCTGATGGTAATGCGGGTCAAACAACTTGCCGGATGTTTCTATCCCCTCCAGACCTGCCCTGGCCAGAACTTCGCACAACTGCCGGTGAATTAATTCCATTCCCTGGTAGAAAGTTTCGGGTACTGCCGGGGCGCGCTGTTTCAAGGCTCGCTCGAATCCGTCCAGCACAGGCAACAATTCCCGGATCAGACCCTCGGTAGCGAACTGGCGGAACTCTTCCTTTTCCCGCTGCGCGCGCTTGCGGAAATTTTCCAGCTCCGCCTGCTTGCGCAGCAAGCGCTCATAGAGCTCCGCCCTCTCTTCTTTCAGCTTTTCGGTCGACGGCGGAGTTTCAACACTTACTGCGCCCGGCGCGCCTGCGGCCGTGTCTTCGCTTGCAAGCGCGCCATTCTCCTTCAGATCAGATGTGCTGGATTGCCCTCGAGCTTCGGGCAGGGGTGTGGCAAGCTGTTCTTTTTCGTTCTCCATAAGCTTCCGATTGTATACCTTTTGTTGGTGGTTGGAGTGCGCCAGTGACTCATTGCATCAACCATTCGGCTCTATCATTCAATTCGAGCTGAGGAGGCGGCTACAAAGGTGAGCGATATAGTCCACGGTGCTGATGGCACGATCGTACTCCATGCGCATCGGACCGACGACCCCCAACGCTCCCACCGTGCAATCCCGATAGTGCAGCGGCGCGACAACCAGGGTGCAATTGTGCATCCGGCCTTCTGAGTTTTCGCGCCCAATCAGGATTCTCACGCCGGCCTCGCCGGTATTGAGGCAGGCGCTCAGTATCCTCACCAGCTTCACCTTTTCTTCTAAGGTCTCGAGCAGTTCCTTGATCTTGCAGATATCGTCGAACTCCACATGGTCCAGCATCTTGGCTGTGCCATCCACGAATAGTGAGCCGGGGGCTTCACTAATCAGGGCACTCCACATAAAGAGCGTGGCAACATTGTTGAGCAAACGGTCGGCAAGAATCTTCTCTTCTTCCATCCGCTTGAAGATTTCAAGCCGGATCGCCCCGAGCGACCACCCGCGAAACTCGGCATTGACGAAATCCGCCGTGCGATCGAGTTCCTGCTGCGAGAAACTCTCCTCCAGGCGAACCGGCTTGGTTTCCACCAAATCCGGTTTGGAGACGATCACCACCAGGATGCGGCGGTCGGGCAGCAGCACAAACTTGATGTGCTCGAGCACTGTTTCCTCGAACGCCGGGGCCAGCGCCAGACCCACATTGTGCGAGACTTCGGAGAGAACACGCGAAGCGCTGGACATCATGTGCTCCAGAGCCCCCCCTTCTGCCCGCAACCGCTCGTGGATATAGTCTTGCGTGGCGGGAGTCAGTCGCCAGGAACTCATCGCCCGGTCCACATAATAGCGATAGGCCTTGTCCGTCGGCACTCGCCCGGCGGAAACATGGGGTTGGGATAGGTACCCCAACGACTCCAGGTTGGCCATCACGTTGCGAATGGTGGCGGAACTCGGGGCGTCCGGTAATTTCTCCACCAGAGTTTTCGAGCCCACCGCGGCGCCCGTCTCGATGAACTGGCGCACCAGTGCCACCAGAATCTCACGCTCGCGTCTTGGAAGCTCTCCACGGTCTCTCATTTCAAACCTAAGTCACGAGGCCTCAACAAATTGCAGCCTATGGTCCTCCACTTTCTATATTAGCGGCCTTGCCTGAACCTGTCAAGAAACAGGCACCGCGGGTGGTGGTGTCGTTTGGAATCGGATCCCTTTCGGTAGACGCGTCATTCCCGCGAAGGCGGGAATCCGTTGCGCAAGCCATTGGAAATACGCCGCCGACGGACTGGATTCCCGCCTTCGCGGGAATGACGCGTGGTCTGGCGCGACTGAATCGTGCTAACGACACCACTGCCGCAATACGGATACTACTCAACCCGATCCAGCAACACCGACGTGCTGTCGAAATCGCCCCCCAAGTCGAAGTCCAAGCCATGGTTCATCAAATACGACCCACTCAGCACTCGCTGCTTTTCCTTAAGCTTGTTATCAATGGGTTGTAGCCGGTACAGGGCGTCCGGCTCGAGCCCGCGAAGGTAGATGGTGGGCGCCTGGTAGGAGAACTGTTGCGAGTGCAGGAAGGCGAAAAGCACGGCCTGCTTTCCATCCGCCGCCAGGTATTCTTGGGCGGCTAAATTCCCTTCCCGCAGCGAGGCCAGACGGTAGAGATCACCCTCCTGGACAGTTTGACGGATGCCCTTGTAGTAGGCAATCATTGCCTTTGCCACATCGAGATCCGCCTGGGGCCATTTTCGGACATCGCAACAGAGACCGAACGCTCCCCCCATTGCGATACCTTCCAACATGCGGAACTTCAAAGGCGTGCTGCGGTCGTTTGTGCCGGGATTGTCACCGACCCCGCCATTGATCAGTTTGGGCGCGTGAACAAAGCTGTATCCTTCCCAGATTCGCAGGCCGTCAAAGGCATCCCCGTTATCGCTGGTGTTGATCTGCTCCATGCGCTTCAAGAATTCGAGGTCCACACGCCCTCCGCCGCCCTCGCTCGTCTCGAACTCCACATCTGGATGCTTTGCCCGCAACCGGTCGAGCAGTTCGTAGAGGTTGGTCACGTACTTCACCCAGATCTGCTTCTGTTCCGCCACCGGCGCCTCCGGCCATCCCGGCTCCGAGACGTGACGGTTCATGTCCCATTTCACAATCTTGATATCGTTCTCTTGCAGCAATTTGTCAAACATGTTGAACAGCCACTCCTTCACGTCCTCGCGCGCCAGGTTCAGCATCAATTGGCTTCTGCCCTCACTGCGGGGGCGCCCCGGAAAGTTGATTACCCAGTCCGGATGCTGCCGATAGAGCCGGCTGTCAGGGTTCACCATCTCAGGTTCCCACCATAAACCGAAATCCATGCCGAGCGTATGAACGTAATCAATGAGCGGCTTTAAGCCGTGCGGGAACTTATCCGGGTCAGGGTACCAGTCGCCCAGGCCGGCTCGATCCGTTTTGCGTTCGCCAAACCAGCCGTCATCCATGACGAATTGCTCGACCCCCAGCCCGGCGGCAATCGCCGCGAACTGCTTCTGGTTCTCTTCGCTGACGGCAAACTCCGTCGTGCACCAGGAGTTGAACACCACCGGACGCAATCGCGGGGGAGGCTGGTGCGGCAGAATCTCTGCCAACTCGAAGTGATGGAGATGCCTCGAGGCTTCGCCGAAGCCTCCCTCGCTGTACCCGCCATAGAAAGCCGGCGTCGAAAGACTCTGCCCCGGCTTGAGTTGATAGCCAAAGTCGAAATCGTTGTACCCGCCTACTACCCGAACCTGCTGATTGGGCGTCTGCTCGACCACGATCTTCCAATTGCCGCTCCAGCCCAGCGTCCCGAACCAGACTCGGCCGCTGTCTTCAGTAGCCTCGCCCTTGTAGTCGATGGCAAAGTAAGGATTCATTTGATGGCTGGTCACCAGGCGCCGGCTCTCCAGCACTTTCTTGCCTTGCTGTATCATCTCTCGCGTGACTTGGTTCTCCGCCGACCAGCGTCCTGGCAAATAAGTAAGCCGGTACCCAATCCCGGGCGCGACGTACCACACGCCCGACTGCGCGCTCTCCACCACCAGCGTCTCCTTCGTTTGGTTCTCGATCAGCGTGCTCTTGCGAATGATATCGTGCCGGGGAAACACTTGGTAACTCAGGGTCACAAAGAGATCGTAATTAATGTCCTTCGTGCGCACCTCGAGGTCGTCACCCTTTACCTCGTGCGACACGTACTTCAACACCACGTCGCGTACGCCATCGGCCAGGGTCACCTTGAGGCAAGGCTCGGTGTAACGCATGCCGCCCCAGCCGGGGTATTCTTCATTCGCCATGCCCTCAGGGCTTTCGAAAGGGTAGTCAGCAGAGGTGTGGGCGGCGGCGAAATCCTGGTCTCGAGTGATTTTCTTGCCCCAGTAAAGGTTCTGTAACGCATTTTGCTCGTTGATCCCGAAAACGTAGGAGGTGTGGTCAGTCTCCAAGATGAAGATTTTCGACTCCGGCAAATAGCGGACCGGCGCGTCGTTCGGCGCGGCTTTGGACCACGCCGGGTTTAGCAGAAACACTGCCGTAATCAGGGTAGCAAGCAGGCGGTTATGACAAAGCCTCAACGGGGTTTCTGATTGGCGATGCATGGCTCTTCTCCTCAGGGAGGGATTTCTTGCTGTGACGGGGGAACTCTACCTCACTAGCTCGATTAGACCTGCTGTGGTTCATTGCTTTGCCGAGTGCGTGGGAGCTTCTGTGCAAGGAGCGCACGGAATTCGGAAACTTGTTCGGGTGCGAATGCGCGTTTTGGCACGATAATAAAGAAAGCTGGCGACAAATAGAGAAGAAATTGCCGCTTTGACTCTAGATAGCGGATATAGTTCGTCCACTGCGCATCGGACGAGCCCCCGTTCCATTGCCAGCGAACTCCCGCCGCGTCCGCTGACATTGTTTTAGATCCGTGTGCTGCGGGCTGTTTCAAGTACTGATTTCGAGCTGCCCACCACAGAAGAGGCCACCGGCAGACCACCAACAAAGCGGCTATGAGGAATAGAAAAGCAAGGGTAGAAAACTTGCCAGCGTAAGGGGGCGCTACGAGCACAAGCACAACGAGGCCTCCCAATGTGAACAGCACGATCCGTCGAATCCATCTGCGGAGTGCGGAACGGCTCCCGTGAGCGACCAAGGATTCGTAGAAGTCCTTTTGCGTCAGCTCGTAGGTCACTATCATGCCGAAGAATTGTGCCAGAATGAGGATTCGGGTGCAACGAAGAATCGCGGCGTCTTCTTCCACCCTGGGGGCGCGGGCCAAGCTGCGAAACAACCTCCGAAAACCCGGACCTGCCGAGGTATCCGCCTACCCGCCGGCGATGGCCCCGACGACGAGAAAGGGCTCGTTGCCCGCCGCCACGGCTGCCGGAAGAGGTGAATCTGGCGACTCGTGGGACAAATCCTGCTCGCAGGCGAAGAACCGGATGAACGGTCTCCGTTCGCGCGTGACGTGGTCGCGGATCGTGCCGCAGAGCACCGGATAGCGAGCCTCGAGCGCGTCAAGGACCGAGCGCTGAGTGGCCGCGCCCTCGATTTCGACTTCCACTTCACCGTCGATGCGGGCCAGCGTCCGCAGATGAAATGGTAGAATTACGCGAATCACAGTGTGCCTCTCAAAGTCTGAACCTCAACCGAAAGCACCGGCGGCAGATCGCGGACGATGGGAGCCCAATGATCCCCGGCGTCCGCTGAGGCGTACACCTGCCCACCGGTGGTGCCGAAATAGACGCCACATTGATCGAGAGAATCCACAGCCATCGCATCGCGGAATACGTTAACGTAGCAGTGGCGTTCCGGCAGGCCCTTGGCGAGTTCCTCCCACTCGTTGCCGCCCGTCCGGCTGCGATAAACTCGCAGCTTACCATCCAGCGGAAAGTGCTCCGAGTCGCTTTTGATGGGAACCACATAAATGGTCTCCAGCTCGTGTGCGTGAACGTCGATGGCGAATCCGAAATCGGTGGGCAAATTCCCGCTGACCTCGTGCCAGGAATCGCCGGCGTCGTCACTGCGCATCACATCCCAGTGCTTCTGCATGAAGAGCACACCAGGGCGCGAGGGATTCATCGCGATGTGGTGAACGCAGTGCCCGACTTCGGCAGTCGGGTCCGGGATGAATTCCGATCTCAGCCCGCGATTGATCGGCTTCCAGGTCTTGCCGCCGTCGTCGGTGCGGAAGGCGCCCGCCGCCGAAATGGCAATGTAGATACGGCCGGGATCCTTTGTATCCTGAATGATGGTGTGCAGGCACATGCCACCGGCGCCGGGCTGCCACTTGGGCCCCGTACCGTGGCCGCGAAGGCCGGCCAATTCCTGCCAACTTCGCCCTCCGTCGGTCGAGCGAAACAGGGCAGCGTCCTCCACACCGGCATAGACCGTGTCCGGGTCGGTCAGCGACGGTTCGAGGTGCCAGACACGCTTGAACTCCCAAGGGTGCTGCGTGCCGTCGTAAAACTGGTGCGTGGTAAGGGGCTTGCCAGTCTCCGGAGAAGTGTCGTAGACGAATTTGTTGCTCTCGCCCTGAGGCCAGCCTTGCGGCGATTTCGTCGGACCGCCGCCCGGCGTCTCCCACGTCTCGCCTCCGTCATTCGAACGCTGGATGATCTGGCCGAACCACCCGCTGGTCTGCGACGCATACAGCCGGTTTGGGTCAGCAGGCGACCCTTTCATGTGGTAGACCTCCCAGCCGGTAAAGTGCGGCCCTTTGACGTCCCATTTCTCGCGCTTGCCGTCCGACTCCAAAATGAACGCTCCCTTTCGCGTCCCCACCAATACTCGCACTTTGCTCATTCTCGCTCCTCTCTAGCGATTCCTCGCTGATGCGTCACACCACTTCGCCTATGTGCACACCCCGACGTCAGCAGGTGTGAAAAACCACGTTGTAGGGGCGGCCCTTGTGGCCGCCCTCCCGCCCGCCATCGGACGGCCGCGCAGTCCCAACTCGCGCCATGCCCCTAGATTAAATAACGCAGATGATTGAGCCCCTGATGCTCCTATAGCGTCGATACTTAACTATTATACCCTGAGTTGTCATTCCGAGCGAAGCGAGGAATCTTGCCATGGTCTGTGAAGGAACGATTCAGAGCGAGATTCCTCCCTCCGCTCGGAATACCAGCTTCTATCGAAGTGGCGCCAAAACCAGGGCCGCCCAAATTGCAGCTCACGCCGGTGCTAAGCACGGCTCCGCCGCCCCCTTGCGCAAAGCCTACGAAGCTGTGAAAAAATTGATTTTGCGGATTTTGGCACTCTGTGTTTTCAACAGTTTACATTGTGGCTAACACGCCAAAATCCAATTTTTTCACACCTTCTACGGCTTTCCGGCCAATGCCGGACCCTCGTCCTTCGGAAAGGCAAAGCCTTTCCGCAAATCAGGCGGCGGAGCCGCAGACCATACTCGCCCCCAGCGAGCATGACACGGACGAGCCTGCGGCAAAAACCGCCAGGACGTGACGCGGGCGTCGCGGCTCTCCCTCGGTCACTTCGTTCCGTCACGACAATGGTCGGATTGTGAAGCCCCTCGATCCGTCTTACCACAGGATGGAACGGCCTCTCCCCAGAAGTCTCGGCCGCCATTACTCTCGACGGTCTTTCCAGTGCCGCGTGCGGGAGAGTCGGGCAGCAGACGGTAGCCCACGAGCGTCGCCCGCCCCAATCCTCCCACCCCCGGCGCCACGAACTTGGGGTCGCACCTTAGAGCATGAGGGTCATCAGGAGCAGCGACGTTGCCATAATAGACGTTCGATTCAAATACGTTGCCTTTGCTCTTCCCGAAGCCAAGCGCCGTAAGGTAGGCTCCATCTTCATTCCGTGAAATCCCGTAGGAGAACTGGGCGCTCCCCTGCACAGAGAAAATATTATTGTCCAGATACGTACCTTCCGCCCATCCGTTCCAGTCCGAGTACAGCAAGAGGTCCACTTTGTGCTCCGGTCCGACGAAGATCGTATTGTTGTAAATCAGACTATTCTTCACCGGACCGGCAATATTGATGCCGCGCGTACGGTCGTTTTCGCTGATGTTGTAGCGGACGATCGTGCCCACATTCCCCGCGCTCACTTCCGGTTTTTGGCTGCCGTCGTCGCAAATCAACAGAAAGCCGCCGTCATTGTCGTGACTGTAGTTGTACTGGATCACGGTGTTCCTGGAATTCCAGTCGGAGTCGAACCCTTCGCCGTCACGCTGGCCCTTTGTTCCATAGGCTTCGTTATACTGAATCAGCGTGTTATCGGCGCTCCAGGGCCATATCGCGACGTTGTAGCCTTCAGACCTTTGATTGGCATGCCCGACGATATTGTGTTCGACCACCGCCCCCTCCGTCGCCACCACTACAATCCCGTCTCCACCGATGTCGCTGAGGACATTTCCCCGCACGGCCACGCCGAGGCTTGGGTACCATTTCGTCCGCTCCCACCGGTCCGACCAACCGAAAATCCCACTCCGGTCCACGTGATAGATTTCATTGTTCTCAATGCGCAGGTCGACAAAGCGGCTTGGCTTCCGCTCGCCGCTGCAAGTGTAGTTAATTCCCCCGTTCGCCTTTTCTTTATCCGTACCACTAACGCCGTGAATGGTGAGTGAGCGAATATAAACGTGATGCGCCTCCCCATAATCTTCCAGCGCCACGTGCACACCGCGGCGAATCGAGGGAGTCGCCCCTGTATTCGTAATCTCGAGGTTCTGAATCTCCCAGTATTCCTGGTTCTCGAGCAGGACGGCATCTTCCACCCGCCCATCACCGTGAATCAGCGGCTTCACTCCGCCCCCGTACATGTCCACGATGATGGGAGAACCCTCAACGCCCGAGCCTTTGGGCCACAGTTGCCCACTCCACTCCGAACCGCTCCTTAGCAGGATGCGATCCCCGGGATGAAATAGGGTGGCGTTGACCTTTTCGAGAGATTTCCAAGCCGTAGCGGGGGAAGTCCCGGTGTTTGCGTCGCTGCCCTGGCGCGAATCAACGTAGAAGGTTCGGCCCGCCGGCAGCGCGCTCCCCCGAGGGGCCTTTTGCGGTCGGCCAGTTGCCGGAAGCTGGCTTACCAAGACAAGGATCATCCCGGCAAGAAGCGGCCAGGCTCTTTGCCGTCCGATTCCGGTCACGAGTATGGGAGGCAGAAGTATTTCCTCTGTGATCTCCGTGTCCTCTGTGGTGCATCTTTTCGAAGAACCTCACCACAGAGGGCACGGAGTTCACGGAGAAGAGCAGAAGTATTTCCTCTGTGATCTCTGTGTCCTCTGTGGTGCATCTTTCCCACGAAAAAGTTGACGGCTAACGCCACAGAACTAGAACGTGAAACGAATCGCAAACTGCCCCATTCTCGGGTTGCTGTTGACGCCCGTAACCTGGGCAAATGTATCGGTTCCAACCGTGGTTCCGACGCCGGCACAACCGTTAATCGCGTAGGTGTGACGGTTGAACAGGTTATAGAACTCCGCGCGGAACTGTAGCCCGAAGCGCTCCTCTTTGCCCATAGCGAAGTTCTTCAGCAGGCTGGCGTCCTCGCCCGGCGTCCCAGGACAGCGCAAGGCCCCGTTCACTGGCGGCCCTTTGCCGAGCTGCACGGTAGCCGTACTAGTATTACCCGGGATGGGCGAGCTGGCAACGCTCTGGGGCAGGTAGAATGCTGCCGGCGGATTTGGGTTGGTGGCGGTCGGGGCTTGATAGTTTTTGGGATTTGAGGGCCCGGTGAATCCCGCCAAATTCCAATTAGGATAGAAATTCCCCCAAAGCGGGTAATAGATGTCGTTCACGCCGATCGACATGGGCTGCCCGGTGTCGTAAAGAACCAATCCGCCCAAGGTCCAGCCCCCGACAAAGCCATTCAGAACGCGGTTTCGACTGGGGAGCCAGCGTCGCCCTTTACCGAACGGCAGGTCCCAGAGCACGAAGCCCTTCACGATATTCTCTTGGTCGAAGCCGCTCAACGCGTGGGTTGCCTGGTTGAGGTTGGCAAAGTCCTGCACCGGCGTGTAGTAGCTGTTACTAGTATCCTGCTCCACCGTGTAGGTGTCCCGCTCCTGGCGAGACAACGTGTAGTTCAGGTCGGCGGTCAGGCCACGCCCGGTGCGCTTCACAAGGTCAATCACCATGGAATCGTAGTAGCTCTTGGCCAACGGCAGGCCAACGTACGCCTGGTTGTAATAGTAATAGACCGACGACCCCCAATTGGCCACTTGCGGATAGGGGGCAATCGCCGCCAAGGCGGGACCGTAAAAATTGTTGTAGGGACAGGTAAAGCCCGTCACTCCCTGCCCCGTCACCGGCGCGCCCTGGGTGGCGCAGTAGATGTAGTCGTTGTAGGGATTGATGCCGGGATTGGCGTTGACGGCATTCAAGAACGTGGAGCTTGACGGCTCGTCCCACGCCAAGGCCGCGTCCGGCAGGTGATGGCCTCGATTTCCCACATACGCCACCTCCAGCCTCGTATTGGGAGTTACCTCGAATTGCGCGCCGATATTGAAAGCATCATTAAAGCCACCCATCAGCGCATCCGGACTGACGGAAACCAAAGGGAACAGAGCTTCCGGGTTCGCATTTTTGTTGCCGGGCTGGAAGACTCCCGGATACCCGCCATCCCAGTCAAAGGGAGAGGTGACCGCGTTCGTTCCCTGGAAGCCGGGGGCGAAACCGTTCGGCACGCCGGAGAAGAACGGCGGGTTGGCCGGCAAGAAAATCAGCCCAAAGGAGCCGCGGAAGACCCACTTCTTCCAAGGCGCGTAGGCAAAACCGATCTGAGGTCCAAAGTCGTTCCAATACTCATTCTTGTCGAAGCTGCCTCCCCCGCCGTTCAAGTAGGTGAGCGTTCCTGGAACATCCAACGTGGGATCAATGGCGTTCAGGTCGAAGTTCGCCCAATGCCCGTATTTTTCGTGGTAGCGAAAGATGTACTGCCACCGAAGCCCCAGGTCCAGCGTCAGGTTGGGCGTCACCTTGTAGCGGTCCTGCGCAAAGACGGAAAGCATTTTCTGCCGGCCATACAAGTCGTAAGGCGTAGATTCGCTTGCCGTGGACACATCACCCAACAAGTAGCTGGCGAAGCCATAACCGGTCACTCCCTGGTACGTTCCGAAGGAGGTCGTGTTGGGAGTGAAATTGAAACTCAGGGCGCCAGAGCCTGCGTGACTATTCACTTGGTAGGCGCGGAACTCGCCGCCGAAAGTGAAAGAGTGGCGTCCCTTGATCCAGGTGAGTGTGTCATCGGCGACCGTATTCGTGCCCAACAAAGACCCCTGCCAGTTGTTGCCTATATATTCTTCACCGTAACCATTGACGGGGGAGCCGAAACCGATTGACGGGAAGTTATCGGCCCCCGTATTGCCAAACCCCAGTTGCGAATTCCAATTAGTTCCCGTCAGGATGGGCACGCTTCCATTCCATTCCCAGTTGTATGTCAGGTTTGCCACGTTCAGGAGATTGGCTGAGAAGGTGTGGGATTCGCTGAGCCGCCATTCCTCGGTCTTCACCAACTGTATGCGCCCATCGGAGAGTGGACCGCCGTCGGTCGTGCCAGCCTCCCATACACCTCCCGAATCCAGCTTGGTGACAGGCAGGTTGTTCATGATTAAGGATCCCGAGAGGCGATCGTTGCTGGAGAGATTGTGGTCAAGCTTGATCACCCCCCGATTTGGTGTCTGCGCGGGGCCGCCATTCAGTGGAAAGCGCTCGTTGTCGTTTATTACACCCGCCTGGGGAGCGTAGTCTTTCGCGAAAATGGCATTAATCTTCTGGGAAACGGAGCTAAACATGCTCGTCGGAATCTGGTTTCCCGCAAATACGGCCCCAGGATCGGTGGGATTGAATATCGCGCCTTGGTAAATGGGATTGCCATGGGTGTCGGTTCCGAGCACGTCGCTCGTATTCAATAAGGCGCTGAAGTTGCCCTGAAGGAATTGTGTGGTCGGGACGGACACGTCGTAGCCGCCCAGCCGGAAGTCGGTCTGCGTGTAGCGCTCGAAGGCGCCAAAGAAAAACGTCTTGTTCTTGAGGATCGGCCCGCCCAGGCTGCCTCCGTAGTCCCACCTCCGGTCCCGCCCCTTGGGAATACCCTGGCTGTTGTTCGTCCAGGTATTGGCGTCCATCACTTCGTTGGTGCCGTATACAAAAGAGGTGCCGTGGAATTGGTTGGTTCCGGATTTCAGGTTGAACTGTATCACTCCACCGCTGGTGATGGCGTCCTGGGCATCCAGGCCGCTTGTCTGCGCTTGCAATTCTTCCACTGCCTCCATACTGGGCCCTGTTTCCATCGAGTCGCCGGGGATATTGGCCGTGGCCGTAGTGCCGTCCACGGTATAGTCCTTGGCGAAATACTGCCCGCCGTTGATCACCGCCCCATAGGGACTGCTGTACGGCGAGTACCCCGGGGTGATGGCGACCGCGAAGTCTTCCACAAACCGCCCCCCGCTGTAAATGCTAAGCGGCAGGTCCGTAACGATGCTGCCGTTCATGTTCGTCCCCTCGGTAGGTTCCTCTTTCTCGATTACCGGCGCATTCGCAGTCACCGTGACGGACTGGGCAGTTGAACCAACTTGAAGCTGGATGTTGATTTGAGCGACCTGAGTCGAAATCAGAGTTATTTTCGTTTGCTCGAAGCTTTCGAAACCACTCTTTCGGCAGGTCAGTGTGTAGCGGCCCGGGAACAGATTCCTGATCGAGTAAATCCCCACGTTATTGCTGACGTCGTTCGTCACCACGCCCGTATCGACGTTCGTCGCTGACACTTCCGCCCCCGGCACCACCCCGGCACTAGGATCCCTCACCTCTCCGGTGATAGTCGCGCGATTGGCTTGCGCGAGCGCCACTGCCACAAAGATCAATTGTGATAGACACAGCAAGCTAATTGCCTTACGCATTGCACCCTCCTGCCTTGAAAAAGTCCCGTCATTCCGGAACGAAGTCCTGTCATTCCGAGCGAAGCGCTGCCATTCCGAGCAACGTCCTGTCATTCCGAGCAACGTCCTGTCATTCCGAGCAACGTCCTGTCATTCCGAGCGAAGCGAGGAATCTCGCTCTGATCTTTTCTTCGTGAATCCAACCCGAAGCAGAACGAGATTCCTCACTTCGCTCGGAATGACACGGCGATAACACCAGCCACCGCCTTCGTTGGAGTGCGGTGCCGCCAGCTACCGCCTCCGGCTCGCTACCAACGCGGCAGCCACGCTGCCGCACTCCAAGGCGCGCAGCATTTACTCGGCTGTCCTGTTGAAAGGCCCAAGAGAGACGCAAATCACCGCATCGGGCAACAGCACCAACGCGAATGAAAAAAATTAGAAAGAGACTCTTTGATGCTAGCCCGCCCAAGACCATAAGTCAACGGCCATTTGGTTTTGACCTCCGAAGTCTTTAGTGAAATAATAGGCATCTCATGGCGGTCAAAAAGCCCTCCACTCCATTAGCCTGGGTCGGTTCCATCACCGCCGTCTTTTCTCTAATCGCTGGAGTCTACGGCGGCTGGGCCTTCCTCTCCGGCCAGCTTGAAAGGCGTCGCGCCATTGATCACCTCCTCGCCGCCGAAGCAGTACAACTCCATAGCTCCGACTACGAGTCAGCCTGGAAAACCCTCGCACAGGCCGCCACAATCGACCCGAGTTCCGCGCGCGTCCAGCAGGCCCAAGAAGATGTTGCCATGCAGTGGCTCGATAACATGCATATCTCGGGTGACCAGACATTTGCCTCGATCACCGAAAAGCTCGAACCCGTCCTGAGCCGGGGCGTGGCAGCGGCGAAGTCGCCCCAGCGCCAGGCTGACCTGCTGGCGCACCTCGGGTGGTCGTATTTTCTGCGTAGCCGCGAATTGCCCTCTAGCCCCGATCCCGAGCCCGCCTATCGCGACGCCCTCCTGAAGGATCCCGCCAACCCCTACGCGCACGCCATGTGGGGCCACTGGATTCTCTGGAACCACCAAGACTTCGCGAAGGCCTCTGAGCACTTCGCCGCCGCTCTCGCCGCCCCTCGGCCCCTCCTGCGCCCTTACATCCGATCCATGCAATTAAGCGCGCTCAATAACGAGGACACGCCCGAGGCGGTCGAGGAAACCATTCGTGTGGCCAACGATATCCGCAAGGAGCACGGCAATCTGGACCCGCCCTGGCCTCATGACATCCTGAACGTGTACTGGCAACAGATGGTTCTGCCCAATGAACACGAGGCTGCTTTCTTGAGCGCCGTACCGCCCCTGGATCACCTGAACACTTTTGACTGGCTGCTTCAACGGGCCGGACCCGACGATCCCGACCCGCTCAACCATGCCTACATTCGTAGTGCTCTGTTGGAAGCTGCCGGTCGTCGCGATGAAGCTCTCGCCGGCTACCGCACCCTCCAGGCGCGCTTCGACCCTGACACCAGCCGCACGCTTGCGGATGCCACCCGTAAAGCCATCGTCCGACTCACCGCCGCCAGATAGAATTCCAAAGCGTTTATTGACCTCCAAGACAGCAACCCCCTCACTGCCCGAAGCAAACTAAAAACGCGAACGTTGACCCGTGCGTCACCGCCCCCTGTCGGCGAACCAACCAACTCCCCCATCGTCGCCTGCTCGGAAACAATCGTTGAGCCTTCCCTTTAATTGTCCTGCGCGGGTGGCGCATACATTGCCGTTTATGTATGCGTCCTCGCCGGGGTGGCTAGGCTGCCGCAATCGCCGCCAGGTGAATGAGGATTGGGCCGCATACATATAGGCGGCCCTGGTGCGCGACGTCTTGGGCTTGCGTCGCAGGTTAAGGGGTCGTATGATTATGTACCCTTTTGCCAGCCCGAGGGTTTCAGGGAGGCTAGGCGTCATGAACAACTTCCCGGCCGACCGTCGATCACCGTTCGAGGTGTTCCCTGCCGTGCCGACTCCGAGGCTATTCGACTGCTTGGAGGGAGTCTAGCGCACTCGGCATTACAGCCTCTGGGCCGAGCTGGTATACATCCGCTGGGCTCGCCGCTTTCTCATTGTTCCGACCGGGAAGGGTTTTACGCAGGTTAGTCTAAACAAGAGTCATCGAATATTAAGGTTTCAATTCCATGATTTCAGGTATGCTCATGGAAGTTGCAAGCCCATAGTCGAAAGGACGCCAAGAAGCTTATGCAAAATGCTGTTGTGCTCAAGGGGGTCACCAAGGCGTTCAGAGACAAGCACGCAGTTGAGGGTCTCGACTTGGTAATTCCCCAAGGTTCTCTTTGTGGGTTCATCGGACCCAACGGAGCGGGGAAGACGACAACGATTCGAATGATTATGTCGATTCTCTTCCCGGACCAAGGTGAGATTTCTGTGCTGGACCATGCCTCCGCTTCAGAGGCCAAAGACCGCATTGGCTACTTACCGGAAGAGCGGGGGCTGTACCGGAAAATGAAAGTTGGCGCCTTCCTGCGCTACCTTGGCCGTCTCAAGGGAGTCGCACCCGCCCGAATGAAATCCCAGATACCGAACTGGCTTGCCCGGTTGGATCTGGGAGGAGTGGAGGGAAAAAGGTGCGAAGACCTCTCCAAAGGGATGCAGCAGAAAGTCCAGTTGATCGCCACCCTCTTAAGTGAACCGGAGCTCCTGATTCTGGACGAACCCTTTACCGGCCTCGATCCGGTCAGCACCCGCTCGCTGCGCGCGCTGCTGGTCGAGGAGCAGCAGCGGGGAACCACAATCCTCTTCTCCACTCACATGATGGCGGAAGCAGAGTTGCTGTGCGACCGCGTGGTCATGATCCACCAGGGCCGCAAAGTACTCGATCAATCCATCGCCGGAATCCGAGCCCAGTATGACCCGCGCTCGGTGCTGTTTGAGCCCTTGGACCCATCTGCCGACATGGCGCGGTTTCAAGCACTGCCGAGCATCAGCCGGATCGAACGCCATAACGACGCCTATGAGCTGAGGTTGCACGAGGGAGTTGACTTGGCCGCAGCGATGCGAGACATCGCCGCCACAGTCGCCCCGGCGATGCTCCAGGTCGAGCGCCCTTCGCTCGAGGACATCTTCGTTCAGATCGTGACTGCCAGCTCCGAAGAGGGTGCGGAGGAGTTGGAACTCCGCGGCCAAGCGGCCAACGCCAAGGAGGGGCGATCATGAAGAAGACACTGCAAGTGGCTTCGCGCGAAATTCTGGCTACCATCACAACCAAGGGGTTTATCATTGGAGTGCTGATCACGCCGGTAATCCTCATCGTATCGGTGCTGTTTTTCTCGAAAGCTCATCTGGAATCCGCGCCCCGCGTCGTGGGGGAGGTGGCAATTCTGGATCCCACCTCAGAGGTAGTGGAGAGCGCCGCAAAATTCCTCTCCCCCGCGGCTTTTGCCCTGCGCCGAGCTCAGGACTTGGAATTGGTGCAGAAGAACCTCCCTGCATCCGTTCGAACGCTGGCTTTGCAGAGTGGAACCCAGACGCTGCCCGAAGCGGCGAAGAAATTGTTAGGCGAAGTCCCGGAGCTTCATATTCAGAAACTGGCGGAAACAGCCGACCTGAAAGCGGAAAAGCAGGCTCTGCTGGGCAAACAGGAAGGTCCCTCGCGCCGGCTCGCGCTGGTGGTCATCCATCCGGATGCGGTGCGGCATGCCGCCGGCAAGCTGGAATTCGGCGCTTACGATCTCTACGTCCGCGAGAAACTCGACAGTCAGGTGGAGGGAGAGATTAAGACGGCGGTTCGTGAATCCATTGTTGCCGCCCGCGCCAAAGCCTCTGGAATGGATCCGAAGCAGATGGAGTATCTCACCGACGTCCCCTGGGTTCAATCGACGCGCGTGACCCAACAGGGGGAGCAGAAGGCCCACCATGAGGCGGTTGTCGCTCTAATACCGTTCGCCTTCATGTTTCTGATTTTCGTCTCTGTGATGACCTCCAGCCAGTACCTGATGACAACCACCATCGAGGAGAAGTCCTCGCGAATTGCGGAGGTGCTGCTTTCAGCCGTGTCACCCATGGAATTGATGGCCGGCAAGATCCTCGGCCAATTCGTGGTGGGGCTCATGGTGCTGCTTGTCTATCTCGGGTTGGGTCTCATCGCTCTTGTGAGCTTCGCGATGCTGGGACTCATAGACGCGTGGATCATCGTCTATCTGTTTATTTTCTACCTGGCGTCCTTCTTCACCTATGCGGCGCTGATGGCGGCGGTGGGGGCTTGCGTCAACGAAATCCGGGAGGCGCAAAGCCTGGTCATGCCCATCATGCTTACGCTGATGCTGCCCATGTTTCTCTGGATGCCGATCAGCCGCGATCCGGGTTCCACAATGGCCCTGGCGCTTAGCATGATCCCCCCGGTGAATTCCTTCGTTATGCTGATCCGCATGGCCTCCAACACACCGCCCCCCCTCTGGCAAGTCTGGATTTCCATTGTTCTCGGCTTGGGTGGGGCTTATGCTGCCGTTTGGAGCTCTGCCAAGATTTTCCGTATCGGGCTTCTACTCCACGGCAAACCGCCCGATTTTCGGACCATGCTCCGCTGGATCCGCATGGCGTAAGCCTCCAGGCGGGTGCAATCCTACGTCAAGTCTGGTGCGGTGGCTGTGCACGGCTGGCGATTCCATCGCGAAGACAGACGCCAACCGTCACCGCGACTCTTCGGCGTAGTTGTACACAGGCGTTTCGATTGTCAGGGTCGGGTTCGGGTGGTGGAGAATCAGTCTCTGCAACTGTTCGACAATGGAGGGCGAGAAAAACTGCTCGCCAGTTTCTTCGCTCACGCGTGCTGGGACGTTCTGCACGATGTAGAACTTTCCTTCGCGCTCCAAGGTGTACGTCACCCGGCGCTCAACCAATTGCTCTTCACGCAGATTCAAAGCAGCAACGGCGCCTGTCATTCCGAGCGGAGCGAGGAATCACGCTCTGGTTCTTGTTTCCGACCCACCCTTACTCGAGTAAGTTCGTAGTCGAACACGACGTCATTCTCGCAGCAGCCGCCACGTCATTTCCGCGAAGGCGGGAATCCAGTTCGTGCTGGTGACATGGACCCCCGCCTGCGCGGGGGTGACGCAGCCTTGGCTTTCGATTCTATGGCTGGGCTTCGGTCCACCGTCACGTCATTCGCGCGAAAGCGGCCACGTCATTTCCGCGAAGGCGGGAAGCCAATTGCCAGGCAGCGCTGCCGCCCGCGGACAGATCCCCACCAACCTGCAGGCCGACGAGAATCTTGTCGGGCGATTGTCGTTGTTATTCCGGACACTCAGGGGGCGGAAGGTTACGACCCTCATCAGCGTGTCGTGGAGGGGGGTACGAGTTTCCCCATCAGCAGTAAGCCCTCGCTTCGGGGAGCGGCGCTTCGCGCGGGATGGTTTGGTGCGCAGGCTCTTTCCCCCAGCAGGCGAGTAGAAGCACTGTCCCGGTTGGGCTCAAATGGATGTAGAAGATGTTATCCCTGGCTTCGAGGTCATAGAAATTCTTGCGATGAGGGTCGGCAGTGGCGGTCGCCCCGGCCACCAGTGTGCTGCGCAGCGCTTCGACCGTCTCAGACGGGTAACGCCGAAGATTATCAATCCGAAATGGGCCGTTCATCTTGAGTATCACGCTTCCCTCCCTTCGCCGGGAATCCATAGCTCTAAGTGTAACTACGTTTGGAAGGGCGGAAGAGTTTCACAAGTCACGAAGTCTTCCGAACCCATCCAAATCGCGCAGAGTCCGTCGCCGCACAGACTTCGATCTCACAGAGCAACGAGCAGTGGGGCGCATACATAGAAAACAATACAAGCGCCACCCGCGCATAAATAAAGGTCCAAAATGATTCATGAGATATAATGCTACGCACCTTTGGTGAAGGTGTGAAAGAATCGGATGCACTTTTGTCCTGCGCCAGCCTTTCAAATGTGAAGAAGCGTGAGACGCACAACACTAGTATGGGGAGGACAACCCATGAAAAACGGATTCGCGCCAAGGCTAGTGATCCTGACGGGACCGTCCTGCGTCGGTAAAAGTCCGCTGGAGAAGGCGCTTGCCAAGTTTCATCCGGAGCTGCGGCGAGCCTTACGGAAACTGGTTCTTTACAACAGCCGTTCCCCCCGACCCGGGGAGGCGGACGGGATCGACTACCATTTCCGCACTCGGACTCAGCTTGAGTCACTGCGCCCACCGAGCCGCTATGCCATCTTGGACGTGCGAGGAGATCTGCAAGCTGTGGACGTGGAAGAGTTGCGAACCACCCTCGCGGAACACAGTGCTTTCTTCGAAGGAAATCCTTTTGTGGCGCGGGCACTCCTGACACATGCCGGCTTGGCTGGAATAGATCGGCTGAGCGTCTTCCTTTCGCCTCTATCGAGGGAAGAGGTAATCTACTTCAAGGATCCGGAGCGCAATCTGTCCCTTTCCGAGCTGGTCAGGGACGTCATGAGGCGCAAACTGCTCCGGCGCACGCATCGGCAGAAACTGGAGCTTTCGGCAAAGGACCTCGAGAATATCGAGGTGCGTGCCTCGAGTGCGTTTCGTGAGCTAAAGGAAGCCTGCCACTTCGATTACGTAATCCCCAATCACGACGGCGAAGACAGCGACAACTGGGAAGCCTTCTATTATCCAATCGGAGACGCGCGAAAGGCGCTGAACTCGTTTGTGGGACTACTGGAGGGCAAGGTTCCACCCGGAGTCGAGGAATGGGAGGAGAACTTGATTCCGTTGTAGGGGCGGCACGAGCCCGAACGGGTGCGAGGGCGTCTCGCGGGAGGGGATACCAGAGCGCTTAGGCGCGAGACGCCCCTCACACCATTACTGAGGCAACTGGTGAATCGTCTTTGCCTCCATAACCCAGGTCGGCGCCGTCCAAGTTGGCTGCTTGGCAGGGCCGTTTTGTTGCTCGTAGAACAGCAATCCAGAAACGTTGATGACCGGGCCGGCGGTCAGCCCCGATAACCCGCTCATTTGGTGATACCTGCTATCGCCAAACGCCAGCACGGTGATCGACTGCCCTCCGAACAATGGCCCGCAAGGCAGCATCGTGAAGCCGCCGCTTTTGTTGTCGGACCCTGAGGTGAGCAGCTTTTGGAAGGTCCCCAGCACGTTCCGCTGCCGCAGGAAGACACCGTCAGCGGCGAGAGTTACAGGCGTGGCGGGTGGGCCAGCCGTACCCGCTGTCAGAACGCCGAAAACGCCCACGTTCTCCGCGAGACCCAAGGTCTGGGGCCCGAACTGGAGAGAGTGGCGGTTCCACTGGTGCCAGTTCGTCCAGTAATTGGTGGTGCTTGACAGCGTCACAGCCAGCGAGGAGTACAATGGCACCTCGCTGGTCATGTCCCAGTCCTCATGACCGACAAGCAAACTGAACCCTGTGGCGTTGCCGGAATTGTCGCGGCTGATAGCAATGACCTTGCCCATCAAGCCCGCGTGCTGGCCGGTTGTTACCACCTGCTCCTCAGCGTCTACTTCCTGGGCGATGATGTCGCCACTGGTATCAACAATGGCATCGACTTCGACGAAGGTCCCCTGCGCCAGGGCCTGGAGCGCCGCAGTGCCCGACAGGCCAGCAACGCCGTCACCCTCGAAGTCCGTGGTGCTGGCGACTTGGATCGTCAGAGTCTGCCCCACGCCGCCTTGCACCTGGAGCGGGAAACTGCCGACAAAGCTCGGATTGGTGCTCGTCGTGGTGGCCGCGCTCTGAACCACTCCATACAGTGTATCGGCCTCACCCAACGTGGTTCCCGAGGCAACGGATGGTGTGACGGTGATTTGTGGGTCCACAACTCCGGTTATCTGACCATTGGTGCCGGTCTGCACTGAATCCCGCATGTCGAAATCCATCACCAACCCTGCCGCACCGTTGGTCGTGATCGTGAGGGGTGGACTGAACATGAGGTTAAGCGTATCCGTAGCAGTACCGTCGGAGAACGAAGTGCAGCTAGTGGTGACGCTTGTAGTGCAGGTGGGCATGGTCATGGGCTGCGGCGGGCTGTCGGAAGTGTCGAGGTAAGTCAGTTGGGGACTTGCGAGCGTAAGCGTGAGTTGGCTATAGGTCCCCGTGTTAACGCCCCCAAAAGTAAGAATGTTCGTGAAATCTACCAGGCTGGCAAAATCCACAGGCTGGCTCGGGACAGTGATCGGGACCGCCGACCCTCCGCCCTGCGGAACGAGGGAAGCCGATTGGACCGTCACCGTAAACGCTTCCACGTCACAGCTAGGCTGGTCGCTTCCGAAGGTGACGAGGGTTCCGGTCGTCACGTTAGTGACAGGTTGGGCGGTGGGCGTTTGCTTACTTCCGCATCCCACCATTGCCACCGTCGCTAAACCGATAATCAGTGCCAGTAAAAATGCGCACTCTCTCCTATTCATGGCGATTCTCCTTGAATTTGACAGAATATCGATAAGGTCAGTGCCGCGTTGTGCGAGACTCAAAAGACACCTCCCAGAGCCAGAGGCGCTTGGGACCACACTGCCGCAGCTCATTGAATGCGCGATGAACACTACCGCCCTGTTACGAGCACGTCATTTTCCAAATACTCGTTTAGCAACTAATTGAAAACAATGATAATACTTTTAAGTAAATGACCGGGACGGGCGGGCAAAACGAAAAGAATTACCCAATTGAGTAGATTTTATACGCTTTGGGATGGTGAAGCGCCAGGATGGGAATGGTAGCGCGGATCTACGGCGGTGCGGTCCGCGTCTTGTCCGCAGGTCCAGGAACGGGCGTCAAATCGCAAGATAAGCGTTTCGTCCGCGTGGGCTCAGGTAGGGAATACCTCGAGGCCCATTGTGTGCGGCACGTGGACTCACTTATCGACCGACAAAAAGTTGATGTTCCCCTGCTCTTTTCCGTCCCAGGCCGCAAAATACAATTCAAGCCGGAGCTGCGGAAAATCCTTGCGTAGCATCTGCCCCAACTTGCGAAGATCCTCCTCCTGACGCTCACGCGGCTCAGCAGCGGAATGAAGATGCACGGGGAGACTTTTGTACCACGCGCAGTCCTCGTGCTGGATAAGGATCAACCGGTCGATCTCATGGTTATCGACGAAGAAGCGGAACCACCTCCAGCTCGCCCAGGAAAACTTGGGCAGATATTCGACGAGGGTCAAACTTTGAGGGCCACCCGGGACAACTAACAGGTCGTAGTTTCCGGCAAGCCCCAGTTGCCGGTTCAAGAACTCCTGGAAGGCCGCCTGGAACCGATGGTCACCGCAATGCACAACCAGGGCGCGGGGCGCCGCGCTTTGGAGTGTGGAGTCGACGTGATATGAAGACATAGTCAGCCTCGGACAGGCAAGAGTAAAGGGTAAATAGTAAATAGTAAATAGTAAATGGTAAAGGATAAAGGCTAAAGAGCAAACGCTCCTTTACTGCTTAGCCCTTAGCCTTTACCCTTTATACTTTACCCTTCAGCCTTTAACCTTTAGCCTTTACCCTTTAGCCTTCAGCCTTTACCCTTTACACTTTGCACTTCACCCTTTGCTCGCCTGCACTGTTGGTGGAAGGACCTTGGTTTCGGCGGCCTGGGGTTCCTTTCCCGCCGCGAGAGAGGCAGTGGGTTGATGGGCGACGCCCAGTTGCGACAGCACACTGGGCACGTCCAGCCCTAACGCTTGCAACTGTTGTAGCAGACTGAACACCAGGGCCGGTCCCGTCTTGGCGATGCGGCCGATGCCTCCCGTCCCATCACCAGTGGCGCCGTTACCCTGCTCGATTACGACCACTTTGTCAATATTACCGAGTGGGGCCGCCACCGCGCCAAAAATGGCCGCTGAGGCCTGGAGTACGGCCGGTATCTTTTCGAGTACCGTCTGGAGTTTGGCGGCCTCGTTGAATTGCTTCCATGCTTCCGCCTTCTTCAGGATGGCCGCCGCCTCGGCGATGCCCTGGGCCTCAATGGCCCGCGCCTGGGCCAGACCGATTGCTTCCACCTTGGCGGCCTCGGCGCGGCCCTGGGCTTCGATGGCGGCGGCTTGACCTAGTCCCTCTTGCCGGAATTTCTCCTGCGCGGCTTCGGCCATGGCAATCTGCGCAGCTTTACTGCCTTCCGCCTCGAGGATCGCAGCCTGCTTCTTGGCTTCCGCGCGCAAAATGGCCGCCTGCCGCTCCGCCTCGGCCGCCTTGATGACCGTGGCCTCCAACTCTTTCTGCTTGCGTTGTACCTCCTGTTCCTGGACGGCGATCTGCTCTTGGGTGCGCATCCTCTCCACACGCACCTCTTCCACTACCACTGACTGCTTGGCCTTGGCATCCGAGAGCGGCCCAGCCTGCGCGGCCGTAGCCTTTTGCGTTTCCACTTCGGCCAGGAACTGGGCCTGTCTTACCTGAAAGTCGCGCTGCGCGGCAGCAATATTGGCGTCCGCGTCGAATTTCGCTTTCTCGCCTTCCTGCATGGCCAGGGCGGACTTGATCTTAGCATCCCGCGTGGCTTCGGCCTCGCCAATGGTCCCGTCGCGTTTTACCTCGGCGGTTCGCTTCTTGCCGAGGGCGTCCAGGTAACCTTCTTCGTCAGATATGTCCTGGATGGTGAGTACGTCAACTCCGATGCCCATTCTCTCGAGATCCGCCGCAGCTTCCGAGGTCAGCTTCTGGGCGAAGCTCGCGCGGTCGCTGTTGACCTCTTCCACGGTCAAGGTGCCAAGAATCGATCGCAGGTGGCCCTCGAGCGTCTGAAAGATGACTCGCTGTATCTCTTCATGAGACATCCCGAGAAAGCGCTCGGCAGCGGCGCTGAGGGACATGTCGTCGCTCTTGATCTTGACGTTGGCCACCGCCTTCACGGAGATGGGCACGCCTTGCTTGGTGTAAGCCCGCTTGATCTCGAGCGGAATTGTGAAGACGTTCAACGAAAGGTAATCCACCTGCTCGAGGAGTGGGTAGCGGAAGGCCGCTCCGCCCTTGATCATGCGGTAGCCCACGATTTTGCCGTCCGCGATTTTCCGCTTTCGTCCGCTAAAGACCGCCACCGCGTTGGGTGGCACTTTCAGATAGTTCCGGGCGAAAAGAGCCATGGCCACAATGAGGGCCAAAACCACACACATCACAATGATGGGAACGAAGAACTGCGTAATCACGTTCATGATTTCCCCCGCCGTTGGAAATTGGAAACTGGAAAATGGAAATTGGAAACTAGAAACCGGTAGTCAGATGATTCCAGCTCCTCGCGAGACTAGCCAGTTTCCATTTTCTAGTTTCCATTTTCCAGGTTTCTCCCGGTCACTCCGCCCGCCGGACCACAACGGTCTCTCCCACTACCGCTTCGATCTTCACCAGCGTATTGGCGGGAATCGGTTCGCCGTCTTTCGACCGGGCGATCTTTTCCACCACACTCTCGCCCAACGTACACCGGACTTGTCCCACA
>Ga0326727_10005730_pt1 | contig 35033 bp, 30 predicted proteins | sample MB2enrmetagenome_FD_207643 | JGI IMG/M metagenome (GOLD analysis project Ga0326727, IMG submission 207643) | Lab enriched peat soil microbial communities from McLean, Ithaca, NY, United States - MB29MY | ecosystem: Environmental > Terrestrial > Soil > Wetlands > Peat | place: USA: New York...
AGCACATGCAGCATCACCCGCTCGCCCTGCTTCACCCGCACCGGCTCGCCAAAGCCGAGCATCTTGCCGTTGATGGTGGACACGTCGTACATGGGCATGGCCGAGCCGTCGGCCGAGGGCATCATCTGTCCGCCCCAGTCGTGCAGCGCGAGGAAGACCTCGCGGTCATAACGGGCAGGGTTTTCGCTCGGCTCAATCAGCATAAAGCCGTGCTGGCCGCCGTACTGCGCCTTGCGCAGATCGTTGCCCGCCGTGGTGTGGGTGTGGAACCAGCGGAAGCCCGCCGGATCGGGCGTGAACGTCAGTCGTGTCGCCGCGCCCGGCGCAATCATCGGCGAGCCCTCCTCCATGGCGCCGTCGGTCGCCACTGGAAGAAACAGTCCGTGGAAGTGGACAATCTCCGCATCAGGCGAGTGGTTGCGGACCTCCACCGTCACCTCGCGCCCCTGCTTCATGCGCAGCAGCGGGCCGGGCACCTGCCCGTTATACGCCATCGTCTGGAAGCGGTGCCTGGGCGACGCCTCCAGCAGATGCGGCGCAATCTCCAGCGTGAAGTCGACGGGCGGGCCGGAGGCTGGCACCGCCGGCGTTGCCCCGCTGCCCATCGTGCCGCCCGCAGGCATGCCCATCTGCGCCGTCGGCGCCCGTCCTATCGCCAGCGACGCCGACGCCATCGCCCCAAGTTGTGCAAACCGCCGTCGCGTCAGCAATGAGGCAGGTTCCTGTCGTCGAAAATCGTTCCGGTATTCAGTAGACGGCCAGCCCCCGCCATTGTTTCAAGAGCAGGGTGCGAGGCTGGAAAGATAGGTCTCGCTCCAGCAAGCTTTACCGCAGATCGGCCATCACCGACGGCACCGGCGGCCCAGCCGGATTCATCTTCAGTCCCGTGATCTTCAGCACGTAGGCGTAGTCGCAAGGTCTGTCCGCGGGCAGCGACACCTTTAGCCCCTCCGCGTCCTGGGTGAACTTCAAGTTGCCTTTGTGGCCCAGCAGGGTCACGCCGGCGATCTTGCCCTCCGGGAGTTTCCCGTCGGGGAACTTCGCCGCGGCGGCTGGGCTGTTGGCCAGCGTTGCGATCACCGCGGTCTCGCCCGGCCACGACTGCGCAATTGCATAGAGATTGTCGTTCTTGGCGGTGAAGCGATAGACCACCGGCTTCGGCCCTTGCGGTTCAGTTACGGCCGCCGCATCCGCCGGCTGCGCGGGGCGAGCATTCCGCGGGGCTGGTGCGGCTGCCGCAGTGCCGGTCGCAGTTGAGGTCGTTCCCGCCGCCGTCGTTCCGGCGGTAATGCTCTGTTCCGCCGCTGCTGCGATCGCGGCGGCAGGGCGTCGCATCGCGGCGCTGCGCGGAGGCAACGGCGTAAACCCTTCGCCATCGATCACCCAGTTATGCGTGCCGTATACTGCCTCACCGTTGATCGCCAGCCACTTGCCCACTTCTTTCAGCGTGGTCCTCTGCGCATCGTTGATTACGCCGGTCCCGGTGGGCGAAAGGTTCAGCAGCAGGCTTCCGTTCATGCTCAGCACGGTGCATAGCTCGTTCAGCACACTGGCCGGGCCACGGAACGTCTCCACTGGATTCTCCGCAGTGTAGCCCCAGGTGCTGCCCAGCGTATCCTCGGCGTCCCAGATGCCCTTCAATATTTGCGTAGGTCCGCGCGGGTTCAGACGCTCAAACTCCAGCACGCTGCCCGCCAGGAAGGCCGTGCTCTTGGTCATGAAGGTCACCTGCTTGTGCCACTCCAGCGCGCGGTTGAAGTAGTATGCAGCCACCTTCAGCTTCAGCGGGTCGAAGTCGCGCGAGTCGATGCCGTTGTCGTACCAGATAATGTCCGGCTGATACTGGTCGATCAGTTCGATGTTCTTCGTCACCCAGTCTTCCAGAAACTCCTGCAGCCGCGCGTCCGAGTGATCGTGCCAATAGAAGTTTGCGTACTTCGGATCGTCCACGTCGGTCTTCAGTCCCGGGGTTGGATTCACGAACGTGTAGTGCTCCATGTTGTGGCTGGCCACGCCAAACTTCAGCCCCGCCTTGCGCGTGGCGATCGCCATCTCACCCACCAGATCGCGGTGCGGTCCCATGGCGTACGCATTAAACGGATTGGTCGCCGAGTTCCACAGGGAGAAGCCGTCATGATGCTCCACCGTCGGCGCAAAGTACTTCGCTCCCGACTCCTTCACCAACTCCGCCACATCGTCGGCGTTAAAGTCCTTTGCTGTAAACAGCGGAATAAAGTCCTTGTAACCGAACTGGTCTGGCGGCCCGAAGTGCGCTGTATGCCACTGCGAGAAGCCGGTGTACATGTACTTCTCGTACCACTCGTTGTGATACGCCGCGACGCTGAACAGCCCCCAGTGCATGGTGATGCCGAACTTCGCATCGATAAACCACTGCGGCACCGTGTAGTGGTCGCGCACCGAATCCCACGTCGGCTGCACCGGCCCAGGCGCCACCGGCGTCTTTGCTGCCGCCGCCGCGGCAACAATCTCCGGCGTCACCTGCGGGCCCGACTGGGCGCGCGCAGGGAAGGGCAGCATGGTCGTAAAGACTAATGCGCAAAACATCGTCACCATCGCGTAGTTCGGTCGCATGAAGTCCTCCCCAGATGTTCGCCTACTCCCCATTCGGCTGCGCAGGCGCAGTCGCCGCAGGCCGCGGCGCGGGTGTTGCAGCAGCAGGCTCATCCATCTTATTCGTCCTGAACGGTACTGCCGGCAGCCCCGCCGCGTTATACAGATTCGCGCCGTACGGATAGTTGTCCCACGCATACCGCACCGAAACCGGCGCAGGCACATCCGGGCTTTTCACCACCACCGTGCTGGCGTCGATGGTCGCCTGCGCATCGACATACTTGCCGTCTGCGCCCGCGATCTGGAACCACTTCAGCGGCCCATCATTCGCCGCGGGAACCTCAGCGGTCGACGCCGCATTCGGTGGCGAAGCCACATGCGCGTACAAGCCCTCCGGATAATGCGTCGTCAGCCCCTGCGCGTGCGTAAAGCTGATCCGAATCGCATCGCCCTCCACCTTCATCCCTGCGTACACCGGCCCGGAGAACTCCATCTTCTTGCCATACACATTCGCGAGCGCAATCCGGCTCAGCCGGTCGCACAACGCCTCTTTGTTCTTCGGATGCACATTTGCGGAGTCGCCAATATCCACCGCGACCGCCAGCCCGGTGTTCTTCACCGACAGGATCTCCGCCTGCTGCTCGCGCACCCGCGGATTGTTGCTGTTGTTCTTCAGCGCGGCCAGTTGCACCGCATAGAACGGGAAGTCGCCTTCACCCCACAGTTGGCGCCAAGTCGTCACCAGCGTCTCCATCACATGCGCGTACATCGGGATGCCCGGATTCCCCAGGATCGACTCACCCTGATACCAGATCGCGCCGCGAATCGCATACGGGATCACCGGATTGATCATGCCGTTATAGAGCACCGTGGGCTGATGCTGGTCCTGCACCGGATCGCCGCCGCCTCCACGCGCACGCCGCGCAGGGGGAGGCGCGCCCGCGGCAGGAGCGCCTGTTCCTGCCGTCGGCGCCGGGCCCAGCCCCGCCGTTGGATTCACCAGCGTCGCCGCAACGGGAGGAGCCTGTGCGTCCGCCGCTGGAGTCGCAGGTGCTGGCGGCTGCGCCTTGAACGCCGCCACCCGCGCATCGAATCCATCCAGGACCGGCTTCAGCTTCGGATCGGCAGCCAGCGCCTCACGCGGCACCCACGCCTCCGCCGTACTCGCGCCGTAAGCAGAGAGAATAATCCCCACCGGCTCCTTCAACGCCTGATTCAGGTTGCGCGCGAACAGGTAGCCAATCGCCGAAAAGTCAGCCACTGTCTCCGGGCTGCACACCTTCCACTCGCCCTTGGGCTCTGCCAGTGGCGCAAACGACTTGGTGTCGGCCACGGTAAACATCCGCACCTGCGGATAGTTGGCCGCCGCGATCTCCTGCTTCTCATCCAGCAGACCGTACGGTCGATGGCCTGTGTTGGACACGTTGAACACCATGTTCGATTGCCCCGACCCCAGCCATACCTCACCCACCAGCACATCGTTCACCAGGTTGATGACCAGGGGCGAGTGCGCCTTCTTCCCCGAAATGCTCATCGTGTAGGGCCCGCCGGACTTTAGCTGGCTGAGCTTCACCATCCACTTGCCGTCCGCGCCGGTTACCACCGACTTGGTCTGGCCGGCGATCTTCACCGTCACTCGCTCGCCTGCGGTGGCCGTGCCCCACACCGGCACCGTCATGCCGTTCTGCAGCACCATGTGGTCGCTGAAAAGTTGGTTGGCTTTGAAATCGGAATCGGCGCGCGCCGACGTCGCGAGACTAAGCGCGGCGCAGAGGAGGGCAATCAGAAAGCGTGTCTTCATGGGAACCTCTTGAGGGTAGACAGACGCAGGAAAGACGTTCCCGCGCGCTCTAAAGACGCTATGGATGGGCGCATTCGGCTGTCAAGGCAGCAGCCCCGCCCGATCATCGCCCAAAACCTGACCCGCGAACTTTTTCCAGCGCAAGCGAACTGTTAGGCTCAGAAAACAAGGGGAATCGCCAAAATGCCGAAGACCAAGGAGTTTACCGTCACTATTGAGGACAAGCCCGGCGCTCTTGGCCGTTGCTTCACCGCACTGGCCGAGAGCGGAATCAACATCCTCGCGGTGCAGTCCTACGTCGAGGACCGTGAGAGCCTGGCGCGGCTGGTCGTGGATAATCCCGCCGCTGCAAAGTCCGTGCTCGGCAGCCTGCGCATGATCTTCGAGGAGACCGAAGCGGTCACCGTGCGCCTGGCCCACCGTCCCGGCGAGCTCGGCCGCGCGGCGTCCCTGCTTGGCGAACACCAGATCAACATCGATTACACCTACTGCGGTGCGGAGCCGGGATCGACCCAGATGATCGTCGTCTTCGGCGTCGACAACCTCTCCAAAGCAGTGAGGGTGCTCGACGAAATGGCCGCCGAATAGGCCCTCTTAGTGCCCAATTTGGGCCGATCCCCGGCGCACCCTTAGAATCAGACGATGGGGCATACTCGCCGAAAACACAACCCAGCGATGAGGGGTCATGGCTGAACTGGTCTTCGACGAGCTGCACTGGAAGCCCCGCCACAACCCGTGGCTGGTCGCCATCACGGTCACGCTCGCCACCTTCATGGAGGTGCTTGACACCTCCATCGCCAACGTCGCCCTGCCCCACATGGCCGGGTCGCTCGGCGCCAGCCAGGAGGAGGCCACCTGGGTGCTCACCAGCTACCTGGTGTCCAGCGCCATCATCCTGCCCATCTCCGGCTGGCTGGCCAACCGCATCGGGCGCAAGCGCTTCTACATGTCCTGCGTCACCATGTTCACCATCTGCTCCATGCTGTGCGGCCTGGCGCAGACGCTGCCCCTGCTGATCCTCGCGCGCGTGCTGCAAGGCCTCGGCGGCGGCGGCCTTGCCACCAGCGAGCAGGCCATCCTCGCCGATACCTTCCCCATCGAGAAGCGTGGCCAGGCCTTCGCCCTCTACGGCATGGCCGTCGTGGTCGCCCCGGCCATTGGCCCCACCCTGGGCGGCTGGATCACCGACAACTTCAACTGGCACTGGATCTTCTTCATCAACGTGCCCGTCGGCCTCATCTCGCTCTACTTCACGAACCGCATGGTGGAGGACCCGCCCTTCCTCAAGGCCCGCAAAGAGGCCTCCAAGCACCTCAAGGTCGACTTCATGGGCCTCGGCCTGGTCGCCGCCGGCGTAGGCTTCCTCGAGTTCACCCTGGACAAGGGCCAGGAGAAGGACTGGTTCGGCGACCCCATGATCCGCTTCACCTCAATTCTCGCCGTCTGCCTGCTCATCTTCTTCGCCTACTGGGAGTGGAACCACCCCGACCCCGTGGTCGACCTCAAGCTGCTTAAGAACCGCAACTTCGGCACCGCCGTCTTCCTTCAGCTTGTCCTTGGCATGGTGCTCTTCGGTTCCACCGTGCTCATCCCGCAGTATCTCCAGGTCCTGCTCGGCTATACCGCAGAGCGCGCCGGCATGGTGCTTTCGCCCGCCGGCTTCATGATGATGTTCATGATGGCCATCGCCGGCCGCACCGTCGGCAAGATGGACCCGCGCCTCATGGTCTGCCTCGCCTACATCGGCACTGCCATCGGCGTCTACAACCTCACCCAGCTCGACCTCACCACCAGCTTTGCCCACGTCACCGTGCTGCGCATGTTGCAGGTGGTCTGCCTGCCCTTCGTCTTCATCCCCATCAGCACGCTCAACTACGTCGGCGTGCCCGCCACCAAGACCAACCAGATCTCCTCGCTCTCAAACTTCGCCCGGAACCTTGGCGGCTCGGCCGGCACCGCGCTGCTGACGACATATATAGCCCGCAGCACCCAGGTGCATCAGGCGGCGCTGGCCGCCAACGTCGTCCCCGGCAGCGTCCGCTACAACCTCTTCACCGGCCAGATCAGCAACATGTTGATGAAGGGAGGCATGTCCTCCACCCAGGCCAGCCAGGTCGCCGTCGGCCAGGCCTACCAGATGATGGTCCGCCAGGCGACCATGCTCAGCTACAAGAACGCCTTCGCCATCCTCGGATTCGCCGTCGTCTGCCTCTCGCCTCTGCCGTTCCTCATGCGCCTGCCACCCAAACGCGGCGCCCGCCCCGGCGCTGTCGGCCACAGCGCTGCTGCCAAACCCGCCGCCGCCGAACCCGCCCCCGAAGAACTCGCCATCCACTAGGCCCAGTTTAAGGCTGCACACAGCACCGAAATTGGGTGCCACATATCTCAATTTCGAGATGTGGGAGTTTCCGCTACCGAAGCCTCCCACGCCGTCATTCTGGAGCGAAGCTCCAGAATCTCCGTATTTGCCTTTCTAGATCCACTACGTTCCCGGTTTGCCACTATAAACATTTTTGTTTATAGTCGATAAGTGAAGAGCAGCGAGTTCAAACGGTGGCTGAGCAAACAGGGTTCTACCTTCGGGTGGTGGGTCAGTTTGAAAAAAGCCGACCTCAGGGGCTAAAGCCCCAATTGAAAATGAACGGCTTACGGCACGGCTGAAGCCGTGCCCTTAACGAAGCGAAGCAAACTGACCCACTACCTACCTTCGGCACGTCAAACGGCTCGCACTTGAAAGTCGAACTCAACGGCAAGACCTCCATCCTGCCGATGCACAACAAGGAACTCGGCACCGGTATCGTCGAGAGCATCAAGAAACAACTCGGCCTCACATAGGAGATACATGCGATACCCCTTCAAAATCACGCCCGACGAAGAATTCTTCATGGTGACTTTCCCCGACATCCCGGAGGCCATCACACAAGGCGAAACCATCGAGCAGGCGATCGAAGTCGCACAGGACGCATTGGAAACCGCGCTCGAATTCTATTTTGAAGGTTTGCGCCCCGTCCCGGCACCGTCCCCAATCAAGCGCGGCGGCCATTACGTCGAGCTTCCTGCCAGCCTCACCGCCAAGGTCCTCCTCCTCAACGAAATGGTCCGCCAGAAGGTCCGTCCCGCCGAACTCGCCCGCCGGCTCGGCACCACGCCCCAGGCCGTCAACCGCCTCACCAATCTCCGCCACGCCTCCAAGATCGACGGAATTGCCATGGCGATGAAGGCCCTCGGCAAGACCTTAGAAATCCGCGCCGCCTAAGCCAAGCGGCCTAAGCTAGACTGAGGCCTATGCCCCAAGGCGACAACCTGCACGACCGCAATCCCACCTCCGAATCAGCGCTCGACGCCGGCATCGCCGAAAACCTGATGGGCGCCAGCGACACCACCGTGCCGCTCGGCGAGCAGCAGCTGGCCGTGCCAATCTACCAGCCCAAAGGCCGCCGCGCCGCCGCCAGCTTCATCTTCTTCACCATCACGCTGGACATGCTGGCCCTGGGCATGATCGCCCCGGTGCTGCCGCGCCTGATCGCCAGCTTCATGTCCGGCAACACCTCCGGCGCCGCCCAGATGCTGGGCCTCTTCGCCACCGTCTTTGCGGTCATGCAGTTCTTCTTTTCGCCGGTGCTGGGTTCGCTGTCCGATCGCTTCGGCCGCCGCCCGGTGGTCCTGCTCTCCAACTTCGGCCTTGGCCTCGACTACCTGCTGATGGCCTGGGCGCCCGCGCTCGGCTGGCTGCTCGCCGGTCGCATCATTTCCGGCTTGACCGCCTCCAGCGTTCCCACCGGCATGGCCTACATGACCGACGTCACCGCGCCGGAGAAGCGCGCCAGCGTCTTCGGCCTGCTCGGCGCAGCCTTTGGCCTCGGCTTCGTCCTCGGCCCAGCGCTCGGCGGCATCCTGGGCAGCATCAGTCCGCGGCTTCCATTCTGGGTCGCCGGAGGCCTCAGCCTGCTCAACGGCATGTACGGCCTCTTCGTGCTGCCCGAGTCGCTCAGCCAGCAGCATCGCAGCTCGTTCTCCTGGAAGCGCGCCAACCCGCTCGGCTCGCTCCGCCTGCTGCGCAACAACACGGTGCTGCTTGGGCTCTCCGCGGTCCTCGTCCTGGGCTACCTCGCCCAGCAGTCGCTGCAGAACGTCTACGTGCTCTTCGCCGACTACCGCTTTGGCTGGACCGACCGCACCGTCGGCCTCTCGCTCGCCGTCGTCGGTATCGTTCAGGGCTTCTACAGCGCCGGCTTAGTCAAGCCCTTCGTCAAACGCTTCGGCGAGCGCAACGCCCTTACGTTCGGCCTGGTGGGCGGCGCCATCGGCTACTCCATGTTCGGCCTGTCGAAGACTGGCACGCTGCTTCTGCTCGGCATCCCCATGCTCAACCTCATGGCGGTAGCCTGGCCGTCCGCGCAGAGCATCATGTCGCGCGAGGTCAGCCCCTCCGAGCAAGGCCAGATGCAGGGCGCCGTGCAGAGCCTGCGCGGCCTCGCAGGCATCTTCGGCCCCATCATGTTCACCTACATCTTCTCGAAGTCCTTCGGCCCCTCCGCGCCCATCCACATACCTGGTGCCGCATTCTTCCTCGCCGCCGCGCTGCTGCTGGCTTCGCTGGCCGTCGCGCAATGGGTTCGTCCCGCGGAAGCCGCACCCGCCGCGGCAGGGCATACTGGATAGATGGGCCTCTCGTTTGAAGTCAGTGCCACCGCGCCCGCCGGCGGACGCCGTGCGGCGCTGCACCTCCCTCATGGGACCGTCCAGACGCCCGTCTTTATGCCTGTCGGCACCGCGGCCACCGTCAAGACCGTCCAGCAGGAGACGCTGGAACACATCGGCGCCGACGGTGCGGGCGCGGAGATTATTCTCGCCAACACCTACCACCTCTACCTGCGCCCCGGTCACGAGTTGATTCGCCGCATGGGCGGCCTGCATCGCTTCATGTCGTGGCCGCGCCCCCTGCTCACCGACTCCGGCGGCTTCCAGGTCTTTAGCCTCGCCAAGCTCCGCAAGGTTACCGACGACGGGGTGGAGTTCCGCTCCCACCTCGACGGCTCCAAACACTTCTTCTCGCCCGAGCACTCCATCGAAGTCCAGATCGCCCTCGGCGCCGACGTCATCATGGCCTTCGACGAGTGCGTCGAGACCCCCGCCACCTGGCAGCGCACCCGCGACTCCATGGGCCTGACCCACGCCTGGGCCGCAAGGTCACGGCAATACTGGCTGGATCACCGCCATGAAGCGCCGTGGACAGATCAGGGAACAGGCAACAGGGAGCAGGGAACAGCTACTCACCCCGAGCCGCCTTCTACTCCCTACTCCCTACGCCCTGATCCCTGCATCACGCCTGCTCCCTGCCTCTTCGGCATCGTCCAGGGTGGAATGTACCCCGACCTACGCCGCGAGTCCGGCGAGCGCCTGGTCGAGATGAACTTCGACGGCTACGCCATCGGCGGCCTGGCCGTCGGTGAGCCCCGCGAGGTCACCCGCGAGATGATCGCCCGCACCCTCGAGGTCCTCCCTCGCGACAAGCCCCGCTACGTCATGGGCGTCGGCTACCCCGACGAGATCGAGGAGTACGCCCGCATGGGCGTCGACATGATGGACTGCGTGCTGCCCACCCGCGCCGCCCGCCACGGCCTGCTCTTCCGCGCGCCCCAACCCGGCGAAGAGCTATCGACGCCGCAACCCGGCACGTCGGCCGATTCGACCGAGTCCGAAGCCGAAACCGCCTCGCGCACCGCCGTCCGCATGAACATCAAGCGCCTCGAATACGCCGAAGACCAGCGCCCCATCGACCCCACCTGCTCCTGCCTGGTCTGCCGCCGCTACACCCGCGCCTACCTCCGCCACCTCTTCATGGCGAAGGAGCCCCTCGGCCTCACCCTCAACTCCATTCACAACCTCAGCTTCTACCTCGACACCATGTCCCGCGTCCGCGCCGAATTGGCTGGTATGACATAATATACGAATTGATATGTATAATACGTATTACTGGAGAGACCCGTGCAGACCATCAGCGCCACCGAGTTGGCTCGAAACACCAGCAAGATTCTGGATTCTATCGCTAACGGCGGCGAAGGTATCGCCGTCGAGCGCAACCGCACCGTGATCGCACAGATTGTTCCTCCGGCGCGAAGCATGACGGCCGCTCAGGCGCTGTCCGGCCTTGAAAACACTCTTTCGCCTGAGGAGGGGGCACAATGGCTCAAGGATAGCCGGAACGAAGGCAGCGCAGAATTCGATCAGTCGGTGCATGACCCATGGGGATAATCGTCGATACCTGTATCTGGATTGGCATAGCGACGGGCCAATTGCCGGCCGCATCTGTGAATGCAAAGGCCGGTAATTTGGCGGTATTTGTTTCCGTCATCTCACTTGGGGAACTCGAATTCGGTGTCGAGTCCTGTTCCGATCCCAGTAAGCGCGCGAACCGGGCTGCCTTTCTCAGGCGTCTCGAAACACGACCTGCACTCGGCATTTCACGTTCCACGGCCGCAGCGTTCGGTGTGCTCGCGGCCGCCGTAAAACACGCGGGCCGCTCTCCTCGACCCCGTTACAACGATCTCTGGATCGCCGCCCAGGCCATCGAGTATGGTTATACCTTGCTGACCACCAACGGCCGCGACTTCGCCGGCCTTCCCGGGCTGAAGCTATTGAATCCGTGAATTGTCCCCGCATCGCTCGCGGTTTCATGCGTAATTCGAAAGCTGCAAGATGAGGATGACCCGACATCCATCTCATATTCGATTGAAGTTAGACACGAAGACATAGACCGAGCATTCCGGGCCATCGAGAAGTGGGCCAGCGTCGGCGACTAGCCGGGTTCGTTTGAGACAGTTGCCTCGTCAATCATCCGCACCACCCTTGCAATCGGCAGTCCCATCACGTTGAAGTAGTCCCCATCGATCCGCGGAATCCATCGTGCCGCGTACCCCTGGATCCCATACGCTCCCGCCTTGTCCATCGGCTCCTGCGTTGCGCAATAGAAATCCAGCTCCGCCTCGGGAATTTCGGCGAATGTAACTGAAGTAGTCTCCACTCCGCTCACCACGCCCGCTCGCGTCGCGACCGCCACTCCTGTCAGCACTTCATGCACCCGCCCGGAGAGCCTGCGCAGCATCCGCTTCGCATCCTCCGCATCCGCTGGCTTGGCCAGAATCTCGCCATCGCACACCACCGTCGTATCCGCGCCGAGGACGATCAAGGGCAACGCCGCTTCAGAACCGGGTGGCCCATTCGAGACAGCTTCACCGTCACGAGTGGGGCCCGCATACCGCGCCAGCACCGCTCTCGCTTTTTCCTCTGCCAGCCGCTTCACATACGTGCCGGCATCTTCTCCCGCGCGCACGGACTCGTCCACATCCGCAGCCTCCACCGCGAACACGTAGCCTGCCTGCGCCAGCAGCTCTCGCCGCCGCGGCGACGCGGAAGCAAGGATGAGGCGGAACTTTGGTGTAGCGGGCAAATTGACCTCAGGGGCTAAAGCCCATATCCATGGCCACGTTTTATGGCACGGCTAAAGCCGTGCCCTTAACCAGACAGCATCATTTCGCGCCGCTCCCGCCACTAACCCAGCGCCTCAATCGACACATGCGCCCGCATCGTATGCGCCTTTCCTGGAGCCAGCGCGATCGTATTCTCGCCCACGTTCGCTGTCTCGATCGCGGTCATGTGCAGCCACCCATCCGGCTCCATGTCCGGCATCGTCGCCGTAAACTCCGCCCACGGATTCCACACTACCGTCGAGCGCGATCCGCTCTTCTCCACCACGATTCTGCGCCCGCCTGCCGGATCGTGGAGCATGCAAGTCGCCTCCGTATTCAGATACGGCCGGTCGGTTCTCCCGGTGAAGCGCAAGCTGCCTTCAGCCTGCACCTTCTCCTTGAACCCGTCTACCTTGTCAATATAGGTCGTCCCGCCCAGCCCATCGATCGAGACCTTTCGCGCATCCGCCACGGCATAGTAGGTATGCAGCGCCTCTTCGAAGATCAACGGCGCGCCCAGCCTCGCCTGATCCGCCGCGCTCACCCCGCCTCCGTTGCCGGAATCATTCGCCACCGTCAGCTCCAGCGTCAGCGTCTGCCCAATCGTCATCCGGTAGGCCAAACGGAAGTGGTCGAAACCCAGCCCACGGCTCACGTTGTCCGGCCCCAGCGTCCACAGCAGGTGCATCTCCTCACCCGCCAGCATCGCCGACGTCAGCTCCCACACCGTCGTCCGCGCAAATCCGTGCTGCGGTCCCTGCCTGCCATCGTGCCGCTCCGCAAACCATGGAAACACCACCGGCACGCCGCCGCGGATCGCCTTACCCGGCGCATACTCCGCCTTCTCGCTGACAAAGATCGCCGGCGCCTGTCCCTTCGGCTTCCAGTGGGTCAGGTGCGCGCCCTGGGTATAGATCGTCGCTTCGGCCGCAGGCGCGGTCACATGCGCAACCACCAATCCGGCAACCGCCTGCTCAAATCCCAGCACACCGGGTATCGCAAACCGCTCCTGCAGTTCCGCTAAATCCATCGCTTCACTCCTCAGCAGAATAGGGCCCCACGCCTAACGGGCTACTGTGCGGTCAGCCTGCGCCGTTCGGTCTCGATGTAGGTGTAGCGGATGCGGTGGATCACGGTGATGGTCGAGAACAGCGCCAGCACCCACAGGCACGGCGCCATCACCCCCCAGCGGTTGCACAGCGCGCCCAGAATCACGCACACGATGCGTTCGGGCCGCTCCATGAATCCCACCTTGCAACTCCCGATCAGCGCTTCGGCCCGCGCCCGCGTGTAGCTCACCATCACGCATGCCGTCATCACAAACGCCACCAGCCCCACGTAAAACAGCCGGTTGCCCCGCGCGTAGAAGATCAACAGCCCGAAGAAAATCGCCACGTCGGAGTAGCGGTCGATCACCGAGTCGAAGAACGCGCCAAACACCGACACCTGGTTGGTCTTGCGCGCCACCCGCCCGTCCACCATGTCGAAGATGCCCGCCCCGATAATGATCAGCCCGGCATAGAAAAACATGCGGTTGGCGTTATGCACCCGGGCAAATCCGAAGAAGCACGCCGCGATCGTGTTGATCACGAGACCCAGAAAGGTCAGCACGTTGGGCGAGATCTTCGTCAGCGCCAGGCCGTTCACGATCTTCTGCAGCAGCCATCCGCTGCCCTTGCCGAAAGCGCTTGTCCAGGTCATCGAGTTACAGTCATTGAATCGCGTTCATCTCTTCCGCATTGGCCTTTGCTTCACTCCGCCGCAACGTCCGCGTCCGAAATCTCTTCTTCCACCTCATCGTGGATGGTGATCAGCTTCAGGATCTCCAGTTCGCGCTTGCCGTTGGGCGTCACCACGGTGGCCATATCGCCTACCTGCTTGCCCAGCAGCGCGCGCCCGATCGGCGAAGTGGTCGAGATCAATCCCTTGGTCACGTCCGACTCCTCGCTGGTCACCAGCTTGTAGCTGATCTCTTCGTCCTTGCTGGAGTCGAACACGATCACGGTCGCGCCGAAGCCCACTTTGTCCCGGGGAATGTTGGTCAGGTTCACCATGGCCAGTTCGCCCATGCGCTTCTTCAACTGGCCCAGGCGCGCGTTCACAAACACCTGGCGCTGCTTGGCCATGTGGTACTCGGCGTTCTCGCTCAGGTCACCCAGCGCGACCGCCTTCTTGATCTCGGCTGGCAGCTCGGTGGTCAGCTCGCGTTCCAGCACCTTAATCTCTTCTTCGAGCCGCTTTTTAATGTGATCGGGCATGGGGCCTTCCGGGATTCTTCCAGATGCAGGTTCACAGTCCTGTGATGTTCGAACCGCCTGCCAAGTAGCCTTCTCCGATAGAGGGAAAGCCCCGCAAGCCAGGTTCGCGTTTGTACCACACAGCGCTGTGGGACCGCGATCCGCACGCTTCAGCCCTTAGGCCGGACGCACGAACTCATGCAAAATCTGATTATACGTCCCTCCGCCCGCACACCCCAAACGCCCAGCGCGCGGGGGACTGGTGCAGCTTGCATTCGTCTGACCGGAACGGGCCGGCACCCAGGCCTTTGGGCTAGGGGCTCCCATCCACTCGTATGTCAGCTAGACCACCTATCCGTCCGTCGCGGCATCTCACCCGATTAGATAGCGATACCTGCCATCTAACCGCCGACAACGGAGCCTTGCAGCACTGGGGAGCAAAACCTCAGGCGCCACAAGTGTCTCTGTACGCAACTCATAAGTGGAACCCGCTCCCAAGCGGCAAGTTTTCAAAGGCCACCCATGAAGAACTTCAAAAACCTCGCATTCCTTGGCGCAGTGCTGGTAGCGTCCGCGTCCTTCGCTTCGGCTACGCCAATGCTCACCGGCGAAATCGTTCTCAGCGGCTACGGAGCATACAGTCAGTCCGGCGGCGTCGCTACCCTGGCGACGCCGAACGCCGGCAACGATAACTACAACTTCGCCTCGTCAACCCTGGGCAGCTTCGCTCCGGGCACCATCACCTACGACCCGTTCAGCACAGCGTCGATCTCTCCCGCAACCCCGGTCACCATCTTCTCCATATTGGAAGGTACTGACACCCTCTACTTTGTGGCAACCAGTTCCGGCCCGCTGGGAGGGAGTTCGGGATCCAGCAATGGTTCCGTCGATCTGTATGGCTCTTTCACTGATTCCAGCAACTTGTATGCGAGCACGCCTGGAACCGTGGACGTCTCCTCGAACGGAACCACCTCGCTCGCTGGCTTCCACGAGGACGCTTTCGTAGGCATCGCCCCCGAACCCAGCAGCCTGATCCTTTTCGGCACCGGCCTGTTTGGCGCCTCGGCCTTATTTTTCCGCAGACGGCGGCTCAACGCCTAGACATTCTTCTTGTTCCATTTTCGCCACGGAGCGTTCGCGGGAGCTGCGCTCCGCCCTTTTTCCAAGTCCTCCCGTCTCCCTCGGCACCCAGCGTGGCCCCGGCGCCAGCCCAAAAAATAGATTTCCCAATCTGTGCAAAAGTGAGCAGAAACTCCATCTCCCCCTCTGCCAAGCTTAGGAAACCGTATGGATCCGGGCGCTATGCAGAGCAGTATGCCGATGCGTATCCATCAAGCGTCCTTATCCGCGCGGTGCTGGGGTGCGCTGGCAATGCCGGGGTGTGGGGCATTGCCAGCGCTTTTTACGGGGTAACTTATTTTTTACACAAACTGTGTCGTATGGACTACATTGGACGCAGCCTCCCCTTTCACCGGCCTCCCCATCCCCCGTTTCACACTGGATGGGATCATTTGGGTTCCCAGGCATTCGGCAATTCCGCGCTCTAGAGCTCCACGATCCATTTGCGTGATCCCGCGCCGATTCTCAACCGCTTGCGCCGACGGACGATCGGGACTCACACCGCGCATTCCGCCGCACGAGGTCGTCCCATGGCCGATGTCGCAGCCCCGAAGTTCAACCCCGCCGCCTACCTCGCCCACTCCGGGCTGGGCCGGAACCAGGTCCATCTCAGGCCCAAGGAAGTCTTTTTCTCGCAGGGAAGTCCCGCAGACTGCGTCTTCTATCTCCAGTCCGGCCGCGCCAAACTCACCGTCGTCTCCGAACGCGGCAAGGAGGCGACCATCACCATGCTGGCCGTGGGCGACTTCATCGGCGAAGAGTCGATCGCCTCCGTCCGCGGCCTGCGCCTGGCCACCGCCACCGCCATCACCCCATGCCATGCCCTCAGGATCGAGCACGAAGAGATGGCCCGCGTGATGCACGAGGAGCATGGCTTCGCCGACCTCTTCCTCAAGTTCCTGCTGGCCCGCGGCATGCGGACCCAGGCCGACCTGGTCGATCAGCTCTTCAACAACAGCGAAAAGCGGCTGGCCCGCATCCTGTTGCTGATGGCCGAGTTCGGCAAGCCCGGCGAGCCTGAGTCTCTCATCCCCCGAGTCACCCAGGAGACGCTGGCCGAGATGGTGGGCACCACCCGCTCGCGCGTCAGCTTCTTTATGAATCGCTTCCGCAAGCTCGGCTTCATCGATTACAACGGCCGCATCCGGGTCCACAAGTCCTTACTCAACATCGTCCTGCACGACTGAGCCGCTTGTCCCGGGCAAAACCGCGCCTCTCCGGAACGGGCTGGTGCCTCTCCGGAGTAGGAGCGGGCTTCAGCCCGCGGTAAGTCGCAGATAGTTGAATGGGCTTTAGCCCCGGTTTTCATTGCGACCAGGTCAATAATTCGCAAAGTGGTCAATAGTGAGCAGACCTGACGCGGGGGGGGGGGATTATAGCTTAGTAACTCTGACGCAGAAACGGAGGTTCGCGATGCCCGTCCGGAAAATAAATTTGCTGCTGGTCGAAGACGACTCCCAACTCCGGCTCCTCTTATTCACCCTCTTCACCCAGTCCGGATACCGCGTCCGCGCGGCGGAGGATGGATTGTCCGCACTGGCGGAGATCCGCGCGGCCATGCCCGACATCGTCCTCTCCGACCTGTATATGCCCGGCATGTCCGGGTTTGAGCTGCTCTCGGTCATTCGCCGCAGGTTCCCCGGGATCGCCGTTATCGCCATGAGCAGCGCCTTCTCCGCCGGTGAGGTCCCTGCCGGTGTCGCCGCCGACGCCTTCTATCAGAAGGCCACCAGCGTCCTCTTCCTGCTCCGCATGATCGAAGACGCGGGCAACCTCGACCGGCTGGCCCCTCTCCGGAGGCAGTCCGCTCCCATCTGGGTCCCCAGCGTCCAAGCCCAGAGCGGCGTCTACGGCCACGTCGTCATTGCCTGCCCCGAGTGCCTGCGCACCTTCGCCTACCCATCCCGCTTGAGCGACGCCACCGTGCGCAAGGTCAACTGCGCCTCCTGCGAGACTCCCATCCACTACGCCCTGGTCCAGGCGCTCGACCCCACTCCTGCCAAGGCAACCTGGCTCCCCGCCGGCCTGCCCGCAGCATCGCCACTGTCCGCCGCCAGCCCCGAGTGAGCCAGGTCGATAATCATGCCTCACCGAACTCTGTGCTCCCTCTTTTGCCGGGCGCCCCACATCTCGCCTCTGAGATGTGGGATTCGACCCCGCACCCTTCCCAAGGCCACTGATCGGAAGGGCACGCATTCATGTGTGCCATCAACCAGCCGCGCGCCGTACGCGCTTCCACTCTCCCCGGAAAAATGACCTCGCTTTGCCTGACAACGGACCACTCGCAACTAACAACTGTCCTTCGCCCGCGCCGCTAGAAACGACTCCAGAATCAGCACCGCCGCCACCTGGTCGATGACCCTGCTGCGCTCGCGCCGGTCTGCCACAGTTCTCCGTCGGCCCGCGGTCTCGTCCAGCAACTGGTGCGCCTCCCAGGTGGTCAGCCGCTCGTCCACCAGATGCACGGGGATGCCAAACTCCGCGCGCAGTTGCTCCGCGAACTCCTGCGCCTTGCGCGCCCGCGATCCCACCTCGCCGGACATATTCAGCGGATGGCCGACCACCGCCTCCGCCACCTCGTGCTTGCGCAGGATCCGCCCAATCGACTTCAGGTCCGCCTTTGGAGTCTTCCTGAAAATGGTCAGCAGCGGCTGCGCGTTCCCCAACGCATCCGACACCGCCACCCCGATCCGCTTGTCACCCACATCGAACGCGACGATGCGCGCGACTGGCGGACTGATCTCAGGCGTATCCATCATGGGACGAGTGTAGCTGGAGTGGCGCAGGATCGGAGTAACATGGGCCTCGAATCCGGTGAGGAGAGAAAAATCCGTGTCAAAACTGCCGTATCTCGCATGTATCGCCGTCCTCTTACTCCTCGGCGCAAAGTCGCAGAACGAGATGTTCGCGAAGTATAAGCAGGTGGAGGCTTATGAAATTCGCCCCGGCGTCCTCGCCATGCCGCGCTACAACGCTGACGGTGAAGTCTGTGAGATCGGCTTTGAAAAACCTAGTTATTCACAAGGGTCGCTTGATATTCAGTTGAGCTTCACACAGAAGGAGATCGATGAGATTGTCGATGAATTCGCTCCACCAGATGTAAAAGGCACAAAATCCAAGGAGTGGTGGAACGGCATGATGGACGTCTCCGGCCAGGCTTATGTAACAACCACGACCTACGAAAATATAACGATTTCTACCGCTGGTGGCATTACTCCTACGTTCCACCGCAACTTCGTGGGCCACCAGAGCGTTCATTGGGCGTCCACCGGCGATGTGGCATTCACCATCACCTGGACCAAGCGCAAGTGCCAGTAGGCCTGCGCGTCCAAGCCAGAAGCTAGCAGCTAGTGTAGTGCGTCAGACAGATGGGCATGTATTCGCACCTGAATCGGAGAAGGTCCGGGGCTAAAGCCCGATGAACGATGTGCCACTTACCGCGGGCTGAAGCCCGCTGCTACTCCGAAAAAACATGTTTTCGGGGCCCCTCATACGCACCCTTATTTCCGACGCACTCCACTAGCAGCTACTCGGATCCACGCACTCCTTCAGCCGTTTCCCGCGGATCGTCCCTGTCCCGCCTCAATCGCGAGTGCGACTCGCAGCATGGTCTCTTCGTCGAAGTGCCGGCCCATCACCTGCACCCCGATGGGCAACCCGGCCTTGGTCTCGCCGCACGGTACGCTGATGCCGCAGATGCCCGCCAGGCTCGCCGCCACCGAGTAGATGTCCTCGAGGTACATCTGCACCGGGTCGTCGGTCTTCTCGCCCAGCCTGAACGCCGGCGTCGGCGTGATCGGCGAGACGATCGCATCCACCTCGGCGAACGCCGCCAGAAAGTCGCGCGTCAGCAGCGTGCGCACCTGCTGCGCCTTCAGGTAGTAGGCGTCGTAGTAGCCCGCGCTCAGCGCATACGTCCCCAGCAGGATTCTGCGCTTCACCTCAGCCCCAAAGCCCTGGTCGCGGGTCTCGCGGAACATCGCCGACAGCGTCTTCACGCCGTCGGCCCGCAGCCCAAAGCGCACGCCGTCGAAGCGCGACAGGTTGGCCGATGCCTCCGCCGTCGCAATCACGTAATAGGTCGGGATCGCGTACTTGGTGTGCGGCAGGCTGATCGTCTTCAACTCGCATCCGGCCGCGCGCAAACCCTCCAGCGCCTTCTCAATCGCCGCGCGAATCTCCGGGTCGAGCCCTTCGCCGAAGTACTCCGCCGGAACCCCGATGCGCAAGCCCCGCACTAACTGATCCGGCGGCTTCTCCAGCGCGCCCACGTAGTCGCCCACCGGCCGCTCGGAGCTGGTCGCATCCATCGCGTCGTGGCCCGCCAGCACGCTCAGCATGGTCGCTGCATCACGCACATTGGTGGCCAGCGGTCCCACCCGATCCAGCGACGACGCGAACGCAATCAGTCCGTAGCGCGAGACCCGCCCATAGGTTGGCAGCACGCCCACCACGCCGCAGAACGCCGCCGGCTGGCGGATTGAGCCACCGGTGTCCGTGCCCAGCGTGGCGACGCAGAAACCCGCCGCAACCGCCGCCGCCGAACCGCCGCTCGACCCTCCCGGCACCCGGTCCAGCGCCCGCGGATTCAGCACCGGCCCATACGCGGAATTTTCATTTGACGAGCCCATGGCAAACTCGTCGCAGTTCAGCTTGCCCAGCAGCACCGCACCGGCAGCCTCCAGCCGCTGCACCGCGGTCGCATCGTACGGCGGCATGTAGCCTTGCAGAATCTTCGAGCCGGCGGTCGCGGGCGACCCTTGCATCACCAGTACGTCCTTGATCCCCACCGGAACGCCAGCCAACGGAGGCAGCTCCTCACCCTTCGCAGCCATCGCGTCGATCTTTGCGGCCTGGGCCAGCGCGCGCTGCTTGCTCAGCGCCAGAAAGCTGTGGATGTTCTTGCCTTCCGGCCCATCCTCGGCCGCGATCTTCGCGTAGTGCCGCTCGGCCACCGTGGTCGCCGTCACCGCTCCGCTGGCAACCGCCGTCCGAACCCCTTGTATCGTCGCCGTACCCAAAACCGTCTCCGTTCTTCCCGCCAACTGAGAACTGATCACTGACAACTCAACGCTCAATCACCTTGGGCACCTTGAAGAAGCGGCCATCGCTCTCCGGCGCTGCCGCCATCACCGCCTTGCGGTCCAGCGACGGACGCACCGCATCCTCGCGCAGGCTGGCTCCGGTCGACTCGGCCTCCGCGCCCAGCATCTCGCCCACCTGCGCCATCGGTGGAACATCGCTCGTGTCCAGCTCGTTCAACTGCGCAATGTGGCCCAGAATCGCGTTCAGGTCGCGCTGCATGCGCGGCACCTCTTCGGCGGTCAGATCCAGGTTCGCCAGCTCCGCCACCCGCAACACTTCGTCCGTGGTTACGCCTGCAACGTCAGCCATCTGCTCCTCAGTGTTTCTTCAGTTCGAAGTGTATCGCGGCGACCTTCAAGCCTGCGATGCGCTCCAGTTCGCGCTCCAACACGCTGCGCAGCGAGACCATCTGCTGCATCCACACCGCGTCGGCGACCTGGATAATGACGACGCCGGCCTCGTAGCCCAGCACCGTGCCGCGCTCCGCCATGGCGCGCCCACACGCCACCGTCCACGCCGCCGCCAGCCGGTCTTCGTCGCGAACATTACGCAGGCTTTCCGCCATGCTGCCGCGCAGCAGATCTCTCATCGCTTCCATGGCTTTGCCTATTTCTTCCTTCTTACCGGGAACCGGTAGACCACGCCGCCGGAGATCGAGAAAAATTCGCGCGTCTCCGTGCCGAAGTGCTCCAGGATCAGGTCCGGCGAGAGCCGGATGGCCCAATCTTTGGAGCGGTTGAAGTCGAGGCTGCCGCCCAGCGCGAAGATCGGGGCAGTCTTGTCCGGGTACAACCCGACCTGGTTCGCGATCTGCGCCGGCGTCAGCTGCAACGGGCCTTGGTCCGACGCGAGTGGAGCTCCAGCCGTACCTGCATCGAACACGCCATCCGCAATACCGCCGTAACCGTGCACATTCAGGGCCGCATGCTGGTTGCCCCACCAGCGATACTGCGCTCCCGCCAGCCCCATGTTCATATACACCAGCGGCCGGTGAACGCCGAAGGTCTGCGCGTTTGGGAACACCTGGGTGGTGCCTGCCTCGCCGCGATACTCCAGCGCCAGACCCCATTTATGGGTCAGCCAGTAGGTCCCTTCGAACTCGCCGCCGCCCAGGTTCATGCGCTTGGGCAGATTCTGACCGGCCTGGAAGTTCATGTAGTTCAACCCGCCATAGACCTCGTACTTGTTGTCGTAGGTAACGGGCGCCTGCGGTCCCAGCTTGTTCTGCGCCTGTACCCTGTGCGCGCCGGCCGGCAGCAGGCTGGTAAAAACGACTGCAGCGATGGCGATCGACCGCCGGTAGCTTTGGGCCTTCGCGGAACCGTCGATTCCGGCTACGGTTCCCGTTTCAAGCTTCTTCATGATTCTGGGCATTCTTCTCCAAATCGCAAAAGGTTCCTCATCCAAGATATAACGTCCGGAGACATTCCCGCTGGCCCGCTCCACTGCGCAGCCGGCGCCCGCCCCTAAGGCTGCTGTTGCAGCGATAATGAGGCGAACCCCTGCGTGCCCGCGGCGACCGCGATCCTGGTCACCTCCCCGGCCCCCGCAACCTGCATTGGGACCACGCTGACCAGCCCATTGACGTCCGAGACTGCCGTGCTGCTCGAAGCGCCAATCAGCGGCGCGATCGGGCACGGCCCACGCAGGGGGCAGGGCATCTCCGCCGCCTCCACCGCCTGATAGATCGCCACGGGCGCGCCGGCCACCGGATTGCCGCTGCCGTCGGTCACCATCGCTACCACGGGTGCGAACGTCGCAGTCGATGGGATCGTCTGGCCTGCTCCGCTGACGATTGTCAGCCGCCATGCCGATGGGTCGACTCCCACGGCCGCAAAGTTGGCGCACACCGTCGCCCACGCGCAGGCCTGCCCGGTCGCCTGTGCGCCAGCCGCCAGCGGCCCCGCGGTTGCCGTGGTTTGGGCGATGCCCAACCCATTCACCAGGCTCGATGCAGGGGACACCGTCATCCCGCCGGACGCCGCCCAACTGACCACCACTCCCGCCGCCGGCGCGCCGTTCTGCAACACGGTGACCTGCGGAGTCCACGCAACTATCGCGCCCGCCGCAACGTATTCCACCGGCTGGACCATGGTCGCACTGCGAACGACGGCCGGGAACGTAGCCGTCTGTACCGCGCCAACGGCCGCTGCCTGCACCGTCACCGTGCCAAGTGCTGTGGGAGTCACCGTCGTCGAAGCCAAACCCGTCGCGTCCGTCAGCACCATGCACGGCACCGCAGCACATGCGCCGAACTGCGCGCTGCCTGCAATCACAGAAAAGGTCACCGGCAATCCCGCCACCGGCGTCGCTCCATCACCCAACACCACACGCACCGCGAACGGCACGGATGCTGTAGTTCCCACCGCTACCGTGCCCGACGGCGCAGAGATCAGCATCATCTCGTCCGGCGCTGCGTTGCCATAGGTCAGCGCGCCCGTCATCACCGTGGACCCTCTTGTGGAGAGATCAATGACCGCGACATCGACCGGCCCGGAAGGCGGGGCAGAGAATGCGCTCTCCAGCGGCGCCACCGCGACGATAGTGGTCGCGCTCCAGCTTGAGACCACCGCCGCGATGCCATTGACCGTAACCTCGTTGCCGGCGCGAAAGCCCATGCCGGTGATGGTGATCTGGCCGCCATTCGTGCTTGTCACCTGCGGCTGGATCGAATCCGCATAAAGCGCCCGCGCCTGGTACGCGAAGTCCGGTCGGCCGCCGCCCCGCGCATCCGAGATTACGAACCGCAGCCCCTCCGCCTGGCCCGTGGCCAGCCCGGTCGCCGTCATCCCCAGCGTGATCGTGTTGAACGCCGACGGCGTTGCTGCAACCGTGGGCAGCGTTCCTGTGGGGTCGGTCGCAGCCCATACGCCGATCTGGGGCATGGCCTTCGCGGTCGTGGCCAGTCCGCTCTCGTCCAGCGCCGTCACCTCAATTGTCGTCGTTCGTCCCGCCTGCGCGGCAAAGCTCGACCACGCATTGTGCCCATGCGCGCACAACACATCCGTCCACCATCCGCTGGCCGCAACCGTCAGCGGAGACGCCTCCACGCCATCGCCGCCGGTAGCACAGTTGCTGGCCGCATTGTTTGGCGGGAAGCTGGTGGGCAACGCCCCCCAGACCCAGTCGGGCAACGTCGGATTGACGTCCTGTAGTTGGCTCATCGGCGCTCCGGACGGCCCCACATTCCCAATCGTGGCCGGCCCCACCGAATGAGCTCCGGTGTACAACGGATTGATCGCCTCGGTGGTAAGGACAATAAACATCCCGCCGTTCTGTGCACCCTCGGGATCGATGTCCGGAACCCACGAAAAGGTGTAAGCGCCCTCCATCTGAAGATTGGTTGTGCCCATGCTCCCGGCCACGCCGGCGCCAGGGCCGATCACCGGGTTCCCCGCGTTCTGCTGAAACGCCGATCCACTCACGGTGGACACGTCGTACCAAGCCTCGGGGATGTTCCAGCCCCCCTGCTGGCGTTGCAGTTCGATGTTCACCCCTTGCATTCCTTGCCCGGTGGGGAATGCCAAAGTGCCATCAACGATGCTGGCCTGCACGTAGCTCCAGGCCTTGCCCACCGCGGGCGGAGGGAGCCCCGGACTGTAATTCGTTACATACGGATAGAGCGAAGTGATGCCCGCAACATCGTCATTGCGCAGGGTAAACGGCTCGGGCAGGCACTGATAGGTGTACGCGCCGCACACAATGTCGATGGGGTGCAGGATCGGCCAGTGCTGCGCCTGCGCGGCGGTCGGCTGCGGCGTGCGGGTGAAGACATTGTCGTTGGTCTGCGACCAGCCCAGCCCCAGCACTCGCCCGAACGACCGCTCCAGTTGGTATTGCAGCTGCAACTGCTGCTCCGGAGCAGGCCCGGTGCAGCGCCCGTTCAGGACCAGGATGGCGTGTTGGATCAGCCCCGCCGGGACAATCGAGTCAACACTCTCCGTCACCCCGTTCTGCAGGCACTCCGCAGGGTCGCTGGCGCCTCCGCCCAGCAACATATCCGTCACCGAGCCATCGCTGTCGTAGATCACAGCGATCTGGATCGACGCATAGTTTGAGCTTCGCACATCGGCGGGAAACACCGGCCCGGTATCGGTCAGGTAGGAGTTCGCGCCGCTCACATGCTCCGCCAGCGATCCGCCGTAGGCGACCACCATCGCCGAAGTCGGGACGTTCCATGCGCCTGCAGCCGCAGCCACCAGCGCGTTGGCCGCCGCGTTGTTTACCGACGCGCTCAAGTCGCCGGGATCGGTGAAGTAGCGCGGCTGAGTGGTATACCAAATCACCGGAATGCCGCTAGTCGCGGTGAAGTAGGGAGGCCCGGTCACCCAGCGCGGTCCGCTGGCCCTGGCGGCACTCAGACAGAGCCCAAGCGCGATCATGACCAGTCCAACCCGCACGCAATTCAATCTCGCTCGCACACGGCGAAGGTTACCGCGCGGCATGGTCGTCTCGGTCCCAGTCCCGCAGCGTGGCCAGCACGGTGGCGTAGGCGGCATTCTGCGTGAGGGGAGCCGCTATCGGGCTCGCAGGCGGCGCGGAACTCGCGATCTCAGCGTTCGCAGGAAAAGGGCCAGGCCGCGAAGTGGGCTTTCCCACTGGATCGCGGTACGAAACCGTCCGCGCAACCCTCGTCGCGACCCAGCGAAGGTCCACCACCAAGCCTGTTGTCTCTTCCGATGTCAGCGTTGCCTCCGGCCCCGGCGATTGGCCGCCGCCGCGGATCGGAATGGCCCCATCCATCCCCCCGACGGGCGAGCTAAACCCCGCCGCGCCGGCCGAATGCAGCAGCATCAGGAACCGCTCGCCCACGCGGAACGGCTGCTCGCCGGCCGGCCACAAGCCTCCCCACTCGCGCAACGTGTAGCTTCCCCCGCTCACGCCGCGCACGGCATCTTCCACCGCAAACTGAATCTCCACCACGCCGGTCGAACCGCCGATGCCTTCGCGCCGGTGCACTGCAACCACCTGCCCGGCGAAGATCACACTGGCCAACCGCGACATCTGGTGGAGCGCTTCCTCCGTAGACCCTGGCGCCGTCTGCCCCGCCATCGGCGCGGAGCCCCAATCCGCGCACAGCAGCAAAGTGAGTACCCACGCGGTCCATGCTCTCTTCGCGGCCCCCATGGCACACCCCCTACACACCCATTCTTGGTCGGTAGGGCCTTATGCGGGCGGAGATTCGTATGTTTTGACACGGCGACCGCCCCAATTCGGGAACGTCGCGCCGGTCCGCAACCTCGAAACCCGAGCCTGCGGGGTCAGATTTCCGGATAGAAGTCGAAGAACGCGTCGATGCTCAGCCGAAGCTGCGCTTCGATCTGCTCCCGGCTGCCCTCCAGCACATGCATGGTCACGTGCGCCTCGTTGCCATTCTTCAAGGCCACCGGGGCCTCGCCCACCGACGCCACTTCATCCGCCGGCAGAAGTCGCATTCCATACACCAAAGTCAGATTCGCCATGCCCGATTCTTTCACCTTTTGGGCTTTCGTCTGCACCAGCGACCCGGCATTTACTGCGTGGGCGACGAGGCCCCGATCCCCGATGCGTTCACCGTGGCCGTGTGCCCGGCCCGCAAGAGCTGCGCGTTGCGCACCAGCACCAGCACCCGCGGATCCAGCACAAACCTGGTCAGCGCGGGGTCCTTGCCCATTTCGCCCTGGACATCCATCCCAGCTTCAGCGGCCATGGCCAGCGAGTGCAACATCTGCTCCTCCAGTCCGTTGTGCGCGTACATCTTTGCCAACTCGAAGCAGAACTGCGCTCGGTCCTGCGAGGACAACACGTGGGCCGCCACGCCTCCAGTGCCCTGTTGTTCGAAGACCTGCGGATCCAGCTCCAGCGCTGCCGCAATCTCATGCCGCGCTCTGGAGTAGTCCTTGAGCTCGAGGGAAACGGTCGCCAGATTGGCGTGGAAGACGGCCTGGCGTTTGTCCAGCTTGATCGCGCGCTTGTAGTTGGAGACGGCCTGCGCAGACATCCGGTCCAGATAATTCACCGCACCCAGGTTGTTCCATGCCTCCGCGTTCTTGCGGTCCAGTTTGACGGAGCGCTGGAAGTAGGCACGAGCAAACTCCACGTTGTGCATCTCCAGTTCGGCCAGACCCAGCTTGTTCAGCAGTGGCGGCGCCTTCCCGCCCCGCGCCAAGGCGTATTTGTAGTAGTCCTGCGCATCCTCCGGGAAGCGCCTTGCCCGCAGGATGTCGGCCTCCAGCTCAAGCCTCTGGGGAGAGGCCGTAGCCGGGTCAGGCAAGTGCCGTTGAATCTCAGCCCATTCGTCGGATTGATGCAGGCGGTCTCTGTCCGACGCAGCCACCGGCTGGCCCTGCGCGACGACGAGCGGAGAATGTCCCGCCGTGGCGAAGAGGCACGGCAGAACCAGCGCGCCCGCGCGCATAAACTCCATGTATCTTCTAGACGAGTGAGAGGGCATGCGCATCATACACCTCCGAGTGGCGTGTATTGTCCGCCGCCATTCAGCTTGTGTCAACTCCGAAGTGTCGGTCGCCAAGTTTTGCTTCCCCCTTCGCAGCAGCCGATCGGGTCAGGTTCGATTTGGACTCCGGTTCGATCAGGGATTTGTGGTCGAATAGGTGGGACGCGCGATACGAAAACTGAAAGCATGCCGCGCGGAAACGCGCTTGACCGGCGGGAGGTCTCGCTGGAGGCGAGGCCGAAGTTGAGATAATGGGGAATTGAATGGCAAGGAAGGCAATCATCATTGGCGCCGGACCTGCGGGTCTCACCGCCGGTCTCGAACTGCTCCGGCGCTCGGACATCGTTCCCATCGTCCTCGAGGCCAGCCAGGAGATTGGCGGCATCTCGCGGACGATCCGCTATAAGGGCAACCGGATGGACATCGGTGGCCACCGGTTTTTCTCCAAGTCCGACCGGGTAATGCAGTGGTGGATGGAACTGATGCCGCCCGACGTTTCGGCACCCGGTTCCGATGCCCCAGCCGCCGCGCCGAGCGAGCCGGCGGCACCGCTTGAGATCGGCTATCAGGGCCAGCGCCGCGTCGTCACCATCCCCGCCCACCTGCCCGAGGAGCCCCCGCTTCGCGGCATGGGGCCGCTGCTGGGCGACGAGGAAGATCCCGACCCCGCGCAGGCCGAAGAGCAAGTGGCCGAGACCGTGGCGGTGACGGAGCCGGCGAACCCCGACCTGGTCATGCTTATCCGCCCCCGGCGCAGCCGTATCTACTATCTGCGCAAGTTTTTCGACTACCCTATCACCCTCACCGCGAACACGCTGAAGAACCTCGGCGCCGTCCGCATGGTCCGCGTAGGCGCCAGCTATGCGTGGTCGCGCGTCAATCAGATCGGGCCCGAAAGGAGCCTCGAAGACTTCCTCATCAACCGCTTCGGGCGCGAGCTGTACCTCACCTTCTTCAAAAGCTATACCGAGAAGGTCTGGGGCACGCCCTGCCACGAGATCTCCGCCGAGTGGGGAGCGCAACGCATCAAGGGCCTCTCGCTCACCACCGCGGTCAAGCACTTCTTCAAGAAGACATTCAGCGCAAAGAAGGAAGGCGACCCCTCCAGAAAAGACATCGCCCAGAAGGGAACAGACACCTCGCTGATCGAGCGCTTCATGTACCCCAAGTTCGGCCCCGGCCAGCTATGGGAGCACGTCGCCGACCTCATCCGGCAGAAGGGTGGCGAGATCCACATGGGCTGGAAGGTGGACCGGCTCAACTTCAGCGAAGGCAGCCCGCTGCGGGTGGCATCGATCGAAGCTGTGAATGAGAAAGGCGAGCGTAAGACCTTCGCCGGCGACTTCTTCTTCTCTACCATGCCCATGCGCGAATTGGTGCGCGCGATGCAGATCCCTGTCCCGGCGAATGTGCTCGAAGTCAGCGATGGCCTGCAATATCGCGACTTCATCACCGTGGGCCTGCTCGCCGACCGGCTCAAGGTCAAGGAGCCCGATGGCGGCCTGCTCAAAGACACCTGGATCTACATTCAGGAGCCGGATGTGCTCCTCGGGCGGTTACAAATTTTCAACAACTGGAGCCCCTACCTGGTCAGCGACCCGTCGAAGGTGTGGATCGGCCTGGAGTACTTCTGCTACGACACCGACGATCTATGGAAGATGGCCGACGACGACCTGAAGAAGTTCGCCATCGCCGAGGTCGCCAAGATCGGCATACTCGAAGCGGCCGATGTCAGCGACGCTCACGTGGTGCGCGTGCCCAAGACCTATCCGGCCTACTTCGGCACCTACAATCGTTTCGATGAGTTGAAGACTTTTACCGACCGCATCGAGAACCTCTTCCTGGTCGGACGCAACGGCATGCACAAGTACAACAATCAGGACCACAGCATGTTGACCGCGATGCATGCGGTCGACGGCATCATCGCCGGCAAGGTGGACAAGCAGGCGCTGTGGGAGATCAACACGGAGCAGGAGTACCACGAGGAAAAGGGCAAGGATCGCGGCTGACCGGAAGCATCGGCAACGACGGTCGTCATACGGCGGAAGACATTTTGCCCCGGATGCGCCCGCCAAACCTGATTTATATTTGGTGTCCCCAACGGGATTCGAACCCGTGTTACCGCCGTGAAAGGGCGATGTCCTAACCACTGAACGATGGGGACCGGAGCCGGACGGACCGCTCAATCCGCACTCTAACCCAATCTCAACGCTACCATATTGCGGCACCTGCGTCGCTACACCGAACCGTCGAAAACCGGCACTGAGTCTAGCGCAACGAAGGGGGCGAAGGAATCTCCAGGCGCGCATGGGTCTTGGCAACCGTACTCACCGGAAGGGCGCTTGCAATGCCCACCATGGCACGGGGGTTTTGCTTGCCGCCAGTTGCCTGGGGGACAGCCTGCTTCAAGTAGGCAAACAGCTCGCCTGCGGTGACGACGCCGTCATGATTGGAATCGGCCGCGCCTTGCAGCCCTTGCAATAGGAAATAGGTAAAGACGCCGTGACCGTCTCCCCACTTGGCATCCTCAAATGAAGACTCGCTGATGTCGCTCGCGGTAATGACGGCCCTCTGTCCCTTGGACGCGTAACGCTGCAGATATTGGTTGACCAGATTGTTCGCGCGCTTTGCTCCTGCGCCGGCGCGCGCCCCGCTAAAGCCATAGCTGTGGCAGGTATCGGCAAAGGTCAGCACCCGCTTCGCCTTCAACACCCGCTCAAAAACATCCTGAAGCTGCCACATCGGAAATGCAGTTCCGCCCATGTCGTCCGGCTTGGCATCGGCGGTCAGCAGATAAAGATTGCGCGGGTCAAGCGGGTCGGGCGCGCCGTGGCCCGCAATGTAGATCACCACCGTGTCCTGCTCCTGCGGCTTGGTGAGGAACGTGAACAGCGCATGGCGGACGGACTCCGTGGTCGCGTCCCCATTCAGCAGCAGCAGCGAATCCTGATCGGCAACTCCGCCCCCAGCCGGAGACTTCAGGAAATCCAGCACCGACTTTGCATCCCGGTCGGCGTACTGCAGATCGTTGATCTGGTTATCGCCTCCCTTCGCGTAATGGGAGATGCCGATCACCACGGCAAACAACCGCCCCGCCCGCTTCTCTGGGGTCTTCGCCGGGGCGATCACCTCAAACCCGCGACCGTTGGGAGTCGAGGAGGAGCCGGAGAAGTCCAGAAGAAAGTTGTAATACTTCGTTCTCCCAAACTGGTCCTGATATTCCAGCTCGACCGAATTGCGCCCCGGCTGCATGGGAAATCCGCCTGCGCCGGTCAGGTCGACGTTGAGGACCAACCCATCCAGGCTGCTTGTGCTCTTCATCGCCACGTCGGAAGACTCGGTATTTACCTTGGTATGGATCGTCCCGTAGCTGATCCTCGGCCCGCCGGCTGGAATATGCAGCACCAGCTGCTGGATGGAGCCCGGCGGCCGGTCGAGTGCAATGGAACTGTCGACTGCCACACGCTCGCTCGCCTGGGGCAGTTCCAGCCAAGGCTCATTGGCCGGCGCGGGTTGGCTTGCACTCCCTCCCAGCGAGAGCAACGCCGCACCGAGCATGGTTACCAGCAGACTGCGGACCGCCATTGCCTTGCACCTCCCGCGCAGCAAGAAACACTTGCGATTCTAGATTTTACTTTGACACAGCTTTGGAAAGAAATTATCCTGATGCCCTCCCCACCGGCCCCGTTGTCCAACTCAGTTTCAAGGAGTCTGTCGATGCGAACCTCTTTCAAGGCATCTTTTGCATTCTTCGCGCTGGTGCTCACCGGCACGCTTGCATTCGCCCAGAAGCCCACTCCGGTTGCCGAAAAGGCGCCAGAGTACTCCGACGCGGACAAGAAAAAGATGGCTGAGATCGAGCAGCGGCCGGAGATCAAGGATGCCATTCAGGCTGCCTGGGACGACAAGCGCCGCCTGGACATCGACTACATCTACAACATCAACTCGTCCTCTCACTTCTCCGACATGTCCGGGCCGGAGTTCGCCACCTTCCGCGAACACTACGGCCAACTCTACAACAACCCCATGTTGCAGCGTTATATCAATGCGATTGGGCAGCGCCTGGTGCCCAAGGATTCTCCCAACATCTACTCCTTCAAGCTGCTGCTGGACCCGATTCCAAAGGCCGAGGCGCTCTCCACCGGGACCATCCTGATCAGCACCGGCATGGTCTCGATGCTGGACAACGAAGCCCAGCTTGCCTATGTTCTCGGGCACGAGATCGCCCATGTGGAGAAGAACCATGCGTACACCATTGTGCGCATGAGCGTCCTTGAGCCGGCGCTGAACGCCGAGAAGGAGAAAGAGACCAAGGAGAAGCGCGCGATCGTTGGCGCGGTGACCACCTTTGCCACCGGCGGTCTGGGCGGCATTTACGGCGGATTGAACGGCGCTTTCGCCGGCAGCCTGGCCGGACTGGCGGGCGGGATCGTCGGTGGCAATCTGATCTTCCGCGACCACAATACGGTCACCGAATGGGCCGACATCTATGAGAACGAGGCCGATGAGACCTCGTTGCACTACATGCTGGACCAGGGCTACGACGTGCGCGAGGCCCCGCGCCTATACGCCCGCCTGCAGTCGGCAGCGGCCCACGACCCGCGCATCGGACTCGGGTTCATGGCCAAGGAGACCCGCATGAAGGCGCGCACGGCGCATATCCAGACCGTGCTCTCCGGCGATTTCAAGCCCCAGTGGGAGGCGAAGCTCAAAGCCAGCGGCCTGACCGGCTCAAGCGGCGAGTTCTCTCTCATCATGGCCGCGCTTAAGCGCGACAACGGCATCATCGCTATCGACTACGATTTGTTTGCCATGGCCAGAGACAATCTGGAGGAGGCGGTCAGCCTGCGCTCCAACGATCCGCGGGCCCAGCTTTATCTCGGCAAAGTGATTTCACTCACCGCCCGCACCCCCGAGGACCGCCAGGCCGCCGAGGACCACTTCATGAAGGCCATCCAGTATGACGGAACGCGCGGGGCCTACCCCGATCCGCATCTCGAACATGCGCTTCATCTGATCGGCGAAAACGGCGACAAGGGCGAAATCAAGACCGAGATCGAGGCCTACGTTGCCTTGTATCAGCGCGAGCATATGGGCTCGCTGCCAACCAATATGGCCATTTTGTACGACTACCTGACCCTGGAGGGAGAAACCAACTGGTACGCCGCGCCTGCCGCGGTGGTCTCGACCAAGAACGTGGAGGCGATCCACATCAATGCCTCCGGCGGCTCCGGCCCTCTCACCGGCCCGCAGGTCATCTCCTCGGCGATTGCATCCACTCCGGCTCCAGTCGCGCAGCCGGTTGAGGTTTCGCAACCGGCGCCGGCAACCCCGGCGAAGACTCGCACCACCACCAAGAAGACGGGCGGGCAATGAGAGTTCCCGCACTCGCAGCCGGTCTGGCTCTTGTTGCCCTCGCTGCGTCGGCGTCTGCGCAGAGGATCGCAGTCGGGATCGCTCCTGCGTACGACGCCGGCGGCGAGGACTTTGGTCCCGCCGTGGTGGAACATCTCACTCTCTTCACCTATCAGGACCTGCTCGACAGCAAGCAGTTCGCGCCGTCGTTGCTCAGTCCCGGCGGCGTCTACACCCCGCTGGACACCAGTTGGCTCACCGAGTATGTGCAGGACCGTCCCGACCTCGATGTCCTGCTGGTCGCAACCCTGAAGCCTACCGTCACTGAGAAGGGTGGCAGCTACACCATCGTCGTCGAGCTTTCCTTGCTCGACGCCCGCAGCGGCGACAGCAAGAGCACCTGGACCGTCTCTGAAACCATCAAGTCGAAGAATGCCTGGCTGGATAAGGGTACGGCCATGGTGACCTCGGCGGTCAACGGCCGGGCCGGCCAGTACGGCTTCGGGATCGTGCCCTCGCGCGACTTTGAAAAGCAGCCGATCGGAAAGACAACGGCCCACCTGGCGGAGGAGATTCGCGACACCCTGCCGGCGCATCTTGGCGGCTTCGTCAAGAATGTCTCCGGGAAGCCGGACGATGCTGGGGCCGGGTCATCCGCCGCTCCCTGCGTCATGCACACGCGCGTGACCTACAACTACCGGCACAGCGTGTCCCACTCGTACACGCTGCTGGCCGATGGCCTCGACCAAACCTTGACCATCGTCGATGGGGTCAGCACGTTCAAAGCTGCCGAAGGGCCTCTGCTGCTGCAATTCGCGGTCAACGACACTCCCTACAAGCTCTCCAAGGAACCCATCTACCAGCTCTCGACCATCCACTCCTGCAAGGTCAGCACCCTGGTCATCGACATCGGCCAGGGCGGCGACGCGCACCAGCATTGGGAGTAAGTGCCCAGGCTGTTTCGTATGAAGTTAAGCGGCAGTGTGGATATTACTGGGTGGCGTCCTTGGGTACGCTGTGCAAGGTCCTGGTCTCAATCCCCCAGTTTGTCGGCACCTCCACCTCGGCGCCGATTCCCCGCGATCCGCTGCTTGCGCTGGATAGCAACTGTTCCAGTGGAGTCTTCGCGCCGCGAGTTGCCCCCCGCGCCACGCCTTCAAAGTTGAGCACCGACGGGTCGGGCAGCGGTTGCGCCGTCGTCAGCAGAATCATGGTGTCCACGCCAAATGGCGGTCCAACCTTCAAGGTGGGTGCGTGGCGCAGAATCACCTGGTTGTCCTGGTCGCCCTCGCCCGGATATTGGTTCTCCGAGTAGTTCAGCGGGTAAATCAAGCTTCCCTGGCCGTGGCAATCGATGTCCAGGATGTAGACCCAGCGTGGGTCCTTCACCACGCCATCCGCCTGCAAGGCGAGTCTCATGCGGTCGTTTTCATGGACCGGATTGTTGACGTCGATCGGGTTCGTCCCGGTCATGGGCACAAAGGTCAGTTTAAAGAAGCTCGACTCCGACGCTCCCGCAGCCGCGTTGTTCGACAGTTGCAACCACCCATGCACCTTGGCCAGCCGCGTGGAGTAGGTATTCAGCTTCTGCGCTGCAGCTGTGGCGGTTGCGCCGTCGCCGGCCGCGACCCAATCGCTGCGAACCGGATACGGCGAAGTTGTGGAGCAGCCGGGGCTGTGGGCCGGCGTCGTCGCCGCGGGCGGCCCGGATGCAAACTCATTCTTGTGGAACCATGCATAGCTTGCGTCGCCCTTTACCATCGACCCGGCCAGCACATAGTTGGCCTCGCCGATCGCATTGGTAGCCTGGGCCTCGCTGTTGGCATCGCCAAGCTCCAGGCTCGCCGCCAGTTCATGCGGGGCCGGCAGATCGACCCACAGCTTGGCTTTCGGCGAGAGGTGCGCCTTCAATGCGTCCCCGGAGAGCTTCGCCCCAAGGTCGACCGGCCCCGTCTTCTTCTTTTCGAAGCTGAAGAAGGAGTGGCCGGAGGGCGCGGTGGAGTCCGGCGCAGCGTGGCGCAGGGTCCAGGTCGTCCCACTCCAGCTAAGCACGTCGGTGTATGGCTCCTCCGCCGGGTCTGAAATCGTTGCGACCCCGGACGCCTTGACTTGCGCGGTAGCTGCCGCGATCTCGGCGCTGGATAGGTTCGCTGGCCCAATCCAGAAGCGCAGCGGACTGGACTGCCCGGGGACCAGGCGGGTCAGCTCAAAGACGTCTCCCACCCGCACCTGTGCACCCGCCGGACTGATGACCGTCGCGCTGGAGCGGGCCACGCCAAGCGCCTTGTCGACCCTCAACTTCACCGCCGGCGCGCTGCCATTCGCGGTGGTCGCGGTAAACTCGCTCCCCGGCCCAATGCCGGAGACCATCCCGATATCCAGCCAGACGCTTCCGTCGGCGTCGACCTTCAGCGCCGCTGTCCTCACCTTGTCCGCATTGGCTGTGTCGGCGGTTCCGCCAAACAGCGGCTGCGCACGTCGCGCGGCGTTTGCGTCCAGGTCCGGCTCCTGCTCGGGAAAGCCGCTGCCTTCGAGCAACGCCTTTACCCGCTGATACACCAGCGATGCCGGAGCATTGGCCGGCAACACCTGCAAGGTCTCAATCAGCGCCGCGGTGAAGGCCCCGTGCGCCTCCGGCATGGTGTCCGACGGGTCAGCCTCGTTCGCGGCCTGGTCCTGCTGCACGGCCGCAAAGACCAGCGCGGGATTGTCCGGCCGCTCGGTGGGTGGAGTAACCCGCTGGCCGTTGGGGAGCGTGTCCGGAGGGTCATTCACCGGCCGCGGATCGTAGGGCAGGGAGCGCTGCCGCCCCGCCGCCAGACCACGCGTCGAGCCGCCGCTGTGGCAACTGTCAAAGATCACCGTCAGATGAACGCCTTTGTCCAGTGCCGCGTTGAAGATGCGGGTCATCTCCCGGTCGCGCACGTCATAGCCGCCCTTGTAGACGTCGGACGGCACCA